>OLVP01000411.1_pt1 | contig 37298 bp, 30 predicted proteins | sample 1673281 | NCBI WGS metagenome assembly OLVP01 (sample SAMEA3178940, study PRJEB25190) | human gut metagenome | biome: human gut; feature: human-associated habitat; material: faeces | place: Austria | collected 2013
CTCGCCCCGGCGACCCTGTCCTCGCTGGATATTCTCGCCGACATGAAGGACATCAAGGACCGCCTGAGCGATTCCAGCGACAGCCTGTACTCCGGCATGAGCAGCATGCTCGACACCATGCAGTCCATGCAGAACGGCATGGGTACGATGTCGAGCGGTATTTCGGGCATCAACGCCGTGCGCCAGCAGCTGATCAAGGACCGCGGCACCATTGATCCCAAGACGGATGCCGCGCTGACCGCTCTGGAAAAGCTGACCGGCGAAAGCGATTCGCTGATTCCGGAGCTGAACAACACCAAGGACACGCTCGTTAAGCTGAACGCGACTACGAACAGCATTCTCAATACGCTCGAGGAGTCCGGTGCGGATATCACCGAGTACCAGGCGCTGCTGCAGAATATCCGTACCTCGCTGAATAATCTCGAGGATCTCATGGATGATCTGGATGATAAGACCGGTTCGGAGTGGCTGTATATTGACAGCCTGAAGAAAAATATCTCCGATATGCAGAAAGACCTCAAGGCACTGCGCAACGATTTGGATGACCTCAGCGACCCTGTCGGCAGTATTTCGTCCGATGTTGTGTCTGCAATCAGTAATGTACAGGATGTACTGAAAGACCTGAACGGCTACGGCCTCATTTCCGATGACCGCTATAACAGTATTAACGGCACACTGAACACCATGAAGAATAACAGCTCTAATCTCGGTGATTCTTTGCAGGATGTGAGCAGCGATTTGTCCAGCCTGAGCGGCTCCCTTAACAATTTCCTGGGAACCACCAGTGATGTGCTCGACAATCTGGACGACATCTGCGACATTCTGGACGATTACAAGGGTCTGGGACAGGACTTCACTGCCGAGGGCAAAAAGCTGACCGAGCTTGCCAACACCACGCTTGGCCGCGTCAACCAGCAGCTGACCGAGATTCCGGCACTGACCGAGTCGCTCAACCAGCTGACCTCGATCACCTCGTCCTCCATCGACAAGGGCACCGAGCTGATCGGCACCACCACCAAAACGCTCACCGCGTCCTACCAGTTGCTCGACACGGTCAACAGCACACTGCGTTCGGTTCGCAGCGACGCGGATGCCAGCACACAGACCACGCTCGACGGCCTGCTCGATGTGCTTGATAAGGCTTCCCGCTCGAACAGCTCGAATAAGCTGCAGAACGCGACCGATGATATTCATAATGCCATCGACGACGCTAAGACCGACCTTGAGGACGATACCAACATCCTCAATGTCGACTCCTCGGCCGACCTGCAGTCTGTCACGAGCAATATGAACCCGACACCGAGCAGTCTGCAGTTCATCCTGCGCACGCAGGAGATTTCGACCGATGATGACGATGATGCTGTCACCTCAGATCAGGATGCTGCCGACGAAGGCGTTCTCGCGCGTATCGTGAATATCTTCAAGAAGCTCGCAAGCGCGATTTACGGCGTATTTGCTTCGGAAGAGTAACCGCATATAGACCAAAAGGACAGGAAAATTTCCTGTCCTTTTTCCTTATCCACAGGTTGGGGATAATTGCGTAACCGTATGGTGTGAAACCGTTTGTCAAATCCATTGATATCATCGACGTCGGTTGGTGCAATTCAAGTAGAAACAGTGGGGTGAGGTCCCCCCGCCGTTCCACAGAGAATCACACGATAACAAATCAAAATTCGCATAACAAAACGGTTCCGTCTCCGGAACCGTTTTTCCTATCCATTTATCATGCGCGAATCTTCTCGCCCATCTCCGCGCTTGCGTGACTGAGCACCGGAAGCAGCACCGCACCAACGATAATGCCCGCAATGCCCTGCACGATATTCATCGGCACGCCGAGAACAACTGCGGCTGCCGCAGCGCCCATGCTGCTGCCCATCACGACTTCCATGCCGACCTCATACACAAAGTAGCCCAGAACCATAATGATCTCTGCCGGAATGCCGCACAGAACCACACGGGTAATCGTATTCATGCCCTTGCCTGCCATGCGGTGATACAGCCAGCCGCCGAGCAGAGCGGTCAGCGCCTTGATGGCAAACGTACCGGGCACCCATGCCATGTAGCCGCCGATAAGATCTGCCATCATCGAGCCGATACCGGCTGCCAGTGCACCCAGACCGGGACCGAGCAGAATGCCGCAGATCAGCACCATGCCGTCACCGAGATGAATGTAACCCTGTGTCGGTGTCGGAATGCGGATGATCATCGTAGCAACTGCCGTCAGTGCCGCCAGCAGTGCTGCCAGCACAAGCTTTCTGATGTTTTTTCCTGTCATATCGCATACCCTCTTTTCCAGTAATTCTGTCTGTAAGCCTATTGTATGCGATATTGTGGCTTTAGAAAAGTGTCAGTTCACGCAAGTTTCACAAGGTCAGTTTCAGGCATTCGCCTTGAAATTATTGATGTAGTAATCGCCGTTTTCGTCGTCCATCACAATGCAGACCAGCTTGCCCTTGGAGACAACCTTGGCCTCATCAACGCCTACGCAGATCCACTTGCGCGGGTCAACCGTGGTCTTGAGCTTAGCCGCCGCGTCTGCGGCCTGCTTTTCATCCGCAAAGCGCAGAACAACGATGGAATGTGCCTGCGAGGTAATCATAGACTCGGAGGCCACGCCTGCCTCAAACTTGATGTCATCCGTGCCGAGATACCAGAACAGGCCGCGGCTCATGCCGTCCTCACCCATGCCGTTGTAGAGTGCCTCCTCGGCAACGCCCATGCCGCCGAACGGACGCGCACCGTAAATCTTGCTCACCAGTGCGGAAAGCTGCTCGTCCACCTTGACGGTCTCCGGCTGCTCCGGCTCGGTCACCTCCGGCTTTTTATAGCCCCAGACAGCCTCGCCGTACTTCTTCATAAACAGGTCGTAATTCTCGTTGTAGCGCTTCTTATACACGCTTTCGATCTGCGGGTCGAAGGTGTAAGCCGTGCCGTCGATGGTAATCTCGGTCCACGCGTGAACCGACTCACTGCCCTTGGGCGAAACGCCGGTGCCCGGAATCGCCTGTGCGTCAAAGCCGACCTGACGGGCGAGGTAAGTAAAGCCTGCCGCCCACGAGTAGCAGTTGCCCTTGTGGGTCTTAAGCATATCGGTCGCGGAGGTCAGCGCCCAGTCGCTCTTCGAAGTGTCAGCCGCGCCAATGCCGAGATAGCCGAACGTATTCTTCGCGTAATCATACACCGCACGCAGCTTCTGCTGCTGGGTCATGCTGTCCTTGACAACGCTCTTTACTGCCGAAGCCAGCAGCGCGTCCAGCTCGGTCGAGCCGGTGATGTAATAGCCGTTGTGGTCAAGCTCGAGCGAGCCGATGAACTTGTCATGGTCAAACTGCTTGTCCTCGTTGACATGGAACAGCTTGCCGCCAATATTATGCCAGCCCGGCGTCAAATCAGTAGTCTCCTTATCGAACGAAGTCCACTGTTCGGAGCCGCTCGACTTGTCAAACTTATGGTCAGTGGTTGCCTCAAGCATATCCCAGTATGCCCAGTGCGTGTTCGGCACATCCGGCATAATACGGATGCCCTCACTCGTATTGATCGTAAACTCATCCGCCTGACGGCCGAGCACACGGTTGAGGATGGTTACCGTCTCCGCACGGGTAATCGGCGCATTCGGGCGGAAATTCGTGCCTGCCGAAATCCAGCCCTGTGCCAGAGCGGTCTGCACCGCATTGTACGCCCAGTTGGTCCTGGGTACATCAGCGAACGACTTGTCCGTGCCGATGTCGGTGTGCGGGAAGCGCGACAGAATCGCTACAAACTCCGCACGGGTAATCTTAGCGTTCGGCTTAAACGTGCCGTCCGTGTAACCGTTCACCAGACCGAACCCGGTCATTTGACGAACAGCGTCCGCATACCACGCGGAAACCGAAACGTCATTAAACAGATGGTCCTCATTCTCGACCTTGTTCACCAACAGAGAGGCCAGCAGCTTGCTCGCCTCTGCACGGGTGATGGACGCATCCGGACGGAAGGTGCCGTCCGTGTAGCCGTTCATATACTGCATATGCTCTGCGGTATTCAGCTGCGGCTGCGGCGCCGAATTCTGAGCCGCGCACGCGGTAATGGGCAGCGAAGCCGCCATCAAAGCCGCAAGCGCACCTGCGGTCATTCGCTTTTTCATCATACTTTCATATTCTCCTTCATATCGTTTTCGGGGATAGTATTGAATTAGACGGAATCACTCGTCATTTGGTTCCCTGTTTTGCTCATCTTTTTTACTTTTTTCGGGATCGAGCACGACCGGAATGAGCGCTGCCGCCAGCTTGCCCTTGCCGCGGTGCTTGACGTAGAAAAAGCCGATGATGGAAAACGCGATCGCACCGATGCAGTTGACCTGCAGGTCCTTCATCGTGTCGATCAGGCCAATATCCAGATAGCCGTCAAGCTGCTCCGTCCAATCCTCACCGTTGACAATGACCGACTCAATCTGCACATGCACCGGCACATTCAGGCCGTCCGGGTTGAGCGACACCGTGTTGACCTCGTGCACGACATAGTCCTTCTGCATGTCCGTGTGCATCACCTGATCAGCGGTGAACTCGAAAAATTCCCACAACACGCCGACCGTCATGGAGAAGCAGAACGCCACGATAGCCAGGAACAGCGGCGACAGCTTGAAGGTAAACCGTTCGCTTCGGTTAAACAGGTCAACCAGGCAGAAGCCGACCGCCGCGACCAGAAATCCGTTTATCGTGTGCAGCATGGTGTCCCATCCGGGAATGATGGTGTAGAACGAATTGATCTCGCCCAGGATCTCGGCGGCATAGATAAAGCAGTAGATGATAGCTTCCATCATCGGCGGGATGTCGATGGCAAGCTGTTTTTCAATCAGCGTCGGCATCGCCAGCAGCACGAGCGACAGCACGCATACGAACATATTCTCATACCGCTGCATGAACGCACAGCGTATGAATGTCAGCACGACCAGAAGCGACAGTACGCCGCGAATGGTCAGTCTGCGGCGTACGCGGCGGCGCTGTTCCGTGACACGCTGCTGTAATTGTTTTTTATCCATATTTGTTAACTCCTTGAAGTAATCGCGAAAAGAGTAAAAGAGAGAACAACGTGTTTCGTTGTTCTCTCCATAGTTTGTGTATTGCTTACAGGACGTAAACCTGCGTGGTCTCGTACACCTCGTAAACCTTCTTGAGAGAGGCCATCTCGGTGCCGGCCAGACGGGCACATGCACGGCCCATCGCAACGGCGTAGCGTGCCACCTCGTCAAACTTCATGCCCGCGTGCATAGCGTTTGCAATCGCGCCGACCATTGCATCACCGGTACCGACCGCACCTTCGTCGTAGATTTTCGGAGTGGTAGTAACGTACAGCGACTCCGGCTCGTCCTTTGCGGTCAGCAGAGCGCCCTCCTGACCCATGGAAACGCAGACAGCCTTTGCGCCCATATCCAGCATCTTGCGTGCGGAATGTACAACGACCTCGGGATCGGCGGACGGCTTGTCACCGACAGCCTCAGCCAGCTCGAAGATGTTCGGCTTTACAAAGTCCGGCTCGCACCCCAGTGCCTCCTGCAGCAGCTCGCCCTGTGCGTCGATGATCAGCTTGCAGCCGTGCTTCTTGATGGTCTTGCACAGCTTACGGTAGTTCTTCAGCGGGAACTCCGGCGGCGTAGAACCCGCCAGAACGAAGATATTGCCCTCGTCCAGATAGTTCTCCATGCGGTCGAGCAAACGCAGGAAATCCGAATCATCCAGCTTGTTGCCCGGCTCATTTACCTCGGTATGGCCGCCCTGCGCATCAATGATCTGCGTATTGATACGGAGTTGTCCCGCAATATCAACAAAATCGTGGTGAATGTCCGCTGCTGTCAGCATGTCCTTCATAATGCGGCCGTTTGTGCCCGCACTGAAGCCAAGCGCAATACTGCTGCCGCCCAACGCCTTGATCGCGCGCGACACGTTGATGCCCTTGCCGCCCGGTTCCAGATGACTGGACACCGCGCGATTGAGCTTGCCCACCTGCAGCGGGTGCTCGATCCGCTGCGTACGGTCCAGTGCAGCGTTAAGCGTTATCGTGATAATCATGGGACGCCCCTCCTGAAATAAAATTTCCCTCATCGCGGCTCCGCATTTGTCCCGTGCGAATAACCGCGTTCTTCTCTTATATATATTTTACAAAATCCGGTCCATAATGTAAATGGTTTTTCTTGATGTTAGCCACATTTAACCGGGTTGTTTTTGTACCCAAACTTTATTTGATCCAGCCGCAGTCACCGCACCACGGACACTCCCACTGTTTGCCCGTGACTTTTGCTTCCGCGCCGCACATCGGACAGCGCATTTTGCCGGTTTTCGGCAGCGGTTTCGGCTTTGGCGGCTCTTTCGGCGGTTCCTGCTGCCGACGGTACAGCCGCACAAAAAAGACTGCGCCGAGCAGCAGCACTACGGCGATCGCCGCAATCTGTTCTTTCGTCATGCTGTTTCTCGTTTCACTTGTGGTACTTGCCGCCTGCCGCGATATTGAGCGCGCGGTAAATCTGCTCGAGCACCATCACTCTTGCTAAATGATGCGGAAACGTCATCGGTGACATGGACAGCCGCAGCGCCGCCTTCTTTTTCACCCGCTCAGACAGGCCGCACGAGCCGCCGATGAGCACGCAGATCTTGCTTGTCCCCGATACGGTCAGCTTTCCGAAATAGTCCGCCAGCTGCTCAGAGGACATCGGCTTGCCTTCGACACACATCGCAATCACAGACGCGCCGGGCAGCAGCTTGCTCTCGATGAGCGCGGCTTCCTTTTCCAGCGCCTGCGCGATTTCGCCCTCAGAGGGCGTCTGCGGCAGACGCTGCTCGGGCAGCTCGATGATCTCTAATTTACAATATGCGCCGAGGCGCTTGGTATATTCCTTGACAGCGTCCGCCCAGAATTTTTCTCCGAGCTTTCCGACGCAGATCAGCCGGACAGAGAGCATAGTTTTTCCTCCCCAAACGAGACCGGATGCTCCATGTGCTCCTTTGGTGCAACGAGCACCTCGCACGCGGGCAGCCCGCGCAGCGCCGACAGCGTTTGCTGCCGCGCCAGCTCCGGCATATTGTTTTTCTCGCTCAGGTGCGCCAGCACGAGCGTTCGTGTGCCGCTTTTCACCAGATCCGCTGCAAATACGGCGCAGTCCGGATTGGACAGGTGCCCGCTCGGTCCGGCAACACGCATCTTGAGCGAATACGGGTACGGACCGGCCTGCAGCATGTGCGGGTCATGGTTGCTCTCCAGCACGACCATTTCACAGCCGCGCAGAAGCTCGGCCGCATCGCGCGGCACAAAGCCAAGGTCGGTCGCAAAGCCGAACCGGCTGCCGCCGTGCTCGAATATGTAGCCCGTGCTCTCGGCTGCGTCATGCGGCGTCGGGAACGGCACAACGTCCACATCCCTGACCCAGAAGCGCTCACCGCTGTCGAATATGTTCAGACAGTCGGCGTACTCCGGATTCTTCTCCTCGAAAGCCTCGGCTGTGCCGCGAGTGGCAAACACCGGCGCCTTCGCTTTTTTTAGAAACATCGGCAGTCCCTTCACATGGTCGATGTGCTCATGCGTCAGCACCACCGCCGAAATATCCTCCAGCGTGAGCGACAGTGCCTTCAGCGCAGTCGTAACCCTGCGCAGCGACACACCGAGATCGATCAGAATCGCGGTGCCGTCCGCCATATATAAGCCGCAGTTGCCGCTCGAACCGCTGGCGATACTGTAATAATAATGCTCTGCCATAGTACTCCTTCAGCAGTTGTTTTCATCCGTTTGTGTGCTGCAGAAAGGCGGTTCGCGTTAGAATCATCGGTGTGACGTTTCCGCAGTAGAATGCGAACGGTTCCCCGGCAATCTCTGCCCCGAATCCGGTAAGAATGTGCACCGTTGCGTCTCTCGCTTCGAGGAAAATGTTATCCACATCCTGTGCAAAAACATCGTCCAGCACACGTTTCAGCAAAAAGGTTCCCTTGTGCTGTCCGCGCAGCCTGCGCGCGACCGTGATGCGGCCCATGTGCCACTGCCCGCCCTCACGGTAAATGGCCGCTGTGCCGACGAGTTCGCCGTCCTGCTCCATGCACCACCACTGCGGCTGCTTATCCGCCGGGATGAAGTTCAGCTCCTTCGGAATATCCTGCTCGTCCGCGAAAATCTGCGCGGCAAAAGCGAGAACCGCATCCATGTCCGCATCAGACGCACGCCGAACCATACACTCTGCTTTCATTCTGCTCATCTGCCTTATATTCTGCAAAAAAGGCGAAAGGATGCTCCCTCCGCCTTTTTTCCTCATTACAATTAGAAATTACTTGTTCTCGGCGCTTTCCGGAATCTCGGAGCGATACATATCCGCACCCAGAGCAACAAACTTCTCTACGAGCGTCTCATAGCCGCGCTCGATGTTCTGCACCTGCTCGACCTCGGTAACACCCTTGGCTGCCAGACCGGCGATGACCATCGCCGCGCCTGCACGCAGGTCGTGTGCACGGACCGGAGCACCATTCAGCTCCCTGACACCCTCAACAACCGCGATCGCGCCATCCACATGAATGTTCGCACCCATGCGGGTCAGCTCCTCGGTATAGCGGTAGCGGCTGCCCCAGATCCCCTCGGTGATGATGCTGGTGCCCTCTGCCAGACACAGCGCCGTCGTCATCTGCGGCTGCATGTCGGTCGGGAAGCCCGGGTACGGCAGGGTCTTGATGTTGGTCTTGGTCAGCTTGCCCTCGCGGCGAACGAGCACCGCATCGTCAAACTCGGTGACCTCAACGCTCATCTCGCGCAGCTTTGCGGTGATGCACTCCAGATGACGCGGAATAACATTCTTCACCAGAACCGAACCGCCGCAGGCTGCAACGGCTGCCATGAAGGTGCCCGCCTCGATCTGATCCGGAATGATGGAGTAACTGCCGCCGTGCAGGCTCTCTACACCGCGGATCTTGATCACATCGGTGCCGGCGCCCTTAACATCCGCACCCATTGCATTCAGGAAGTTCGCCAGATCGACAATGTGCGGCTCCTTCGCGCAGTTCTCCATAATCGTCTGACCCTTGGCCAGAACGGCTGCGAGCATGATGTTCATGGTCGCGCCGACCGTAACAACGTCAAAATAAATATGTGCGCCGTGCAGGCCGTCCTCGGGTGCCTCGACCCGGATGTAACCGCCCTTGGGCAGCGTTACCTTTGCGCCCAGAGCTTCAAAACCCTTGATGTGCTGGTCGATCGGACGGACGCCGCCGAAGTTGCAGCCGCCGGGCATTGCTACCTCGGCAAAGCCATACTTGCCGAGCAGCACGCCGAGCAGATAGTAGGATGCGCGCAGCTTGCGCTCCAGCTCGTGCGGCTTCAGGCTCGGATGGCTTGCATTCTGGATCTCGACCGTCGTCGCATTGACGAGGCGGATCTGCGCGCCCAGCTCACGCATGATCTCCATCTGCAGCGTTACATCAATGATCTTGGGCACGTTTTCAAGACGAACCGGGCCATCTGCCAGCAGAGCCGCCGGAACGATTGCAACCGCTGCATTCTTTGCGCCGGAGATGGTCACCTCACCATTCAGCGTCTTGCCGCCGTTGATTACATACTTTGTCAATCTACCTACTCCTCACTAAGCCTTGGCGCGGAAATCTCCGCGTTTTTCTCCGAATACTGTATCTTATGTCAGCGAATGACTGTCCGTGCCGATCCTCTTTGCAGGCAGCTCCGACAGCGGCTAAACCCATTCGCGTAAAATCTCACTAATACATTTTACCACAATTTCAGATAAAGAAAAGCAGTTTTTCAGTTTTCTTCACCGATAATCGTCTTTTTGTCACAATCCACCAAATATTCGCCTGTTTCGGTGTCAATCTTCCAAGTAGGTGTAAGACGAATACGGCGGCTGCTGTCGGTTTGCATACGATAACCGGCCGTCATCGACTCAATCGTACCGGTTTCGCCGCTTTCTGCGGCAAACTGCAGCAGAGCATCTGCTGCGCTGCAGGTAATGCTGATGCCGTTCGCGGTGGTGTACGGCGTACCGAAGCTCCACAGTCCGACGAGCGACACCGAGCCGTCTCCGGCAGAAAAGTCCAGTGTCAGCCGCCGATTGTGCACCGGCAGTCCGGCGACCGAGCCGGTCAGCGTAACTACCGTGTCCTCCGCCGTCCAGCCGGCCTGCTCGGCCTGAAAGCCCCACCGGCTGCACAGTCGGCGCGCCTGCTCGAGCGCTTCCGATGCGGAAGTCGGCGCAGATTCAGTCAGTGCATAGTCCGCCTGCACATTGCCGTCCGCCTGCCACTCGAGCGTGCCCCTGTCGCTCTCAAAGCGTACCGTGCCGTCCTCCTGCTCGGTACGTTCAGCGTGTTCGCCCAGCATGGCGGCTGCGATTTTTTCCTCATCTGCGCGGCTGCGGTCGAGCGACAGCTCGGGCAGCGTGATGTCCTCTGGAAACGAGAACGCCGTATCCAGCTGCATCCCTCTGGCGCTCACCAGCGTGCGCAGATTGGCCTCAAGCTCACTCGTTCTCCGGTGGCTTTGCCAGCCGCGTACCGCCAGATTGCCCAGCAGAAACAGGTTGATCGTAAGCAGTATTGCGATCAGTATATTTTTGACTTTATCCCATTGCAAGCGCTCTCATCTCCCTTCTGCGGTCACTCTGCCGCATTTTTCAGATAGAACCGGCTCGGTACATACTGTCCGTCCTGTGCCCGGTAGGCTGCCATCAGACCGCGTTCCGCGCCGGAGGCTCCGGCTGCCGCCTGTTTTGCGGGCATGACCGTGCGTTTGCCGCCGGTCGGCTGAAATTTCTGCAGCCGAATCGTTGCCGTGCGCAGCGCACTGCCATCGAATACGAAGGTTGCAAAGTCCGCGTCACCGAGCACCGGCACACCGCTGTACATCTGCAGAAAAATCAGTGTGGTTTGCTCGCCGCTGCGCTCCACCGCGTACAGCGACGCATGCGTATCCGTATCGCCCGCTCGCTGCGCCGCATCGAGAATCAGCCGGGCGCAGTCCAGCTGTGCATCCAGCGCCGCCGCATCCGTGATATCGCTTTCGTCATAAGCGCTCACCGTTGCCGAGCCGTCCGCGGACGCGTACTGCACCAGACCGGACACATTCAGCCGCAGCGTGCTCGTATCATCGAGGAACACGCGGACAGTTCCGTCCTGCTCGTTGTAAAAATCCGTGTAAGCCGTGTAGCCGAATGCACCGAGCAAATCCTCCAGTCCGGTGCCACTCTGTGCGGCAAACAGATTGATCTGCGCCGGTTTCAGCACTGGAAGCGACAGCGCCTCGCTGTCAAACAGCAGCGTTTCCGGATAGACCGCATACGCATCTCCCGCAAAGCTGCATGACAGACCGCGGAAGTTCTTCTGTGCCTCCTCGAGCGCATTCTGCGAGACCGCTGCATCCGCAGCATACAGCCTGCCGTCTGCCATGCGGACAAACAGCCGCTGCACACCGGCGGCATACACCAGTGTTTCGACCTGCAGGCGGTCATTATCCTTCCACGAGCCGCCCAGCCAGCCCGCAATAGACTGCATCGGGATCGCACCGTGGTAGCGCAGCAGCGCACAGCTGCCCGACCGCAGAGCCGTGCACAGCTCACTCTCATCAGCCGGCCGCAGCCCCTCACCTGTGAGCGCCTGCGACCACAGCGAACGCGTTGCCGTGATGCCGGCGTCAATATCGGTCAGATTGTACTGCACGCCGTACAGCTTGCCGTCAACGGTCAGCGCCATCTGTGCCGGATCCGCCGCCGAAACACCGGAGGACCGTATCTCATAGCCCACCGCACCGCCTACAAAGCGGTCGTGCAGACGGCGGAGTGCGCTGTCTGCGGGCATTTGCGCAATGTTCAGACCCATCAGCCAGTTTACCGCGCACAGCACGCCCATCAGTCCGCACAGCACCAAAAGCGAGATATTCTTTGCTGTGTTCTTCGCTGAGCGTTTCGCACCTCTCATACCTTATCCTCCCTGCCGTGCGGCTTGAGGTCGGTCGGAAGCGTGATCGTCACGGTCGTGCCCTTGCCGTATTCACTGGTCAGAGCGATCTTGCCCTCGTGCTGCTCAACGATCTCCTTGGCGATCGCCAGACCCAGTCCGGTGCCGCCTGCAGCACGCGAGCGTGCCTTGTCCACGCGGTAGAATCGCTCAAACAGGCGCGGCACATCGTCCGCCGGAATGCCGACACCGTTGTCCTCAACTGTGATGCGCACATGGTTTGCGCCTGCGCGCTGTGCCGTCAGACGGATCCTGCCGCCCGAAGGCGTGTACTTGACCGCGTTGGACAGAATATTTACCACAACCTGCTCGATGCGTTCTCTGTCTCCGACCATCGGCGGCAGGTTCGGCTCGGTCTCAACGAGGATCATGTGACCGCTGTCCTCGGCGGTCAGCTTCATGGCATTCGTCACCTTTTTCAGCAGATCAGACACCGAGAACCGCGTCATACGCAGCTCCATCCGTCCGTAATCCAGCTTAGAAAGCGTCAGCAGATCGGTGACAATGCGCGCCATGCGCTCGCTCTCGCTCGAAATAACGCCCAGAAACTGCTTTTCCGTGTCAAGCGGCAGCTCTCCGGCGGCATCGAGCAGCGTTTCAGTGTACGAGCGGATATTCGTCAGCGGCGTGCGCAGCTCGTGCGACACGTTTGCCACAAACTCGCGGCGTGCGTCATCCAGACGGCGCTGCTCGGTGACATCGTGAATGACCGCGATGACGCCGCCCTCGCCGTCCAGTGCGCCGTAAGGCGCCAGCGTGACGGACAGCACGCGCCCAAATCGCGTAATCTCGTTCGTAAGGAAGCTGCGCGAGACGGTTTCGTCCGTATCCGGCATGTCCAGATCAGCAAACATCTCATCAAAGCTCAGCTTCTGCTCTACACGCACGCCCAGCAGATTTTCGGTTGCCGGATTCATGTGGATGAGCGTGCCGTCGGTTGTGAAGGCGGCTACGCCGTCGGTCATGTGCAGGAACAGCGTGTTCAGCTTGTCGCGCTCGCCCTGCACCTCGCCGACCGTGTTTTTCAAACGGTGCGCCATGTAATTGAACGAACGGGTCAGCTCGCCGATCTCATCCGACGACTGCACGCCGAGGTCCTGATCAAAGTTGCCTTCCGCGATCGACCGCGCTCCCTCGGTGATGCGCTCGATCGGCGTGGTGATGGTCTTGCTGAGCAGGAAGGACAGCAGGATAGCCGCCAGCAGGCCGAACATCATCGCCTGCATGACAATCTGGAAGAACCGCCACGACAGGTCGGAAATCTCCCGCTTGTTGTCCGCGATATACACGATGTAGTCCACCGCACCGTCGCCGTTCTTGTCGAGCGGCACCGCAATGTCCATAATGCTGTCGGATACCGCCGAGCGCGTTCCGGTCTCTCCTGCCATTGCGGCAATGACATTGCTCGTGCGGGTGACGGATACGTTCGGGTTGGAGCCGTCAAGGAAGCCGCCCTCACTGTCGAGAATGGCATAGTTGCGGTAATCGTCAATGCCGAGTCGGCTCTTGTGGGCATCTATGATGGTTTTCAGACCATCCGTGCCGGGTTCGGCAGCCGCCTCCTGCATGGAGCGGATGGTGTCGGTCGTGAACACCGCCTGCATCTGCTCATAAAAGCTGTTCAGATAGAAGGTGTTGATACTGTTGATCAGAAACGTGCCGACCACCGCCATAACGGATACGATCAGCAGCACCAGAATCAGCACCAGTTTTCTGTGTAGTGAACGGAACATAGCTTACTCCCCGTCAGCAAAGTAATATCCCATGCCTCTTTTTGTGATGATGTATCTGGGACTTGCCGGTTCATCCTCGATCTTCTCGCGCAGACGGCGGATCGCCACGTCCACCGCACGCAGGTCGCCGTAGTAGTCATAGCCCCAGACCTGCTCCATCAGCTCCTCACGGGAGAAAACCCGCCCCGGAGCAGCGGACAGGAAGCACAGGATATCAAATTCCCGCGCGGAAAGCTCGAGCGGATGACCGTTTTTGTATACCATGCCGTTGTCCTTGGATACACGAAGACCGCCGCCGGACGGCGCTTCCGCCTTTTCCCTGTCCTCTCCTGCGTAGGTACGGCGCATGTTCGCCTTGACGCGCGCCATCAGTTCACGCATGGAGAACGGCTTGGTGATATAGTCGTCTGCACCCAGCTCGAGACCCATGACCTTGTCGGTCTCTTCCTCACGGGCGGTCAGCATGATGATTGGCGTGTCCTTTTCCGCGCGCACCCGCCTGCAGACCTCGAAGCCGTCCATCTCGGGCAGCATCACGTCCAGCAGAATCAGGTCGGGCGCTTCCTCAAGCGCGCAGCGCAGGCCTTCCGCGCCGTCATACGCCGCGAGTGTGTCGTAGCCCTCACGCTGTAAATTGAATACCAGAATGTCTGAAATGGCCTTTTCGTCCTCAACCACAAGGATTTTTTTCTTATCCAAACCCTTTCCTCCTCTGCACTCTCCAATCTCCACTCTTATCTTAGTAAAGATTCTTCAGCTTTGCTCTATACATAGCCGCCACCGTTTTTGCATCGCGGATCTCGTCCCGCTCGATCATTTTCTCTACCTCTGCGATCGGCAGTCGCACAACCTCGACAAATTCGTCCTCATCCGGCTGCATTTCGCCCTCGGTCAGGTCAAGCGCGGCAAACAGGTAGGTCACCTCGGTCAGAAAGCCGGGAGACGGATAGATCGCGCCGAGCGGCACGATGCGTCCGGCGGTACAGCCGGTTTCTTCTTTCAGCTCGCGGATGCCGCATTCCTCGGCGTCCTCCGGGCCGTGGTCCATCTTGCCAGCGGGCATTTCGAGCAGCTCGGTATCGAACGCATAGCGGAACTGCCGCACGAGGATAACGTTGCCATCCTTGTCGATCGGCAGCACGCCGACACCGCCAACATGCTCACAAACCTCGCGCGGCGCGGTTTTGCCGTTCGGCAGCGATACCTTGTCCACACGAGCGGTCATGATCCTGCCTCTGAACTTATATTCGCTGGAAAGCTGTTTTTCTGTCATATCCATAGAACAATCCTCCTTAATCAGCTGCATTTACACAGCGTAGGATATAGGCGGTCTCCGGCGGGACGGATACGATCAAACCGTCCGGGTCGGCGTACGCGAAGCCCTCGCCGCTGAGCAGGTCGAGCGCATACAGCGCATCAATTTTTGTTTCCGCATACTGGTGTCCGCGGTTGACCACGATCACCAGACGCGAGTCTCCGCTCGTGCGCTCATATCGCAGCAGTGCACCGGCTGTCGTATCGCTGAACTGCAGGTCGCCGTCCGCGAGCGTCTGCTCCTCGGCACGGATTTCGCACAGCTTGCGGTAGAACGCAAGCAGCTCCTGGTTTTCGTGTCCCCACGGGTAGGTCCGGCGGTTGAACGGGTCCTCGAAGCCCTGCTGACCGGCCTCATCACCGTAGTAAATGGTCGGAGAACCCGGCATAGTGAACTGGATGACTGCCGCCATCCGCAGGCGGCGCAAGGCGATTTCCAGACGGTCCGGCGGCAGCTGATAGTGTGCGCGGCCGTTTCTGTCCATCTTCCACTCGTTCTCGGTTACGCCGAGAAGGGTGAGCGCACGCGCGGTGTCATGCGTACCTATAACGTTCATCAGGTTGTAGAACACGTCCCGCGGGTAGTTTTCGCGGATGCACTCCATGCTCTCCGCGAAATGCTCAGCAGTGCCGCCGTTCAAAAAGCCGAGGATGGCATCCCGCAGCGGGTAGTTCATGACGGAATCCAGTTCGCCGCCCTGGAAATAGCGCCGACGCTCGGAGTACGCAATTTTGTTGGACGCATCCTCCCACACCTCACCGATGATGAGCGCATCGGATTTCTCCCTGCGGGCGGCAGCGTTCAGCTTCTGGATGAAGCTGTCCGGCAGCTCGTCGGCAACATCCAACCGCCAGCCGGACGCGCCCAGCCGCAGCCAGTGGCGGACCACGCTGTCCTCGTCCTCAATGATGTAATCCTGATAGCTGCCGTCGGTCTCATTGACCTGCGGGAGCGTGTAGATGCCCCACCACGAGCCGTACTCGTTCGGCCAGTTGTGGAAGTCAAACCAGCTGAAATACGGCGATTCCTTGGACTGGAACGCGCCTACGCTGTCATAATGACCGCGTGCGTTGAAATAGCGGCTGTCGTAGCCGGTGTGATTGAACACGCCGTCCAGTACAACGCGCATGCCGCGTCTGGCGGCTTCGCTGCACAGCGCACGGAAGTCCTCCTCACAGCCGAGCAGCGGGTCGATGCGCTTGTAATCGCCGGTATCGTAGCGGTGATTGGAATACGCCTGAAAGATCGGATTGAAATAAATGGTGGTAACGTGCAGGCTCTCCAGATAATCCAGCTTGGCGTATACGCCGCGCAGCGTGCCGCCGAAAAAGTCGTTGTTGAGGATTTCGCCGTGCTCATCCGGCAGATAGACCGGAATATCGTCCCAGTTCTGGTGCAGCACACGCGGAATCACGCCTTCACCCTCCGGCTGCTCGGGCGCCTTGTCACGGCAGAAGCGGTCCGGAAAAATGTTGTAGGTGATGCCCTCACCGAACCAGCGCGGCGTATGGTACTCGCCGTCGTACACGGTCAGCTGGTACTTATCGCCGACCGCCTCAAGCAGCTCCGCCTGACCGCCGTAGCCGCGTGCACAGTAGTGCAGACCATCCGCCAGCTCCACCGAAAAATAATACCAGTACAGACCGGGATGCGGCGGCGTATAGGTTACCGTATACCGATCATGTGAGCCTTGATAGCCGCACCAGTGCAGCGGATGGGATTCGGCCTGACAGCCATCTTCCTCAATCCAAAGGGTAACCTGCAGCGCGCCCTGTGCCCGCTGCGGATAAACAGAAAACTCGACCGCCTGCCCTGCCGGTACCGCGCCATACGGCTTTTTGCATGCAGTGCTGCGGGAGTGAAACATACTATCAGAAATGCGATTCACGCAAGCTCCTCCAAACATATATCCTCTTGCCAAATCATACCTTACCATTATATCAGCAATATTGGCGGTATTATTTTTAGTATAGCACAAAACCGCAGAACGGTAAACAAAAGCTGTCGCACGAAAGAAAAGAAAAACCGGTTTAATACAAACTTTTTAGGCGCAAAGCAAAGAGCTGACTCCAACGGAGTCAGCTCTTTGGATCCGGTTTTGATTTTAGCCGAGCAGGTTCAGGATTTCTTCCTTCGGCATAGCGCCGACAGCCTTATTGGCAACCTCGCCGTTCTTCATCACGATCAGGGTCGGGATGGAGACAATGCGGAACTGCATGGACAGCTCACCCTGCTCGTCTACATTGATCTTGCCAACCTTGATGTCGTCACGCTCGTTTGCGATCTCGTCCACGATCGGCGAAACCATGCGGCAGGGACCGCACCACGTTGCCCAGAAGTCCAGCAGGACCGGCTTGTCCGACTTCAGCACTTCGTTCTCAAAATTTTCCTTCGTAATGGTTACTACTGCCATATTGAACACTCCTTAGTCTTTCAGTGATAATTCATAGTAAAATGCATACTGCTGCATGACGCCCGCAAAGCCTTTATAGCGTTTCAGCGGAAACCCTTTCGGATAGTGTGCGTCCAGCATTTGCTGGATATGCGTATCGACCGGAAACGCGTCGATGTGATGCAGCGCAAACAGACAGATACACTCCGCAACCTTGATGCCGACACCGGTCAGGCGCAGCAGCTCGGCTTTAGCGTGAGCGTAATCCATGTGCCGGACGGCTTCCAGATTGACCGCACCGGACGCGACCTGCCGTGCCGCGGCGCAAATGTATTTGGCGCGGTAGCCGAGGCGCACCGGCGCAAGATCCTCGGGCGTGCACGCCGCCAGGCGTTCTGCCGTGGGAATGCTATTGTATACCTGTTCACTCTTATTATAACAGGTTTCCCCGAAAAGGGAACACAAATTTTCGACACACTTGGTAATCCGCGCGATATTGTTCTGCTGGGAGATGATAAAGCATAGAATAGTCTCCCACAGGTCCTGCCGCAGAATACGCAGTCCGCCGCCGTATGCAACGGCGTTCTGCAGATAGGTATCGCGTTTGGCAACTGCGGCTTTGCAGCGGCCGTAGTCCGCATCCAGATCGAAATACGGCCGCCAGATGGCGTTAAACTCGTCTTCATCGCAGTCGAACCGTACGGTCCGGCCATTCTGCTGAATATTCAGCAGGTGTGTTCCCGCAATTAAGTTGTACGACTTATCCCCAACCCTGTGGAAGCGGAAGCACTGACCGGAGTTTGCGATCTGGTCGATGTCGAAATCGTTCAGTACGCGCTCGATCATTGGTGCATAGCCTCATGCTCGCGCACCAGCTCGGTAAACAGGTCACTCAGCGTCCAGCCGATATTGTGCTCGGTGACCATGGCTTTGTACGGCACGGAAACACCGTATGCCTTCATTTCACGGAGCAGAATGTCTAGTCTCTTTTCGGTAAAGCCGTCCAGCACCATCATCGGTGCGGAAGGCGCATCTGCAGTCTTGTCAGTCGGCTCAAAGCCCTTGCGGTTCAGCAGAAAGCCGACCGTCTGACCGGCAGAGACTGCTTCGACGTTCTTAATCCGCACACCCATGCGAACGAGCACGGTCTTGAGCGCCGCAGTCTGTTCGCTCGGCTGCGGCTCAAAATATAACACTTTTTCACGGGATGCCGCCATAGTGGAATCCTCCTGTTTTATTCCCATAAGATTGTATACTAATATTATATCATTTCTGTCAACCCCCTATTGACAGACAATGTATTCGGTGCTATGCTCATAGTTAGCAGCAACTAACCGCAAAAAAGAGAGGTGTTTATGATACAGCAGGCATTGCTTTGGGCGGCCGCAGGCACAGGATTCACCTTCCTGATGACCACGATCGGCGCCGCCATGGTATTCTTTATGAAACGGCAGTCCAGTGCACTGATGCAGCAGATTTTTCTCGGATTCGCGTCCGGTGTGATGACCGCCGCGTCCATCTGGAGTCTGCTCATTCCCGCGATTGACGAGGCCGCGCAGAACGGCCAGCCGGGCTGGATACCCGCTGCAGGCGGCTTTATCCTCGGTTTGGTGCTTATGCTTACGCTGGACGGCTTAATGCCGCACCTGCACAGCGGCGCAGAGCAGGCCGAAGGTCTGCCGTCCTCCTTTCGACGGACAACGCTGCTCGTCCTCGCAGTGACGCTGCACAACATTCCGGAAGGCATGGCGGTTGGTCTGTCCTTTTCTCGTGCGGCACAGCATACCGGCAACGCAGGATTGTTTGCAGCGGCAGGCGCACTTGCCATCGGCATCGGCATTCAGAATTTCCCGGACGGAGCCGCAGTCGCGCTTCCGCTCCATCAGGAGGGACTCAGCCGCACGCGCTCGTTCGTTTACGGTTCGCTGTCCGGCATTGTCGAACCCATCTTCGGCGTGCTTGTTGTGCTGTGCGCGTCCGCGCTGACACCATTCATGCCGTGGCTGCTGTCCGCCGCCGCAGGCGCGATGCTGTACGTCGTGGTCGAGGAGTTGATTCCCGAGGCACATCTCGGTGAGCATTCGCATCCGGGCACACTTGGTGTGATGGCGGGGTTTCTGGTGATGATGGTGCTGGATACAGCTTTGGGATAATTGAAAATGGAGAATTGAGAATGGAAAATGAAGTTTTCTTTCTCCTTCCACAAAAACGAAAAGCGTCCCAATGGGACGCTTTTCGTTTTTCAGATAATCCGTGTTTTAACTTTGCCAAACACAAATTATCCTCAATATCTATTATGAATCTGTTTGCGGTAATCAAAATAGATTTGCCGCAATTCCTTCAGATTTTTCTTGCGAATAAGCACTACATCATCGTTTGTAAGGATGAAGTCCTTATCCACAGCTTTGACGTAGTTCATATTCACAAGGAAGCTCTGGTGGCACCGCAGGAAACACGGAGCCGTCAGTTCCTGCTCAATCTCGCCGAGCTTTTTATATAATGTGTATGTCTTTTGCCCCGCCTGATGCAGAATACACTGTGAATTATGGCTTTCCACATACATAATCTCTTCACGCGGAATGTGCAGCACCTGCGAACGATTCTTGATCGCGTATGTATTCTCGACGATATCGGACAGTACGCGGTGCATGGTTCGCTCGAACGTCTCCGGGGTATATGGCTTGAGCAGATAACCGGATGCACCGACTTCAAAGCTGTCCGGTGCAAAATCCAGTGCAGCGGTACAAAATACGATCGTGCCCTTGTAGCCGATCTCACGCAGACGGCGTGCTACATCAATGCCGAGCGGTGGGTCCATCAGAATATCCAGCAGAATAATATCAAACCATCCGCCGTCCCCAAGCTCATAATAGAGCGGTTCACCGCTGTCGTACATTTTGTAGGAATAGTCAATCGCATGTGCATTGCAGTAATGACTGAGAAAATCCGCAAGGATATCCCGTTCTAACGCCGAATCATCACAAATTGCGACCCGCAGCATGGTTATTGACAGTCCTTTCTCGTCAGTTCTTGTCGAATTTCTTAACGGATTCTAAACATGTTCTGCCGATTTCACAAGATTCTGCTCCAATTTCACAGAATAGCAAAAACCGCGTAATTCTTCTGATAAAATGAACATGTTCCCAAACGAAGTGGGAACATCAGCAAATATCGACGGAGGAAGCATCATGTTTGTCTACAAAGTAATCAGCAAAAACCACTATTCGCCTGAGACCGGGGCCTATATATCTTTCGGTATCAGTGCCCACGATCCGGAGCACGGACAAACCTGCTTCGTTCCCGATGTGTTCATCGACGAGTCGGAAGCACGCGCCTTTACAGAACGTCTGAATACGCTTCAAGTATCGCCTATCCATTTGATCGATGTGATCGAGGACGCATTGGGCGTTTAACACGCAGCTTACATAAAAATGCCCAGCTCAGAGGCCAGCGAGCGAATTGCATGCACAATGCGGATGTATTCGGTCGTGACTTCGTATCGCAGTTCCGTGATTTTCTCATCCTGATTGCCGCGCAGCGCTTGCAACAGTGCTGCGCTCTTCTTTTCCAGCCGTATAAAGCCAAAGCTGCGTGCCTGTCCGGCCAGCGTGTGTACCGCTTTGATTGCTGCATCACGATCGTGCCGACCCAGGGCATCGTTCAATTCCGCGCAGCAAGGCTCGTCCAAAAATCGGATCAGGAATTTCTGCAGCATATTCTCGTTGTAAAACCGGCGGCAGGCTGCTTCAAAATCTCCATCTATTGCTTGATAAAATTTATGCAGAGACATATCGACATCTCCCTATACATATTTTATCATTTCAAAAATCGACTGGCAAGGGGTGAAAATAGTTTTCTATCGCCATTTCTCGACAAAGATCGCGGTTTGCAGTAAAAGAAAAACGCCCGATCAAATGATCAGGCGTTTTCATGGAGCTGCTAACCAGATTTGAACTGGTGACCTCATCCTTACCAAGGATGAGGTGAAATTTCAAAACTCCACGGTATATCTGAACTTTTGGCACTTCAAAAATTTTAGTCCCATGTTTAGTCCCACTTTACTTGTACATTGTACCACAAGTAAAGTGGGACTTCAACTTTCATTATTTATACCCCGGAATAACCGTTCTCGGGTCAATACTCTGTCCGTTCTTACGCACTCTCAGGTGCAGGTGAGGGCCAGAGCTGTTGCCTGTCGAGCCGATCACGCCGACCTGCTGGCCCGCGCTTACCGTTTCTCCCTGCTTAACCGTAGCCTTCTGCAAATGGCCGTACAGCGAGGTATAGCCGTTGCCGTGATCTACCACAACATAGTTGCCGTAGCCGTTCTCATCGTAGCCAACCTCAGCAACCTTGCCACCGCCGATGCTGTCCGCCGCCTGACCGTTCAGATTGCCGCCCGTGCCGCCAATGTCAATACCGTCATGGTTGGAACTGCCGTATCCGCCGGAGGTTTTCGGTGCATTTCTGCCGCCGTATCCGCTGGTTACAACCGAGTTGCTTGCCGTAGTCGGATTAACAAATCCCGCGCTGCTGGTTTTCTGCGAAGCCTGCATGCCACCGATGCGTTTGTCAACCTTTGCCTCAACGCTGTTGTCTTTTTCATTTGCTTCCGGCCAATAAACTGTAGCACTGCCGAACGGGTTTTTGTTTGGTTTCCACGACTTGTTCTGCGATTGCCACAAGTACGCTTTCTGTGTCTGCGACAATCCGGATATCGTGTTGATTGCCGCAGCGACCTCGGATTGCTTCAACGAGCCATTCTCATCCTTGTCCGCGTACATCAGCGCCTGTTCGTACGCTGCGAACTGATACGGTTCAAGCACGCCGTTGTCACTTGCCAGTTTAGCCTTTGCAACCCATCCGTCCATACTCTTTCCGTTGTTGACTACATCTTCGTATTCGTTTGCATAACTTCGGAATATCAGCTTGTCCTCGCCGCTCAGATTTTTGTAATACGAGCTATCGCTTGCACTCTTTTCCACCTCGGAAATATGATACGGATTTGTTGCGAGAGAACGACCAGTAGACGAATACAAGTAATCCTTCTGTTCATCTGTGAGTTTTGCAAAGCTGCCATTCTCAAACAGATCAACTATATCCTGCATGTTCTTCTTGCTGCTGTCATCCGCGCCGGTGTTTTTATCTTCGATGCTCTTAACGCTGTTCTTGAATACCATATAATCGCCAATGCCGATGCCCTTGTCTACTGCGTTCTTGACCTTTTGCTCTGCTTCGCTCAATTCGATATCAACAAACTTAGAATCCGCAATCGTCTTTGCATACGAATTGATTTCAGTAATTGCCCGAACCTTTTCCTTGTCGCTAAGGTCTTTGTAGGTATCACTTGCCATCAACTCACGAATCGCCTTTGTAGATTCCTGACCGTAAATCTTCTGGTACTGCATGGATTCCATTGCCGTCAGATTTTTCTTTTCTCCATCGTGCTCTACCGCATAAGTGATCTTGTTCTGGAACTGCGTTGTTTCGCCGGTCGCCTTCTTGAGCCGCATCAGCTCATCCCGAACATCATTGCTTTGCTGCTGTGTAACCTTGTAAGGCAAAATCATATTCTCTGCCAATCGAGAGCCAAGTCCGCGTCCCTGAGAATTCAGTTTTTCGTTGCCCTGCTCATCCACCTTGACCGGGAGCGTCTGCCGAAGCCACGGAATAGAAGCCTTGATAGAGTTGAGCTGGCTTTCAATCGTGTTGCCCTTTACATAAGTCTGCCGTTCATAGGGGTCTGTTGCTGTCGCAACCTGACGCACCAGAGACGGAACCATCTGACTGGGCAGCGACGCAAAGGTTTTTCCGATACCCTCAATCGGCGTACTGTAAGAACCGCCGAACAGATCAGGAAGACCGGAAAGCGAACTCTGCTCAAAGATTGCCGAGTTGAGATAACCTTCTGCGGCATTCCAAACAGCAGCGGCCTTATTGCTGTCCATATCGTTCATGGTCTGGTAAAAGTCTGCTGCGCCTGCAAGAGCCGGACCGATGACCGGAATCCACGAATAGCTGTAATTCTTATCTCCGATACGGATAGAATACGCCTGTTCGCCCGCGTTTTTGAGCGCTTCCGCTTCGTCCTTGTCATCCGGCAGCGCGCCGCGCAGCATACCGCTTGCGACCAGACTGCCAGCTAATGCGAAAATCGCACTGCCAACAATATTGCGGCTTGTTTCGGTAACGAATCGCTGCTGATTGAATGTTCCCGTTCTTTTTTCATGTCCCGTTTGTACTGCGTTTTTCAACACACCGAACGGCGAATACTCGATTGCGCGTTCCACAAGGTTGCCGGGTGTTTTGGTGAACGGAAGTGCAGACTGCTGCAAGGATGCCGTACCGAGCGTGCCCTTACTCAATTTTCCGAGGCCGGTTGCGATATTAGAGAACGCCTGTGCTACCGTGCCGTTGTTCTGGAATACAGCTTCAAGCGCAGCCTGTCGTGCCACCTGCGGTGCATAGGTGTCAAAATCCTTACCCTGAAAATCCTTTGTCAGCTTGCCTTGCGACCTTGCTTTTTCAAGGTCAGTCATTTTCGCCGCAAATGCCGCTTCGTAGAACGGGCGGTCACCTGCTTCCAGCATCGAGCCGACAAAGCTGTCATAAGCGTTGCCGAGCTTGCCCAGCCCCTTATCGCGGAAGGTTTTCTGCTGCGCCTGCCAACTTGTATTTTCGCCGGAACGCGCCGTATGCACGCCGTTCTTAATATCGGATACCATTTCCGAAACGCCCTTTTTCGCGCCGCCTGCCCACGCCTTGCTCTTTGCAAACGGAGACGCGTAGGTGGTTCTTGCTTTGGTTTTAAGCGAAACAAGTTTATCAATCGGCGCAGCCACAAAATTCTCGCGAATTGCCTCCGGTACGCTGAACATAGCGTTGCCGCCTGCGTTACGGGTAATCAGCGTGCGGAAGTTGCCCAGCATATTATCCATCAGCAGCGAGACAATTTTGTTCTTTGCCGTAACCGGCATCTTATCCGCGATAACTTCCATCGCCTTGGCTTCAAGCGTCCTGCCCTGCTGCGTGTCCAGTCCTGCATCCACCGCCTGCTGCATATAGTCTGCACTGCGCTGCGCGTCCGCATCTGTCCACTGGAAGTACCCCTTCTTCTGCCATTTGGCCAGCTGCTTTGGGTTCGTTTTTTTCAGCAGCTTCACGGCCGCATCAATTTCACGCTGACCCTGTACAATCACACCCTCCGGCGTTCTGCTGTACTTGGCGAAAGACTGAACGAGCTGACCGCCCTCTGTGCCTTTCTCCTTGATGAACTTCGCCCACTTGTTGACCTCGGAGTAATCGCCGCTCTGCCGTGCTTCTTCCAGCTTGCGAGAAAGAATACCCATCGCAGTGTCGTTGTCCTCGCCACTGAAATTCGGCTTATTCGGAAGGTCTCGCACCTCGCCGTCATAGTCCGTATCCAATCTCTGGCGTGCATTATCAAGGCTCTGCTTTTCGGTTACAACATCGTACAGCGCATCGCCGTCCTGATCGAAGATTTTAGCAGACTGCTTTTCAGCATCATTGAAGATCGTACTGTTGGCAAATGTGTTGCTCGATACCTTGCTGACCTTCTGTTCCGGTGCGTAGGCGCTTTGCGCCGCACCGACGGTATTATGTCCGAACGGATAGGTTCCGGCTGTGCCACCATTCATCTGCGTCTCTCCCGCCCTCGTCAGCTTGGGGTTAATGTCCGCCTGCTGTGCCGCCGCCTGCGCGTTTTCCTGCATCGGCTGTGTAATTTCCGGCGGTGCAGTCTGAACGCCCGTCTGCGCCGTCTCAGCCCCCGCACGGGTCAGCTTCGGCATAATGTCGTTCCGCGCCTGCCGCACATCCGCAAGCGTCGGTGCGCTCTGCGTCTGACCGGCTCTCTGCATCGGGCTCAGGTTGATCGGAGCCGCCGTCGCGCCCTGCATTACCGGGCTGATAATATTCCGGTCGAGTCTTGCGTTGGTGTCCTGAATATTTGCCGTGTATGCAGGTTTGCCGCGCTGCACCACCAGATTGCCATCTACAACATGTGCAGAGATAACATTTTCGCCCAGTGCATTTGCTGCCGCCTGAATCTCCAATGCGGTCTGCAAGTCCTGCGCCAGTTCTGCGCTGATAAACTGACCGCCGCCGCGCTGAATATCTGCTTTTACCAGCTGTGCTGCCACCTGTGCCGCCTCAGCTCTGCTCGGTGCCTTGCCGTTCTTCTTGTAGTAGTCGGAGTACCACTTTTCATTGTTGCTTGCTCTGAAACTGGTTCCGTCTGCGTTCCGCACAACAGACGTACCCTGCGGTGTGTAGTCTCTTACATACTGTTCCGCCGACTGCAATGCCTGATTGTATTCCTCAAACGTAGAATCAACAATTTCATGCGTTAGCTGCTGAATGCTGACACCGGTTTTCTCCTGATTAGCCGCAAGCAGCTTCGCCCACTGCATTTCGGCATCGCTCAAACCGCCGTTCGGATTACCCGCATCATCCACCGCAAACCGTGGAATCGTCTGCGTTTCATCCACCTGTGCCGCAACCTTCGTCAATCCGCTGCGTCCCACTGGCAGATAGCCGGTCGGAAGGGTCTGCGATACCTGTCCGTTCTGGCTTGCATACAATACACTGCCGCTGTCCGGTGCAGACGTGAAATCGCCGCGCATATTGCCGTACAGAACGTCCGGTGTATCCGCATTGTTAAATGCACGCAGATTGTTCGCAACGCCGCCGTTCTCGTTCGCATACAACGTGTTAGCCGTGCGCGTGTTGCCCTCAGGCAGTGCAAGCCGCTGACCGGTCGGCAGTGCCTGAGGCGTGTTCGGGTGCAGTCGATTGTCCATCTGCTCTGCCGCCCGCATATCCGCATTTGCGTCATGAATAGAGGTGGTTGTCTCAGCCGGTGCAGTGTCGTATCTCCGGTTTGCCAGCCGTTCCGATACCGCGTTCGCGCCCTGCATAATACCCGCAAGCGTCATGCCGCCCTTTGCGCTGTCCCAAAGCTCCTGTGCGGTTGCGTTCTTTGCGTTCTTGTCATACGTTGCGCGTTTCAGATAGGGATTAACAAGCGTGCTCGCTGCTTCCTCCACACCCTCACCAAGAACATCGAACGCCTTGTTGAGAATCCTGCTCTTGCTTCCCAGCTTTGCAACGCCCTCGTTCAGTCCGGGAATACCGCCGAACATCTTCTCCGTGCCGACTTCGGTTAAGCCGCTGCCCGCACCGTAAGCAAGCGCCTGATTAAGACTTGCACCGTCGTTCAGTGCTTCGCGTGCCCCACTCGCCGCAGAATCGCCAAAGATTGCCGCTAAACTTGCATTCGCAATAGGTGCTTTATCCAGCAAAGAGGAAACCTTGCTTGCCGTACCGGTTGCTGCACCCAGCGCCATGCCCGGCAGCATACGCGCACCGGAACCGGCAAGCTCCTGCGCTTTCTTTGCCGAACCGACAGGCTGTGCCCAGTCGTTCACCTTCTGCATTGCAGAATCCGCAAAGCTGGTGTTTACCGTGTTCTTTGCAACATCTTCCCAGAACTGGCCCGCATCCTGCTTGCCTGCCAATTTCAGCGCGCCGCTCAGTGCGTTTTCAGCCGCAGAGGTGGCATAGCGTGCTCCGTTTTCTACCGCACCCGCTGCATTGAGTGCTGCATTTGCAACGCCGCTCCCCCACGCCTTGCCCGCACTTTGCTTGCTGATTGCATCCGCTTCATCGTTCAGCCGCTTGTACAGCTGATACATCGCGTCCGCCTGTTTTTTGTTCGTCGTGCTCATCTTGCTGTACTGGTCATCGCCGTTGATACCGGCAGCCGCCAGTTTCGGATGAGAAATCAGCCACGGCACCGCAGCCAGTTTTTCTCCTGCATTGCGGTTTTTCATGTCCATAGCGATCAGATACGGATACTGCTTCTGCATCCGGTCAATCTCGTTGTTCAGTTCGTCATACCGTGACTGTCTCTGCTCCTGCGTCTGATAGTTCTGCCCAAACGCTGCATTTCTCGCCGTCTCAACCACCGGCTTGGAAACATTGGTCTTTCCGCCGCTGGCTTTTGGCAGATACGTCGCGCCGGTATCGCCATTGTACGTCATGCCGAACTTCTTGCGGATACGGTCGTTAGCCGCGTGCAGGCGTGTCTTTTCTGCTTCATCCGACGTGTTGTGCCACGCCATGGAGTTGGCATTCAGCGTATCAATCGCTTTCTGCCGTTCTTCCTTCTCATTCCACGTCTTTCCGGTGCCGGTTTTCATCTGCGTGTTCGCCGCCACCTGATTCCGTGCATTGATCGTGCGGTTTGCATCTGCCGCTCTGCCAGCCCGTGCACGTCTATCGTTTGACCGCAGTGGCGTGTACACCTGCTGTGCCGCAGCATAAGGCGTTGCCTTTCTGGTACTGCCGCCGGTAAGGTAATTACTGCCCTGTCTCAGCGTCGTGCTCTGTCGTCTCTCCGCATCCGCCTTGCGGGCTGCGTTTGCACGGCGGTCTGTGGTCGTCTTGGCACCTCCGGTTTTCGAGCCGCCGAACGAGTTGCCCAGCGAACCATTCATCCGCGTTTTGCCTGCCGTGCTTCTGGTCGTTCCTGTACTATGCCGCGTATTTCGGCTTCCGCCCTTTGCGGAGATCGTCTGCTTCGCTGCGTTCTTGTGCGTCGCATTGTACTGCTGAATCAGCGCCTTGTTCTGCTTTTCCTTCTGTCTGCGGTTGTAGTCATCTTTCGCATTCTGGCGGGCCTGAGCAAGCTGTTCCTTGCGTCCCTTACTCAGATTGTACCGGTTCTTCTTGTTCGATGCCATTGTACGCCTCCATAAAAGAAGGGGCGGTTAAGCCGCCCCTGTATCGTTTAGTAGTAATTCGGATTGTAAGTACCGGGAGCATAAACTGAACCAACCGGAATACCCAGTACCGCTGCAATTTCCGGAGTTGCACCGCGTGTACCTCTGCCCTCCCAGAGTTTGAGGTAGAAATCGCGGTTCGAGTTGAGCTTATCGTTTGCAAATGTCTGGTTAAACTGCGACTCCTGCAAATCCTGTGCACGCTTGTTGTACGCAATATTTGCAAGCGTCTGCTGTGCATTGATCGACGGATTTACGCCATAATAACCGGTTGCATCACCGTAATTCAGGTAATTGCCGATAATGTTCTGCTTTGCCGCCTCCTGCTGTGCAAGAATGCTCTGCCGCTGCTGATACAGGCTGTTTGCAAGGTCTGCCATGCTCTGCGCCGCCTGCGTCGAGTTGCCCGCCAGTGCGCTTGCACGGTTGTTCTCCACGCTCTGGATCGCATTTGCGCGTGCAAGCTCGTTCTGGTTATACGCCGAGTTGTAAGCGGCGTTCTGTGCCACCAGTGAGCTTTCTGCAGCGCCCTGACCCGAAATGCCCGCCGCCGCAAGCTGGGAGGGAAGGTCTCTCTGTGCTGTGCGGTAGTTGATGTACGCCTGCCGCGCCGCCTCGTCGTAGCTCTGGTTCAAACCCGGCAGCATCGCGGAATACTGCTGGTTGATCTGGTCTGCCATCCGGTCATAGTACGCCTGCTGCTGCTGTTTGATTTGCTCCTGCCGGTCAAGCTCGGCCTGATACTGCTCCTCAACCTGTTTCATCTGGTTGATGTAGTTCTTGGCGTTCTGCGCTGTCGCATCGTTGCTGTACTGGTCGAGTTTGCCGCCGTTGAGAAGGATTTTCTCATTGCGGTTGTTCAGCGAATCTTCAACGTCCTGCCAGCGTCCGCCGCTTGCAATCTGGCCGCCGATCACCGTAGACCAGTCCGTGTTGTTCAGGCTGTTCTTTCGCTGCTGCTGTTCCGCACTCAGTGGAGCGCTCCATGTGCCGGTTTTGCCGTTATAGGTGTAGCCGTGCGCCGTGTACAGGCGCTGGTTTTCCTCCTGCAGGCGCTTTCTCGTCGCAGCATCTGCCGTGTGCCACGCATTGGAGTTTGCCTGCGCCTGTTTCAGCCAGTCATCCGACGAACCGCCGGAAGAATTACCGTAAGACGAGCCGCCGGAGGAACCGCCGTGGGAAGAACCACCGCCGGAAGAACCATACGTCCACGTCTGCCCGCCCTTGGTGATCGTGGTGGTGCCGTCGTTGTTCTTCTTCCAGACCGAGCCGTCACCGCCGGTCATGGTCGAGCCTGCCGCCGCACCGCTTATAAAGTTCTTGCCTTTGTCACTGCTGATGTTGTAGCTGCCGCCCGAACCGGAAGCCGTATAACCGCCGGAAGAACTGCTGCTGCCGCGATTCGACGAGCTCGAAGAAGAACTGCTCGTGTTGTTCTTCTTTGTGTTTGCCGCAATGGTGTTCTTAATGCCTGTTCCAAGCGCCTTTCCGATTGCGCCCCACGCACTTCTCGCCATATACTTCTCTCCTTTTCGTAAAATAAAAGCAGGCATTCCGCCTGCTTTCTGTCATTTTAATGCTTTAGCCGTACAGGTGTGCTCTGTCGTTGATAACCAGCAGGCGCAGCAGGTCGGTCGTCAGTGCCAGCTTGCCGTTTTCGTCACCCTGCAAAAAGCCCTTGTTCACCAGCTTCTGCACGGTGTCTTTCGCCCACGCCGGGCATTCGGCAACGCTGTTGTATACTTTCTTTGCGCTTTCCGCTTTGCTGATCTCCTGCTTTGCGATTGCGCGGGTCTGTGCTTCCGTCATATCTTCAACCTCTTTCTCTGTCAGCATGGTTTTGAACTTCTGCCACAACTGCGGATTGCGTACCCACGGTTCCGGGCACTGCTTGTGCGTCACATCATAGTGACGGCACACGCGCGATACCGGCACGTGGTGCTTTGCCATCAGCTCACGGGTCAGCTTTGCGGCACGCTTCATGGTCTCTTCCGGGATAACGTACACGCCATTCCGAATAACGCTGCACATCTCAATGCCGATGGAATTAGCGTTGCGGCAGTCGTTGTAGTAACTGCCGCCGCGTTCCCTGCCGCAATGCCATGCCGTGTCGCTGTCCTTTACGCTCTGCACGATTCTTTCCGTGTCCACGAAATAATGTGCGCTTGCGTTCAAACCACCCTCACGCGCGAAATAATCCGCGTTATTCTGCGCCGTATCGCCATTGTTCGCGGTAAAGTGCAGGCAAATCCAGTTGATTGGGAACTCTCTGCCCTTGCGGTAGTTGCGGGGATTACACTGCTTAAATGGAATACTCATTATTCCTCGTCTCCCATCTTATCTACTGCGTCCTTTGCCGCCGCAAGTGCTTTTTTCAGCCATGCCGGGCACGGTGCACCGAGCGATACCGCGTTTTCAACGATAGAGCCAAGCTCGGTCAGCGTGTACCATACGACCACCAGAGGGCAAAGCAGCACCGTGTATTCAAACGGCAGTGTCACGCCCGGCAGATGGTCTACAATCATTCCAATCAGCAAGTCCGCGCCGCCTGCGACCGCAACGACCACAATAGAGCCGACCTTGTGAAAGATACCGTCTCTCGCTTCCTTGCTCGACCAGTTGCCCTTCTGCATAGCCGCCGCCGTGCCTGTTAGATAGTCCGCCGCCATCGCTGCCACAAACAGCACAACCAGCCAGCCGAACCACCCCCAAAGCGCGGTAAGCACCGCAATGCCCGCCGCAACTGCGGCCTTAAATTCGTTTACATTGTTCATTTGATTCTCCCTTGCGCGTTCTTTCTCTTTACGCGTATGTTTTACAGCCCCAGCCGCTGCTTAACCTCGTTGTACTTGATGTAAATATTGTTTGGATACATAATTTGTCTTTCCCGGTCTTATGACCTCATGGTTTAACATAAAGTTTAGGCTCATATAGAAAATAGTTGTCGTCTTCATTACTGCTATTCAACGTAACCTCAGTTGGACTAGGTAAAGCACTGTTTATCATTAAATTGACATATTTTTTACCGTCTCCCTTGAACATGCCTACATGAATATTCCATAAGAACCAGCCTCCGGAGTTATCTTCGAAAAGCCCTCTCGCAACTAGCGCTTTATCTCCTTCTTCCTCGAATTGAGGAAATAAATGAATTACAGGAGGGTGCCTGTTGGCGGTCGGCTGTATTAACGCAATCATAGCCGGAAGTTCAGTTAGACCTGCCAAGGGGGCGCCAGTATCTCCTGTTTCCAGCAACTCATCAAAATACACTGTCAGGTCATAACACTTCCATTCCGTTGTTATTTCCGAATATGAAGGAGCAAACACCTGTTCTTTTACCTTGCAAGCAGGGTTCATAATCATGCCGCCACATCCGTTAAGAGATGGTTACATCCGCCGCAGGCATGATAAAGTAAAACTGAAATGGAGGTTCTGGTGCACGCATTATACGTTTTACATTTGTTGATATCGTTCCTCTGACTGCTGGAACAATAAGCCCTGATGTTGTTTGAATTGAAATTCTGTCGAGGCCGCCGATACCTCTGGCTGTAAGTTGAACCGCTGCCCCAGCAGAACATTGCTGAGTTTCGCAGTTTATAAGACCCGTTCGATCTGTGATTGTGTACTTCTTCTGCCCTCCGGCAGTCCGATTGAGTATCATGCCGCACCGCCTTTTGTGCAATGCGACGAAGCAGCGTTAAGTGCTGCCCCCCCCGAATTTTAGCATACTAAAGTTGTGCATGTTGTCCTCCTTTTACGACTCGTTAATCCGAACCACTACATATCCATCATCAGCAAAACTTGCTTCAATCGTGGCATCCTTGTCAGAAACAGTATATTCCCAAGGCGAATGTAACTCCGTAGAAGTGAATTGCAATTCATCATTGAGAAAAATCCGCACTTTTTTAGATGACGTCAAAGTAATCACATCGCCTGGATTGAATATATCAGGACCTAATCGGGTGTAAAAATGCCATTCCAGAATACCGACATTATCCCATGCGCCGTCATTCTTTGGTTCTACGCAAGTAATTTGGGTCATTGTATTCCCGTTTACAGCATTATCTTTTATCAATTTATTCATTAAATTGCTGCCCGGCTGTTTAGTAAATCTAACAAAACGGTGCGCATTCGACGTCCAACCATTTTTATATGCAGTTGTATAGTTTCCACTGCTCGTGCCAAATTCCAACGCCTTCATAAAACATCTAATACGTTCGTACGGGTTGTTTACCGCTTCAAAAGAGACGGACATATTCAGCATAGAAGGTAAAGTTAATGTATCATTAAAATACCAGCACAGGCTGGGTTCTTTTTCTTTTCTCTTCTTCGGCAAATTATAAATCAAAGATAATCACCTCACGAAAAAGCCACCGGCGCAATGCACACATAAACGTCAATGATTGCCGTCGGAACGGTATCCGCCGTAAACGTCAGCTTGCCCGCCGCCTGCGCGGTACACTGGATACCCGCGCCGTTGAACGCCGTCATGCTTGCCGCCGCAGGCATCGGCAGGATAAGCTGTGCGGTTTCATCCGCCACAACATCACCAACGGATACGGTCTGCTGTTTCGTCGAGCTGTTCCAACCCGCAACTGTCAGAGTAACCTTGTGCGCCTTGGTCTTGAGCGCCGTCAGCTGTTCCGGTGTCGCATAGTCCGTTCCGGGGGTCAGCTTGTCCTGCTTCTTTGCAAAAAGCGTACTGTGGGCGCTTGTGCTGCTGTTGTGCGTAGATACCGTACTTGCCGCCGTACCCTTTGGGTCCGCTCCAACCTGAGGCGCCGTTACGCCATGCGGATTGCTCTTGCTTGCAATATGTGCAGGCACACCCGCCAGCGCAGTATTAAAGTTAGCCTCATTGCCGGTATACCCGCCGTCAACTGCCGAGCTGTACGCGCTCTTGCCATCCGCGCCGGTGTCGCCCTTGGGGCCTTGAATGCCCTGTACACCCTGCGGACCCTGTTCACCCTGTACGCCTTGCGGACCGGTATCGCCCTTGGGGCCTGTCGGGCCTTGCGGGCCGGTATCGCCCTTGGGGCCGGGCAAACCCTGAATGCCCTGTTTGCCCTGAGGACCCTGTTCGCCCTGAACGCCCTGTTCTCCCTTGGGGCCTTGGATGCCTTGCGGACCGGTTGCGCCGGTGTCGCCTTTCTCGCCCTTGGGGCCTTGCGGACCGGTTGCACCGGTGTCGCCTTTCTCGCCCTGAATGCCCTGCTTGCCCTGCGGACCTTGCGGGCCAGTTTCACCCTGCGGACCTGCTGGACCCTGAATGCCCTGTACGCCCTGTGGGCCTTGCGGGCCTTGCAGCTTGCCGATGGAGTACCACATCAGATTAGATTCCGACCAGATATAGATATTCTCATCGGCACTGACCTGAAATGCACCGTCCGTGCCATTGGGGAACGCAGCTTCGAGCGCTGCCTTAGTGGGGTAAACGTCCTCAATCTCGAACGAACGTCCGTCATCGCCCTTGTCGCCCTTCGGACCTTGAATACCCTGCGGACCCTGTGGGCCGGTCGGGCCTTGAATACCCTGCTTGCCGGTTGCACCCTGCACGCCCTGAACGCCCTGCGGACCGCGTGCGCCGGTTGCGCCGGTATCGCCCTTATCGCCTTTCTCGCCCTTAGCACCGGCTTCACCGCGCGGACCCTGAGGACCCATTACGCCTGCCGGGCCCTGTTCGCCCTGAATACCCTGCGGACCTGCCGGACCCTGTTCACCCTTTAGTCCCTGCGGGCCTTGGTCGCCCTTTAATCCCTGCGGACCTGCCGGACCGGTCGCGCCGGTTGCGCCGGTTGCACCGGTGTCGCCTTTCGGGCCCTGCGGACCCTGTACGCCCTGCAAGCCCTGAATGCCTGCCGGACCCTGTTCACCGGTATCGCCCTTTGCACCGGTTGCGCCGGTCGCACCGCGATCACCTTTGTCACCCTGCGGGCCCTGTACACCCTGAATGCCCTGTGGACCCTGCACGCCCTGCGGGCCCTGTGGACCGCGCACATATACCGGAGACGGGATTGCACCCGCCGCACCTGCGCGAAAGCTCATAAGGCCGGTTGTCTGGTCTACCTCGGGGATAATCGCCGGACCTAAATCGCCCTTGTCGCCCTTATCGCCCTTGTCGCCTTTCTCGCCCTGCACACCCTGTGGACCGACAATGCCGTGAACAACCGTTACGCCGTCCACGTCCTCTACCGTGCCCTCTGCAAACTGCATCCTGCTCCTCTGCGGAAGCGCACGCCCGCCCGCATCGAGCACAACATGACCGCTTGAACCGGTCGCCTCGAAATTCACGCCGTCGGTTGAAGTTTCGAGAACCTTGTCGCTGTTGAGCCGCATATAAACAATCGAGCCGTCCGGTGTCTTGACGGTAAAAACGTCCTGTCCGGTCAGCCGGTTTACTTCGTCGATAACCTCGTTGACTTTCGGAATCGCCGTCTTGCCTGTCAGTCTGTCGAATACCGCCTTATTCTCTGCCGCCGTGCCGGTCAGCGTATCCGGTGCAGAGATAACGCCGTTCGCGCTGATCGTACTGTCTGAAATCTTTTCGATTGCCATTTACTCACCTCACACTCGTTCCGATGGTATACCGCTTGATAATGCCGAAGATACCAAACGCCTCGTTCATTGCATCGTTTTTCATTATCAGCTGCAATGTCTTGTATTTCTTTACCTTGCTGTTGAACGGGAGCACCTGCGGCGCATCATTGCTGTTGAACGTAAAGCGGCTGAAATCAATATCCGTCCAGCTGAAAATATCCGCAATGCCGTCCCGAATCTTTCTGCCGAAGTCACGCTCTGTCCGTGCATACACCTGAATCGAGGAACGGGTATACGGCTTCATCATAACGCCGCTGCCGCGCTTTACCATGGTCTTGTACGTCATAAAGTCGCCGTCATCATCCGCCTTGGTGTGCCACTCTGCCGAGATTGCCGTACCGCCGGTAATTCTACCGTCCTCACCGAGCGTGCCGCCGTCCGAATACGCCTGCATGGTGTCAATATCCGTATTCAGCTTACAGATACGTCCGTCCGATGTGCCGAAATACAGGTTTCCCCTGCTTTCCATCATGCGTACCGCCGGGAAGTTGTTCCAGTAGTAGCACTCGTAAACGTAATCGCCGTAGGACTGCGGCTTGTACGCTACGTTCTGGTTGGTATCGAGCACATAGGCGTGTCCGTTTACCGCCAGCACATAATATCCGTTCCACACAACAGCGCAGGCGTTTTCCAGATGTGCTTCCTTGGTCAGCGCCGCGTCCACGTAGTAGGAGCGGTTTCTTGCCACCTGCAAGGCCGTGATATTGCTGCTTGTCAGCGCAAACACGCCCGTTCGAGAGAGAAATACCGGTTCTTCCGGCAGATACGCGAATGCGTGCTTTGCCACTGCACCGGCACCAGCGGTCGCTCTGCGTACCGGAAACTGTACCGCGCTTGTGTTGTCGTTAATGCTGTAGCCTCGGAAATAGATGGTGGTCTCGCTGCGGTCATCCGACTTTACGATTGCCTGACTGTCCGAGATTGCCGTATAGCCGACGATTGCCGCGCCGTCCGCGCCCACCTTGGTATAGGAAAGATCGGAAAAATACAACGGATTGTTGCTCTCACACCGCCAGTCCTTGTCCTGCTCGTCCGGGTTGCCCGCAAGGAACACCCTGTCCTGCGACTTGCCGCCGTAGATTGCGGCAATGGTACACTTGGTGATCTTCTCCTTGTAGCCCTCCACCGACTTCACAAACGTAATGACCACGTTGTCCTTTCCGGTGATCGCCGGTTTCGGCGGTGCGGTCGTAAACTTCACCTGTCCCTTGGTCTTGTCCAGCGTGTACTTGCTGCTCTCCCACACCTTGTCATCTACCTTGACCTCTGCAATGCTTTCAATGTCGGTGGTGTCCAGCTGATACGTCGTTGCCGAGCCGTCCGCGCAGAACTCGTTCTTGCGCTTGTCGCTCAGAAGGTTCACGTTTTCAAAACTCGTGCCGCCGCCCGTCGGCCTGTTGGCAATGGTAGTAGTCGGAACGTAAGCGTCCGCTGTTGCGTCCTTGGCGGTCTCGCCGTCGAACACAAGGTACTCGCCGCCCGTCAGCACATACATTTTGTCGTTCAGCGTAAACGACGTGCCCTGCTTGTTCGTCAGTCCGCTTTTCAGTTCTGTTAAGGTATTTTCCGTCCACTTGTACAGCCGTGTGCCGCCATGCACAAGAAAGTATTCCTTGCCCTTGATAATACCGCGATACAGGCCGTTTACCGGCTTCTCGACATTCAGCAGCACGCGCCATCCCTTGCGCTTTTCGGGAAAGCCGCCGCTGTCCGAGATCAGGTTCACCGTTCCCATTGCGCCGCGCGCAGAATCAACCTGTGTCGGGTTGCTTGACAAATCCACCCCCTTAAAGCTGGAATACTCGGTCTTGTACTTTTTCGGGGAATCGGGAATCTTGTATGTTGCCATTTACACCCACCCCGTAACCGAGCACCACGCGCCGCCGCTCGAGGTCTGCTGACGGCGGGAAGCCAGCATGGATTTTACGTTCTCGTATTCGTTCAGATACTGCGTCGCCATGGAAATATCATCTTCCTTGAACACCTCCGCCGCGATATACAGCGGAATCGCCCTCTGCGCTTCCTCCGGCAGAGAAAACGTCGTGTCGCCCGGCGTGCTCTCGTCGATGTTCTCCGGGTATGCCTCGTACCAGATCACAAGCGTACCGACGTACTCCGCCGGGACAAACAGCGTGTCCATTCCGTCAAACTGATAGTCGTTCACGCGCATAAACGTGTTGTTTGCGCCCATGATCGTCAGTCTGTCCGGGCAGAACCGCATGAAATCCGGTGCAAGCTCCTTGATATGAAACAGCCGATAGCCTTCTGCATCATCGTCCTGCAGCTCCACTTCAACGGATTTGTAAATCGGCATGACCTCGGCAAGGTCCACCATTGCAAACCATGCCGCGTGTGGCATTGCCCGCACATAGTCCGCCACATCAGGCGAAGTCAGCGAAACCTCCGTGCCGTAGTTCAGGCGTGAGAAAATCTTATCGAGTGCAGCCTTTTGAATCTGCTCCCACGTCATAAAATCACTCCTTAAAAAGGGAAACG
>OLVP01000424.1_pt1 | contig 36193 bp, 30 predicted proteins | sample 1673281 | NCBI WGS metagenome assembly OLVP01 (sample SAMEA3178940, study PRJEB25190) | human gut metagenome | biome: human gut; feature: human-associated habitat; material: faeces | place: Austria | collected 2013
TCCGGTAGCCGTTCCTTCACAGGATATGGTACTTGGTATTTACTATCTGACTCAGGAAAGACCAGGTGCAGCAGGAGAAGGTAAGATTTTCAAAAGTGTAAATGAAGCAATCCTTGCTTATGAGAACCAGGCAATCACACTTCACTCTAAGATTAAAGTACGTGTGACAAAGACAATGCCAGGTGGAGAAGAAATAACAGGAATTGTAGAGTCCACACTTGGACGTTTCATTTTCAATGAGATTATCCCACAGGATCTTGGATTCGTTGATCGTGAAAAAGAGGAGAACAAACTTCTTCTGGAGATTGATTTCCACGTAGGAAAGAAACAGTTAAAGCAGATTCTTGAGAAGGTTATCAATACACACGGAGCAACTGCAACAGCAGAAGTTCTGGATGCTGTAAAAGCAATTGGATATAAATATTCTACTAGAGCTGCCATGACCGTATCTATTTCCGATATGACGGTACCTCCGCAGAAACCACAGATGATCCAGCAGGCACAGGATACTGTAGACCGCATCACTAAGAACTTCAAACGTGGTCTCATCACAGAGGAGGAGCGTTACAAAGAAGTTGTAGAGACATGGAAGGCAACTGACGACAAACTGACAGAGGCACTGCTTTCTGGTCTTGATAAATACAATAACATCTTCATGATGGCTGATTCCGGAGCCCGTGGATCTGACAAACAGATCAAACAGCTTGCAGGTATGCGTGGATTGATGGCTGATACAACTGGTCATACAATCGAGCTGCCTATCACTTCAAACTTCCGTGAAGGACTTGACGTACTGGAGTATTTCATGTCTGCCCATGGAGCACGTAAAGGTATGTCTGATACAGCTCTTCGTACAGCCGATTCAGGATATCTGACAAGACGTCTTGTTGACGTATCTCAGGAGCTGATCATTCATGAAGTAGACTGTGCAAAGAAAGATGCACCGATTCCTGGAATCTTTGTAAAAGCATTCATGGATGGAAAAGAAGAAATCGAAAGTCTTCAGGAGCGTATTACAGGACGTTACCTGTGCTATGACATTGTAGATAAAGATGGCAATGTTCTTGTTAAGAAGAACCATATGGTAACACCAAAACGTGCAGAACTGATCTGCAAGAAGGGTGTAAATGAGAACGGAGAACCATTAACACAGATTAAGATCCGTACAATCCTTACATGTCGCTCACACAGTGGCGTATGTGCAAAATGTTATGGAGCCAACATGGCAACAGGTGAGCCGGTACAGGTTGGAGAGGCTGTCGGAATTATTGCTGCTCAGTCAATCGGAGAGCCTGGTACACAGCTTACAATGAGAACATTCCATAATGGTGGAGTTGCCGGTGGAGATATCACACAGGGACTTCCTCGTGTCGAGGAGCTTTTTGAGGCAAGAAAGCCTAAGGGACTTGCGATTATCACAGAGATTGCAGGAACTGCGAATTTGAACGACACGAAGAAGAAACGTGAGATTATCGTAACAAATCATGAGACAGGTGAATCAAAAGCATATCTGATTCCTTATGGATCACGTATTAAGGTAGCAGACGGAGCAGAACTTGAGGCCGGTGATGAGCTGACTGAAGGTAGTATCAATCCGCATGATATCTTAAGAATTAAAGGCATCCGTGCAGTTCAGGATTACATGATCCAGGAGGTACAGAGAGTTTACCGTCTGCAGGGTGTTGAGATCAACGATAAGCATATCGAGGTTATCGTTCGCCAGATGCTTAAGAAGATCCGTATCGAGGAGTCTGGAGATACAGAGTTCCTTCCTGGAACAAATGTAGACAGACTTGAGTTCGAGGATGTGAATGAGGTACTGGAGGCAGAAGGAAAAGAGCCTGCAATCGGAGAGCCGATCATCATGGGTATTACGAAGGCTTCTCTTGCAACCAATTCCTTCCTGTCAGCCGCTTCTTTCCAGGAGACAACAAAGGTTCTGACAGAGGCAGCAATCAAAGGAAAGATCGATCCACTGGTAGGTCTGAAAGAGAACGTAATCATCGGAAAACATATCCCGGCTGGTACAGGTATGAGAAAGTATCGTGATATCAGACTGAATAGTGAGTTATCTATGGATGACGATCTGTTCTTTGAAGAAGGATTAGATGATGACGATTTAGATATTCTGGATACAGATTTTTCAGATGATGATCTGTTAGAAGAAATTAAACTTACAACAGAAGAATAAGACTTGCGTAAGAGTTTTGAATGAAAGTACCGCCGCACGAATTCGTGCGGTGGTACTTTTTTGTATAATACCTTTAGGCTGCCCTTGCTGGAGCAGCCTGAAGTGCAATTATGCACAAAAAAATAGGAATGAAGTGTGAAAGATTAATAGAAAACATAAAAAAGATAGTCAAGACAAACTTTTTTGATAAAACATTATTGACAATGATTATCATTAACAATATAATAAGTGATGGAAATGATAATCAGTTTCAAATCGTGCGAGGTAATATATATGAGCCAAGAAGAGAGATTTCAAGAAGTATTAAATCAATTAAAGAAAGCTGGCTATCGGATTACCGAACAGAGAAAGCTTCTTTTACACATTATATTGAATAATGAATACTTCTCTTGTAAGGAGATTTATTATGCGGCAAAGAAGCAGGATGACAAAGTCGGAATTGCAACTGTGTATCGTACTGTGCAACTGTTGGAAGATATGGAACTGATCCATAAAGAGATGGTTGTGAGAATTTAGCGAGGAGAAGGAGTGGATTATGATGCCGTTAACGATGTTAAATCCAGGCGAAAGTGCATCTATCGTCCGGGTAGGTGGAAATGAAGAAACAAAAAGATTCCTGGAGAATCTCGGATTCGTAGCTGGAAGTGAGGTGAAAGTTATTTCCAGTAACGAGGGTAACATAATTGCCCAGATCAAAGAATCACGAGTTGCAGTCAGCAAAGGAATTGCTAATAAAATAATGGTCTAGGAGGAACGGGAGAATGACTTTAAGAGATGTGAAAGTTGATCAGACAGTATCCGTAGTAAAGCTTCATGGAGAGGGAGCTACAAAAAGAAGAATTATGGATATGGGAATCACAAAAGGAACCAGCATTTATGTCCGTAAAGTAGCACCACTTGGTGATCCGGTGGAAGTTACTGTACGTGGATATGAATTGTCTCTGAGAAAAGCAGACGCAGAGATGATCGAAGTTAAATAATTAATTAGAGAGTAAAACAGGAGGATGTAAAAAATGGGAGTGAAGATAGCACTTGCCGGAAACCCGAATAGTGGTAAGACAACACTTTTCAATGCTTTGACAGGTTCCAATCAGTTCGTTGGTAACTGGCCTGGAGTTACTGTTGAGAAAAAAGAAGGAAAATGGAAGGAAGACAAAGAAGTTGTAATTATGGACCTTCCAGGTATCTATTCTTTATCACCATATACATTGGAGGAAGTTGTAGCCAGAAATTATCTGATCACAGAGCGTCCGGATGCAATCCTGAATATCGTAGACGGAACAAACCTGGAGCGTAACTTATACCTTACAACTCAGTTACTTGAGCTTGGTATCCCGGTTGTTATGGCAATTAACATGATGGATATTGTACGCAAGAATGGTGATGAGATCAACACAAAGAAACTTGCTGAGAAGCTTGGCTGTGAAGTTGTAACAATTTCTGCTCTGAAAGGTGATGGAATCAAAGATGCAGCTTCAAGAGCAGTAAAGCACGCCGGACAGAAAGCCGGACAGGAATCTGTGCATGAGTTCGCACCGGAAGTTGAGAACTACCTGAATGAGATTGAAGGCAGACTTGGATATGAAATTCCGGAAGAGCAGAAAAGATTTTACGCGATCAAATTATTTGAGCGTGACGATAAGATTAAAGATGCTATGAAAAATGCACCGGACGTTGAAGATATCATTGCTCGTGCAGAGAAAGAGATGGATGACGATGCAGAGAGTATCATCACAAATGAGAGATACAGTTTCATTGGTTCTATTATCGTAGACTGCTTAAAGAAGAATAAAACACAGGAACTGACAACATCTGATAAGATTGACCGCATCGTAACAAACAGATGGCTTGCACTTCCAATCTTTGCAGCAGTTATGTGGTTTGTATATTATGTGTCTGTAACAACAGTAGGTTCCATATTGACAGACTGGACAAATGATACATTGTTTGGTGAGTGGATTATTCCGGCAGCTCAGAGCTTCTTTGAAGGAATCGGATGTGCGGACTGGTTAACAGGTCTGATCGTAGACGGAGTTATCTCCGGAGTTGGTGCTGTACTTGGATTCGTACCTCAGATGCTTGTATTATTTCTTTTCCTTGCATTCCTTGAGTCTTGCGGATACATGGCACGTATCGCATTCATCATGGACCGTATTTTCCGTAAGTTCGGACTTTCCGGAAAATCATTTATCCCGATGCTGATCGGAACAGGTTGTGGAGTTCCTGGAGTTATGGCTTCCCGTACAATCGAGAATGACCGTGACCGTAAGATGACTGTTATGACAACAACATTTATCCCTTGCGGAGCGAAACTTCCAATTATCGCCCTGATCGCCGGAGCACTTTTCGATGGCGCTTCATGGGTAGCACCAAGTGCTTACTTTGTTGGTATCGCAGCAATCATCTGCTCTGGTATCATCCTGAAAAAGACAAAGATGTTCGCAGGAGATCCAGCACCATTTGTTATGGAGCTTCCTGCATATCATATGCCAACTGTTGGCAACGTTCTTAGAAGTATGTGGGAACGTGGCTGGTCATTTATCAAAAAAGCTGGTACAATTATTACATTATCAACAATCGTTGTTTGGTTCTTATTGAACTTCGGTTGGACAGATGCTGGATTCGGAATGCTGAACTTCGATGGACTTGAGGGAGCAGCTATGGAGGCAGCACAGGCAGAGTGTATTCTTGCTAAGATCGGTAACTTGATTTCCTGGATCTTCACACCACTCGGATGGGGAGATTGGAAGATGACTGTAGCAGCTATTACAGGACTTGTAGCGAAAGAAAACGTTGTAGGTACATTCGGACAGCTCTTCGGATTTGCAGAAGTTGCAGAAGACGGACAGGAAATCTGGGGAACACTTGCAAGCAGCATGTCACAGATCGCAGCTTACTCATTCCTTGTATTCAACCTTCTGTGTGCACCATGCTTCGCAGCAATGGGAGCTATTAAAAGAGAGATGAACAACACAAAATGGTTCTGGTTCGCAATCGGATATCAATGCTTACTTGCTTACCTCGTAGCTCTTTGTATCTTCCAGTTTGGTACACTCTTCACAGGTGGCGGATTCGGTATCGGAACAGTAGCAGCAATCGTAATTCTGATCGGTTTCCTTTACATGCTGTTCCGTCCTTACAAAGAGAGTACATCACTTAACGCTAACACCGTTTCAAGTGTAAAAGCAGCATCAAAATAATGATTATAATGTCGAAAAGTCTTTCTTCACCTGTGCTTGCACAAAGGTGAAGAAATGACCTTGAGACATAACATAAATAAGCAGAAAGAAGGAGATTTTATGATGGCATTGGCAGCACAGACAAGTATATTGTCTACAGTGATTGTAGCACTTGTAATAATCGCGATTGTAGCATGGATCATAAGAGGCATGATACAAAAGAAGAAGAGAAGTGGTACATTCATTGGATGTGATTGTGGGTGTGCCAATTGTCCACACTCCTGTCATAATCCAAAGAATAGTAAAAGTCAGAGTGGCTGCGGCGGCTGTGGCGGATGCTAGTCTGGAAAATGTATGACTTAGATTTAAGTCATATGATGTAAAATAATCTTATGTGTGAATAAATGTGTGAATAGACAGGGAAATCCTTGCAGATGAGTTTCATTTGCAGGGATTTTCTTTTGCGCTTTGCTCTTTTCAATGGGACGCAAATAGGGTAAAATAAATGCTAGGTGAATATGATGAATAAGAAATCTTTATACAAATTAGAATACAATAAAATAATTGAAAAACTGACAGAGCACGCAGGCTCTTTTGGAGGCCAGGAGCGTTGCAGAAAATTAAAACCAAAGACGGAAATCTCTGAAATTGAGAGAATGCAGGAAGAAACGGCCGCAGCATTTACACGGATCATAAAGAAAGGACGTCCATCTTTTGGAGGCTGTAGTCCGGTAAGTGAATCTATGATGCGTCTGGAAATCGGAGGAACACTTGGAAGTGGGGAGTTACTTCGCATATGTAAGGTTCTGGAGACAGCAGGACATGTGAAGAATTACGGGCGCCATGACAATGCAGATGATATGCAGGATATATTGGACGGATACTTTGAACAGCTTGTTCCTGTATCTATTTTGTCCACGGAAATCCGCAGATGTATTCCGGCAGAAGATGAGATTAGTGATGATGCAAGTCCTGAGCTTAAGAGAATCCGTCGTGCTATGGGGCAGATTAATGATAAGGTTCATGCAACATTGTCTTCCATGGTGAATGGTTCACTCCGCACATATTTGCAGGATCCGATCATTACGATGCGTGGGGATCGTTACTGTATCCCGGTCAAGGCCGAATACCGTGGTCAGGTCCCGGGAATGATCCATGACCAGTCATCAACAGGTTCTACTTTATTTATCGAGCCGATGGCAGTTGTAAAGCTGAATAATGATCTGAAAGAATTATATGGAAAGGAACAGGAAGAAATTCAGGTCATTCTTGCCAGGTTGAGTGCAGACGCAGCAGAATATGTTTCTGAAATCCGTACGGACTATGCAACATTGACAGAGCTTGATTTTATATTTGCAAGAGGAGCTCTTGCATTGGATATGAATGCCAGCAAACCGATGTTTAACCAGGAGAGAAGGATTCGTATCCGCGAGGGAAGACATCCGTTATTAGATAAGAAGAAAGTCGTTCCAATCAGTCTGACACTGGGCGAGGACTTTGATCTTCTGATTGTGACAGGACCGAACACCGGTGGTAAGACTGTGTCACTTAAGACAGTTGGATTATTCCAGCTCATGGGACAGGCAGGTCTTCACATTCCGGCACTGGATCGTTCTGAACTGGGTGTATTCCGTGAAGTTTATGCAGATATCGGTGATGAGCAGAGTATTGAACAGAACTTAAGTACATTCTCATCACATATGACAAATGTAGTGTCATTTATCAAGCAGGTGGATGAAGATTCACTTGTACTTTTTGACGAGCTTGGAGCTGGAACTGACCCGACTGAGGGTGCGGCACTGGCAACAGCAATATTGAATCATTTGCATTGTCAGGGAATCCGTACTATGGCGACTACGCATTACAGTGAATTAAAGGTTTATGCCTTGTCCACACCAGGGGTAGAAAATGCGAGCTGTGAGTTCGACGTGGAGACACTTCGCCCGACGTATCGACTGCTTCTTGGAATCCCAGGAAAGAGTAATGCATTTGCAATTGCAGGAAAACTGGGACTTCCGGACTATATCATCGAGGAAGCAAAGACACATTTGACGGAGCAGGACGAATCTTTTGAGGACTTGCTGACAGATCTGGAGAGCAGCAGACGAACCATCGCGAAAGAACAGGAAGAGATTGCGGCTTACCGCCGTGAGCTGGAGGCTCTGAAGCAGGAGACGGCGCAGAAGAAAGAAAAGCTGGAAGAACAGCGTGACCGCATTTTACGAGAAGCGAATGAAAAAGCACATGCGATTCTGGCAGATGCCAAAGAGACAGCAGATGAGACAATGCGTAACTTTCATAAGTTTGGAAAGGCCAATGTTTCGGCAACGGAGATGGAAAAAGAGCGTGAGCGCCTGAGAAAGAAGATGGAGAAGACACGCGAGGGCATGACAGAGGAAGTGAAGAAGCCGAAGAAGCAGTATAAGCCATCTGATTTTAAATTAGGCGAGACGGTTAAAGTTCTGAGCATGAATCTGACCGGAACAGTGCATTCACTGCCAGATACAAAAGGCAACCTTATGGTTCAGATGGGAATTCTTAGCTCAAAAGTACACATTTCTGATCTGGAGATTGTTGATGAGAAGCCGGCATATCTGAAAAAGATTGCTGCAAGAACAAGCAAGGGTAAGGTGAAGATGGGCAAATCTTTGTCCGTAAGCCCGGAAATTAATCTGCTTGGAAAGACCGTTGACGAGGCGGTCGCAGAGCTGGATAAATATTTGGACGATGCATCTCTGGCACATTTGACAAGTGTGCGTGTGGTACACGGAAAAGGAACCGGAGCTTTAAGAGCGGGCATCCACCAATATCTGAAACGTCAGAAACATGTGAAATCTTACAGATTAGGAGCATTTGGCGAAGGAGATGCCGGAGTGACGATTGTAGAACTGAAATAATGCAAAAATCAGGGAGAATAAATAATGGTTAATAAACAGAAAATTTTGATCGTGGATGACGATGAGGCAATTGCAGAGCTTGTATCTTTGTATCTTGCGAAAGAATGTTTTGACACGATGATGGTTCATGACGGGGAGAAGGCGCTTGTAGCATTCGACACCTATCACCCGAATCTGGTACTTTTAGATCTGATGCTTCCGGGTATTGACGGGTATCAGGTCTGCCGCGAGATCCGTGCGCGGGCAAATACACCGATTATCATGCTTTCCGCAAAAGGGGAGGTTTTTGATAAAGTACTTGGTCTGGAGCTTGGAGCCGATGATTATATTATGAAGCCATTTGATTCAAAAGAGCTTGTGGCGCGCGTAAAAGCAGTGCTCCGCCGTTATCAGGCAGTGCCGAAACCAGAGGTTCCTGCAGTAGATAAGGGAAAATGTGTGGAATACCCGGGAATCGAGATCAATCTGACGAATTATTCTGTTCTGGTCGATGGGCAGAATGTGGAGATGCCGCCGAAAGAGCTGGAGCTTCTTTACTTCCTGGCATCTTCGCCAAATCAGGTGTTTACAAGAGAGCAGCTTTTGGATCAAATCTGGGGATATGAGTATATTGGAGATACCCGTACTGTTGATGTGCATATTAAGCGTTTGCGCGAGAAGATCAAAGATCATAATGGCTGGAAACTTGCCACCGTATGGGGCATTGGATACAAGTTTGAAGTAAAGTAACAGATTAGGAAACCACATAGAAGAGGCATTGTATGAAAAGTACATTGTATTTAAAATTTATCATCATATATATGATTTTCGGGTTCATGAGTTTGTTCACAGTAGCAACGCTTACAAGAACATTGACAGAAGAACCTCTTGAACGGGATCTGGCTGCGGATGTTTATCAGGAAGCGAACCTGGTGGCAAATGAGTATTTGCCACATTATTTCCTTGGACAGATTGATGAAAGTGCTGTCCATACACAACTTGTTGGAATGGAAGCGCATCTGGACGGGGCAGTCTGGTTCGTAGACCGGGAAGGTAATATGATCACTTCCGCACATTCCGACGGATATCCGACAGCACCGACTGCGATTGAAGATTTTAACCCGGCAGAAATTGGCAGCGCAAAGTATGAAGTCGGAACATATCACGATTATTTTAAAGAAGATATGATCACAGTCATTGCACCGGTTGTACATGGATATTCCACACAAGGGTATCTGCTGATACACAAAAGCATGACTCAGATTGGACAATTACAGATTACATTAATGAATGCAGCGTATATCACACTTGCAGTCATCTATCTGTTGTCATTTTCCATTTTGCTTGGAATTCAGTTTATCGTGTACAGACCGCTCTGCAAGATAACCGAGGCAGCGAAACAATATGCGTCCGGTAATCTGGACTATGAGATTCCTGTGAACACAGAAGATGAGATTGGTTATCTGTCAGCATCGCTGAACTTCATGTCTTCCCAGCTTCGGGATATGGAGGATTATCAGAAGAAATTTGTGGCAAATGTGTCACATGATTTCCGCTCTCCTTTAACATCGATCAAAGGGTATGTAGAGGCAATTGCAGATGGGACAATCCCGCCGGAAATGCAGGGGAAATATCTGAATATTATTTTATTTGAGACAGAGAGACTGACCGATCTGACCAAGGATCTCCTTACGTTGAATGAATTCGATACGAAGAATTTATTACTGGATAAAGTTCCATTTGACATTCATGAAATGATTAAAAATGTGGCAGCCTCCTTTGAGGGACGTTGCACGCAGAAAAAGATTTCTATTGAGCTGGTCTTTGCCAGAAAGCATTTGAAAGTAGTAGCAGATAAACGAAAGATTCAGCAAGTGCTCTACAATTTGCTTGATAATGCGATCAAATTCAGTGACCAGGATTCAATCATTACGATTGAAACGACCGAACGTGGGGATAAGATCTACACGTCGGTCAAAGATTATGGAATTGGAATTCCGAGAAATGCACTGAATAAGATCTGGGAGAGATTTTATAAATCCGATCTGTCCCGTGGAAAAGATAAAAAAGGAACTGGCCTTGGGCTTGCAATTGTCAAAGAGGCGATACAGGCTCACGGTGAAAATATTAATGTAGTCAGTACAGAAGGTGTCGGTACCGAGTTCATTTTCTCGTTGCCGAAGGCAGAGGGATAAGGTATACTGTAAATATCTTCTTTGTTGAATATAAGGTTTGTAAAGGAGCCTGCGTGTACGCATGAAAGATGAGAAAGAACCATTAGAGCAAAAGCAGAACTCGGAAGAAGAGGAGTATTCTTTTTTACAGGAAATCATTAAAGATGAGGCAGGAGATCAGGCGAAGTGGAAACACGACGTCCTTAGAAGGATTCAGTTAGGATTAATATTCGGACTGGTGGCCTGCTTTACTTTTTTTGCGTGCAAACCGTGGGTGGAGAAGAGATTTGAAGGAGATCCGACGGAAGTAACAATTCCACAGGACGAACAGCAGGAAAAAGATCAGACACAGCAGGAACAGGAACAAGTCCAGGAACAGAAACCCGTTCTGACAACAGAAACCTATCAGGAAATGCTGAATAATCTGAAGCAGGTGTCAGGAGAAGTGAGAAAAAGTGTTGTAGAGATTCAGGGTGCTGTTACAGAAGAGAAATTTTCGAAAGATCAGGAAGATAAGGAAAAGAGCATTTCCGGAATGATCGTGGCAGATAATGGTCAGGAACTTCTGATTCTCGCAGGAGAGCTTCCGGTAAAAGACGCGAAGATCATCCGTGTTACATTTTCCGGAGACAGTCAGTGCGATGCCACTTTGAAGAGCCGGGATGCAGGGCTGGGACTGTGTGTTTATGCAGTTCAGAGAAAGAATATTGCGGATGATGTATGGGCACAGATTGAGACAGCGACACTTGGCGGCTCAAAAGTTGTATCCGAAGGCGATACAGTTATTGCTGTCGGGAAATTGTACGGCTGTGATACGATTGCCGGATATGGTGTAATCGAGTCTGGCGAAAATTATCTGGATAAGGCAGATGGACAGTATCAGACCATTTATACGGATGTGGCAGGAGATATTTCCGGAAGCGGAGTTCTTGTGAATATCCGTGGAGAGGTGATTGGAATTATCAACACTTCTGTCAGAACAGATGATCAGACAAATAAGATTTCCGGATATGGAATTTCTGATATCAAAGATGTGATAGAATTACTTTCTAATGGGAAAAATGTACCATATCTTGGAGTGTCCGGTGTAGAGGTAAGCAGCGAGATGCAGGGACAGGGAATTCCACAAGGTGTTTATGTGAAAGAAGTCGATGCAGGATCTCCGGCTATGGCAGCAGGAATTCAGAGTGGTGATATCATTACCAATATTGCAGATACAGATATCATCAATCTTCTTGGTTATCATAATACGCTTATGAAGCAAAATGTGGGAGATAAAATTCTTGTTCGTGGAAAACGTCAGGGAACCGGAGGAGAATATGTGGATATTGACTTTGGAGTCACAGTTGGGTATAAACAGTAAGGAATACTATGCGAAACTATGATGGTGTGTTGCAACAATAACAGAAAATAGTGAACAAATGTCAGCGGAAGCTGACTGATATAAAATTAAGAAAAGAAAGGCACGAATTATGAGATATATTGATACTCTTGTAGAAGGAGAAACAATTCGAAATATATATTTATGTAAAGGAAAGAGATCCGCAGAGACGCGGAATGGAAAGCCGTATGACAATCTGATACTTCAGGATAAGACAGGAACTCTGGACGGAAAAGTCTGGGATCCGAATTCCAATGGAATTGCTGATTATGATGAGAAAGATTTCATTGAAGTATTCGGAGATGTCATCAGTTATAATAACAATCTTCAATTAAACATCCGCCAGATCAGAAAAGCACAGGAAGGCGAATACATACCTGCAGATTATATGCCTTCGACAGAAAAAAGCGTAGATGGGATGTACGAAGAACTGCTTTCTTACGGAAGACAGATCAGCAATCCGTATCTGCGTGGAGTGATCGAGTATTATTTTGAAAAAGACGAGAAATTCATTCGCACATTCAAAGGACATTCCGCAGCAAAGAGTGTACACCACGGATTTGCCGGAGGACTCTTGGAGCACACATTGAGTGTTGTGAAATTCTGCGAGTATATGGTTGGACAGTATGATATTCTCAACAAAGACCTGCTTTACACAGCAGCTATGTGCCACGATATCGGAAAGACAATTGAATTGTCACCATTCCCGGAAAATGATTACACAGACGATGGACAGCTTCTTGGTCATATCATTATCGGAATCGAGATGATCGATGATGCAATCCGCGAGATTCCAGAATTCCCAAAACAGCTTGCAAGTGAGCTGAAACACTGCATCGTGGCACACCACGGAGAGTTAGAATACGGTTCACCGAAAAAACCGGCACTGGCAGAAGCCATGGCACTAAATCTTGCCGACAACGCAGACGCCAAGATGCAGACATTAAAAGAAATATTCAAAGACAAAAAAGCCGGAGAGTGGCTTGGATATAACAGATTGTTCGAGTCAAACTTAAGAAAAACAACAATATAGTAATGTAATGGGGACGTAGCAAAACGTAAAAATACTACGTCCCCACCAGTGATTAAGGGTGTCCCTTTTTGTAAAAAGGGGTGCCCCAATTCTTATTATGAGGTATGAATATGCAGAAAAATGATTTGGTTACAGTGGCAATTGAAGATATTGGTGTCGGGGGAGAAGGCATTGGTAAAGTAGATGGGTATACTTTATTTATAAAAGATGCGATTATCGGTGATGTGGTTGAAGCCAAGATTGTGAAGGCAAAGAAGAATTACGGTTATGCAAGACTTATGAATATTGTTACGCCGTCTGAAAATCGTGTAGAAAAGCCAGCGTGTCCGATGGCGAGAAGATGTGGTGGCTGCCAGATTCAGGAGATGAAGTATGGAGCCCAGCTTGCATTTAAAGAAGGAAAAGTCCGTGGTAATCTGGAACGGATCGGAGAAGTCCCGACAGAACTTCTTGACAATGTCATGCAGCCTATTGTTGGCATGGAAGAGCCATTTCATTATCGAAATAAAGCGCAGTTTCCAATTGGAACAGACAAAGAAGGACACATTATCACTGGATTTTACGCAGGAAGAACACACAGCATCATTCCGAATACAGACTGTGCACTGGGTGTAGCGGTCAATCAGAAAATTCTTGAGATTATTCTGCATTTTATGGAGAATAATCACATTTCTGCATACGACGAGGAAAAGCATAAGGGGCTGGTGCGTCATGTTCTCATCCGTTATGGATTCAAAACTGATGAAATTATGGTCTGCCTTGTGATTAATGGGGAAAAACTGCCACACGCAGAAAAACTTGTGGATAAATTATGTGAAATCTCAGGAATGACAAGCATCACAATCAGTGTGAACAAGGCAAAAACTAATGTCATCATGGGAAATGAAATAAAACTGCTCTGGGGGCAGACGTACATCACGGATTATATTGGAAATGTAAAATATCAGATTTCCCCGCTTTCATTTTACCAGGTCAATCCGGTACAAACTGAGAAATTGTATGGACTGGCGCTTGATTATGCAGATTTAAATGGAAATGAGACGGTGTGGGATCTCTACTGTGGAATCGGAACTATTTCATTGTTCCTTGCTCAGAAAGCAAAGCAGGTATATGGAGTGGAAATCGTACCGCAGGCCATTGACGATGCAAGGAATAATGCGAAGATCAATGATATTACGAATGCGGAATTCTATGTAGGCAAGGCAGAGGAAGTTCTGCCGGAATATTATCGTGAATATCAGGAGAGCCACGGTGGCGAAACGGCTCACGCAGATGTAATTGTTGTAGATCCGCCACGCAAAGGCTGCGAGGAATCATTGCTACAGACCATTGTAGACATGCAGCCAGAAAAAGTTGTATATGTTAGCTGCGACAGCGCCACACTGGCAAGAGATGTTAAGTTCCTAAGAGAAAGCGGATATGAACTTAAAAAAATCACGCCAGTTGATCAATTTCCGAATACGGTGCATGTCGAAGTCGTGTGTTGTCTACATCGGGTGAATTCGTAGAAGCCCTTAGATTCAGGCACTTTGCGAGGTATATGAGTTTCACACCAACAGGCAAACAGGGCAAGAAAAAGCAGATTATGAATGGCATCGAAGTGTCAGTAGTATTGCATCTGGTATGAGGAAACACATTCGGATGGAATTAACATTTTTTATTCAATAGCATAGAAAAGAACCGAAAGGACGCTTGTTTTCAGAACTTCTGGAAGATGAGTGTCCTTTTCTTTTATTCAAATATTGAAAAATGCACCGACAGTAGATTTTTAGGTGTTTTTGGAGAGAAAACAGTAAATGTTCTGAAAGTCAATTTGATGTTGGATGGTATCCTGTAACTAGCACTCTCAAAAGATGAGCAAAAGATTTCAGACTTCTGCCCATCTTTACACAATCTTAATTTCAAAACAAACTTACTTACGCCCATTTAATACAAATAAAGATAGAATAAAGGAAATATAAAAAAGAAATTAAAATTATGGGGATATAGTTATGCAACAGGCAAACAGATCAAGACATCGACATATAACATCATTTCAAGTGATTAGTTTAGGGTTTTTATCCGTGATTCTCTTAGGCAGTCTGCTTTTGATGCTGCCGATTGCTACAAAAAGCGGTCAGTGTACCTCCTTTTTGGATGCTTTGTTTACCGCAACTTCTGCGGTTTGTGTGACGGGACTGGTTGTTAATGATACGGCAACCTACTGGTCTTTATTTGGCCAAGGAGTTATTTTACTGCTGATTCAAATCGGAGGTATGGGAATTATTACGATTGCTATTGCGATTGCTGTTGTTTCCGGACGCAAAATCGGGTTGATGCAGCGAAGTACCATGCAAGAGGCAATTTCGGCTCCAACGGTGGGTGGTATTGTGCGGAGAACGCAATTTATTATTCGGACTACTATTCTTATCGAAATCATTGGTGCGGTTCTTTTAGCCCCTGTTTTTTGCAGGGACTTTGGGTTTTGGAAAGGAATATGGTATTCACTGTTCCATTCTATTTCTGCTTTTTGCAATGCAGGATTTGATCTAATCGGTATAAGAACCCCTTTTTCCTCGTTGACCTCTTATTCTGTACAGCCGATTGTAAATCTTGTAATTATGATGCTGATTATTGCAGGAGGTATTGGATTCCTTACCTGGGAGGATATAAAGAATCATAAATGGCATTTAAAAAAATACCGGATGCAAAGCAAGGTGATTTTTATGGTAACAGGAATATTGATATTCTTACCGGCTCTTTACTTTTTTTATTTTGAGTTTTCAAATGTGCCTCTTACAGAAAGAGTATGGGTTTCTTTGTTTCAATCCGTTACGCCGAGAACAGCAGGATTCAATACGGCAGATTTGACTTTACTCAGTGAAGTTGGGCAAATGCTTATCATTATGCTGATGCTCATCGGTGGCTCGCCTGGTTCCACTGCAGGTGGTATGAAAACGACAACTCTTGCAGTTCTCGTTTCATCGGCATTATCTGTATTTAGAAAAAAGGAACACACCCATTTTTTCGGCAGACAAATTCCAGATGGCACTATCAGAAATGCAGCTACGATTTTTTTGATGTATATCGTTTTATTCCTTGTCGGAGGAATGGTAATTTGCAGAACAGAAGATATTCCACTTATGACCGCTTTGTTTGAGACGGCGTCGGCAATCGGGACGGTAGGGTTATCGTTGGGAATAACTCCTGACCTGGGGCTTGTTTCCCACATAATCTTGATTTGCCTGATGTTTTTTGGCAGAGTGGGAGGATTGACCTTGATTTTTGCTACCATTTCTGAAAAAAAGCCTAACGGTTCAAAATATCCTCAGGAAAAAATTACAGTAGGTTAAGGAGAATAAAAAAATGAAATCAATATTACTTATCGGTCTGGGAAGATTCGGACGGCACATTGCTATAAAATTAGATGAATTGCATCATCATGTGATGGCGGTAGATAAAGAAGATACTCGAGTTGATGCTGTACTTCCCTTTGTAACTAACGCTCAGATTGGGGATGCGACTAATGAGGATTTTTTAAGTTCGCTTGGTGTTGGAAATTTTGATGTTTGTATTGTGGCTATCGGAGATAACTTTCAGAGTTCATTGGAAGTAACGTGCCTTTTGAAGGAACTCGGTGCAAGAATGGTGGTGTCTCGTGCCGCTCGTGATGTTCATGCAAAATTTCTTTTACGAAACGGCGCAGATGAAATTGTTTATCCCGAAAGGCAGCTTGCCGATTGGGTTGCGATCCGTTATAGTGCTGATCATATTTTCGATTACATAGAACTAGATGAAGAACATGCAATCTTTGAAATATCTATACCGGGAGAATGGATAGGAAAAACAATCGGTCAGTTGGATATACGAAAAAAATATAACATCAATATTATGGCGCTGAAAACAAATGATATTATGAATTTGAAAATAAGTTCCGATACGCAGTTGTTAAAGGGCAGTACCATGCTTGTTCTTGGGGAGACGAAACATATTCAAAAATGTTTTCATATTTAATTTTTGAAAGAAGTTGGTGATATGAAAGATTTTGTTTTACTTATAGTGGTATTGGTAGCATTTATTTATGGTTATTTTCTTATGGAAAAGCTGGATAAATTTCTCAAGGAAAATCAATCTCAAAAACTTATTTCAGATTCTAAGCTCAGGATTGGATTTGAAACACCTGCAATCATAGATTCTATTGCAGATCTATTAGAACAATTTTCAAGCGAATACCCAAACTATGAGCTGAACATGTTCTACGGTTCTGTAAGTGAAATAATAAATGGGCTGGAAAATAATAAACTTGATTTTGGCTTTATCATAGAAAATTCCAACGATATTTTGAAAGATGAGTATTGTTCCTTATCCTTTCAAATAAAGCAAAGTGTCATTACTCCAGGCTCTATAGACATTGCGGTACATCCCATCAACACGATTGAGAAACCAGCGAGAGTGATATGGCAAAATGACATTAATTGTATGAAGGGTCTATTTGTCGAAAAATTGCGTGATTTTTCGGAGCGTTTTCTGCTTTCGGCTACACGCCCGAATGGAAAAAAAGAAGAAAAGGTGGTATAATCTTTATGCGATTTTAATGTCAGTGCTAAAATGCTTTTCTGAAATTTACGTATTATTCTATATAATGTTTTTGTACAAGGAGATAACCGTATGAGTGAAAGCAGACACAATCCGGATCAGTTATTAAAGGAAATCCAAGCTGATGAAGAAAAACGTAATAAAGGACATTTGAAAATCTTTTTCGGATATGCAGCTGGTGTGGGTAAAACCTACGCCATGTTAGAAGCAGCTCATATGGAAAAACAGCAGGGAATTGACGTGGTAGCCGGTTATGTAGAACCCCACGCACGTCCCAAAACAGCAGCTCTTTTGAATGGCTTAGAAGTTCTTCCTACAAGAGAAGTTTTTTATAATGGTATGATACTGGACGAATTCGACATTGGCATGGCGTTGAAAAGAAAACCACAGCTTATCCTTGTAGATGAACTTGCGCATACGAATGCCGAAGGATGCCGTCATGCAAAACGGTATCAGGACATTAAGGAACTTTTGAATGCAGGGATTGATGTCTATACGACTGTCAATGTTCAGCATATTGAAAGCCTTTGTGATACAGTTGCATCCATTACGGAAATTGTTGTACGGGAACGCATCCCGGATTCTGTTTTTGATAATGCAGATCAGGTTGAATTAATAGATATTGAACCACAGGATTTGATCAACCGTTTGAATACAGGAAATGTATACAGACAGACACAGGAAAAACAGGCAGTAGAAAATTTTTTTACAATAGAAAATTTGACAGCTCTCCGGGAGATTTCACTGCGGCGATGTGCGGACCGGGTGAATATCCTCACAGAAAATACCCGCATAAAAAATCATGGAGATTATCACACAGGCGAACATATTCTTGTATGTCTATCTTCTTCTCCATCCAATGCGAAAATTATCCGTACCGCCGCAAAAATGGCTTCTGCTTTTAAAGGGGAGTTTACGGCTCTATTTGTAGAAACCCCAGATTTTTCGTTGATGAGCGAGGAAAATGTAAAACGCCTGCGTTCAAATATTTGTCTTGCTGAGCAGCTTGGGGCAAAAATAGAAACAGTTTACGGAGAAGATGTTCCGTTTCAGATTGCGGAATTTACTCGTTTGTCCGGTGTGTCAAAGATTGTGATCGGACGTAGTTCGGCTACAAAACGGCATTTGCTCAGCAAACCGACCCTGACAGAAAAATTGATTGATTATGCCCCTAACCTGGATGTGCATATTATTCCGGATACGGTTTCTAATGCGGCAGTGTATCAGTTAAGAGGGGGCAGGAAAAAGAATCATATCGTATTCTCTGTCACTGATACATTAAAATCTACTGCGATTCTGATTTTATCCAGTTTAGTCGGAATGATTTTCCAGAAATTTGGATTTGACGAAGCAAATATCATTACTGTTTTTGTTTTAGGTGTTCTTGTCACCGCTGTCATCACGAAACATCAGATATACAGCCTAATTTCCTCGATTGTAAGTGTTTTGGTCTTTAATTTCCTGTTTACGGAACCTCAATTTACCTTGCAGGCGTATGATCAGGGTTATCCTGTTACCTTTATTATCATGTTGTTGGCGGCATTTTTAACCGGTTCTCTTGCTATACGGATTAAAAACCAAGCAAAACAGGCGGCACAATCTGCTTACCGTACCAAAGTGTTATTTGATACAAACCAGCTATTGCAACAGGCAAAAGATAAAAATGAAATTGTATCTGCAACTTCAAATCAGCTCATTAAACTCTTGAGAAAAGATATCGTTTTTTATTTAGCTGATGGAGAAGTGTTGGATACGCCGCATATTTTTTCTGTAACTGAAGAAAATTTGGAATCGTGTATTTCCGAAAATGAAAAGGCCGTTGCCGGCTGGGTATTGAAAAACAATAAACGTGCCGGAGCTACAACAGGAACGCTTTCCAATGCAAAATGCCTGTACCTTGCTGTTCGCAGCAACAGTATGGTATATGGAGTTGTTGGAATCGTGATGGGGGAAATACCTCTTGATCCATTTGAAAACAGTATTCTGCTATCCATTCTCGGAGAATGTGCCCTGGCTTTGGAAAATGAGAAAAATGCCCGTGAGAAACAGGAGGCGGCCATTCTTGCAAAAAATGAACAGTTGCGAGCGAACCTGCTGCGTGCTATTTCACATGATTTGAGGACACCGCTGACATCCATTTCCGGTAATGCCAGCAATCTTTTGTCCAACGGCGATTCCTTTGATAATGATACAAAAAAGCAGCTGTACATGGATATTTATGATGATTCCATGTGGCTGATTAACCTTGTAGAAAACTTGCTGGCTGTAACCCGGATTGAAGAAGGACGGTTGAATCTCCGTATAATGGAAGATTTGATGGATGACGTGATCACAGAAGCGTTACATCATATTAACCGAAAGAGTGAAGAACATCATATTTCCGTTGAAAGCAAAGAAGAATTTCTTCTTGCAAAAATGGATGCAAAGCTTATTGTTCAGGTAATCATCAATATTGTTGATAATGCTATCAAATATACACCTAAAAACTCTCATATTGTTATTCGGACAGAAAAGCGGGGAAAACAAGCAATCGTATCTATATCGGATGACGGAAACGGAATTGCTGACGAAATAAAGCCACGGATATTCGACATGTTTTACAGTGGTGCAAATCAAATCGCAGACAGCCGCCGAAGTTTAGGACTTGGATTATCTTTGTGCAAGTCCATTATTAACGCCCACGGCGGAGAACTTACTGTTTCAGATAATCTGCCGCACGGAACAGTATTTACATTTACATTACCGGCAGGGGAGGTCAAAGTATATGAATAAGTCACTAATATTAGTTGTAGAAGATGACACATCTGTCAGAAATTTAATTACAACAACCTTAAAAACGCACGAATACCGATATCTGACGGCACCCGATGGTCAATCGGCAATTTTAGAAACATCTTCACACAATCCTGACATTGTTTTACTTGATTTAGGACTTCCTGATATAGACGGTGTTGAGATTATTAAAAAAATCCGTACTTGGTCAAATATGCCAATTATCGTAATCAGTGCTCGCAGTGAAGATACCGATAAAATTGATGCGTTGGATGCTGGCGCAGATGATTATTTAACAAAGCCATTTTCTGTTGAGGAACTGCTTGCCAGACTACGAGTCACGCAAAGAAGGTTATCGATGATGCAAAAAGTATCCCCTGCCGAAGCGGTTGTTTTTGTAAACGGAAAACTTCGTGTAGATTATGCTGCAGGTTGTGCTTATTTGAATGAAGAAGAGTTGCATTTAACACCTATTGAATATAAGTTGCTTTGCCTGTTGACAAGAAATATAGGAAAAGTTCTGACCCATACTTTCCTTACGCAAAGCATTTGGGGAAGTAGTTGGGATAATGATATTGCTTCCCTTCGTGTGTTTATGGCAACACTTCGTAAAAAAATCGAGAAAGAACCGAACTCTCCACAATATATCCAAACACACATTGGTGTTGGGTATCGGATGCTGAAAGTTGATTGAATTAACTTATGTGAAAAAAGAATAGCATAAGAAAAATAATATTCTACTGGAGACGGCATGGTAATATATGTATATCCGGTATAGTAACCGACTAAATAGAGGTGAAGCATGATTGAAATAATAAAAATATATAATCAAATTCATGGTGATATTTTACTAATGATAATTAAAATAATCATAGGAACATTGCTTATTGTAAATGAAAAATACATATCTCGAAGGTTTAAATATAGTGTAATAGTAATTTATTTTGGGATGATGCTAGGATGTTTTATTCCAGGGTACCTTGATTTTTCGGTAAAGGGTATTTTTTTAGGGACAATTGTAGGTTTAATATTGGGTTGTATAATTGCCAAATATCATAAGACGGATCATATTGCTAATTCACTATTTTTATTAATTTATTTCTATGAAATTATAGGATGCATTTTTTATATTTTTAATATAAACTTTTCGGAAATACTTGGAGTATATAATTACGATATTGATTATAAAACAATATATGTTGCATTAATTTTTTCCGTTATTTTGACAGTGATAAGTTATATTGTTTTCCGTAATAAGAATAATTTTATAAAAATAGTTGAAGAAAATAAATATTTTTGGATAGGTAATTATTTTGTTATGGGAGCGGTTATAGGATTTTGTATGTTTCCTATTTATGGACCGGGTGATTGGAATGAGATGAGTATAGAATTGTTAAACGTCACCGATGATTTTCAGGTGAATTGTTTAGTAATGTTTGAAGTTGTGATATTAATTGCGTATCGGGAATATAAAAAAACGATAACTAATATATAGATTCAAGTAGTTACTAGATTGGTGGCATTCATGCATTGGGATAGAGACAGTGTATGTTTTGAGATTTCACATTACCTTTAAAATTAATGGCAATAAAGATATAATATAAAAATAAGTATCTTGAAAAAGGAAGGCTTTAAAATGAATATAAATTTATTGCACACATTAAGGAACTATAACAGAGACAATTTAATTAAGGACATTATAGCAGGAATTATTATTATGGCTGTGTCTATTCCTATCTCTATGGGATATGCGCAGATAGCCGGTTTGCCGGCAGTTTACGGATTGTACGGTTCGGTATTTCCAATTCTTGTTTTTGGACTTTTTTCTACATCGCCTCAGTTTATATTTGGTGTGGATGCGGCACCGGCAGCTCTTGTAGGCTCGGCACTTTTGACACTTAATATAGAGGCAGGTTCAGATAAGGCAATGGCGGCGGTTCCTGTGATGACATTTTTTGTGGCATTATGGTTGCTGGCATTTTATTTTATGAAAGCCGGAAAGCTGGTTAATTATATTTCTGCGCCGGTTATGGGTGGTTTTATAACAGGTATTTGTACAACGATTATATTAATGCAGATTCCAAAGGTTATGGGAGGCACGTCGGGGACAGGAGAGTTTTTCCAACTGGCGGAACATATCTATAAGACAGTGCTTAACATAAATATGCCATCGGTAATTATGGGGGTAATAGCCCTGATAATATTGTTGGCGTCAAAGAAGATAATTCCAAAATTTCCAATGGCAGTAGTTTTAATGTTTGCAGGCACCATTTTAACAATAAGTCTTCCGATAAAAGAGTGGGGAATTAAGACTTTAAATGCAGTAGAGCCGGGACTTCCAAAGTGGAGCATTCCTGATTTTTCGGCTATTCCAATTCAGCAAACCATTACAATAAGTTTATCAGTGGCAGTAGTAATTATGGCTGAAACATTGTTGGCAGAGAACAGCTTTGCTCAGAAAAATAATTACAGAATAAATGACAATCAGGAGATTTTAGCTTTTTCTGTAGGCAACTTTATGGCTACTTTTACAGGATGTTGTCCTATTAACGGTTCAGTTTCACGTACGGCAATGGGGGAACAGTATCAGGCAAAAACTCAGCTTACAGGTATTGTGGCAGGACTTTCTATGATAGTGTTGCTTCTTTGTGGAACCGGATTTATCGGATATCTTCCTATTCCTATTTTGACGGCAATAGTTATTTCGGCACTTATGGGTGCAACTGAGTTTGACCTGGCAGTAAGATTGTGGAAAGTAAGCAGAACTGAATTTTTAATTTTTATGGGAGCTTTTTTCGGCGTGCTTTTACTTGGAACAATAAATGGAGTTTTAATCGGCATAATTCTTTCTTTTACGGAAATGATTATAAGGACTTCAAAACCTTCAAGATGTTTTCTTGGAATACAGCCGGGACACAGACATTTTAGGGATTTGAAGGAAGGAAGCCAGATACACGCAATTGAAGGCGTTGTAATTTATAGATTTAGCAGTAATCTGTTTTTTGGAAATATTCAGGTGTTACAGCGTGACATTGAAGACAGCATTAAATCTGATACTAAAGCAGTAATTCTTGATGCAGGTGGTGTTGGAAGTATTGACATAACTGCGGCAGACAGGCTGGCAATGCTTTACAAGTCCCTTGAAGAGAAGGGGATTGGATTTTATATGACGGAGCATATTGCCAGTATTAACGAGCAGCTTAGAAAACTGGGACTTGGCTATATGATTGAAGACGGAAGAGTCAGAAGAACTATCCATATTGCTTTGAAGGACATGGGAATTGGTAGACCATATCCTTTAGAAGGCGGTGTGGAAAATGTGGAAAGAAGTGCTTCAAGAAAAAGAGCTGACAATAAGGTTCAGGAGTTCGTCTGGGCATATGGTACTGAAAGTGAGGAACAAATTGAAAAACAAATTGTCCTACAGATTCAGCAGTTAAAGAAAACAGGAGACATAGAAAAACTATTCCACGGAAGCTGGTCACATATGGATGCTTTTGATGAGGACGAGTGGTTAGAACATCTGGAAGAACACATAAAAGAGATTGTTAATATTTCAGGAAAAGATGAAAAGACCATTGCTGAACGTTTTGAAAAGCATAGAGAAGAAATACATATAAGAATCAGGGATGAGCATCCTGAAATGGCAGAGAGATTTAAGGAAAGAAGGCATATTCTTGATGAACATTTGAAAAAAAGACATCCGGAAGTGTTTAAATTAATTGAAAATTTAAGGGAAAAAGAGGATTAAATGTAACTTCTACCCAACCTATTTTCTCATTCCACACACTATATTAATGAAAACAAAAAGTGCACATTCTACAAGGCAAACCGGCATAAATATCCCAAACATTTGGAAAAACTTGTAAGATACAATAATAGCAACTCATTTACATGGGGAGAAAATATTCCTTTTATAGTTGAAAGAATGCTTGAAGTGAGAATGTTAAAACCACTGACTGATAAGCAGAAAAAGGCGGTATTTACAGTTGTGGCAATAAATGGCGAAGAATGATATAATTCTATAAAAATAATGAAGCACTTATAATTAGCTTACCATATGTACACGCTCTTTATGTAGAAGGATAATTGCATTAGTCGGGAAGACTGGGAAAGTCGTGAGATGTATGGGAATAATTGGTGTGGAAAGGATGAAATTATGCAAACAAAACAAAGGTTACTTATATGTTATCCAAAGTGTTCAACGTGTAAAAAGGCAGAAAAATGGTTAGATGAGCATAACATAGAGTACACGGAACGTCATATTGTAGAAAATAATCCGTCATATGATGAGTTAAAAAAGTGGCTTTCTGAAAGTGGCTTACCCTTAAAGAAATTTTTCAATACCAGTGGATTGCTTTATAAGGAAATGAAACTTAAGGATAAACTGCCGACAATGAGTGAGGATGAACAATTAAAATTATTGTCAACAAACGGAATGTTAGTAAAACGTCCATTGCTTGTTGATGGTAATGAGGTGTTAATTGGATTTAAGGAAGCAGAATGGACTGAAACACTGCTGTAGAAAATCTGGTTTATATCCATGTAGTAAAAGAAATAGTGGGTGTGTAGACAACATCTATGAAAAGGAGCACAGATAAGATTATGAAAACAAGACAGGAAGCAATATCTTATGGATTAACATTTGAAAATACATATTTGGACACCCCATTTAAGGATACTAATTGGCAATTAATAAGAATAAAAGGAAGCAGAAAAGCATTTCTTTGGATTTATGAGAAAGACGGAGTTATTAATTTAAATGTGAAGGTTGACCCGCAATGGAGAGATTTCTGGAGGCAGACATATAAATCAGTTGTGGCGGGATATCATCAGAATAAAGAACATTGGAATACCATAATTCTTGATGGAAATGTACCTGATGAGGATGTAAAAAGAATGATAGCCGAAAGTTACGACATTATTACTGACAGTCCAACAAAAAGAATATACGAAGCTGTTAAGAAAATTCCTAAAGGGCATGTGGCAACCTATGGAAGGATTGCGGAAATGGCAGGGGAGCCAAAGATGGCAAGAGCCGTAGGAAATGCATTGCACAAAAATCCGGACCCTGAAAATATTCCATGCTTTAGAGTTGTCAATTCCAAAGGAGAACTTTCAGGGGCCTTTGCTTTTGGTGGAGAAAATGAACAGGCAAAGAGATTGATGGAAGACGGAGTGGAAGTGGTAGAGGGTAAAGTAGATTTGGAAAAGTATGGAATATAAAGGCTTAGGCTAGCTTAAACCCTGTGCCTTTATATACCCGTACGGGATTACCTCTAATGATTCTGTTATGCTCTATCCATGCGGCATTAGCCTGCAACTGCTTTTGTTGTGACTGCTTTTCCTTAAGGAGAACCGACAGTTTTTCCAAAGCATCCTTTTTATTTAATATCTGGCTTCTTTCAGAAGTAGAAGTTACCGTAATACCTGTTGGAATATGAATAAGTCGTACTCCGGTTTCAACTTTGTTTACGTTTTGTCCACCTTTTCCACCGCAGTGAAATCTTTCAAAACGTATGTCAGGGTCAGTGCAAACAATCTTTTGCTCAGGTATAACGCTGACATTTATAAACCAGTTTTTCCTTTTGTGGTTGGGTCTGAAAGGACTTTGACAAATCCATTGTATGGTACCTTCTAATCTGGATAAGTTATGACCGGTCTCAAACATTATGGAAGTGTAGCAGCCACTAAACCGGGACATAAGAGAAGTAATTTCTTTTATGTCAGGATATTCTTTTTTTAGTACGTCATAAAATTTACCTACGGCAAGTTCGCATTCTGCGGGTCCCTGCCCTGAACTAATTTGTATTATCATAGTTTAAAATCCTTTTATTTTATAGTAGTAGTTTAAAATCCTCTCCAAGGTTAAAATGTTTATTAACATTCAAAATAAGAAAAATTAGTTACCATCAGCTTTAAAATTGTAAACCGGTGTAATTACCTTTTCTATTTTTACAGTTTCCCCGATAACATCCATTATTTCCCGGATTCCTCTATAGGCAAAAGGTGCTTCGTCTAAAGTCTTTTTATTTATGCATGAAGAATAAATACCCTTCATTTCTTTTTTGTATGAGGATAATGTATAATTGGACTTTATGCCCTCCCGGGTCATAATACGACCGGAGCCGTGGGGAGCAGATTGATTCCATTCGTCATTACCAAGTCCCGTGCCTAAAATAATGCCATCCCGCATATTAATGGGAACAACCACCTGCTCACCTGATTTGGCAGAAATTGCACCCTTACGGATAATAGGTGTGTTACCGGTGAAATCCACATAATTATGGATACAAGAATAACTATCTGAAATTTTCCATTTCATTCCCTTACAAATTTCGGCAATAATAATTTCCCTGTTTAAAGTTGCAAAATCCTGCACAATGGATAAATCGTGAAGATATTGTTGCATTAAATCTCCGGTAAGGTAAGTAAGCTCATAGGGAATGTCAATTTCGTTGTTTTTAAGCGATTGCTGACCTTCCCGCAGATAGTGTTCGGTAACTTCCACCCCAAGACGCCTACTGCCTGAGTGGACAGCAAGATAATAACTTCCTTCAGTATCCCGGTCTAATTCTATAAAATGATTTCCACCTCCAAGAGTTCCGAGACTTAATAAAGAATGCTCATTGCGAATATGTTTATAGCAAAGCAGGGAAGACAAATCGAAAGTTTCTGCCTTGTGATGTATGTTTTTTCTCAGGGAAAAACCTGATGGAACTTTATCACGAATAACAGTGTCCAATTTTTGAAAATTGTTGATTTTTCCCGTTACTTTAGCAAGAGTAATGCCACAACCAATATCGATTCCTATGACATTGGGAAGGATACTATCCCCTAATGTTGATGTAAAGCCAATTGTACCCACTTTTCCGGGATGAACATCCGGCATAACCCGTATTTTACAACCGGAAAAAGCAGGATTATCACATAGATTTTGAAGTTGTGCAAGGGCATAGTTGTCAATGCTATGATCTTTGGTGTCTGTGTTGAAAATAATTGCGGAAGTTGCTTTTCCTTTTAATGTTTTCATAAAAAATTCCTTTCTTTGAAAAATGAGGCTGCCAAAAGGGCATAAAAATACACCTCATTAAATATGTGAGGTGCCGGAATCCTTTATGATTGAAAGAAAAAAGATTTTCTATAATAGTTTATTTAAAAATATAATAATCCCCTGATTAATCATGCAAAAGGACAACGAGACCTCTAAAGTTTACTGTTAAATTGTTAATAGATTTCTTAAAAAATGTCATAATTGTCCTCCTTTCGAATCAAGCTTAATAGTTACATTGCAGGGGCGTGGTGCCATCTACGTCATGTAGTATAGAGGCGGGAAAAGGATTTGTCAATGAAAAATTAAAAAGATGCAGGGGCAGTTGTGGAAAAAAAGTGATTAATGTATGGGGATAAAATTAGAAAAGAGAGTGGGGAATATAAAATAACTTTTCATATAGAAAAATGTGGAAATTTTTGGAAAAAAGTAAATATATGTTTTTAGAGTGACAGTATGTGTCTATGCAAATTTGTATAATTCATATAAATGGAAATATGGAGGAGCGAATATGCAAAGTGAAAGCACTGATAAGATTCAAAGAGTGCTTGGGATATACAAAAAATTAATCAATGGTGAAATTGTAAATAAAATAGAGGAAGCCAATGACTATGGTGTGAATGAAAGGAGTATCCAAAGAGATATTGATGATATCAGATGCTTTATGGAATCGGAAGTAGGTCGAACAGGAGTTATTAATAATGTTATTTATGACAGAAATCAAAAGGGATTTAGATTAGAACAACAGAATCGTACAGAATTGTCTAATGGAGAGATGCTGGCAATATGTAAAATTTTATTAGATAGCAGAGCACTGTTGAAAAACGAAATGATAGAAATATTAGATAAGTTAGTTAAATGTTGTGTTTCAAAGAAAAATCAGAAAGACATACAGGACCTTATAAAAAATGAAAAATTTCATTATGTTGAACCGAGACATAAGACGGAAGTTATGGATAAAATGTGGGAGATTGGACAGGCAATCAGAAAATCGCAATATATTAACATTAATTATGAAAAGCCGGGCACAAAAGAGATAGTTAAAAGGAAACTTAAGCCGGTGGCAATAATGTTTTCTGAATATTATTTTTATCTAACAGCCTTTGTAAGTGATGAAGAAGTAAAAAAAGATTTTGATGTGATAAATGATTCTTTCCCCACAATCTATAGAATTGATCGAATAAAGAAATTTAATGTATTAGAAGAAAAATTTTACATACCATACAGAAACCGATTTGAAGAGGGCGAATTTAGGAAAAGAATCCAATTCATGTATGGAGGCAAACTTCGGAATGTAAAGTTTAAGTATACAGGCGATGACATTGATGCAATACTTGACCGCCTTCCAACAGCCAGAATAATTGAGAAAGGGAGCAACTATTACATCATAAAGGCTGAGGTATTTGGTAAGGGAATAGATATGTGGTTACGGAGTCAGGGGGATAAGGTTGAGGTAGTTGGAATGGAGTAAAAGTATGTTTTAAAAGTGTTTAAATGCTGATTCAAAGCAGTTATTTGGGGAGTTATGTTTACGTGTTGCAAAAGATACTAAAATATACAATGAATTAAAGGCAAAAGGTTTAAAAGGTGAGGGATTAAAGAAAGCGTTAAGAGATAACGGTTTACATGAAAACTTTTCCCAAAAAGGATATCCTAAATTTAAGGATAAGATAACGTATTTATAAAATAAGTATAGAGTTAATTATAATCAGCCGACAGGTGATAAATTTATGGAGAATATTAAATAACATAGTAAAAATGCACAAAAAAATAATTATAATAAAATAAATATAGACAAAATAACCTATAAACATTGATATTATTCGAATGATAGCATATAATTAAACCATATTTGTCGAAGCGTAATATCTTAAAATTATGGTTAAGTATTAACGATACATATTAGGTGGTTATAGTATTAAAAATAATGGTTTATGGAGTAGTTGATGATTATATTGTGATTTTTTATTTGAGGATAGGTGTTAAAGATGAATGGTTATATAAAAATTTCGGTGGCATCAGAAAGATGGGGAATCAGCGAGAGAAGAATCAATACTTTGTGTCTTGAGGGAAGGATTGAAGGAGCAGTTAAATTTGGAAATACTTGGGCTATTCCCGAGAAAGCAAAGAAACCTAAGGATATGAGAATTAAGTCGGGAAGATATATGAAAAGTAGTATATAATGGATGCAGAAGTTTATGGAAAGGGTATTGTTATGTGACTTTCAAGTCAGAAAACAAGGTGGAAGTGGCGAAAACTCAGAGTTCATACGATGAAACGAGAAGAATTTTAGGAGCTATGTTTAATCTTAACTAATAGTATAAAGTAATTGATTTATAAAGTAAATAATTAAAAATAATAGAAAACAGTGGAGGATAACATGGAAAAAAATAAACGTGAGATTAGAGAACAAAATCAATATACATATTTATTGCTTGGACCACAAGAAGTAGGAAAAACTTGTTTTATGACAGGGATGTACTATACATTTCGCTCATCACTTAATGGATTTAGTCTCTCGTGTGTTAACGAAGAACAAAGAGTTGCATTGAATAAGATGTGTGAGGATTTGAAAAAAGGTAAATTTCCATCAGGAACAAGTGGTTCAAGTAAGATTGAGTTTATTTTACGGTATGCATACAAGAAACGATTTCAATTCGAATGGTACGATTATAGAGGAAAATTATTAGAGGAGTACGGAATAAATGATTCAAAAGAATATGAAGAACTGGTTAATATTGTTGATAAATCAACATGTATTATGATTTGTTTAGATGGAACATGGTTTTCTGGAGATAAAACACAAAGTGTAAAAAAAATTCAAGATAATAGTCATATGGTGAATGAACTTTTGAATAGGTGTATTGATGCAAATAAAAAATTACCACCTATTTGTATTGTTATAACTAAATTTGATTTATGTGATGTGAAATATGAACAAATATATTATGAAGCGATAAAGGAATCTTTTCCATTATTTGAAAATAGTGAAACGCCTGTTTTTATTTGTCCAATTTGTATAGGAAAAATTAAGAAAGATACAGGTGAATTTGATTTTAATCCAATTGATCAAGACGTATACAGACCATTATTTTTTTCACTCTGGTGTGGTTATGGTTATAAAATAGAAGAATTGGAAAAAGGAGTAAAAGAAGGAAAGAATATTAAGAAAAAAATAAAGAGTTTTGAATATAGCAGTGTTTTCATCAGTACACTTATTCATGCTTGTAAAAATATAAAGAAATTGGATGACTATCTTTACAAGGGTGAAAACATAATAAATGAGTTGAAAAACGAACGGAAAGAATTACTAGATAGTATATCAGGATCAGAAAATATATATTGGGGAACAAAGCAAACGACATGGAAGGAGGTTGAAGATAAATGGAAGTTTATCCAATAATCTACACAAGAAACTATTATATGGACTATGCACCCAATTTTTATGTTTGTCCAAGTTTTTTTAATGAGCAAATGACAGAGAAAAGCAGAAAATACATATTAGAGGCTTTAAATTATGCTAACATGATACACAAAAAAAGAAGGATCCTAGTAACTGGTAATGGTTATACGGTTTTAGGAGTTGTAACTGAGTTAGAAGAAATAATGCTCGAAAAATGGGGAGAATGTGTAATTGAGTATTGTAGGGATAATAAAGGGAGAAGTATTGTGGCTTTTATTGGAATTGTGTTTAAAAATATAAAATTGCCACAAAATTATATACCTAAAAATATAGATGAAGTTCTATATAGTGTATGTGAGAGGTTTATTATTAATAGACAGTTATGGTACAATAAGGAAGAAAATCATCACATTGGAGATAAATTTGATATTGAAATTAAAGCTTATGTAAAGAAAAATATTTTGGTAGACAAAATGGAGTATGGTAAGTTAAAGATATTTTATTCCACTGAGGAGTGCGATAATGAATTATTTTTACGGTTGATAGCTCAATGCGGCAGTAGTGAAAAAAAATATAGCTTTTGTTCAGATTATTATGGAATTGAATCAATTGCAAAAACACGATTTAAGATAATTACATCAAGGTATTTTGAAAAAATAATGAGATATTATGGTGAAAAAGCGGAACATCATGATTATAAAGGTAACAAACTTAGTTTTGGATCACATAAAAAACAAAAAAAAACAAAAAAGATAATTGAAATTGTGGTAGCTATTACTATTATTATAATGATTATAATATGGATAAGTAGAGGTGATTAATTAAATGAGTAGAATAGATATGTCAAAGTCAGGGGCATATAAAGTAAATTCCAGCGTTGATATGACTTACAGGGATGATAATGCTGAAAAGTATTTACAATATATTGATGCATGTGGGCAAATTTTGATGAAATATAAGGAAGAAATAAAATTTGTAGAAAATATGTATTCAGAATTGCGTGAAGAAAGACTCTGTTTTTTTAATAATGGAATAATTAATTTGAAGAAAACACTAGAGGAGGAACATATACCAGATGAATTAATGTTTAATTGGATTTGTGAGATAAAACAGAGTTTTGATGATAGTTTTATAGCAAGTGAGGAAGTATTAAAGGATTATTCTTTAGCCACGATTAATGAAATGAAAAATAAAATTAGGGAGTTGATCAATGAGTGATAAAGAATATATTGAAAAAATGCTAATTTTTCATAAACAGTATAGGGAAGAAATGGCTAAGGATTTTGAGAACCCGGTTAAACGAAAGAGATACTTTAGTATTCTAATTGATAAATCGCTTCCTAATAAACTTGAAGATTACAACAATCTTAATAAATTGGAAAAATTCAAAAGAATACAAAAATTAGATAAAAATTTTTATAAATTTTATTTGGTGGATAAAAGTTGTAATCTAAAACAAATTTGGGATAAAAGTATTTTGACTCTTTTAACGAATAATAAAAAAATAGAGCCAGAGCTTAGAAGTTTTTATGATACTGATGAAATGATAAAAAATAGCAGCATGAAAGTAAGTATTTCAAAATATTTGGATGAAAAGATAAATGAAATGGAATTTGAAAGGAAAAAATTACAATATAACAACTATAAGATGAAGAAGGAGCATAACTAATTATGGGAAGTAAAGTTTTAGATTTTTTTAATATGTTTGATAAGATTGATGATATTATCTACGAACCTGTGAAGGTTGCATGCGAATGGCTTAAGCAACCTTTGGAACAATTAAAAGTTAGTAACGATAAAAAAAAGGCAGAACATGCACAAAAATTAGAAATGGAAATGGAAGAGTTTAAGGTAAAATTAGAGTTTGAAAGAAAACGAAATGACATCGAAATAGATAATATAGTCAAAGAGACCACAATTCAGAGACAAGAAAAAATGGTACAGCTTGAAATGAAGTACAGAACACAGTTAGCAGATTTAAACTCAAAAATGACAAAATTGATGGCCGAAATGCAATCTGAAGCTATTGAAGCATTATTTACACTTATCGAAGAAAAGAAAAAAAGTTATTTAGATGTTCAGTGTGCATATAGGAAAGAAATAATAAATACAATTAAAGAACTTCAAGAATTAGGTGTAGGAGAGGAAACAACAGCACCGATTTTAGAGGAGGGATTTAAGAAGATAACAGAAGAGTCTGCAACATTTCAAAGTATGCTTGTGGATAGTGTTGAAAGGGTAAGTAAAATAATAGCAGAAGATGGACAAAGAGCAAGTATAAGAATGGATGATTATTTTAGGACGAGGGAAAACGAGCCATCACTATTGCAGAAGAATATTGATATTATTGAGTAGTAATATTTTTTGAGGCTGAATTATGGATGCGTTTTTACATTAAATCTGAAGCAGAGATAGAATATAAGACAAATTTTGTAATGAAATACTGAAAGTTAGAAGAAATGGTACATATTTTGCAAATTAACTTGTGTTAGTTATTGTATATGATATAGAAAAATGTTGTACAAACAGCTAAACAGAGAGTTTGTAGTATTGAACAATAGGAGGGAATATAGGGCTTATTCATTATGGTAACATTTATACCGCCATATATGGGCGAAGAGATAAAGAGCAACGCAGAAAAGAAAATGTACAATATTCTACAGGAACTTGATATGGAGGACACCTATGTTCTCCATTCTTTAGGTTTACCAAAACATCAAAGCAAAATATATGGAGAAATAGATTTTGTAGTTGTTTGTAAGCGTGGAGTAGCTTGTCTTGAAATAAAAGGAGGTAGAGTAGAATGTAGAGAGGGAAAATGGTTTTTTACAGACAGATATGGTGTTGAACGTCAAAAGCCGGAAGGCCCCTTTGCACAGGTTACAGGAAATATGTTTAGTCTACTGAATGAATTAAAGAACAGGTTCTCTAGCAATCCACATTTTAAGAATATTTTAGTTTCCTGTGGCGTGGTGTTTCCTGATATTGAGTTTAAATCTGTGTCTCAGGAAATTATTCCGGAGATTGTGTACGATACAACAACAGAAAGCATTAAAAAATACATTAATGATGTGTTTGATTACTGGGAAGGAAGACAACATAGGGAGCCATCAAAATTGTCAAGGCAGGATATAGTGAATTTTTTAAGGGGTGATTTTACCTTTATACCAACTTTAAGAGATAGACTTGATAGTGTTGAAAAAAGATTGGTTAGGCTTACAAATGAACAGGTGCAGATTATGAATGCTCTTTCAATGAATTCTCATCTGCTTATTGAAGGAAGTGCAGGTACAGGTAAAACATTACTTGCAACAGATTTTGCAAGAAAAAGAGCAGAAAAAGGCGATAGGGTTTTGTATCTTACATATAATAAAAATTTATCAAATACTATTAACAGACAATTAGATTCAATTGAAAATTTGAAAGTAATAAATATTCATGCTTTATTTGGTGAATATATACCGGTTGATGTCTTAAAAATGAAGGAGAATGCAACAAAATATTTTGGAGAAATTCTACCGGAGGAATTTTTTGAATGGGTTAGTGACTTGCCGGAAGAAGATGTTGAAAAACTAAAATATGATTTGATTGTTATGGATGAAGGTCAGGATATAATAAAGCCGATATATTTGTATTCTTTGGACATGTTATTAAAAGGTGGTTTGGAAAAGGGAGATTGGGCTGTATTTTATGATGAAAAGCAAAATATATATAATCCCGGATATTCTGACGGAATGGATATTATTGAAAGTTATTCATCTGCTAAATTTAAATTATTTGTAAATTGTAGAAACACCATTCAGATTGGGACGTATAGTGCTAAGGAAAGTGGAGTACAGATTGACCAATTCCTGCAGGAAAATGGGGAAGATGTACAGATGATTTCATATTCAGATATTAACGATTTTAAGCAGCAGATAAAGGAAATTATAAAAAAACTTCGTGCTGAAAAAGCAGATACATCTGATATTTCATTTCTTGCTCCAAAAAAATATTCAAATTCTATATTAAGTAAAATAGGAGTTGAGGTAAATGAATTGGGAGACAATTATGATACTAAAAGCAAGTTGCCTAAATTTGCTACAATACAGGGATTTAAAGGTTTAGATTCTAAAATTGTAATACTTGTGGATGTTGATAATATAAGAGCTGAGAATTTCTCTAAATTTATTTATATAGCGGGAACCAGAGCAAGAACATTACTGTATGTAGTTGCTTCTGATGAATTTTGGAAAAATCATAAATAATTTAAAGTAAATTCCTTAAATGACATATTCTGTCATCGTATTTAGATATAGTGTATTTACAATTAAACACACAAGAAAGGTTAATTTTTATTAGTAAATGTTAGAAAGGAAAGATGTAACTATGTTTAAATTTATCGAAAATTTAGTGGCAGATGCAAAAATCAGAAGATGTGAAAAGAGCTGGAGGAGTAGAAAATTAATTATTGAAAATGAATGGAGATGATGTATATGACGATTGTACCCCAATATAAAATATGTCCCCGATGCAAAAGAAGGTATTCGTGGAATCCTGACATAGGACAAATGTGGTGTCCGTTTTGTGGACCAAAAAGTACCGCAGGAGCAGGTGACATATTATGGGTAAAGAAAGTGTTTGAAAAATTAAACGAACATAAAAATGAAAAAAATGGAAAATAGAATATGTATGAGAAACGGATTTTTGAAAATATTGATATATAACAAATCAGGTCAACAACATCTGCAATGGCTGTCTGCCGGTAGAGTGATGTTGACCTTTTTATGTCTATGGTACTTACTCACAATTTGGGGCTATCTAAAAAGGAAATTACTAAATGGAATAGATAAGTCGTAATACAAATATGTAATAACGGCAACAACTGTATTGAACAACGGCAACGTATCCGGTCTTATACGGTGGTAAATGTTGATGAGATAAAGCGAAGCAGAATCCAACCGGGCATGGCGTGTAAAACCAGTGTTTTATTTTTCATATATTTTGATATAATTAATTTAATTAGACTTTTAAAAATTATAAATAGGTAAAGATTAGTAATTGAAAAATAATAGAATGTATAATTTTAGATATTTCTTTAAAAATATCGACAGTCAAAAAAAGCTTTTTAAAGGAGTGATATCGAATGATAGATATATATACAGAGAAGAAGGACTTAAATAACTGGATACTTCAAAATGACTTGTATTTTAACTTGAATACAGGAAATGAAGAAATGTCACAAAAGGAAATTGATTTAATCCGGCAGGTGGATGAAGCAAAGTTGACTCCGGATAAGCATATTGAAACTAAGTATGGCTTAGGTACAATCCGTAATTTGTCATCCGGATGCAAGACATTACTTAATATTGTGAAGCATCCCGATAAAGTGGTAAATGTTGAGGAATGCGGTCCGAATGTACTTAGAATTATTTTTGCCATGGATAATATAAAGATTTATATGTCAAGACCGACACTTTTTGATATTCCCAATAATGCGAAAATTCGTTTTAATGATTCTGATATAGTTACTGGCGGAAGAGGTTATAATGCCTGGTGGAGTAAAGAGTATGAAAGGA
>OLVP01000425.1_pt1 | contig 36145 bp, 23 predicted proteins | sample 1673281 | NCBI WGS metagenome assembly OLVP01 (sample SAMEA3178940, study PRJEB25190) | human gut metagenome | biome: human gut; feature: human-associated habitat; material: faeces | place: Austria | collected 2013
GTTTCATTTTTTGTTATCGCTCTTGCGACTTCTTGATAATATCATACCTGTCGAAAGTTGTCAAACGTTTTTTAAAAGTTTTTTTTTGTTTTCGACATTTATTTCATCGGTCGTTGGCGACTTGATTATAATATCATCATAACTTCACAATGTCAACACTTTTAAATATATTTTTTTGAAAATATAAAAGGACCTAGTAGGCCCTTGATCTACTTAAATTAAGTTTTCAGGATTTAAGCATTCTAACTCTGGTAAAACAAATCGACCATTTTCCCTGATAAGAACATCATCAAAGTAGATTGATCCTCCACCATACTCTTCTCTTTGAATTAATACTAAATCCCAATGTATTGCTGAACGATTTCCATTATCTGCTTCTCCCTCATATGCTTGACCTGGAGTGAAATGTAAACTTCCATCAATCTTTTCATCAAACAAAATATCTCCCATTGGATGTTTAATAAGAGGATTCACACCAATTGCAAATTCTCCAACATAACGTGCCCCTTCATCCGTATTAAAGATCTCGTTCAATCGTTCAACATCATTATCTGCAGTTGCGTTTATGATTTTCCCATCTTTAAACTCTAATTTTACATTATTAAAGACAGTACCTTGATATGGACTTGGGGTATTATATTGGATTATACCATTTACACTTTCTCGCACTGGTGCGGTAAATACCTCTCCATCCGGAATATTACAATCACCTGCACAAGGAATTGCTTGTAATCCTTTAATTGAAAAAGTTAAATCTGTACCTGGTCCTGTGATATGGACTTTATCAGTTCTTTCCATTAATGCCTTGAGATTCTTCATTGCTTCATTCATCTTTGAGTAATCAACTAGACATACATCTAAAAGAAAATCTTCAAATTGCTCCAAACTCATTTTAGCTTTTTGCGCTAAAGAAGGTGTTGGATAATTTAATAAAACCCATTGTTTTGTATTAACAATCAAATTGGATACTGGTCTTCCGACTCTTGCTTGCATAACTTTAATTTCTGTAGGTACATCACTGTATTCTGAATCATTTTCATCTGCAAACACGGAAATAAATGCATCAATATCTTTATATTTTTCAAGATTCCATCCAGTTACTTTCTCCATTCTTTCTTCTGTATTCCCTAAAGATAATTCACGACCAATCTCATCATCTAAGATTTCTGTATGTGGATAGGCTCCAATACGATATGTATGTTTAATTAATTCTTTAATTAATGGTTTTGCTAAAATATTTCCTTTAATTAGGACGTGTTGTCCCGCTTCTACTTTATTAGAATACTCTAATAATGTTTTAGCTAATTTTTCTAATCTTGGATCACGCATGTTCTCACTCACCTTTTCAATAATCGATTCTTATATACGTAGTACCAATGTTCTGCAAAACCAGGTGCAAATGGCCCACGTCGTGTTTCAATCATATTTATAAGAATATCTAATTGTTGCTTAATAATTTCTTGAACCTCTAATGAATATCCCATTTCATTACTATGTTTGTGATATTCATCCTCATCTAAAATCCTATAACTTAAATCCGGAAAAACTTTTACATCTAAATCATAATCTATATATTTAATCGTTTGTTGATCGTAAACAAATGGGGAACTTAAATTACAATAGAAGTAAACCCCATCCTTACGAAGCATACATAAAACATTAAACCAATATTGGGTATAGAAATAGCAGACTGCTGGCTCTCGTGTATACCACGTTCTCCCATCAGCTTCCATAACTAATGTTTTATTATTTGCCCCAATTACAACTTCATCTGAAATATCTAAAATTGTAGTTTCATGCCATATTCTATGAATTTTAGAGTTATGTTTATAACTATGTATTTCAACTGTTTGACCAATTTCCGGATAATTCACCTCTCATCCCTTCTTTCCCTACATTTCATTTTTCCCTATTAATGTATTATTTTACCATAAACATTAGCATCAATCATAGACTAAAGGTAAGAAGTTATTTTTTTATACAAAAATGGTACAGATTCAAATGCATAGATTTTTTCAACGCACTTTCCTTTTTTATGAATCATTATGCAAGGCACTGACATTATTTCAAGGTCAATCGCCATATCCCCATAGTAATTTAAGTTTATTTGTGTCATGTTAAGATCCGGCATGGCTGCTTTAATTACTTGTAACATTTTTTTTGCAACATGACATGTCCCACATGTTGGAGTATAGGCTAATGTAATCACTAAGCACTCCTGTTTCCAAATCTCTTTTAGACTTTCATAGTCTACATTCATTAAGTTTTGATTTATTTTTTCCATGATGTTTCATACACCGCTTCTTTGAATCCTAGCGTCACTTTTTCGTTATCGAATGCCAGTGGACGTTTTACTAGCATTCCATCGCTTGCTAATAATTCATAGCACTCTTCTTCGCTCATAGTTGAAAGTTTATCTTTTAAGCCTAATTCACGGTATTTCATTCCACTTGTGTTAAAGAACTTTTTAATTGGTTCTCCCGATTTTAGATGTAATTGTTTGATTTCTTCTTTAGATAATGGTTCTTCTACAATATGACGGATTTCTGCCTCTACATTGTTATCTTTTAACCACTTTACTGCTTTTTTACATGTTGTACATTTTGGATAAATTAAAATATTCATATTATTTCCTCCTTTTTCTATAATTATATCTAAGATTTAATACCATATCAGTTATTATAACCTATGCTTTTAATTTAACAAAAAAACGATCTTTTAAAGATCGTTTTTTCGTTTTGATGTAGTTTGTAGTCGTGTTGATTAGTTTTTAATAGTGTTATTATTTTGTTTGTCCTAATTGTTGTTGAGCCATCGCTACTAATCGTTTAGTGATTTCTCCACCAACTGAACCATTTTGACGAGCTGTTGTATCTGCTCCTAATTGAACACCAAATTCATTAGCAATCTCTGCTTTCATGTTATCGATTGCTGCTTGTGCTCCTGGTACGACTAATTTATTGCTATTTGATTGGTTTGACATGTTTGTCACCTCCTGACAATCTTAATATGTGTAGTTTCGACAAACATATACAATCCGTTCGACATTTTTTCGAAGTTTTTAAATATTTTATTATTTTAAGTCAGAAATAGAAATGGCTTTATTTTTTACCTCAGTCGGTATTTGAATAATTTCATTTGAATTTAATAGATTAACCGATAAATTAAAATACATTGCTTCAACCTCTTCACTTGGAAGTTGCAAAAATAAATTGGGATAATCACGTGCTAAGTTTCTAATTAACTCTTGAATTCCATTACTATAGCTCACATCCATTTGTGTGATCTGTTGTTCTTGCTTATTTATTGTTATTCTATAGTTTACACTCTTTGCTTTTTGTATTAATTGATCAAGATTAATATCATTAGAGATATTTAACACATTACTTATTAGTTGTTTTGTTAAAAAGTCTGCGCGAGATAGTGGAAGTCTCAATTCTACTATCTGATTTTGCTCTCTATCATCTATTATTTCTATCCAATCATCTGAATTTTGAAATTTAGACTTTTTGAAAAGTTTAGGAATCTTTTGAAATATAGTTAATGAGCCATTTGATATTTCTTTAAACCACTGTCCATGATTTATATTCATATAATTTATTTTTGAATTTAGGTCAATATACTGAGTTAATTCTGCTGTCATCGGTGAAACACCTTTGCCATTTAACTTCATTAAATAAGTCATATATAAAACTGAATCATCTGACTTCTGTGAAAATCCCCCATCCCCTACCACACTCATTTCATATCCTAAAATATTATATTCACTATTTAATTCAACAGCGTATCCATTTTGATGAAGTGTATTTTTAACAACGGATTCTAGAAATTGGAGTTCACGATAGTTGTTGTAGCGATCGGTTTTTGTAATCCAATATCCACAAGCTATTGATATAATCAGTACGGTGATGAATACGATGAGATGGTTTCTTTTCATGACTTCTTATTTTCTCCTTTTTGTTTATTTTACCATATTAAATAAGTTTGTCAGATGATTGTTTTTTTTGAGTTTATTCGTTATAATGTCTACCGAAAGGTCGGTGAGTGTTATGAAAAAGATCTTAGGTTGTATCCGAAAAGCAGATCGAGATTTTTCTTTAATCGAAGATGGTGATAAAATCGCTGTTGGGGTAAGTGGTGGAAAAGATAGTATGGCGTTATTATACGCTCTACATTTATATCAAAAGTTTGCTCCTGTTAAGTTTGAGTTAGTGGGGATTACGTTAAAGCTAGGTTTCCCTGGGATGGATTTTAATCCTGTTGTGGAATTCTGTGAGAAACATGGAATTGAGTATCATTTAGTCGATACTGAAGTTTATGAAATCTTAAAGTTAAATGGAACTCCAGATGGAAAGATTCCTTGTTCATTATGCTCTAAGTTCAAGAAGGCTATCTTAATTAAGAAAGGCACTGAGCTTGGATGTAATAAGATTTCGATGGCGCATCATGCTGATGATGCAGTTGAGACGTTAGTCATGAATACAATTTACAACGGGTTCTTATCAACATTCAAACCAAAAATGTACTTAGATCGTACAGACGTAACGTTTATTCGTCCACTTGTTTATTGCTATGAAGATGATATTATTGCGGCAGCAAATCGTCATGTTCCTATTGTGCCAAGTACTTGCCCTATGGATAAGCACACAAGTCGCGAAGATGTGAAGCAATTATTAAAGAAATTATATGCTGAGTTCCCAATGGCAAAACAAAATATGTTAAATGCATTATCTAATGGAGATCGTGTTTCATTATTTAATGATTTCAATGATAAAGAATAAGTGTCGTGATTTCACGACACTTATTTTAATGTAAGCTTTTGAATGCCTTGTTTTGTATAAATAACTAGTTTATGTTCTTCATAAAAAAGATAATCTACTTGCTCTAGTTTATAAAATTGATGATTTTCTAATTGTGTCATTAACCACTCTTCATTCTTCCCTAAGCTTTGAAGTGCCTTAGGTTTGATTTGTCCTGAAATAACGAGTGCTAATGGGAAAGTTTTAGTTGGTAATTTCTTTTCAAAGATAGTGAGTTTCCCATTTTTCTCAATAATTCCGTACTGAACGTCTTCCGGAGCTACTATGTTTTGTCCACGAAGTAGCATCATAAAGTCATCGAGATCAATACGGAGTTTTTTTAATTCACCGTAATCGACGCTTCCATTTTTAATGACCATCGATGGTTCGCCTTCAACAACATCACGTGCTTTGGGATGATTAATCTGAATTTTAGCCATTATAATTTGAAGAGCAACGATAACTAGTACACCACCGAGTGCATCTAACCAGTATTGTTCTTCAACAATTCCACCTGCTGCGACATTGGCAATTAAAATATTGATAACAACATCTACCGTACTTAGTTGGTTAACTTCACGTTTACCCATGATTTTATAACATATGAGTAGGACCACATAAAATAAGGCGGCTAATAATAAAGATAGCAACACTTGCAACATAAAAAAATCCCCTTCAGAAAAGTTTAACTTTTTCTATTATGGGGATTTTTTTTTATTATATACAAACTCCGCGATGGTAATGTCCTTTTGTGTAATCATCTGAGTTCTTGTACTGGGCAAGCCAGTCAGAATCAACTTTACCTGTTTGAAGGGCTGTTTGGTAAGCATGAATTGCTTGGGTCATAGTTGCTTCGTTTTCATTTGTGAATTCTAAGCGGAAACTTTGAACACCCATCTTTTGTAATTCTGATAAGAATTCGATGAGAATCAGGTGTTGTGAGTTGAAGATTTCTGTGATGCAGTTTCCAGTGCGAAGTAATGGTAAGATTTTATTTTTGCGGTCACGTAGGCCGAATGGTGTGCTTAAGCACATGCGACAGAATTCTTGTTGATTTAAAAGTTTGACTGGGCAGTGCTTTGTAATCATCATTGGAATACGTGTGTAGACAATCATTTCTGTTGGAAGTGGAGATTGTTTAACGAGTCCACGTAATTGTTTTTGGTTAATTTCATAAGATAATGTGACTTGTGATACACCTAGTTGTTTTAAAGCTTGGATACTTTGAACGTTATTTGTGTTAAAAGCAAAGTCTGTTAGGAAAGTATAGCCTTTGTTTTGTAGGGCGTGATACATTCCGTATTCACCAAGCATGATGGTTTGAAGTGGTAAGCTTTCGATGATTTGTGTTGCTTGCTCGATTTCAGAGTCATCAATGATACGTGGCAGTTGAGGAATGATGGTTACGCCGTGTGCTGCTCCTAGTTCAACTGCCTTTTTCAGTGTTTTGATATCCTTATAATAGATGGTTTCAATGTTGTGGTTAAGGACAGTTTGTAGCTGTTTGATGTTTCGGACACTAACTGTGAGTTGTGGGGTGATGGTTGTTGTGTCTAAGTTAGAAACGGTTGGTTGGATTTCTCGACGTTGGCGACCGGCATGATGTTGCGTACGATTTTTTTCAAGCTTTTCTAATAGTTCACGTCGGATTTTGTTAATGATTGAAATAGGCATGGTAATACCTTCATCCATATTAATATTGATGTATGCAAACGAGAATGCGGTACTTCCTGTTTTTTCAAGTTGTTGTTTTAAACGATCTTGACTTAAGGGGGTGTTCGTTGCTGTTTCAAACACTTCTTCTGTTTCAACTGTGACCATGTTTGAGTCATTATCCCAGGCCATGATTTTTAATGGTTCACCTAGTTTGGCACTCACTTCACCATAGATATCAATTTTAGGAACTGATTTTTCTGTTACTTCAACGCGTTTAGCTAAAGAAACGGATGTTGTTTTATAAACTTTCATGCCTTTTGATACTGGGAATGGTGCATCTAAATCAACGTTACCTGGATTCGCAAGTTTCACATCATTTCCTTTAACAAACATTTTTTGAACTTGTAATCCTTGATCTTTGCTGTTTAATCCGACGAAGCGTAAGCCGTCTCCAACTTCGAGTGGTGATTTAAGATTAATCGTAACTCGTTTTCCTTTGACATTAACAACTTCTCCGATTAAGATTCCTTTGTGATTTGGACGATCGGCGCTCATCCAATTGAGACCTTTGTCTCCAAATAAGAATCCTTTCGTAAATCCACGACTAAAAATTTGATCCATGTCTGCATGAGTTTGTTTTGAGATTTTAACTCGGCGGGTTTCTACATATTGATCGATAGCTTCACGATAAGCTTTAACAACTGTCGCGACATATTCTGGTTTTTTTAGACGTCCTTCGATTTTAAATGAAGTGACTCCCGCTTCGATAAGTTCCCCAATTTCATCAATGGTTTTTAAGTCTTTAGGACTTAATAGAAAGTCTCCGACATTTGAATCAAGTGTTTCTCCACTTGATAAATCGACAAGTTCGTATGGAAGGCGACATGTTTGAGCACAGGCTCCACGGTTTCCGCTTCGAGCACCAATCATACTACTCATTAAACATTGTCCTGAATAACAAACACAAAGAGCTCCGTGAACAAATACTTCCAAGTCAATGTCCACTGCCTGTTTCATGGCTTTAATTTCTTCTAATGTATTTTCACGTGCCACAACAACGCGGTCTGCTCCAAATTGTTTAGCAAATTCGACACCTTTTGTGTTATGAAGTGTCATTTGGGTACTAAAGTGGAGTTCAAAGTCTGGATACATTTGTTTGACTAAGTGAGCAACCCCAATATCTTGAACGATGATAGCATCGACATCATTTAAATATAGAAAGTGAATATATTCTTTTAATGCTTCTAATTCTTGATCAAAGATGGTTGTATTAACAGTAACATAGACTTTAACGTTATGTAGATGGCTAAATTTAATGACTTCGATTAGTTCTTCATTTGTAAATGCTGCTTCTTTTCGTGCTCCAAAGGCTGCTCCACCTACATAGATGGCATCAGCTCCGTTTGTAACGGCCGCTAATAATCCTTCACGATGACCAACTGGTGCTAATAATTCAATAGTTGACATTTAATCCGCTCCATTTTTCATAATTTCTTTCATTGTAACATACTTAGGATAGTCGACCAATGACCAATTTTTTAGATTTTTTATAATTTCATGGTTATAACTACATAAATTTTGTAAAAAAATATTTAATGGGCAAGTTTTAATATTGTAATGACCTGTCGCATATTATAAAATATTGTAGTTTAAGATACTAACACTATTTTAGAAACTAGGTGAAGATGATGAGTAAGGAAACTGTAAATCTTAATCAAGAAAAAGTTAAACAAAAGAAACCTAAGAAAAAGTATGGGTGCTTAAAAGGTGTTTTAATTTTTATATTAGTTTTATTACTTTTAGGTGGGGCTGTTTACGGAGCTGCCCATGTGATGTTATCTCGAATCAATCGTGAAGAATTAGAAGATTTAAATGTTTCTCAAGAAGTTTTAGATTTGAAAAAGGGAATGGGTGTCATGAATATTGCTTTATTTGGAGTCGATTCACGCGATGATGCTTACACAAATACTCGTTCTGATGCGATGATGGTCTTCTCATTCAATAGCAAGACAAATCAAGCTTATTTAACATCAGTTGTTCGTGATACATTTGCTTATATTAATGAAGATCATGGGTTTGAGAAAATTAATCATGCTTATGCTTATGGTGGACCAACACTCGCTGTTCAAGCTATTAACCAAAACTTTGATTTAGACATTCAAAAATATGTTACTGTAAATTTTAACGCAGTTGAATATATTATTAATAAACTTGGTGGGGTCGAAGTCGATGTACAAGATTATGAACTTCAAGAGTTAAATCGTGTCATTGCTGAGATGAATGTCGAAGTTAGTGGTGAAGAAGCAAACTTACTTGAAGGTACAGGGTTACAAACGTTAAATGGTCGTCAAGCAGTCGCTTATATGCGTATTCGTAAAGTAGGAAACGGGGACTATGAACGTATGGAACGTCAACGTCGAGTGATTACATTAGTCGCACAAAAAGCCTTCTCGTATAATAAGGTCAAATTACTTGGATTAATGAATGATTTCTTACCGTATATTCAAACTAATTTAACAACAAATGAAATTATTGCACTGGGAACTCAATTATTATTAAGTGGTGAGCGTGAAATCGAACAAGTTCAGTTACCACAAACAGAATTAAGTTATGGAGAAAAGTTAAGTGATGGACTATACTACTTAGTACCAACGACATTAGAGGAAAATGTAATTGAGTGGCACGATAAAGTTTATGGAACTGATCGCTATACCCCAACCAGTGGTGTGATGAATATTAATCAAAAAATTATTAATTATACTGGATTGTATTAATTCGAAAGCTCATAAGGATCAATGTATTCTTATGAGCTTTTTATTTATTACATATTTTAACCGCACTTATCTAGTATAATAAAGTCAGGTTTCAATTAAAGAAGGGGAAGAGGTGTACAAATTCTGATTGCCTTGTTATTAATTAATCTTACGTTGAGCTAGGTGAAATATTTTTCTATCAAGTTGACTGGACTTGATCAAGAACTCCATCACCATAAAAAAACCTATTATATCAATAAAGATTTGAAACTGAACTTGATTAAGAAAAAAGTAGAAGACACAATGAAATTTCAAGATTAAGATAATCCCCACTTTATATTTGACTAAAACTATAAACAGGCAACCAGAACCCAAACAGGTAAGAGAAAAAACGAGAGGTTTTGGCCCAATGTTATTTCGTTAAGTTACATTGGCTTAGTGGTTAGTTTTATTTTTTTACTTTGGGTAATTCTAACCTTTATCGTATTTAATAATAGCTTTTTAATCTCGGTATTTGTTTATACTATTTTAGCTTTCTTAGGAACACTTATTGGTTGAAAATCTAAAACCGTTAATCAAAAAATAGTTAGATTTCTCATTGTCATTGTAGTGCTCTTCTTAGTTCTATCTTTTATAAGGATGACTTAGCATGAAAAGACGCCGTTTTAAAAAACGGCGTCTTTTTCCTTTGGCTCTGTTAGACGAAAATATTATTATTTACTCTTTTCCTACTTGGAGGGAGCAAAATTTTCAAAAATAAGAACTCATAACTATTGGTATGAAGTGATTGACTACCAACAAGGATGTCTAACACAGCTTTTCTTTTTAATTTCAAGTGATGATTGGATAACTCTTTTGAAACTGTCGATCTTAATTATAAATTTTCTCCATTTGAAGCAATGACTTCTTTATACCAATAGTAACTATCCTTTTTGTAGCGGTTTAATGTTGCTCCTTCTTCCTCTTCTTCTCGGTCAACATAGACAAAACCATAACGTTTTTGGTAGCCATTTAACCAACTTAATAAGTCAGTAAAGGACCATGTACAATAAGCGATGACTTCACATCCTTCTGCCATAGCAATTTTCAATTCTTCAATGTGTTCTTTTAAGAAGGCAATTCGATATGGATCATGAATTGAACCATCCTCTTCTTTTTTATCGAAAGCACCTAATCCATTTTCAGAAATAATAATTGGCAAGTTGTAACGGCTTGTAATTTCTCGTAATCCATAACGTAATCCCATTGGATCGATGGTCCAGTCCCAGTCTGTTGTTTTTAAGTAAGGGTTAGATGGATTTTTAAATAGTCCTGGTTGCCCTGTAACTTGACCTGAACCTTTCACACCTGTGGTATTAAATGTTCCATAAGGTGTAACTCCATTGATTGGATTATATTCACATACACTTGTTTGATAATAATTGACTCCCATAAAGTCAATTTTTGAAGCGGCTTCTTTTAAAATTTGCTCATCTTCATTTTCAAACTGTGGAGCAATTCCTTTCTTTTGTAAATAAACAAACGTTGATTTTGGATAACGTCCATAAGCATACATATCCATCCACCAGAAGTTTTTCATATCATCAAAGTCCATTTTAGACATTGCATTGATTGGATTACAATCGATTGAATAACTCGGACTATAAGAAAAACTTGCTCCAATTTTTCCACTTGGAATCATTTGTTTAAATAATAAGACTGTTTTTGCATGCGCCATAAAAGCATGATGATTTGCTTGGTAGAAAGTTTTTTCATCATTGAATTTTCCTGGTGGATGCATCGCCGTTAACCACCCTAATGATGTAAATACATTTTGTTCATTTAATGTAATCCAGTACTTAACTTTACTTCCAAATCGCTCAAATAAAACTTTTGAATAATTGACAAAGTCATCAATAATACGTCGATCTTCAAATCCATTATATTGATCCACTAAAGCTTGTGGAAGATCCCAATGAAAAATCGTTACCATTGGCTCAATGTTATATTTTAGACATTCATCAATTAAGTCTTCATAAAACTTTAATCCTGCTTCATTAACTTCGCCATTTCCAGTCGGAATAACACGTGGCCATGAAATTGAAAAACGATACGTTTTAAGTCCCATTTCTGCCATGAGCTTCACATCTTCTTTGAAACGGTGATAGTGATCAACTGCCACATCACCTGTTGTTCCTTTATATGTTTTTCCTTCAATTCTAACAAATTGATCCCAGTTAGAAAGACCCTTTCCATCTTCTAAGTAAGCACCTTCCACTTGATAAGCAGCAGAAGCACTCCCCCATAAAAAATCTTTCGGCATTTTAAAGCTTGTCATTACTATATCCTCCTCATTAAATAATAGCTAATACTTGATCATTGGCTGTTACAACATCTTTTTTCTTAACAATTATATCCATAAACTGTTGACTATTTGTGATGATAATTGGCGTTACTAATTCATATCCTGCTTTTTTAATTTTTTCAATATCAAACTCTAAAATCACATCACCTGTCTTAATAGTATCTCCTTGCTTTCTATGAGGTGTGAAGTATTTTCCTTCTAAGTTAACAGTATCTAATCCAACATGGATTAATAACTCAACCCCTGTCTCACTTCTTAATCCAATGGCATGGTGTGTCTTGAAAAAGACATCTATTGTTCCATCAAATGGAGCAACAACTTGACCTTTTGTCGGGATAATGGCAACACCATTTCCCATTACTCCACTAGAGAAAGTGACATCATTTACTTGTGATAACTCAATCATATGTCCTTCTAAAGGGCTCACAATATTTAATCCTGTATTTAAAGGAATCGTAACTTTCTCTTCTAACATTTCTTCATCATCTTCTTCAACCGGATCTTCGAATCCAATCACATAAGTAATAATAAAGGTTGAAACAACTGTTACCCCTAACGTGATTAAAATATATAAAAAGCTTTGCGGATTTCCTTCTTCAAGATATTGTGGAATGGTTACAATTGCTGGTGTTGCTACTCCATAACATTTCATTTGGAAGAAACCACCGACTAATCCCCCCATTAATCCTCCTAAACAAGCTCCGATCATTGGTTTTTTAAATCGTAAGTTCGTTCCGTATAAAGCAGGTTCTGTAATTCCTGCAACTAAAGCCGAAAATGCTGATGACCCTGCGCTCTGTTTAATATCAGAATTTTTTGATTTGATTGATACCGCTAATGCTGCCGCTCCTTGGGCCATATTTGCACAGAATTCTGCAATACAAATAAATCCTTCAAATCCTGTTGTGGCTAAAACTCCTAATTTAATTGGTGTAAAGGCATGATGCATTCCTGTCATAACCACAAACGGGAAGACAGCCGCTACTAATCCAACTGCAATAAAACCTAACTTATCTTGAATAAAATAAACAGCAGTTGATAACATATCACCAAAGATAGCTCCTAGTGGACCAATGACAACCATAACGATTGGTGCAATAAATAACATCACTAACATTGGTTTTAAGAAGTTTTTTGTAATTTTTGGCGTAATTTTATCAACAAATTGTTCAATATAAGGTAAGACTGCTACTGATAAAATAATCGGAATAACTGAATAAGAATAATTAGCATAAGTAACTGGGATTAAGTTAAAGAACTTGACTGTTTGTCCTGCTTCATTTGCTCCCTTTAAAAGAGAGATAAAGTTTGGATGTAAAATAATCAGTGCAATACTCACGGCATAATATGGATTAGCATTAAATCGTTTTGCAGCTGACATTCCAATTAATACTGGCATGAAGAAGAAAGCTCCATCTCCAATAACTGATAACAGTTCATAAGTTTGACTTGTGTTACTTAATATCCCTATCATCGGTAAAACAGTTAATAAAACTTTGATCATCGCCGCTCCAATAATGGCTGGGATAACGGGCGACATAACACTTGAAATGATATCTAACATTTCAGAAATGATATTTTGATTTTTTTTCTCTATTTTTTTTGCCGATGTTTTTTCTTTGAAATTACCAAGCGCACAAATTTCTTTATAAACTGACGCCACTTCATTACCAATAATAATTTGATATTGGCCACTTTTTTTCATGACCCCAATCACACCTTTAATCTTTTTCACCTGCTCATCATCCACTTGACTTTCATCTTTTAATACAAAGCGAAGTCTTGTCATACAGTGAACAACAGATTCTACATTCTCCTTTCCTCCAAGTTTTTCAAGAATTCTTTCAGCTAATTTCTTATAATCCATTTTTTCTTCCTCCATTCATTTAAAAATCAAATGAAGTTTTGCCTACATATATAGATTTTCATCTATAGCGTAGTTACAATCTTACTATATATAATAAGCTGATGGATTATCCAGCATTATTAACTATCTTAAATTGTTGCTTTTGTTCTAATTCGTTCAATATGAATCATTAAATATAATTGCTCCTCTAATGATAAATCATAATTATATTCATGCTCGATTAATTCTTTTATTTTTAAAACGCATTCATAACTCTCATGATACTTTTCTTTTAAAATGAAGAATAATTCCGTATCTTCTTCTTCATAAACAGCATTACTAAAAACACGTTGTGCAAAAAATTTTAAATGTGTAATGAAACGATAATACGTACTAGACTCTTCATTAAACTCTACTTTAAAGTGATATTTAATAACACTTAAAACTTGCTGCATTACTTTAGTAATATTTGCAATATTTATCATATCATTATTAAGTTCAGCATTCACAATATGATAAGCAATATACCCTGCTTCATCTTCTTCAAATAAAACTCCGAAATCCTGATGAATCATTTCTAATGCTCTTCGACCAATTTCGTATTCATCAGCAAATAATCGTTTAATTTCCATTAATAATGGATTTTTAACTTGAATTCCTTGGTGATAACGTTCAATCGCACCATGAATATGTTCCGTTAAACTTACGTAAATAATTTCATTTAACTTTTTATTATATTCTTTTTCAAATGTTGAAATAATTTTCCGAGTTAACAAAATATATTCCTGTGATAAGTCAGAGACAATACTAATTAATTTATTATTAATATTCTTATTTTTACACGAAAATATTTTGTAATTTAAGTTGGTTAAATCAACTTTTTGATTTCCTTTCTTTCCAAAAGCAATTCCTTTTCCCATTACAATTATTTCATCGCCATTTTCATCTAAAGATATAAATGCATTATTATTTAATAATTTTTCAATATACATCTATCTTCCTCTCCCATCATCAATCTGACCTCGAAATGAATATAAAAAAAAGGCAAAACCCTCCCTATAGAAGTGGGTTTTGCCTGCCTAACCAGTTACAATCCTTACCATCATCATATCATGCGAATATCTATTTGTAAAGATTTGGGATAGCGTTTTACAAAAATAATTAATTTGAAAATATTTAAAGACTATAAGCTCATCACCCAAACGCATTGTTGATTTTAAAAAAATATTTTCTTATTTAAAATGACGTTTAAATTATATGGAAAACAACTCATTTTAACACTTAAATTCATCGTTTTAATAGAAAAAATCATCAAGGGCTATTTCTGGTAAAGACTCAGAATATAAATAAAATTTTCCCTTCTACAACTAGATAATATACTTAATTTCATAAGGAAATGGAAGATGTTTTAATCCGAATTCAAAGAGTTCTTTGATTTCAGCGATAACTTCTTTTGGATAGACATATTTTCCATAACCAAATTGACCATATTTATAAGTCCGTTCAGCTTCATTCATGGGAAGTTGGCTTTCTTCAAAGACTTGAAGGATATGGTTTTTAGCGGTTGTTGTAAATCGATGGGAGATGATTTCAAAAGTGATGGGATGTTGTGACTCTTCATTTGGAAGAAAGTCTTTTAACATTTTAATAAGCATGAGGTAATCCTCTTTCCAGTTGGGATAGATGAAAACCGGCGCAATTAAAAATCCAACGGGGTATCCTGCTTTTATTGCTTTGCGGGCTGCTTCAATTCGTTGTTTTGCTCTTGGGGTCCCATGTTCGAAACTTTCAATGACGGTATCTGTATTAATAGAAAAGCGCATTTCAGTATGCCCATTATGTTTGAGATGAAGTAAGTCATCTATATCGGTGAATTTTGTGACAAAGCGAAATCTTGTATTAGGATCTTTAGCAAAAAATTCAATGGATTTAGCTAAGGCATGCGTATAGGGTTCAACAGGGACAGGATCTGAGGTTGCGGATCCTTCAAAAATGGTTGGTTTAAATTTCCCTGTCTGTGTATATCGTTTTGCTTTTTTCAAAATGTCATCGAGATTGACATAGATACGCGTAAAAGGCTTATCTTTGAGATTCGTGTTTAGATAGCAATATTCACATTTTCCGATGCAACCTGTGACCAGTGGAAGTTGATAGTGAGCAGATGGTTTACATGATTGAAATTCAAGAGTACGGCGTACGCCAATGACAAGAACTCGCTTCCCTATTTCATACTTTTCTTGCACACTTTTCCCACGTAAAAAGTTCACACGATTACTTTCCAGAATATCGACAGGAATCTGCATATCTTCAAACTGCTTTTTTAACTCTTTCCCTAGTGTATAATCTAATGCTTCTTTTTCGATATAAACGTGTTTCGGTTTAAACATACATATCCTCCTTTCTTATAATATTATTTTTCAAATTCGACAAAATATCGCATCATTTTTAATAAAGATGACGAAATCGTCACTTCAAGAACAGTTATTTATGGGTATAATAAAACTAATGCGAAAGGATGGATTTTGATGGAAATTTTATTAATTGAGGATGACTCATCAATTATTATGGGATTAAGTTTTGCCTTGAAACAAGAAGGATTTCAGGTTCAATCAGTTGGTACGGTTAAAGAGGCTAAAGCATTATTAAACCAAAAGACGTTCGATTTGTTGCTTTTAGATGTTGGATTACCTGACGGTGATGGCTATGAAGTGTGTCAGTTTTTAAAAAGTTCAAATGCCACTCAAACACCTGTTATTTTCCTAACTGCTTGTGACGCTGAAGTTAATATTGTGATGGGATTAGAACTAGGAGCTGATGATTATATTACAAAACCTTTTGGTATTCGGGAGTTAATTGCACGTATCAAATCTGTGCTTCGCCGTAGCGGCAAGACACAAGCACAACCAAGTTCGTTAACATTTGGCAATGTCAGTTTAGATCTGGCTAAAGCTAAAGTATATAAACATTCCAAAGAAGTTTTGTTAACCGCACTTGAGTATCGTTTATTCTTGATACTTGTTCATCATAAAAATCAAGTGTTAAGTCGCGTTCAGCTACTTGATAGCATTTGGGATGTGGCTGGTGATTTTGTGAACGATAATACTCTAACAGTTTATATTAAGCGTCTTCGTGAAAAACTTGAAGACAATCCACAAAAACCAACTTTAATTCAAACCGTCCGAGGACTTGGCTATAAGTTAGAGGTGAAGGAATGAGCCGAAATAAAGAATTTTTCATCTTCATGAGTATTCAATTTATTTTAATGTGTTTAGTAACTATCGTTTGTCTGATCGTGAATGTACGCTTAGGGCTTTTTGTATTAGGGATGCAGGTGTTAATGTGGATTGCTTTTTTTATGTATCATCGCTGGCGATACATTCAAATAGCGAAGCTTTCTGAAACATTACGGCGCGTCAGTCTTGGACATTATGAATTAGAAATTCGAGATAATCAAGAAGGTGAACTTAGTATTTTAAAAAGTGAACTGTATAAAGTGACGTTACGGCTCAAAGAAGCAAATGAGTTACTTGAACAAGAAACACAGTATTTAGCAGATGCCATGTCTGATATTTCTCATCAATTAAAAACACCATTAACCTCGATGCGTATGATGAATGAATTATTAGCTGATCCCAATTTAGATGAACAAACACGACTGATGTTTATAAGTCAAAATAAAACTCAACTCGATCGTTTACAGTGGTTAGTCAGTTCATTATTAAAATTTGCGAAGCTCGATACAAAAACTGCTGATTTTAAACAAGAGATACTCTCAGTTAAAACTTTAATTCAACATGCGATTGAACCTTTAATGATTCCACTAGAAATTAAAGAGCAACAGTTTATCGTTCAAGGAGACGAGTGCAAAATTGTCGGTGATTTTCACTGGACTGTTGAGGCATTAACTAATATTTTTAAAAATGCGATTGAACATATGCCCGTTTGTGGAACGATTCAAGTAAATATACAAAAAAATCCGATTTATATAGAGATTACAATTAAAGATAATGGGGAAGGAATTGATAAAGAGGATCTTCCGTACTTATTTAAACGATTTTATCGTGGGAAAAATGCAAATCGTGATAGCGTCGGGATTGGACTTGCCATGGCCAAAAGTATTATTAATGAACAAAATGGTGATATATTAGTCGAAAGTATACTAGGTGTTGGAACAACCTTTAAATTAAAATTTTATAAACTCATTGTTTAAGTGACTATTCTGTCACTTTTTTAGTCACTAAGCTGTCACCTTCGAACGGTATACTTAAGTTATCAAATCAAACAAGGAGGATTAGAAATGGAAATTTTAAAAGTTGAACATGTTAGTAAAGTATATGGCGAAGGACCAACAGCCGTTAAAGCTTTAGATGATATTAGTTTTTCCGTTAATAAAGGAGAGTTCGTTGCGATTATTGGACCTTCAGGTTCTGGAAAATCAACATTACTTCATATTTTAGGGGGAGTCGATTATCCAAGTAGTGGGAATGTTTATATTGATCAAACAAATATTTATGACTTAAATGAGACACAGTTAGCTGTATTTCGTCGCCGACAAATCGGATTAATTTATCAATTTTATAACTTAATGCCTGTATTAAATGTACGTGAAAATGTTGCACTTCCTCTACTTCTTGATCACCGTAAGGTTGATGAAGCTCAATTAGATGAATTATTAAAAACACTCGGCCTAAGTGAACGTGTCAATCACCTTCCTAATGAATTATCAGGTGGTCAACAACAACGTGTTTCAATTGGACGTGCACTGATTAACTACCCTGCACTTGTGTTAGCCGATGAACCTACTGGAAATTTAGATGGGAAGAACAGCCAGGAGATCTTAGAATTATTAAAGTTATCGAATAAAAAATATAATCAAACATTAATTGTTATTACACATGATGAGAAAATTGCTTTACAAGCTGATCGTATCATTTCAATTGAAGATGGTCGCATCATGAAAGATGAGGTGATTCGTCGATGAACATTATTCAAAAGTTAACGATTAGTTATTTAAAAGAAAATAAAAGACAAACATTAGTGACATTAATTGGAGTTATTTTATCGGTGACGATGATCACAGCCGTTGCCACTTCAGCAGCATCATTTATGGATTTACTTCAACGACGTACGATTCAAATCGATGGAAACTGGCATGTTTTATATGAAGATGTTCCGAAAGAATCTTTATCTGTGATTGAAAATGACTCAGATACAAAAGCTACTTTCTATTCTCAATCACTTGGGCATGCTCGCTTAGATGAGAATAAGTATTCTAGTAAACCTTATTTTCATCTTCTTGCTTTTAATGAATCTGCACAAGAAGCTTTTCCTGTTAATTTAATTCAAGGACGTTTCCCTGCTAATTCACATGAGATTCTCTTATCAAAAGATGCAATTTATAATAGCGGTGTTAATTATCAAATTGGGGATACGATTACTTTGACGGTTGGTCAACGTGTGAATGAGTTTGGAGAGTATTTATCTCCAAGTGATTGGGGAGGTGACTGTAACATAGAAACATTAGTTGATACAAAAGAATATACATTCACTATTGTTGGAATTACTTCTGAACCACGCTACATTTCGTCATGGGGCCCTGCTTTTACGGTGATTACTGCTTTAGATTCTGAATTAGATGCTACTCTTTCAAGTGTAGATGTTTCCGTGCAACTAAGTCATATTACACCAAAGCTTTATAACCATGCGATGCAAGTAGCAAGTGAAGCAAATGTTCCTAAAGACGCAACTAAGAGTCCAATGATTGCCTTTAATAAAGAGTTATTACGATTTTACGGTGTGACAGGAAATGATTCAATGAATCTGATGATTTATTCCCTTGCTTTCTTCTTTATGTGTGTGATTATGATAGGATCTGTGAGTGTCATTTATAATGCCTTCTCTATTTCAGCGAGTAAGCGAATGAAGCATTTAGGGATGCTTGCAAGTGTTGGGGCAACAAAAGCTCAAAAACGTAGCGCGATTTTGTTTGAAGGTGTTGTGATTGGAACAATTGCCATTCCACTAGGACTTTTATTTGGAACAATTGGAATGGGAGTCACTTTCAATCTTGTTAATCCTATTTTTCAATCAGCGGCTAATATGACGATCGCGCTTCGACTCGTCATTTCTGCTCCTTCCATTATTATTGCGATTTTATTTTCTATCTTAACTATTTTTATTTCAGCATGGATTCCTGCTCGTCGTGCAGCAAAGGTCTCACCGATGATTGCAATTCGTCAAAATACTGAAGTGAAAATTCCACGTCGAGCAGTCAAAACATCAAAAGTAGTCTCAAAGATCTTTGGAATTGAAGGTGATTTAGCTCTTAAAAATATTAAGCGCCAAAAACGCCGCTATCGTGCAACTGTCTTTTCCCTTATTTTAAGTTTTTCTTTATTTTTAATAACCACTTATTTTTTAAATACTTTACAGTCTGCTTATAATTTAACGTTGGAAACAATTAATTATGATTTATACATGAGTGGAGATAGTACTGATTATGGATACGCTCTAAGTCATTCTTCAGAAAGTCTTTTAATCGATGAAATTGTTAGCTTACCAAGTGTCAAAGACTATAACTATATTCAAAAAGCTTACACTTACACTTCAATTACAGAAGATCTTTTAACTGAACAAGCAATTGAACTTTTAAAAGGCGAACAATCAGATACAGACTTTTCAGCTTTACTCAATCAGTTTGAATTAAAAATTTATGGAATACGAGATGATGTCTTCAATCGTTATATTGATCAAAATAATGAAATAAGTAATTCGTCAACAATTCCAATCGTTGTCATTAATACAAACCAATTCTTAAAAGATAATAAATATATGCAGGTTAATCTATTAAAAGAAATCGATCATTTAACCTTTCACTCAAACGAATATCAATTTAACGTACTTGGTTATACAAGTGAGCTACCTATGGGAATAACTTACGATTTCCTTTCAAATAACATCCCTGTAATTACTCCTCTATCAGCTATTGAAGGGATGTTTGAGCAAGGTGTATTTGACGGAGGTTATAGCAATTTATCTCTCTATTTAACAAGTGATGATACTTCTACATTAGAGAATGAAATCGTCAATTTATATCAGGAAGCTAATTCATTAACAATGCCTATTATTTTTAGTCTTCAAAAGTCGCATGAGTCACAGAAACAGCTAGAACTATTAATTTCAATTTTTGCCTATGGATTCATTTGTTTAATTACGCTTATCTGTCTCGTGAACGTGTTTAACACAATTACAACTAGTATGCTTCTTCGTACGCGTGAATTTGCTATGATTCGCTCGGTTGGAATGGATTCAAAATCATTTAATAAAATGATTCGATTTGAAAGTCTATTTTATGGATTAAAAGCATTATTATATGGAATCCCACTCAGTATCGGGTTAATGTACATCGTTTATCAAATTTTAAAATCAAATTTTGAAATACCATTTACTCTACCCTGGTCTTCATTTATCATTGCTATCTTTGGAATCTTTATTTTTGTTGGATTATCGATGTGGTACTCACTCATTCAAATAAGAAAACTAAACATTATCGACGCTTTGAAACAAGAAAATATATAAAAAGAAAGCTCATCAACAAATAGCAGTTGATGAGCTTTTTTAATTTTATAGGCTAGGACGCCTCTCATTCTAATGATTATATTATTTCCTCTAAACTAAGGATGAAAGTTAACATGGTAGCTATATAGAAACAGAAATGTATTTCATCATTCTATATCAGTCTTAGTTAATCGATTGCTTTAATACTAAGACAGACTATAGTCCAGCTAAAAGTTTTCCGATATGAAAAACTTATCTGGACTTATATATATACAAACAGAAATATTTTTCATCTTTCTAAGTCAGTCTTAGTACTTAAAGCTTTTCGATATTAAGGAATCCTATCGTCCAAGGGTCACCTAGCATTTTCGAAGAAAATGTATCCTCCATTGCTAGGGCTTTAGTTTTTACACTGTGAAAAACTTATCTGGACTTATATATATTAAATTTTAATAAATTTCTTTAAGTTAAAAACATCTATTAGAAATAGCTGTTATATTTTTTGTTGATTTTTAAGTCGATGATAGCGGCGTGTTAAATAAATTTGTGCTAAAGCCGCTGATGGAATAGAAACAATCATTCCAACCATTCCTAAATAGTGTCCACCAATTAAGATAGCAATTAAGACCCAAACTGGATTTAATCCAACACTATTACTTAATAACTTTGGTTGAATAACATTTGCATCTAATTGTTGATAAATGGTTAATAAAATTAATGATAAGATGGCTAAATTTAAGCTTGAGAATAACCCCAGGACACAACCTAACAAAGCTCCTAAAATTGGCCCGATGTATGGAATAACATTTGTGACTCCTGTTACAAGTCCAACTAAGATGGCAAATGGATGACGAATGACTAATAAAATTAATGTTGAGAATACTCCAGCTAGGATTGCTGCAATTAATTGAGCAATTAAAAAACCACCAAACACTACATCTAAATCATGAAGCAGTTGTTTCATACGTTTTAAAAGTCTTGGTGATAATAATGCTTGAGCACCTTTATCCACCGAATTAATTAAGATTTCTTTATCTTTTAAGAAATAGATCGACAAAATAATCGTTGTTAACGTACTAATGGCAAATCCAGTTACATTCGTAATGACTCCAGTTCCTAACTGTAAGATTTGGGTCCCTATCGCACTTAGTAAATTAGTAATAAAGTTCGATATTTGATCAATTTGTTGTTGATTAATAAAGGATTCCACATACGGACCTAACTCTTTAATGTAATAATTCATACTTTCTTGAAACATTGGTAATGATTCTAATAATAATCGTAAATTTTTCATAATTGGTGGAATAATGCTATTAAATAAAACGTAAATAGACCCGACTACAAGGATGAATAAAAGTAAAATGGTGAATCCTCGACTAGCACCTGATGCTAGCTCCTTTTTAAATATTTTGCGACTTAAGTCTTTTAGCTTTTTTTCAATATATATCATTGGTCGATTTAAAACATAAGCAATTCCAAAAGCAATAATAACCGGACGAATTAATAAGATGAATGTATGAATCTGATTAGTAATCAGGCCTAAATTCTTTAAAATATAATAGATAAAGATTAATCCAACTCCGACAATGAATATACTTAAACAATTTAACCATAATTGCTTATTCTTTTTCAGTTGTTCTAGCATGACTAACACCTCATTTCAATAAATAGCTATGACATCATTTTACCATTATTATTATCTTTTTAAAGTTTTCTGTTTCTTTTTTTCAATATCATACAATTTTTATAAAATTTTTTGATATTGAAAAAACCTAGTAGCTAAACTACTAGGTTTTTAACTATATAAAAACAGAGAAATAATCTACATTTTCAGAATCATCCTCAGTTTCTAGTCCCTTTTAAGTTCAAGGCCAACTATCGTCCAGGGGTCACCTGGCGATTATCAAAGATAATCTAATCCTCCACTGCTAGGGAATGGGTCACCTACGATTTCTGAAAGAAATCTAATTCCCTACTATTAGGGCTTGGGTCACCTACCATTTTCGAAGAAAATGTATCTACCGTTAGTAGGGCTTAAATTTTCTATGAAGAAAATTTATCTGGACTTATATAAATATATTTTTAGTGCTATTCTACTCTAAACATATATAAGACTTGAGCTTGGTAATTATCTGCTTCATTTTCATATGCGATAAATACTGAGTAAATCCCTGTTTCATATGAAGTGGTATCAAATGAGATTACACCATTTTCATTCATACTTGTTGCTAAATCAATAGGCATTTCTGTAAAGGTTTGATTATGACGCACCATAATACTCGATGGAATAACACGCTCACCTTGACGGTTAATTACTTTATGATCAATAGACACTTTATTTTCTGTACGCTCTAACATTCCTCCCTCAATAATTTGCCAATCTGCAACAATTTTTGTTAGTTTTGTTAAATCTTTTAAGGGAGATAAATCTGTGACTTCAGCATGAGGGAACTCAAGGCTCTCTAAGTTTTTAGCATATTGTAATCCCTCTAAATTTTTAACACGATTACTTAACGTAAGTGATGTTAAATTTAATAGATCACCTACTGTTACTTCATTTTTTTGAAGGTTTAACGTTTTGATTATTTCAGCTTTTAAGTAGTCATCTTTAATTCCAACCACTTGATTTAAATCTTCTGATTTTTCTAATTGATTAATTGCAGTTTGAAGTTTTTCAATCATTTGATCGACTTCTGGTTGAAGTGTTGCATTTTCTACTAATGCTTTTGCTTGCTCTAAAGTAGTTTGTAACTGTTCAACACTTTCAGACGTGTAAGCTGATAAGTCCATCTCTTCTACAGTTGTAATTAATTGAACTAATTCATCAAAACTAACAACCTTTTCTAGTTTCTCGTAAGCTTCTTGTAAAGTAGCTGTTAATTGATTGATTGTTTCTTGATTATATCCCGCTGCTAATTGTGTAGTTACTTCTTGAAGAACTTGCATTAAGTTTAACCACGATGATTCAGTATAATCAGAAGCCGTTAGTGAGTCAATTTCTTCTAATAAAGTATCTAATGATTCACGGTTAATTTCTTCACGTTCACTATTAGCAAAATGAAGTTTTGTATCTCCCCATGTTGCATGGTCTGATCCGTCACCATTTCCACCATCTGTCACCACAAGTTTTAATTCTTTCGCACCTGCTAAATTAACCTCTACATACTGTTGTGGGTCTCTTGAATTCATTAATCCGCTATCAAACTGTTTTTCCCCATCAACATAAACTTGAAAAACAACACTTCCGACTGAACCATACATTTGACGATCGACCCCAACATATGAGCTGAAAAATTGATAATCTTTATCGCTTAAATCATAGATAATCGTTGACGTTGAATGAGCACCAATTCCGTGTTCATAAGTCGCTACTGATCCATCTTCATTTGTTAATCTCAAGGTATTTCCACTTGCAGAGATATCTTTTTTCGCACTTCCATAACTTTGATTTGCTGATTTCCAGTCGTAATCTGTTAGATACGTAAAATCATTCATATCAACGACTGAAATCGTACGAGTTTTTTCAACTTGATTCCCATCTGAATCTGTAACAGTATAAGTAATTGTATATTTTCCTGGACAATCGAAGTTAACGTTTTCTGCTCCTGATACTTGTACTGATCCTGTTAATTCTCCATCTTCAGCATCTTTTGCCGTGTATGTACCGATAATGTCTTCTAATTTTTGTCCTACTTTCACAGCTGCATCCTTTGGAATGGTTAATTGAGGTTTTGCATTCGTTTGATATAACGTCGGTTCTCCCCATGACGCAAAGTCACCTAATCCGCCATTCCCACCTTCATCAGCAATTAATGTTAATTGTTGGACACCTTCAACATTTAATGAAACAAATTCAGCTTCACTATCACGATAAATCATGTCTGACGTGTACACTTCTTTACCATCTGCATAGATTTTGAAAATGATTGATGTACGATTATCATCGTAGTTTTTATCGGTTCCGACGTATGTAGTAAAGTGAGCGTATTCTCCGTTTAAATCATAAACAATTTCGGCATTTGTCGCCGCCCCAATTCCTTTATCGAACGTCTTGATTTCGCCATCTACTTTTAATTTAATTGGATTATTTGTATTTACCGCTGTATCTTTATTGACAGTTTTCCACCCTGAACTAGCAGATGTCCACTCTAAATCACTTAAATTTATTTCCGTACTATAAACAAAAATATTTTGTGTTTTTGACACTGTATTTTCATCACTATCAGTTACCTGATAAGTGATTTCAAAGCGCCCAGCTTTATTTGGTTCAAAATTACTTGATACAATTTGAATATCCTCTGTTAAGTCACCATCTTCAGCATCAAAGGCCATCATGCCTTCATTTAAATCAATCATATCACCTAATTGATACGTGTAATCAATGACCGTTAATTTTGGTTGTGCATTATTTGTAATTAATTTCGGATTAGCGATTATAGCATGGTCTGACGTATTTCCATTCCCTGCATCATTTATCTCAATTACTAATTCCTTAACTCCTTTAACTGGCACATCGACAGATACCATATTATCGGCATGTTTTAAAATTGGCGTCTTTGCTAAAACTTGACCATCTGCAATAACCTTCACTTGTAAACTTGAATTTAATTGAGAGGCAATATTCATGTCTACCCCAATTAATGCTTCAAATCGATCATAGTCTAAATCTGTTAAATCATACGTTATTTTTCCATTCGCATGAATTCCAAATCCTTGTTCAAAGGTTTGAATGTCACCATTTATACGACCTTTAATATTTTCATTTCGTCGTGGTGTTCCCCATACTGTTTCAACATCTGTCCATTCAATATCTGATAAATAGTCATAGTCACTAACCACTTCGACTTTAATAGTTTTAGCCGTTGTCATTCCTTGATCTTCGGCCATGAAAGTGACTGGATAGATTCCTTTTTGACTCATATCAACTGAATGATTAACTGTTACTGCATTCGTCATCTCTTCACCAGTATATGTATAAGCTTTTGCAAGATTCATCGGTTCAAATGCCTCATTTAATTTGACTATTACCTTTTCTTGACTAGTCATAATTGTCGGCGCTAATGAATGAAGATGAACTTCTTCACCTGGATTTAACTTCTTATCATAAGGAATTACCTTGTACTCAACCGCTTCTCCAACTTCAGTCGTTGTATCAATAAAACTATTTGTTGAAGTAAATCCGATTAATTCTTCATCTTTAAAAATCTCATATCCTAAAACATCAGCGGCAACATCAGCATTTACTTTGAATACTAACTGATTATGTTCACCATGCGTTAAACGTTCAACCACTAATCCTGTCTCTTTTTCAAAGCCATTTCCTTTATATTCAATATAGTCATAATTTGCATACCACGTTTTAACTTCTGGTTTTTTATATTGGCTGACAAATTCTTTTGTCTCATCTGAAACAAAGAACCCATGGCGTTCAAAATGTTCAGTTAAATCTAACTCTAACGCAATACTTGAGTATTTTGCTAATTGATTTAATTTATCGTTTGCTGAATCTTGTGAATCTAATACAACATTGTTCTCACGATATTGTCGATTAAGTTTAGCCCAATAACCAGGATAAATCATTTCTAATTGCCAAAATACTGCTAAATTTTCAAAGTATGAACCTGAATAATACTCATTATTATCTTTGGAAATTACATTTTTATAAATATGACTTTCAAATGGGATACGCTTATCTGGTTTATTATAGTAATACGATGAATTCTGTGGAATCATGTTATTTGTAACTTCTCCGATTGTTCGAACTCCAATATCTAATCGATGACCCATTTCATGGTCAACACCCCAACCACCAACAGTTGTTAACATACTAACCATAACATCGCCTTGAACCCCGATATGATTTGTATAAGCATACATATATCCAAATGGTTGAGCTAGACGAATATTTTCACGCGTATACTTCACATCATTTAATTCATTGCTACCATCCAATCCTAAATATTCAAATACTAAATCCATGTGGTCATTATACATGTTTACAGTTTGAAGTGGACTAAACTCTTGGTTCACATAGGCTTCATATGCTCCGGTTGCTGTTCCCGTGAATACTAAGTGATCAGATACAATTTCAACGATATCAATCATTTGACGATCCATCACATCTGGATTCGCTCTTTTATCTGCATCTAATCGTGCTTTATAATCTTTTAATAACTGTAAAAACTCTTGCTCATCTGTATTTTTATCCACCATTGGAAATACTTCAACACCTTTAGCAAATCGGATAACTGGTGACTTTCCTTGTTGCTCCTCTGTATAAGGATTAACAATATATACCGCTCCACCTGGTGTTACTGAATGATGATACCACCCATCATTTTGAGTCACTTCTGGCACTGTAATGACATTTTTTCCAGCATGTAAACTAACCGTTCTGCCCCAGTTTGCAAAACTTCCCTCTTGCTGTGAGAAAAACAATTGAGGTAATGGTTTTCCTGGTTCAGCATCAACATAAACAACAACTGTATCACCTGGTTTCGCCAACACTCCAGTTGGTTGATTGTTATTTCCAAATCCAAACTTTAAATTCTGATTAGTGTGTGCATTTCGGTCACCGTGCTGCTCTACAGTCACTGTTTTTACCGTTTGTAATTCATTATTAATAATATCTTTTGCTAATTGAATATCTTCTTGATAAACAGAAGCTAATGGATGCTCATTCACTTTCTCCTCTAAAGCTTCTAATTTTTCAATTGTATTAAAAGCTTCAGATACTTCATTCATCAGTCCATTTGTAAATAGATTTTTCATTTGATCTGCAGTAGTATCTTGCTTATAAACACGGATATCTCCAATAGATGCCCAATCTTGATAGGCTTCTTCAAAAACAAATTTAATACGCTTTGCTTTTGTTGAATCAAACTTGATTTGTAACATGTCATTTGTCACCGCATAGTGACCTTCCGAAACTTTTTGAAAATTATCTCCTGTAGTAACTGGCGATATATAGATACTAAATTTTGTTGGGAATCCTTTATTAATCGTTCGAGGTTTATAAGTTAAACGATCAACTTCTACTGCTTTATCTAACGTTAAAATAACTTCGTTTTTAAATGTATCACTATTAGCAGTCCCAGTTTCCCAATGCGTTGTGATATCTTCATCAATTGCATATTGAAGTAGAGCTCCTGGATAATTTCCACCATTATTACTAATTGCAGAAATAGGCACACGGAACATCTCATCATATTGTTTGATATATTCTGTATAAAATGGTGTAAATTTACTTATATTAGAAGTTCCCAATTGGATAGTACCAAATTCTATTAACTCTTTAGCAATGTTCAATTTTTCCATATACTCATCAGCAAATGGATGATTTTTTACTTGTTCAGTCAATGATTCTATCATTGCAATTGTAGCAAATTCCGGGTTTAATTCACTCATAGTCTTATCTATGAATAAGCGATCCATTACTTCAGAGATACTATCTGGTTTATAAATTCCAAACTCAGAAGCAATTGCCCAGTTTTCATATCCTTCTGTAAACACAAATTTAATACGACGTGCATCTGTTGGATTAAATAAAATCTCCATCGTATTTTTTGTATCAATCGCCATCTCTCCAGCTGTTACTTTTTCAAATGTATCACCTTGAGATGTTTTTGAGATATAAATTTCAAATGCTTGGGCATATCCTCTAGAGTGATTATTTGAATACATTAAGCGATTAATTGTTGTTAATTCTTCTAATGTAATAATAACTTCATTCGTATGGCTTGAACTATTTTGAGATCTCGAATGCCATCTTGTATTGATGTCATTATCCATTGCATTTAAAATGCTATGACTTGCATAATGACCACCATTCGTCGTGATACTTGTGATTTTTTCAGAAGGCACTTTATATAATGCATCATAAGCCTCTAATCTCTCATCATCAAAAGAAGTAAACGTTGAAATCATCGCATTCATATAGTTAACTTCTGTTAATTCTAATAAAATTCGAGCATTAGCAATATCCTCTTTAAAATCATCATAAAATGGATGTTGCTGTGCAAGAACCTCAAATTCATTTAACTTCTCAATGGTATTAAATTCTTCACTTAGTTCATTTTTAGACTCATTCGTAAAAATGTGATTCATTTGATTCAGAAGTGCATCTTCTTTATAGAACCAAAATTCTGATGCACTGGCCCAATCTTGATTAGCTGATTTAAAAACAAATTTAATTTTTTTAGCTTGAATCGTATCAAACTTAAACTCCATCATATTTCCTGTTGTAGTATGACTTCCAGTAACAGCTAATCGAAAATCATCATCTTCCCCAGACAACGAAGCATAAATTTCAAATTCATTTGGGAATCCTTTTCCTTTAGCCACATCTTGTCGAGTGGCATAAACAATACGATCAATAGATTTAATCTGATTAAATTCAATAATCACTTCATTGATAAATGAGGAAGTATTTTTTGTTCCAGTTTCCCAATGAGTTGATAAATTATTATCAAATGCTTTATCTAACGAACTTGAATTATATTGTCCCCCATTATTTGAGAATGAGACTATCTCATCTCGTGAGACGCGATACTTTTCATTGTAAGCATTAAAGTTATCATAGCTATTTAATGCAAAGCCTCTAACAATCGCTTCACTCACTTTATTTTCTTTAGTTTCTTCTTCTGAAACTTTCACTTGTGTTTGCCATTCATTGGCGAATACACTTAGTGTTGGCGAAAAATTTGAGATAATTAGTGATAATGCTAATACACTCGGTAAACTTTTTTTCATAATCTTACCCCTTTTTCTTAATGATAATTCGAAAGTGATAAAAAACTACTCATTTCTCTTATTGCTTATATAAGCAAGAAGGGTACCACGCCTAAGAATAAAAAAACTACCTATAAAAGGTAGTTGCCATCTTATTTCAATATCACAAAAAAACATCATAAAAAAAGCCTGTTCAAAGCTTGTTATTATTTCTTTTATGAAATACAAAGAATTATCATTCTTCGGCAACTGGCTGGCATAGTTTATATAAACCTTAGCCCCTTTAGCTTTGCGCCTCTAGATTTCCCTAGATTTGCCAATATATACACTTTACACATACATTTTATAATATTTTTTCCATAATTAAAATATTTTTTCGAATTTTATCCATATTTTTTCTTTAACAGCAAGGTTAATTTATAAAATTTAGAATGATTACCATTATTTTTAATACATCTAATTTTTTTCTCTTATCTAATGATCTGATTATTTTTACTTTTATGGATTAGTTCTATCATTTTAGTAAATGATAACGATTATGGAGGTGAATTACGATGTCTGGTAAAATGCATAAGTATAATGAAAAGAAAGTGAAACAACCAGGTAAAATTTATGAACCTGGTGAACCTGTTCCTGGAACAGGTGTCACAACAAAGAAAAAAGAACAAAAACATTAACCTTTAACGCATATCGAACCATAGAATACACTAACAAAAAGACTGCTAGGACGCTAGCCAGTCTTTTTTGTTAGATTCACTTCTCCCAAACTAATTGAAATAGAACGAGATAAACCAAGACCGCCACTTCTTTTCCAAGTACCAGTGTTGATAATGGATAAGTTAAAAGTGCGCCTAAAATCCATGTTCCTATGATTTCATCTGATACAGCTAACTCAATTTGTTTAATAAATATCCTGCTAAAAAAAGCTCCAACTATACTTCTAGGAAACTCTAATCCACTTCCTATTAAAGTATTCTTTCAAACTTTATTTTCAAAAAAATAATAAAAACATTGATAAAGTCGTGATATCAAATTCTAAACAAAGAAATCAGTAATGAATTATAAGAAATTTAAAGAGGGACATCTCAAACGAGGTGTCCCTTTTAGTTATAGTTCTAATTGATAATAGTCAGCTGATGTGACGAGGGTGAAGTTTAAAACTTCGTGTTCGAAGTTATTTAAAATTTGTGTGGCTAATTGATTGTTTGTTTTTGCGACATAATCAACTAATATTTCTTTTAAAATCTCGATATGACGATTTTTCATGTCAAATGCTTTAACATAAGATTCATTTAATTTTTCATTTAAATATTTTGCTTTGTATAGATATAGTAATCCACCTGTCATTCCGGCTCCAACATTCGCTTGAACCGATCCAAGTGAGACAACAACCCCGCCTGTCATATATTCACAAGCATGAACACCCATTCCGTGGTTGACGGCTGTTGCTCCTGAATTACGGACAGCAAAACGTTCTCCAACACGACCTTCTAAATAACATGTTCCTGATGTTGCCCCATAAAGAATCGTATTTCCAGCAATTAAGTGATGATTCGTATAAGTCGGATCTTGATCGGCTTTTTGGCGTGTCGTTTCGTCTGCTTTAACCGTGATATGTCCACCGCTTAATCCTTTCCCAACATAATCATTTGCATAACCTGTATGGATTAACTCAACACTTTCATTCATAAGAGCTCCAAAACTTTGTCCCGCATAGCCATATGTTTTAAATGTACGTGCTTCCTCACTCACAAATTGAACCCCAAGTGTTCTTAAAGACGTATCAATCGTATTAACTTCATTCGTTGACAGATTGACTGCATTAAGTGTCGGATTCACCACATTCATTTCTTGTGTCACTGGTAATGATTCTAACCAGTCAAGCTTTAAATGATATGCATTTTCTGTTGGAATTTGAATCAATTCTGTACGTCCACGAAGCTCTGCTAACGTGCGAACACCTAAATTAGCCATTAATTCACGAGTTTGACGAGCAACAAATGTCATATATGTTTTTAACATTGTTGGATCCTCTTTTAAACGTGAACGTAATGTTTCATTTTGTGTCGTAATTCCTGCTGGACATTTTCCAGTATGACATTGCTTACATCCAATACAGTCTACCATGACTAAGCACATCGTTCCGAATCCAAATTCATCCGCTCCTAAGATTGATCCTAAAACAACATCATATCCTGACTTAATTTGTCCATCTACTTGAATCAGCGTTTCATGACGTACATCATTTTCAAGTAATGATTTATGAGTTTGGAATAATCCATACTCCCATGGTAGCCCAGTATATTTTAATGATGATTTTGGAGAAGCTCCGGTTCCGCCATTAAATCCTGAAATAACAACTTTTTTTGCACCCGCTTTAACAACTCCATTCGCAATGGTTCCAACATTAGCTAATGAGGCTAATTTCACACTCACCGTTGCGCTTGGATTTGTTGTTTGTAAATCATAAATTAATTGCGCTAAATCTTCAATTGAATAAATATCATGATGTGGAGGTGGTGAAATTAAATCTACTCCTTGTTTCGCATAGCGAACACGGGCGATATGTTCATCGACTTTTGATTTTGGTAAATGTCCACCCTCTCCTGGTTTTGCTCCCTGTGCCATTTTAATTTGAATTTCTTGGGCACTTCTTAAGTAATCATACGTCACTCCAAAGCGGCCTGATGCGACTTGTTTCACTTTTGAGGCTGTGATTGTCCCAAAACGCTCAACCAATTCTCCACCTTCACCACTATTTGAAGCCGTTCCTAGTTCGTTCATCGCACGAGCAATCGTACGATGAGCTTCAATCGACAAGGCCCCATATGACATGGCTGAGGCAACAAATTGACGAACGATTTCTTCTTCACTTTGCACCTCTTCAAGTGGTAATTGAGTCTCACTCTGCAATTCTAAACAGTCACGTAAGTTGATTTTACGGTTACGCTCGGCTTCCATAATCGCTTTGAACGTTTCATAATCATTCGCTGCAACGGCTGCTTTAATGTCTTTAATGAATTTTTTCGAGTACGCATGGTTCATGAAGGTTGAATCCATATTTTGATATTCGTTTACTTTATTTAAGTCAAGACCTTCTCCAAGCAGATTGGTATCAAGATCTTCAAATGATTTTCCACCAAAAATAGAAGCTTTTGTTGTGAATAAAGATGTGACTTCTTCATCTAGACCAACGACTTCAAATACTTTTGATCCACGATAAGAAGCAATCGTTGCAATCCCCATCTTCGCCATTAATTTTAATAAAGCAGCATCGCATCCTTTAATATAAGTACTCAATGCTTCATCTTTATTTTCTACCTGACGCGCAATATATTCATAGCAGAAATATGGAAAAATAACGTCTGCTCCATAAGCAATTAACATCGCATGATGAATTGGTAAACGTGCATCTGCCGATTTCACAACTAAACGAACTTCTAGACGTTTTCCTAAGTCAACTAATACATCATGTGCCACCGTCGTTGCCATTAATGACGGAATAACTTTTCCCGCTGCTTCTTGATCTAAAATAATGACCTTTGTTCCTTCATTAACCGTCTTTTTAATATTAGCTTTGAAAATTTCAATCGATTCACAAAGGGTTGTTTGGCAAGCTAAGCTAATAATCGCTGGATTAAATTGCTTCTCATTTAAAATGGCTTCAAACTGATCACTCGTGATTAACGGTGTTGAAAATTCATAAACTGGGAAATCGAGTTTACCATCATGTAATGAAGTAACAGACGTTAAGCTGGAAGTTAATGAGAAGACTGATTTTTCACGAATCGAATCTAATGGTGGATTCGTGACTTGAGCAAAGTTTTGTTTAAAGAAGTCAAAGAATAATTGTGGACGATCTTGTAATAAATTTAAAGCCGCTGTATAAGGGAATGAGCCAATGGCTTCTTTTCCAGTCTCGACTAATGATTTTAACTCTTGTGAATATTCAGCTTTTGTGTAAGCAAATTTTTTCTCATTTTCTTCAAAGTTCTGAATGTCTGAACAGAAGTTGTGTGTCGCGCTTGGTTTAATGACTTTCTCACTTAACCACTCGCGATAAGGTTGTTGTGTCGCTAAAACTGCTTTGATATCTGCATCTGTCGTAATCGTTTGTGTATCTAAGTCCACACAAAGAATTTCACTTGCTTGGATACGACTTGCGACTTTGATGTCTTCAAGTGGTGTATTTAAAACTCCGATTTCAGAGGCTAAAATGATTTGATTTTCCGTTTGAATGTAGCGGAATGGACGTAATCCATTGCGATCAAGTGTCGCAATTAATTTATGACCATCACAGACAATTACCCCTGCTGGTCCGTCCCATGCTTCTTGTTTTAATCCACTATATTCATAATAAGCTTTTAAGTCATCGCTTAATCGTGCATCTTGCTCATAAGCTTTTGGTAATAAACGAGTCACTGCATCTTCTAACTCGAAGTTTTCATGAAGAAGTGCTTCGAGTGTTCGGTCTAGGTTCGCACTATCTGAGTGTCCCTCATTACAAATTGGATACACTTCTTGATGAGTCGCTAATCCCACACGCGCATTTGACCATTTAATATTCCCTGACACAGTATTAATTTCCCCGTTGTGTGCTAAGTAGCGGAATGGTTGCGCTAAATTCCATGAAGGTTTTGTATTCGTACTAAATCGTTGATGAACGATACAGAAATTTGAGGTAAAATCTTCATCTTTTAAATCTAAATAATAGTTTGGAAGCTCTTCTGGTCGTAATAACCCTTTATAAACAATCGTTTGTGATGAACATGATAAAATATAACATGCTCGATCTGATAATTTTGCATCTTTAAAGTGTTGTTCAATACGACGACGAAGTTTATATAACATGGCCTCATCATAATTAGTCATATCAAAGATAAATTGAGTTGGAATTGGCTCTGTTTTTTTGGCTGTCGGCGTTAAAAATGTTGAGTCAACTGGTACTTCAATTTCTTTAATGACTTTCATATTAAAATGATGAACAGCCTCATAGATACTGTCAACGGCTACTTTGCGATCTTCAATCTCTTTTGGCAAGAATGCCATCATGACCGCAAATGGCCCACTAATTCCATATTTTTTGTGATAAAAATGTTTTGGGATTTGTAATAGGATCCCGCATCCATCCCCTGTTCCATCTTTTGATGTTCCACCACGATGGCTAAGGGCTTTTAATAAAGTCATCCCTTGTTCAATAATTTCATGACTATATGCCCCATCTAGATTGGCAATGGCCCCAATCCCACAATTCGAATGATCAAACATATGTTTCCTCCTTACTCCCATACCCACTATTTTTAGGTACTTATACTAATTATGATATGAATGAATATTCCCGTCAACTCTCCCTCCATTTTTTTAACTAATTTTAGCCATTTTACAAAAAAATTGTTTTATTTTATGAAGATTTGAGTTAAAAGAATAAGAAGTATGTAAAAAGAAGTGTTTCATCAGTTTGATGTCATTAATTTATAGGCTATAATAATATTAAATATAACTTTTAAAAATATTAGTAGAGGTGACATATGGGAAAAGGTTTATTAGATCCAAAGGTAGATTTCGTCTTTAAAAATATTTTTGGTTCACCAAAACATCCAAAAGTTTTAATTTCATTTTTAAATGCCGTTTTAAAACCACTCAATAAAATCACAAGTGTGGAACTTCAAGGAACTGAGATTGGTAAGCAGTTTATAGAGGATAAATATTCAAGGTTGGACGTTAAGGCAAAAACAAGTAATGATGAAATAATTAATATCGAAATCCAGTTAAAAAACGAATATAATATGATTAAACGAAGCTTATACTATTTAAGTAAAATGTATGAAGAACAGTTAACATCAGGTGAGGACTATTCACAATTAAACCGTACAGTTTGTATTAATATTTTGAATTTTAAATACTTAAAGTCTAAAAACTATCATACCGGGTATCGTTTTAAAGAGATTGACACACATGAAGAATTAACGGACGTACTAGAGGTTCACTTCATTGAAATACCTAAGCTACCGAAAAATCTTGATGCCACCGATATGCTTGTTGCATGGACGGAGTTTCTAATTAATCCAGAAAGCGAAATTGTTAGAAGCTTAGAGATGAATATCGAGGAAATCCGTGAAGCAAAAGATGAACTTGTTAAGATGAGTAACGATAGTGAGCAGCGACAAATCTATGAAATGCGTGCAAAAATTTTAAAAGATAAAATTAGTGCCTTAAATGAAGCAGAGAGAAAAGGAATAGAAAAAGGAATTAGCCAAGGTCGTGCTGAAGGCGAACGAAATATGGCGATACAAATTGCAAAAAATCTATTAGATGTACTAGATAATGAGATGATTGCAAAGAAAACGGGATTAACAGGTGAAGAAGTGGAAGATTTAAGAAAAAATAAAGGTAATTTATAAGTATACTATATAAGTCCAGATAAGTTTTTTACATCGTAAAAACTTTTAGCTGGACTATA
>OLVP01000437.1_pt1 | contig 35615 bp, 20 predicted proteins | sample 1673281 | NCBI WGS metagenome assembly OLVP01 (sample SAMEA3178940, study PRJEB25190) | human gut metagenome | biome: human gut; feature: human-associated habitat; material: faeces | place: Austria | collected 2013
TCGCATTTAAATACGGCAAATTCCCGCTACCACTACGTTATCGTACGGCACTTTCAGTTCCAAAAGTGCCTACCATGTACAGTAACTCTCTGGGTTCACATGCTGATTGATGACTAAGTACTATGTTTTGAGAGAAACGACGGAAGTCAAGACATATGATAATAGTCAACTATAAAGCAAAAATTTTTAGAAAACAAGCATATGCCTGTCTGCAAAATCCATGATTCTCTCCCAGTCATACTCATCCAGATCATGAGTTCCAGTTTTTAAATGATATCCAATGTGACCTTCATGGAGCGGATGCTCCGGGTGCGGCCGTTCCATTGTCTCCAGACCTTTTACACCGGTCAGTTCAAATACAGGGGATGCCTGGCGCAGAGACTCAAACTGGCCTTCCGGGTCCGCCCATGCGTCAAAGGTCTTGGACGTAGTATAGACCAGTCTTGGAGCGATCAGGGAAACAAGCATATGCTGATCAAAAGGAAGATTTTCTTCATGGTCCGCGTATTTCTGATAATTTCCTGCAAACCAGTACGGAAACCTAGTTACGATATCCTTTATGCACTCTCCTTTTGACCCCCGCGCAAGGGCATCCCCGCTGTTTCCCGCACAACTGCTCACCGCCATGGCAAAGCGCTCATCCTGTGCTGTACACCATAACGCTGTCTTTCCGCCTCTGGAATGGCCCACCACTGCCACCTGTTTTTCATTGATCTGGGGATCTGTCTCAAAATAGTCCATGATTCGGCTGGCCGCCCAGGCCCATACAGTAAGCGCTCCCCAAGCATCAGCCGTACGACCGGTCTTTTCCCAGCCTCCTTTTGCCAGATGCGCGCCTGGCGCGGCATACTCCGGAAAAAGTCTGTGAAAACCAGTAGTAAAGCCATCCTCATAATCAGGAGCTACCTCCTGTGTCCTGAAAGCCGCGCAGGCATAACCTCTGGAAATAATTGTCTCTGCCGGATAAAAAGGACTTAACATATGTCTGGCCGGATCACAGTCCTTGATTCCTCTGTTGCATACCAGCACAAAAGCTGGTACTGGCTTTTTAAGTCCCTTTGGCACAAAAAGAACAAAATTAAAAATGAAACTGCGCCCCTTTCGTACCGCTTCTACTTCAACTGTTTTTCGTTCTGCACCACCGGCCATGATATCATCGCCTTCTCTCACATCAGCTACACGAAAATGTAACTCCACGTCCTTCATATCAGGCAGACGACCATATTCTTCCCTTCTAAACAGTTCCAGAAGCTCTGGACGCCGCTTTAAAAACCACTCCTCTTTTGTCTTCACCTCTGTACCATCTACACATGTAAAAACAGAAGGCACACCTCTTTTATTTTCTGGTCTTTCCATACTTAATCTCCTCCTTTTCCTTCTTTCTTATCTCCAGTTTTAATCTCTCTTGGAGCATACCCAAACTGCTTCTTAAACACCTGAAAAAAATAAGCATAATCACTATATCCCAACATTCTTGCCACTTCTCCCACCCGGTTCTGCGGATCCTTTAACAATGCTCTTGCCTTCTCCATTTTTACCATTGTCACATAAGAGGCAAAACCTACACCTGTTTCCCGCTTAAAACATTTGCTGAAATGGCCGGGCGAGATCAGAAATTCACCTGCCATATCACCAAGACTGATATTTTTATCAATATCATGCTCGATCCGTTTTAATGCGCCGGACACCACCAGCGAATAACCATCCATTCCTTTTCGTATCCGTTTAAGTTCCCCGGATAAAGGATCATTTAAGTCCTCTTCCTGCTTATTTTTTCTTTTCAGTGTATTCAACTCATCTGCCACATGCTTTAAAGCCGCCTCCATCTCTTCCTTCATAACCGGCTTCAAAAGATAATCCTTTACTCCATATCGCAGCGCCTGTCTGGCATATTCAAACTGACTGTAGCCGGAAATAATAATAAACTGGATATTCTTTTTCTGCTCCCGCATTTTTCCAATCACCTCAAGGCCATTAAATCCAGGCATCTGAATGTCGATTACCACAATATCCGGCTGTACTTCCTCAATAAGCCGCAGCCCGGCCACTCCGTCATAAGCACTTCCTGCCACCTGACAACCACATAGATCCCAGTCCGTAGAACGGACAATGGCTTCCACCGCGATCCTGTTATCATCGATTACCACTACTGAATACAAACTTTCGTCTCCTTTCAGAATACCCTTTATCTCCTGCTGCCCCTATGACTGATTCTCTGACCTTACAGGAAGTGTAAGTACCACTTCCGTAAATTCATTCTGTCTGGAATCTATTTTCAGACCATAACCTTCCCCATATAAGATCCGGATCCGTTCTTCCACATTTCGTAGCCCAATCCGTTTTGACTGTGCTTTTCCTGTCTGAAGTCTCAAAAGCTTTTCTGTATCAATGCCCACGCCATTATCCCATACATGGATCTGCATCTTTTCCCCTTCCTGTACCGTCGTGATACGCACAGTACATGGGTTTAGGGAAGGTTCCATTCCGTGGACCACCGCATTTTCCACTACCGGCTGCAGGATATATGTAGGGATCTTAGTGTATTTTAATGGTTCTTCTACTTCGATTTCTACCTTCAGACGATTCTGATAAATATCCATATATAATTTCAGATAATTTTCCGCATAATCCATTTCTTCCCCTAAAGTACAGAACGTATAGCTGCGGTCAATATTTCCACGGAAAAATTTAGCCAGAAGACAGATCTGACGACTGACCCTCATATCACCCTCGATCTGGGCCGTTCCATTAATAGACTGTAAAATATTAAATAATACATGTGGATTAACCTGAGCCTGCAGTTCATGGTATCTTGTTTCCAGAAGGCTGTATTCATTTTTCTGCTTCTGTTCCCGGTCATGAACCACCTGGTTCATCAGCCTGCGGATGCGCACTGCCATGCGTGAAATGTTTTTCTCCAGGATATCCAGTTCGTCTCCATCTGGAAACCGCAGCGGCACCAGTTCAAACTCCCCCTGTGAGATCCGGTTTATATTTTCTAACATAACCTTCATGTTTTGTGCCATACGACCAAATGTAAACCATAAAAACAAAATGATGGCAACATAAACAAACAGCCCGATTCCAATAATCAGACGCAGAAGATCCGTATATTTCTGGTTTCTTTCCTTCAGATCCACTGTATGAAGAATCTTTAACTTGCCATTATTGATGGAATATTCTGTTTCAATCAGTCTTGGATCAGAACTGCCTTCCCGTTTATTTAAGTTTTCTTCCCCGTTCTGGTAAGTGGAACAGATCACATTTCCTGAAGCGTCACAAAGAGCAAAGTCTCCAGCTCCCGTTATGTAACTGTTTGAAAAAATATGCTGTACTGACTGACTTTTCACCTCTGCCATGATCGTTCCCACAAATTCCATAGTGGAAGAATTAAATATATTCCGCATAAGGATGATTCTTCCAGTGTCATTGCTGGATGCCCATACAATGGTTCCCGGGCGGCTGTTCAACCGGTCGTAATTGGCCTGATACAGACTTAAAATGTCTCCCCGGTCCGGAATATAACGGACAGAGGCGGAAAGGCGGTACGACAGATAAACTCCCTCTGCACGGTCCACCACTGCCATCCAGTTGCTTTCACCGTTCATGCCGATCAATTCGTCCAGATTCTGACGGACCCGTATCATCCTGTATGGATCATACACATTATGACGTGGTCTTATATCTGAAATAAGGGGTGCAATCCTCTCATTAGTGGTCACCAGAGGAACTGTTTTTTCCGCCAGCTCTTTTAAAACTGTTTCCACATTTTGACAGATCTGCTCTGTAAGAGCATCTGACTGGGCCGTCATCTCTTTTCGGAACCGTTCCGCACTCTGCTGATAGATAAATCCCAGAGCCAGAAAAAAAGTAAATCCCAGAAAAACCGTCACGATCACCATTTTAAAATATAAAGTCTTCCTGAAATGTACTCTGTTATCCTGCTGTTCCATAGTTTCTCCTGCCACCAGATGCTGTCCTTTCTGTTTCTCAGGTATTATCCCTTAACTGCGCCAGATGTAATGCCACCGATAATATATTTCTGCAATGTAAGATACAAAACCAATATAGGTATCATAGACATGATAAAGAGCGCAAATGCCAGTCCCAGTTCAATACTGTTCTCACCAAAAAAGAAATATTGGGTCAAAGGGATATTGCGCACTTCCTTTCTCTGAAGCAGCGTCAGGGACATCTGGAAATCATTCCATACATTTAATGTATTTAAAACCACAGATGTGAGGATGATCGGCTTCATAAGTGGGAATACGATGCGGAAAAACACCTGATAAATGCCTGCTCCGTCAATAGCAGCCGCTTCCTCCAGATCTTTTGGGATACTCTTTACAAAACCGGAAACCAAAAGCACGGTAAAGGCGATCTGAAACCCGATCTTTGCCATGATAAATCCATGGAGTGTATTTAACAGTTTCCATTTTGCCATGTCAATGTAAAGCGGTGTCATAATAGACTGGAAAGGAATAATCATGGCGCCTACAAAAATATAATAAATGGTATTATAAAAACGGTTATTTTTGTGGGCAATGATATACGCTGCCATCGTACAGATTAAAGTAATCACAAAAACGGCCACAACTGTAGTGATCAGACTGTTTTTCATTGCCAGACCGAAATTGGAAGTTTCAATGGCTCTTGTAAAATTATCCCAGTGGATGGTCTTTGGAAAAGCCAGACGGTTAGTGACCATCTCAGGCTTTGATTTTACAGAATAGATGATGGCAATATAAAAAGGACTGATTACCAACAAAGTAACACAAATTTTCAATATAAAAAAGAGGCTTTTACGCAGTGTTTTATTCATCAGATCTCTACCTCCCTTGCACGCAGTGTTCTTGAAACCATGGTACTTACTATGAAAATAGCAGCTGTAAATACAACTGCGATGGCCTGTCCATAACCAGCCCGATAATACGTAAACAGATTATTATAAATCAGCATAGCAACTGTCTCAGATGCTCTTCCAGGTCCGCCTGCTGTAGCTGCCATAGGATAATCAAACACCTTCATTCCCCATGCTAAAAGCAGTGTAAAATTGGTGGTAACTGCCGGAGCGATCATTGGAAGTGTGATATCACGGAATTTCTGCCAGTGGGTGGCACCTTCCAGATCCGCTGCCTCATAATAATCCGTAGACACACCCTGGATTGCGGCAATATACACCACCATGCAGTAACCGGCATCTCTCCACACAGAGATCACAGCCAGGCCTAACATAACCCATACTGTACTTCCCAAAGGACTTGGAATGCCAAAGATCTGATAAAAAACATCACTGTACACATAACGCCATATATAAGAAGAAAGTACAAGGCTTAAGCAATATGGAACAAAAATACAGGTTCTTAAGATATTGTTCAGTTTAGAAACCTTAGAGATCATCAACGCAAACAGCAGTCCAAACAAATTGGAACAGATCATGGTAAGAACCGTAAAAATCAGTGTATTTTTTGTAGCATTGATCACATTTCCGTCCTGAAAAATACGTAGATAATTGCTGAAACCTACAAATGGCTTATTAGGGCTCATACCATCCCATTTTGTAAAGGACATAGGAAAGCCCTGGATAAAAGGAACGATCACAAAGACCAGGAACATGATGATTGCCGGAAGGACAAACGTAAATTCCTGGATCCTTTTTTTCATTTTCTGATTCATGTTTTACCTCCAGATCCTATAGATAATATACTTGCAGAGCAATAGAAAAGGTCAGGGTGGCTGCGGCACGGGCCGCTTTGCCACTCTGACCTTACAGCCTGCTGTATCCGGTCTTAATAATTACTGACGAATGGAAGCGATTTCTGCATCAATATCCTTCAGCAGCTTATCTACGTCACGCTGGCTGTCATCAAGAGTTACAAACTCCTGCAGCTTTGTACGGAAAGCGGTTGAATATTCGGAAGTATAATCAGGTACCAGGCTCTTGGAAACAATCTTGCCTTCATCCATGTAAGACTTGATAGCCTTGATCAGATCATTTTCATCATCAACCGATACATTTACGTTGCTGGTCATCAGTTTTGCTGTGCTCATCCAGGTCTTGGAGCTTTCATCATTCGCAATGAATTCCATCAATTTCATAACTTCATCTTTGTGCTGTGTCTGAGAAGAAATTACGAAGCAGTCATCAATACCAACCCACATCTTATTATCTTCTGGATTGTTGGACCATGGCATTGGGAACATTCCAAATTCGCCTTCTGGATTTGCTGCGATCGTATCACCCATCAGCCATCCGCCATTGATATACATAGGTCTCTGTCCTGCTGCAAAGTTCTGGATACCCTGAGTCTGATCTACAGCTGTATCACCTGCATCTTTATAGGAAGCCAGCTTAGAGAACATTTCCATTGCTTCTTTTACAGTTTCATTTCCAGAAAGTTCTGCTTCGCCTTTCTGGGACTTCATCCAAACATCCTCGTTTCCAGTTGCTGCTGCCATACTGGTGAAATAGGAATCCAGCTCATGGAATACACCGTGGATAAAGTTGTAAGGATGTACCATTGGATAGATTCCCTTTTCCATAAAGGTATCACATACCTTAAAGAAATCATCCTTGGTCTGAGGAACTTCCACACCAGCTTCTTCAAACATCTTCTTATTGTAGAAGCATGCCTTTACCTGTGCATCAATCGGGAATCCATAAATGCCGCCATTTACAGTACACTCATCTTTCAGCATAGGAAGTACATTTTCCAGGCACTTCTCATCCTTTAAGTCCATCAGATATCCGGCTTCTACAAACTCAGTCAGGTTCTGAGGTTTACCAAACATAATATCAGGAGCTTCGCCTGCTGCAATATAATTCTTATAGGTTGCAATATAGGAAGAAGAAGATACTACCTCAATATCAACATTAATATCCGGGTTTTCCTTCTTAAAATCTGCAAGAATCGCATCCAAGGCATCTCTCTTAGCCTGTTCACCCATGTAATGTACCAGTCGGATGGTAACGCCTTCTCCGCTTCCTGCATCTTCTTTTGCTGCTTCACTGCTTCCTGCTTCGCTGCTCTTTTCAGCTTCTGTTGCTGCTGCAGTGGTCTGGCTGGAAGATCCGCCGGAGCATGCGGTCAAAGCGCCGGATACCATCAGTGCTGCCATAGCTGCTGCTGAGAATCTCATAAGATTACTTTTTTTCATATACTTTTTCCTCCTTAAAAATATCTGATGTAAAAATTGTATCAGAATAAAAAGGTGAAAAATATGTGAAAAATCGGATATTATATTATAATTTTTGTTTTTTTATCAATTATCGCCATCTTTCCTTATGATTTCCAGCAATTCTTCGTTTATTTTGCCATTTCCAGCAAGAATCTCTGCGGGTTCTCCTGTGGGAATATCATTTCCGCTAAAATCAGTCACCTTTCCCCCGGCTTCCTCAATCAAAAGTTTCGCCGCCGCAAAATCCCAGGGCTGTAAGATTGCCTCAAAGAACGCATCCACTCTCCCACAGGCTACATATGCCATGTCAAGAGCTGCGGAGCCTAAATGGCGGATATCCTGACAAGATAAAAATACTTCTTTAAATACCTTAAAAATCCAGTCTGCCAGTTCATGATAATAAGAACTGGTTCCAATGGTGACCAGACTTTCTGACAGTGTTTTTGCTTCACTTACATGGATCGGTTTCCCATTTAAAAAGGCGCCTTTTCCTTTTACTGCCACAAACATTTCGTCTGTATAGGGCTGATATACGATTCCAAGTTCTACCGTTCCTGCCTCTGCATAAGCCAGTGACAATGTACTGTGACGGAAATCGTGGATCAGGTTGGTAGTGCCATCTACAGGATCCAGGATCCAGAAATCACCTTTCCGGTCAATGGCAGTATTGTCCTGCTCTTCCCCCATAAACTGTACCTGAGGATACATCTGATACAGCCCCTCTTTTATCAGCTTCTGTACCTGGATATCCACCTGTGTCACATAATCGCAGGCCCCTTTTGTCTTAATCTGAGAAGCCCGGCTGCTGTCTGTAAATAATGGTTTCATCGTCCTTACCAGCTGTTCTACCTTTTCCCTGTTGATCTTCATAATCTTTACCCCTTTTTATATTTTTCACATCACATCTTCTTAAAATCCGTGCAGGATTCTAAGCTCTATATTGTTTCTACCTTAACTCTCTTACCAGAAAAAGCAACTCCAAATTTTAGTATCTTCTGAATCCCGTATTCACGCATTTCTGCATCATATCTCATTTCATTAATCTGGTTCAATGCTGTCACGGCAAGACCTGCAAGTTCTTTTTCCGTTAAATTTTTCTTCCATTTCAGTTCCATAATAATTCCTGGATATCCTTTTTCTCTTGGAATCAAGCTAATATCATACCTACCATCCCCAGATTCCCTGTTAGACTTTATTCTGTATTGGGTGTCCAATAACGCAAGCAATCCAAGCATCAACCCATGATAGAAAATTTCTGTACCTGCGTCATAAAAACTGACAGAACTATCCATATACTCTGCAATGGCCTGCTGTAAATTACAGGAGTTATTCAAGTAAAGACTTTCTGCAATTTTATTTGCGGTTGCTCTTGTGATAGCTCCAATCTGCAATAAATGCGACAATACTTCATTTTTATAGACCGCCGCAATTTCTTTATTTGGAATGCAAACCTCGCACAGATATGATCCATCTGCCTGCAACCTTTTTTCCAGAACCTTTAAATAACCGGCAGCCAGTAACAAACTGTAAATATTGGCCGGTTCATCTATCAAGGAGTGATAGACAACATTCAGGTCAATTCTAGCCACATTTTTTTCACCCTGCAATAAAGAGTATAATTTCTCTATAATATCGTCCGTAGCAACCTTTAAAACATCCTCTAAAATCTCGTTCTTTCCAGTATTTACCCAATAAGCCTGGGGAGTACAGTTTTTTGCAATATAATTGATCACAGACCACGGATTATAAATCTCCTTATCTCCGAACAAATAACCGTCATACCAGTTTTTTAGTTCCTCTTTTTTTTCAGATACATGATAATAATCCAGCATTTGATAAACTTCCTGTTCCGTAAAACCAAAATACTGTCCGTATGCCTCATCCATTACAGAATTCACGGTCAGATTATTTAATCCACTGAAAATACTTTCCTGAGCAATCCGAAGAATCCCAGTAAGGAATCCATAGGAAAGATTTCGGTTATCCTTAAAAGCACCGGAAAAGAAATTTCTCATAAACCCGATGATCTCATCATAAAAATCTTTTGAATGTCCTTCCTGAATAGGAGTATCATATTCATCAATGATAATGATAGGAGCTGTCCCATAGTGAATTGCCAACATTTTGGACAGTTTTTCAAGAGAAGCCGTAAGTTCCACTTCATTTGCATCACCATCCAGGATTTTCTTATAAAATCCCTTTTCATACATTGACAATCTGGCACTGTTTAGCAGCTCCTGATGCCTTTCATATTCTTCCTGAACCAATGCATAGATTTTATTCCGTGTTGATCCCCAAGAATCAAATTTTACATCCTTGAAAGTAAGAAAAATCACCGGATACTTTCCCTGATGAGAACGATATTTTTCCCCACAATCCCAAATTGCTTTATCCTTAAAATAAATAGACGTATCTTTTGCTGAAATTTCAAAAAAAACACGGATCATATCCATATTTAAGGTTTTACCAAACCTTCTTGGTCTTGTGAATAATGATACCAACGGCTTCTGATCTAAAAAATCTTTAATCAACAACGTTTTATCTACATAATAATACTCTGACTGAGCACGTACATAATCAGAAATGCCTATTGGCAGCGGTTTCTGTTCCGCATATACGGACTTCTTAATATATTCCCCGGAGGAAATCCTTCCATCAACAGGCTTTTCTGCATCATCTGGTATTTTCCAGCTTTTTCCTTCCTTCACTGCCCCGGAAATCTTTCCTTTTCTGCACAAATCCGCAATCGTATGTTCTGCCACACCCCATTCTGAAGACAACTGTTTACATGTTTTCATGCTCATCAACTCCACTACGTTATATTTATATACATTATACCGCATGTTATGTGAAATTATAAGCGATATATCAAATAAATTTGGTTTTTCGCTGTTCAATTGTCTAAATTATCCTTTACAAGCGCAGGCTTCCGCTTCATACTTACATAATAAAAAACAGGAAACACCCAGTTTATTATACTGAATGTTCCCTGCTGTTTTATAGCTTAAGCCTCATCAATGGCATGACCAATATCATGTCTCATATATTTGTTCTCAAAATTAACCCACTCCGTTGCCTTATAAGCATTGGCTCTGGCCTCTTTTAAGTCCTTTCCTGTGGCTGTTACCCCAAGAACACGTCCGCCGTTTGTCAGAATATTTCCTTCTGCATCAAACTTGCTGCCGGCATGGAATACATAATAGCCATCTTTATCCTTAAAGTTCTCAAGACCTGTGATCTTCTTGCCCTTTTCATAATGCTCCGGATAGCCAGCAGAAGCCAGCACTACGCACACAGCTGCATTATCCTCAAACTGCAGGTCGATCTGGTCTAAAGTGCCGTCTATACATGCCTCAAATACATCTACAATGTCATTTTTCATTCTTGGAAGCACTACCTGTGTCTCCGGGTCGCCAAAGCGGGCATTGTATTCCAGCACCTTTGGTCCATCTGCAGTAAGCATTAAACCAAAGAAGATGATCCCCTTAAACTCACGGTCTTCTGACTTCATGGCATCTACTGTAGCCTGATAGATATATTTCCTGCAAAACTCATCTACTTCTTTTGTATAAAATGGGCTTGGTGAGAATGTTCCCATGCCTCCTGTATTTAAGCCCTGATCCCCGTCTTTTGCACGCTTATGATCCTGGGCGGAGGTCATGATCTTAATCGTCTTTCCGTCTACAAATGAAAGTACAGAAACCTCACGGCCAGTCATAAACTGCTCTACCACAATACGGTCGCCAGCATGGCCAAACTGCTTATCCAGCATAAGGGTCTTAACACCCTCTTTTGCTTCTTCTCTTGTATTGCAGATCAGAACACCTTTTCCTAAAGCCAGGCCATCAGCCTTTAAAACAATAGGCACAGGTGCTGTCTCCAGATATTTAAGAGCAGCTTCCGGTGTATCAAAGGTTTCATAAGCAGCAGTTGGGATACCATATTTCTTCATCAGATCCTTGGAAAATGCCTTGGATCCCTCTAAGATCGCTGCATTTTTCCTTGGTCCAAACACACGCAGTCCCTTTTCTTCCAATACATCCACAATACCACCTGCCAGGGGATCATCCGGACCAACTACTACCAGGTCAAAAGCTTCTTTCTTTGCGAAATCAGCTATTTTTTCAAAATCCATCACACCGATATCCACACATTTTGCAACCTCTGCAATTCCTGCGTTTCCCGGTGCACAATATAACTCATCTACTTTCGGGCTTTTAGATAACTTCCAGCAGATCGCATGCTCTCTGCCGCCGCCGCCGATAACCAGTACCTTCATATATTTCCTCCTAAATCAAGCCATTGGCGATCCTGTTTACCGCCTCCGGAAGAATGACCCACTCAGCCTGCTCCATTACACGTCTTTGCAGTACCTGTGGTGTATCTCCAGGCTGTACTTCCACTGCCTTCTGAAGCAGGATAGGACCGGAATCCACCCCTTCATCTACATAGTGGACTGTAGCGCCTGTAACCTTTACTCCTCTTGCCAGAGCTGCCTCATGGACCTTCAGGCCATAATAACCAACGCCGCAGAAAGACGGGATCAGGGAAGGATGGATGTTGATGATCTTATTTCTGTATTTACGGATCATCTCCTCCGGGATCGTTACCAGAAATCCCGCCAGAACGATGAGATCCAGGTCATATTCATCTGTTTTCTTTAAAAATGCCTCATTGAAGTCTGCTCTGCTTTCAAAGCTTTTCGGTGAAATGCACACAGCTTCGATACCATGATCTCTGGCACGTTCCAGAGCATAAGCTCCCGGATTATTGCTGATGACCACTTCCACCTTTGCATTTGTGATCTTTCCGCTGTCAATCGCATCTAAGATCGCCTGAAGATTGGTTCCGCCGCCGGATACCATTACGCCAACTCTTAACATAAAGTCACGCCTTTCTCTCCATTTTCAATGGTTCCTACTACATATGGCTGGTCGCCTGCTGCCTTAATAGCTGCCATGGTCTTATCTACATCTGCTTCATCTACAGCTACTACCATGCCAAGTCCCATGTTAAATGTATTATACATCATCTGCTCTTCGATCTGGCCTTTTTCAGCAAGAAGTTTGAAAATCGGAGGGACCGGATAGCTGTCTTTGCGGATCACTGCACGGACACCATCCTTTAACATACGTGGAACATTCTCATAGAAGCCGCCACCTGTAATATGGCTGCATGCTTTTACGGTCACACCTGACTTTTTAATATTCTTTAATGCCTTTACGTAAATTCTGGTTGGTGCAAGAAGTGCCTCACCCAGAGTCTTTCCAAGGCTGTCATAATAGGTATCTAAACCTTCCCTGTTCATTTCCTTCTCAAATACCTTGCGTACCAGTGAAAATCCGTTGGAATGTACGCCGGTGGAAGCCATACCAATAAGCACATCTCCCGCTTCCAGGTTCTCACCTGTGATCATTTCTTTCTTGTCGCAGACACCTACTGCAAAACCAGCCAGGTCATAGTCCTCTTCCGGCATCAGTCCCGGATGCTCTGCTGTCTCACCGCCGATAAGCGCTGCCTCAGACTGTAAACAGCCTTCTGCCACACCTTTAACGATATCTGCGATCTTTTCCGGATAATTCTTTCCGCAGGCAATATAGTCCAGGAAGAATAATGGCTCACCGCCTGCACAGGCAATATCATTAACGCACATAGCCACTGCGTCAATACCAATGGTATCATGCTTGTCCATAATGATCGCCAGTTTTACCTTAGTTCCGCAACCGTCTGTGCCGGATAATAATACCGGTTCTTCCATCTCTTTGATCTTTGCCAGTGAAAATGCACCGGAGAAACCTCCAAGTCCGCCTAATACCTCTGCACGCATGGTCTTTTTCACATGCTCTTTCATTAATTCAACTGATTTATAACCTGCCTCAATATCAACTCCGGCTTTCTTGTAATCCATCATCTTCTTATCCTCCGAATCTGTCCTCATATACCTTCTGTAATGTTATTTCTGTGCCAGATACTCTTTGTATCCAATCTTTTCCAACTTCTCAGCCTTTTTCTCCACGTCCTCTTTTAAATCCTCAGAATACGCTTTTAACTTTCCTAACAGCTCCTCATCTGATGCTGCAAGGATCTTGGCTGCAAGGATACCTGCATTAGCACCGCCGTTAATAGCAACAGTAGCAACTGGGATACCACTTGGCATCTGTACAATAGAATACAGGGAATCTACACCGCCCAGATCAGAGGTCTTCATAGGGATACCGATCACCGGAAGCGGAAAGATAGCTGCGCACATTCCCGGAAGGTGAGCCGCTTTTCCGGCACCTGCAATGATCACTTTAAACCCTTTTTCCTCTGCAGCCTTTGTCCATTTAAAAAACAGATCCGGTTCTCTGTGGGCGGAAATGATCGTCATCTCATAATCGATTCTAAACTTGTCCAGGATCTCTGCCGCTTTCGCCATAACCGGCATATCTGAGTCGCTGCCCATTACAATTCCTACCTTAGCCATCTTTCATTCTCCTTTTGAATAGTATATATTAGTTTTTCTAATATATATGTTTTATATATTTATCTTTTCTAATAATTATAATACTAAGAAATAAACCCGCAGTCAATAGTAAAAACGCAAAAAAGCAAACCAAAAAAAGGCCGCACACTGCTTTCTTTTGCCAGTGTGCGGCTCTTATCAGTCACTTAAGACTTATTTTGTTGTCTGAAACTCTCATGATCCTTGTGACTTAAGATTCCTCTTCTTTATGCTTCTTGCTCATAGCTGCCAGTGCAAGAAAGATACCGGAGAACATAAGGGTCAGTGTAAGCTTCATAGTTGTCTGTCCGGTCTTTGGAAGAGCTGCTAACGGAATTTCACCGTCATCGATCTCTACCGGGGATGCAGACAGATCTGGAAGTCCTGCCAGCGGCACATCTCCTCCGTCAATGGTTACGGTCTGTTCACCAGGACCTCCGGAAGTAACTTTGATCGCACCGTGGCTGCCGGAGCTGCTTCCGCCACCTGAGCTGCTTCCGCCACCGGAACCACCGTTACCGCCGCCATTGTTGTTATTGTTGTTGTTTCCTCCATCATAGCTGAAGTGTGCAACAAAGGTCATATCTGACTTGAATCCATGACCTGCGATCTCATTTGCATTTGCATAATTGGTATCGCTGTCGGACCAGTGGTTAAATGTGTAGTTGCCGATACCAGTAACTGTTACATTGCCCAGTGGATAAACTTCTGCATCCATATCGTAGCTTCCGTCTGCCTTCTGAGGTCTTGTAACAACTTCCATTACGTAACCGTCTACAACAGCCACGCCATCAACTGTACCGTAACTTGGGTTCTCAGAAATGTATCTGAATACTACCTGGTACATATCCGGGATACCGTCTGGTGTTTTAGGTTTTTCTGTGTTTGTACCAATCTCGTCTAATCCATAGTATACATCAACTACGTTCGGATTCTCGGCACCGTCAGCATAATACTCAACAGTTTTTCCAGCATTATCTACACGGACAAGTGCGTAGGTCTTGCCAGCATGATCTCTGCTTACTGCATCACTGTAAGCAATTTCTTCACCAATGAATGCATTGTCCTTAGTAACAGACTTTACATCAACTTCTTTGCCCTTAGCATCTAAATAATGATAATTTACGATGTAGGAAAGGTCATTACGGTTTGTAACCTCTAAGATTCCCTCTTCTAACTTAATATCGTAGTTATCAGTTACATCTTCAGCTGCGCTTCTTGAATTTGCTGCTTCAGCCTTCTTGGTGATCTTTACAGAACCTGCTCTAACTGCATTGGAACTGGTTCCGATCTCAATCTGACTGCCATCAATGGTAATTGCAGAAATCTCATCGCTATCTGCAAGGCCATTTTCACTTACAGTATAGCTGTCTGCTGTTAATGCTGTACCATCATATTCCTTGCTGTCACTTGCTGCTTTAATAGTGATCGGGCGGGCAGTTACAGTAAGTTTACCAGGAACGCTTTCTGCAAAGGTATAGTTTCCTGTCACATCTTCATCAGCAGCATTTAATACCTTATAAGATTTAACTGTATTTGCAGATTCGCCTTTTCCTAACTGGGAACCTTCTACTGTAGTTTCCAGTCTGTCGCCGTCCGCAAGAATTCCCTGTGTATAAGTAGCACTATTCCTTACAAGAGCAGTTCCATCATATACCTTGCTGTCGCTGTCTGCTGTAATCTGGATCTTGGCTGTTACAGGAGTGATCTCCAACTTACCTTTAACCAGCTCAATATCATAGTTATCAGCATTTACACCTTCAGGCAGTTTGTAGGTAAATGTATTATCAGCCTCACCTACATTCGTAATAGTACCAGTTACGTCATAACTTGTTGGTCCTTCACCTGTTACAAATCCTGTACCTGTTACAGTAATTTCAGAATTAGTCAGTGGCTGTCCGTTATATGCACGTTTTGAAGAGCCAGAAGTGATCGTTACATCTCTCTTGGTGATCTCCAATGTACCAGGAATACTTTCACCGAAAGTATAGTTCTTAGTTACATCTTTATCGCCACGCTTTACAACGTAACTCTTAACTTCATTTGCAGTCTCGCCTACATTCGTGATCGTACCTTCTACTGTTGCAGTTAATACATCACCATCTGCAAGAATACCCGTTGTATAAGTGTATCCAGAATCTGTAAGAGGTGTTCCGTCATACATCTTAGAGTTATTATTTGCTACGATCACAATCTCGTTTGTATTCTTGGTAACAGTCAGCTTACCTTCCACTTTGGTAATAGCATAGTTAGCTAAATTAGTGCCCTTCATTGCCGTATAAGTAAAGGCATTGTCACTGCTTCCTTCATCTAACTGGCTGCCTGTTACATTATAAACAAGTCCTTCACCATCTGCAAATGGCGCATAAGTTACTTCTGCTGCAGTTGCTGTAACTGTTTGATCCGTTAATGGTTTTCCATCATAAGGTTTCTGCTTTGTAGCAGAAGTAAGTGTAATCTGTCTTGGCATTACTGTTAAAGTGCCATCATGAGTTTCAATTGTGTAATTAGCTGTAACATCTATGCTGCCACGCATTACTTTGCATGTATCAATTTTATTTGTAACAGTACCATTTGCACCATCTGAAACATTGGTAATGCTGCCGCTAAGGTTTACAACCAGCCTATCACCAGTTACCAGATTTTCATCACCTGTAACTTTATAAGTTTCTCCTGTAAGAGGCGTTCCATCGTATACCTTATTTAATGAATCGGCAGTTACAACAATCGGTGTGGTGATCTTTGTAACAGTTAATGTACCATAAGTGATATTCTCTGGTTTAATATCATAGTTAGATAACTTTGTATTAGAAGCCGCACGGTACTTAAAGGTATTGGATGTGCTTCCAACGTCAGTCCGGCTTGCAAAATCATAACACTCAATACCTTCACCATCTGCAAATCCCGTGATCACCATTTCATCTGTCTTTGTAAGTGGTGTGCCGTCGTAAGTCTTGGTTGCGCTTGCAGACTGCATGGTTACAGTTGCTGGTGTTACTTCAAGCTCGCCATCCTGGAAAGGAGCAATCGCATACTGTGATGTAACATCTTCTTCTCCACGATACACAACTGCTTTTACAATACGGTTTACAATTTTACCAACATCTGTCTGGCTGCCACTATAAGTTACTTCAAGACGATCACCGGCTTTCAGCTGACCACCAATGATCTCATATCCTGCATCAGCGCCAGTCAATGCCGTTCCATCATATGTCTTTTGGCCATTTTTTGCCTTAAGTACAAGCTTACGCTGGAAATTAGCTACAAACGTGGTTGGTACAAATACATTTTCACCATTCTTTGCATGGGCTGCTACAACAGCAGGGGTTAATACCTGCTCCTTGCTGACTTCTACTCCGTTTACAGTCCAGTTTACGAAGCTGTATCCGTCATTTGCATTGGCAGTAGAACCTTCCGGGGTTCCTGTTACAGGTTTTACCTCTTCATAAGGCTGAGTAACACTTCCCATGGTATTCTGACCGTCTGCTACCTGATACTGGATCTTAACTAACTGATTTTCAGTGTAGTAGAATTTAATAACATTGTTTGCATAATTCAGGTTTTCAACTACTTTTTCCTTTACATCTACTGTATACCCTGGAATATCAACTGCTGTTTCAGTAACCTTAGAACTAAACTTCACATTCCGCTTTTCAAGTTGATCATGAAGTACTTTGTTGGTTCCCTGTTCCAGATACTGTACAGTATAGCTCATTGTATTTGCTTTATAATAGAATGTAATTTCCTTATTATAAACATCTAATGTAACTGTCTGTTTATTATCCCCCACTAAAGTATATCCTGTGATATCCTTAGCATTTTCTTCTACTGTAGCATCAAATGTCTGGTTATTTACAATCTTGTCATCTGCAACTTTGTTAGTTGTCCCCTCTTCATAGTAATGAACAGTATAGGAAACATCCTGTTTAGCTGTAAATTTCGCATAGTAAGTTGCTCCAGTCTTATCAGTTGGTACATATTTAGCATTGTTTCCAACCTTGGTTGTGCATCCAGGATCGCTATACCATCCTTCAAATCCATATCCTGCTGCAGGAGTTGCAGTAGAACCTTGAGCAGTTCCCACTTTCGGATTTGCTTTTTCAGATGCAGGGCTGACATCTCCCTTTCCAGATGCAACACGGTAATTAATGGTTACATATGCGTGGAAAGTCCAATCTACAATAAAGTGAAGACCGCCTTCTGGCAATGTTATTCTTTCACCTGGTTCAACAGTCTTGCTATCGCCATATCTCCAGGTATTTGTTCTTGTCCAATAACCTGCATTAACTGCGTCTTCTACATAGTCTCTGCCTGGAAGAGCTTTAACAGCAACAGGTCTGCCCTGATAATAAGTATTATCATCTGATACCGCTGTAGTTATTGCAGCCGGATATTTGCTTGGATCAATTCCTTCTGCACCAATATAATTTGCAGAATATGTAACAACACCTGTTGGAGCGATATTACATCTTGCATCTCCATTGGCAGTAATCGTGGTCTTTGTTACTACATCACTTCTATTACCTACAATATCGGAAAGACTTAAAAGATATTCGTAATCCGTTTCTGCAGTAACTGATAAATTTACATAACCACCTTCACAGTCCTTTTCAGTAACTGTATACAAAACAGTGGTGGTATAGGTTCCATCTTTCTGTAATGTCAAATTACCACTTGGAATGTCCTTTCCTTCTATAGTTACTCTTTTAAGCCTGATACCAGTAATATCAATCTGTTTGCCATTTACCCAGGATACAGGATTTACAGTAATCGTAAATGTTAATGTCTCACCCGGTGCAACATCTGTAACTTTGTTGCTTACTGCCTTTACAGACAGAGTTGGTTTTACCGCTTTTACAACAAACTTTGCATTACTAATACCTTCTGATTTCTTTGCTCTGGTATATCCAAAGCATGCCAGATATCCAGCTTCTTTAGCTCTTGCTGCTAATTTTTTAAGTCCCGGATATCCATTGATATTACCAAAGTTTGTTCTTGTAAGGGCATATAAATCGCCATTACCGGCAGCCCCCAGACCAGTAAGTAAATAATCCTCATCTGGTTTTACAAAAAATACTACATATCCATCTTTCTTTGAACTGACATACTTATCGATCTGAATCCTTGTTGTACCGGACTCAACTGGTATGATATCTGCGCTACCACTGGTATCTCCTCCATAAAAATATGAATATGCAACCTGCGCATTTTCAATTGTTGGTATAAAGCTTGCAGATTTCCATGTTTCAGGCTGTCCCCAACCCCAACTGTAGGCTGCATAAGCTGTAAAATGCTCTGCCTCAAAAGATACGCTGTCTTTAGCAGTATCAGCTACAGCCTCAGTAGAAATATGTTCTACACTTAAGTTCTCAGCAACCGGATTCTCCAGTGAAGCATCATCCAGCGCACAGATTTCGATGCTGTCTGCCTCGGTACTCATCTCTTCGATTTTACTTCCGCTGAATGTAACTTCAACAGAACCGTTCTGAGCCCAGGTATTATCCAGCTTATGACCATTAAGCATCAGATTGATGTCATAAACAACAACAGTCTTAACTGCACCGCCTTCTGCATTTTCAGCTTCAACCTTTTCCTTTAAAGCATCTGCCAGATCATCCTTAACAGTCGCCTCAGCTGTAACCCCAGCCGGAAGGACACCTTCTGCTGCATGGAGAGTGATGACTGTTCCATCTTCCATGGTCAGTTCTGCGTTAAATTCCGGATGCTCGTCAGTTTCAGTCATATAGACTTCGATTTCCTGCTCTTCGGTTACTTCCGGTACTGTATACCATGCAGTTACAGAACCATCTTCATTATCAGAAGTGCTGTCTGCTTCCAGAAATTCTCCGTTTGCAGTTACAGATTCGATGGCATAACCGATCTGGTTCTTTACTCCGAATACAAGTGCATCTCCTTCTTCAACGCCTCTAGGACCATCTACGATCCTTGCGCTGTATTCCGGGTTGATCGCATATGTAACTTTCAGTCCCTGGATATCATCCAGTGCTTTTAATGCTTTTACAGTAGTTGTATAAGCTTTTGCTGTGCTGCAGTATCCGATTCCAACCAGATCACTGTCAGTTGCTGCTTCTGCTTTCTTATTCTCTTGTTCCTTTGCTTCTGCTGTAGTTTCAGCTGCCTTGGAAGTTTCTGTCACAGTTTCTTTGGCTGCTTCTGTTTCTTCGTTTTCTTTGGATCCAGCTGCAGTTTCTTCTTTAGAAGCGTCTTCTGCTGTTTCCTCTGTTTCAGAAGTTTCAGCTGCTGCTTCTGTTTCAGTTTCTGTCACTTCTGCATCCTTAGTCTCAGCTTCTGTGGTTTCTTTTTCTGTTTCAACTGCATCTGCAGTTTCTTTTTCTACTGCTTCGGTAGTTTCTTTCTCAGTTTCAACTACTTCTTTCTCTATCTCTGCTGCTTCTGCTGTTTCTTTTTCAGGCTCTGCTTGTGCATCTTCCTTCATAGCAACAACCGGTGCATAGTGACGGGAAAGGGATGCTGTTACTTCACCTTCTGCATCAGCCTTTTCCTCAGCTGTCTCTTTTTCAGTTTCTTCTGCTGTTTCCTTTTCAGCTTCGGTAGCTTCTTCTGTTTCTGCTTCTTTATTTTCTTCAGCAGCCTCAGTTGTCTCTTCCTCAGTTGCTTCAGCTGTTTCGTCTGTGATCTCAGTTTCTTTCTCTTCTGCTGTTGTGGTTTCTTCGGAAGCTGTATCATTAGCTGTATCATTTACAGCTTCCTGAGATTTTTTCTCAGCAGATGTTGTTTTCTCTGCAGTCTCATCTTTCTTGGATACGATATCAACTTCTTCATCACCAAACTTATCTTCGTAGCTCTTTACGTTGATACGTTTAGTTGTCTTGACTTTCTCTTCCCCATCAACGGAGCGGATGATCCTGGTTGCACAGCTGATCGTTTCATCTCCATTATTTACATACAGGAAGATTACTTCTTCATCACCTGTAACCATGTACATATCATCGGCATCTTCTGGCAGACGGACAAATACTCTAAGTTCCGCATCCATATCACCGCCGTCGATCTGAGGATAAACCTCATAAATCTTTCCTTCACCATAGAAAAGTGTTTCGAACTTATCTATAGCTCCGTTTGTAAATTCAAGGCTGTCTGGCTTGACTACATTGTCACTTTCTACAGCCTCATTGATCGCATTTACCAGATCAGACCCATATATCTCAAAGTCTACTTTATTTCCCTGTGCTGCATAACTTACATTCAGATCTGTGCCAACGCTGGTAAAGATCATAGCTAATGTAAGAACAAATGCCAGGAAACGCTTCTGAGCATTATAGGCTGCTGCAAATGCTTTAGGCTTTCTCCATCCTTTCATACCAATTCTCCTCTCTTTTTCTGAGTCATCACAGATATTTATCCATGTTTATGCCTAGTATAGCACGGAGAAGTTACAATTCAGTTACAAATTAAGCTTTTCTTAATTTTATTTCAAATTTTTTCATAAAATACCGCAGATACCTCTTTCTGGGATATCTGCGGTATGATTTACATATATGTTTTTCAATAGATTGTTTCTCAAAGATTCTTGTTTTAATCCAGTAATTCCCGTATTTGTTCTATTGATACTCCAAGACTTCTGGCAATTTCTTCATAGCTTCCTCCAGCTTTGTAAAGCTTAAAAATAGTATTGGCTAATGCAACGGTTTGCTTCTTTCCCAACTCTATTCCCTGAGCTTTTCCAATTCCAATACCTCGCTCAATTCCTTCTTCTAACAGCGTCTTCTTATACATTTTCTCATCGTATTCCGTTAAGATCATCGACATTACCTCCCCTCGGTTCTTTAATAAATATGTTTTCAGGCAATCATTTTCAATGCAGTATTTCATCGCTTCATTTACAGCCTCTTCTATGGTTTCCCCTGCTTTTTGCCGTTCTCTGATCTGGGTTATAAATTCGGTATAATCATTTAAGACTTTACAGTTTTTCATCAACTGCGGATTATTCCCTGAATTGATATTGACCATATAAGCAGTCCATTCATAGCCCGATGACGGATGTTCAAAGGCATCTGTCAAACGGTATTCTTCCCGCTCCGGCATCTGTTCTTCTCCATTATACAGAACATAGAATTTCGGTGCCGGTATCTTTATCAGTTTTTCTCCATATATATACTTCTGGTTTGCTGACAACCAGCCTTCATATTCCTTCGAAAAATACATCAGGCCGCGAAGAGGCATATTGGGATTCACGCTGCTCTGCTGCTCCCATAAATTAATACTGTCGCATAAGCATACCGCCACATCATTTTTCATTGTCAGGTAAATGGCATCTTCTAAGGTTACGATCTTTAATCCATCTTCCATTCCATAATTGGTTCCATTTAACGCATTATACAGGGAAAGAGCATTTTCTTTCTCTGAAAACAGTCTGTGAAAAAGACGGTCTTTATGCGTTCTCCAGATTTTTCTTCTTTTGTTCATAGGCATTTGTCCTTCCTTCGCGTAATGTCGCAGGAAGATACTGCTTATGATCCGCTCTCCCTGCTTAAATTAATTTGGGTTTAAGCAAAGAGTCTTTCAGATACCGGTGAAACCAGCTTAGATTTGAATTAATAATATTTTAGAATTATTCCAGATACCTTGCTCATGTTCATTTTAGCACATGGCACAGTGGATTGCAATACATTTATGCCCCTCCCGTTTTATCCTCCAGGCCTATTTCCATTTGTGTTCCCGCTTTTTCTTAGTATGTTATATACGCAGAAAGCCCCGGCCGTTTCCGACCAGAGCTTTCCGCTAACAGGGTATGTTTATGAGTTTGGGAATATTTTCTTTATTTCAGATATTCTTTCTATACATCCTGTTCTTTCTTTTTCCTTCCGATTGCAGTTAATGCAAGGAAGATTCCTGAGAACATCATGGTCAGTGCTGCTTTTACAGTGGTCTGGCCAGTCTTTGGAAGTGCTGCCATTGGGATCTCACCATCATCAATGACGATTGGTGCCGGTGACTCTGGTAATTCTGCCATTGGTACGTCTCCCGGGGTGATCGTTGTAGTAACACCAGGACCTCCGCTTGTATTAGAGATAGTTGATCTGTGGCTTCCGCCACCGCCTCCACCTGATGAACCGCCGCCACTATTTCCGCCACTGTAGCTGAAATATGCGGTAAATGTGGTATCTGCGATAAATCCGGCTTTTGCGATCTCACTTGCTGCGCTATAGTTCGTATTTCCATCAGACCAGCGGTTAAACTTATAATTTCCGATTCCTGCAACTGTTACTTCTGCCTTTGGATGAACCGGTGCAGTCATGTTGTAGGTACCATCTGCATTCTTAGGTCTGGTAACAACTTCTTTTACCTTACCGCTCACTGTTCCATAAGATGGATTTTCAGAAATATACTGGAAAGTAACCTGATACTTATCTGGAATGTTATCTGGCTCATCCGGATCAATTTCTCCGATCTCGTCCATACTGTAATATACATTTACCATATTTTCTTTAGGATCAAGACCGATCTGCTTATCTGCTCCTTCAATGCGTTCCAGAACGTAATTCTTTCCGTTAAATCCAGATTCCTTTGGCACTGTAGTCGTAAGGATCTTTTCTCCGAATACACCGCTTTCACTTACAATCGCTGCTGCTGTATCTTCTGTTACAACGCCATTGGCATCTTCATAGAAGTAATGGATCTCATAATGAAGATCTCTTCTTACAGTAAAGTGTGCAATGAATGTTTGATCTTCCAGGTATTCAGAATTTCTCAGCTCATCATCACTATTGAAGAATGTCAGATCATCCTGCTGCCATTTTTCAAATCTGTAACCATCTTTTGGTGTTACAGTGGATGGCTGGGTTGGATGCTGTGCTGTTGGGCCTTTTCCTACTATGATCTCATCAGTCACGCTATCTCTGGTGATTTCATAAGTAGTAACCACTTCTTTGGTTATTCCTGTCACAGTTCCCTTATTATCATCTGCTGACTCATAAGTGAATGTGATCTGATACTTATCCGGGATATTATCCTTATTATCATCTTTGCTGTAATATACCTTTACAATGTTCTTCTCATTGTCTGTTCCTACTTTAAGGTCTTCAGCTTTTACAAAGGTATATCCACTGATATCAATTTTCTCTGTATAACCTTTGATCTCATCGCCAAAGTGTGCATTCTTTGGATCTGACATATCATGGATTTCAACATTTTTATCTTCATCCAGATATTTCACCTTATAAGTCTGCTCTGTTGCTGTAAAGTATGCTGTGAAAGTCTGATTTTCAAGGTAAGACTCTGCTTCCAGTGCTGTATCATCATTGAATGATTTCCCTGCATTATCTGTCCACTTGTCAAACTTGTAACCAGTTTCTGCTTTTACTGTGGATGGCTGTGTCGGATGCTGTGGTGTCTTTTCACTAACTGCTGTGATCACACCTGTCACCTCATCACGCTGAATAGTCTGTACAGTAACAATCTCACTGGTTGTTCCTGTTACAGTTCCTTTATTCGGATCTGCTGACTTATAAGTGAATGTGATCTGATACTTATCCGGTATATTATCTTTGTTAGCATCTTTACTATAGTATACAATTACAATGTTATTATCATTGACTATTCCTACTGTAATATCAGTTGCTCTTACAAAGGTATATCCATTAATATCTACTTTTTCTTTGTAACCATAGATCACATCATTAAAATGCGCTGCCTTTGGAGCAGACATTGGAAGAATATCTGTCTTTGTATCCTCGTCTACATATCTTACCTGATAAGTCTGTTCCGCAGCTTCAAATGAACCTGTTAATACAACATCTTCATCTGGCATGACAAATTTGCCATTTTTAATTGTCAGTTTTCCATTGCCCGGTTCTTTGATCTTCCAACCACTGAAGACATAACCAGGTACTGGTGATGGCTGCGGTTCTACAGTAACATTTTCCTGATACTTATGGTCAGATCCTGCAGGAGCTGCCTGTGCGCCTGCTGGCACTGTACCTTCGTATACATAAGATACATTGTGGACATTTCTGGTGTAATACAGTTTCAGTGATAATACATTTTGGATGTTTGTAGTACCTCCTGCTACAGTTTCAGGAATACTGGTATCCAGCGTAAACCCATCAACCAGTCGTTCTTTTCCTTCTGTTGTAACTAACTGACCTGATGCTGTATTGAATGTATCAATACAACGAAGACCAAATTCGCCATTCAGTCTTTCATACCAGTGCTGTACATGATAGATTGCAGTCTTAGGTACATAGTAGAAAATAACTTCTGGCTCATCCTGGGTTGCTTTCTGCACTGGATCAGATGTTAATGTATACCCTTCAAATGACTTAAAGGTTATCATTATATTCTGGTCACTGGTAGAACCTGTTTCATCTGTACTTCCAGGAACCTGCGTATTTGTATCTTTAATACGATATTTTACTGTGTATTCCCAGCTTTGAACTGCCTTATACCTGAATATGATCTCCTGCCCATTCTGTGTGATCTTCGCACCCAGAGATAATGTTTCAGGATAATATCCGTCTATTGTGAGCGCATCTTCACTGATCTGGGAATCTCTTGGCACTGTTACCTGTTTTGGTTTAGCAATTTCTGTTTCACCATACATATAACGTACTGTATAGGTTACTGTGTCAGAGTTTTTCCATCTTGCATATAAGGTTGTATCTTTTACGATCTTGGACTCAGGAACAAATTTCTTTGTAAGTGCTTCGTCTGTGTACCAGCCAAGGAATTCATCATTTTCTTTTTCTGGTGCTGCCAGATCTGTTTCTGATAAAATAAAGCCTTTTTCTCTGGTGATACTTTCTTTTTCTGCTGCTCCATTGGTTTCAAAAGTAACTGTGTATTCTGGTTTCGCCCATTTTGCGTAAACAGTAAGTCCAGCATCTGTCATGGTCTGATCCCAGACTACAGGTTCTTTGAATCCTGGATCCAGATACCAACCTTCAAAGGTATAATCATCTTCTACATTTGCAGGTCTTCCAGGTTCTCCTGAAGGTCTGCCTGTGGACAGCTTTGCTTCAAATTTGATATATACAGGATCTATTGGCTGGCAGTTTTCAAAGAAAAGTGGATAAGACTTTCTGGTGTAATAAAGCCAGAGATTACCGCTATTCCACGGATTCCTCTTGCTTCCCTGATACCAATTCTTAAACTCAAAACCATTAATTGGCATCTTATCTTCGTCTGTCAACCATACTCCACTGTCAGCTTCAAACCTTCTATATTCTTTTCTTTCACCATCCAGGCCTTCTACATAGTAAATAATATATTTTCCTTTTCCGGATTGTCTTTGATACATATCCAGGTTTTTTGCAGGCATATTAGCTAGTAAAGTGTACTGTATACTATCATCCTCATATGGTCCCCAGCCAGTCTGGTTTTTGCAGGCTTTTTCCCACTGAGCGGATACATCTACGCCATAGCGGGCTGTAATCCTTAACTTTGTATCTTCTACCCAATCTTTCTTTTCCCAGAACCATCCTGATTCTACTACTTCCCAACGCCAGAATTTAATGGTATAAGTAGCTCTCTTATAATAAACATTCTTAACAGCCATTCCATCAGCTGTTATCTTTACATCCTTATCCGTTTTATCAGCTACCGGCGTTGTTTCATATCCTTCTGGTACTGTGTATTTGCCATCAGGAATAGATTTTCCAACTGTATCATTTCCGTTCACTACCTTATTTACAGTATAAAAACCTTCTGTTACAGTTTCAGTCCAGTAAACAATCTTATAAGCAGCTCTCTTTGCAGCTTCCCACTTTGCAGTAACAACAAGATTTTTTGCAGGCATGGTAGTCTGATCCTGAAGGCCTTCCCAGCCTTTAAAATCATATCCAACTCTGGTGGGATCATTTGCAGGTGCTGTTATCGCTGCTCCGTACCGCAACTGCTCCGATGCGATATAAGAAGCATTATCTCCTGTATCCCAGGTTAATGTGTAGTAATTTCTTTCATAAAGGATCTCTACTACAGTGTTTCCATCTGCATTGATCTTTGCCTGACTGAATGTTAAAGGCGTAAATCCTTCATATTCTCTTGCAACTGCCTGAGTGGTAAGTCCAGTTTCTCCAGGCAATGTTTCTGTCCATGCAGAATCTGCAGGCTTTGTATCATCTACATTTAACAGATAATGCTTTACTGTATAACTTACTTCTGCACCTGTATAAGTAACAGTAACTGTCTGATCTTCTGTATATGCCTGATCAAAAGATACTTTTTCCTGATCCGGCTCAAATCCTGCAATCTCTGGAGATACAGCTGTAAGATCACATGCAACACCAGATTTTACATGAGATACCCATGGCTGTGCTGCCATTGTACCGTCTGAATATACATAATTTACAGTAAGACGCACCTGTCCAGCTATAGCCACATACTGTGCGTATACATCCAAATTATCTGTTACTTCACTGAAAGTTGCCGGATTCCAACCAGTAAACTCGTATCCTTCACGGTCAGGTGCTGCCGGTGCCTGCGCTGCTTTTCCCTCTTCCACATACTGTGGGCCAGAAATAAGCACAACATTTCCTGCTGCATCTTTATAATAGAAGTTTACTTCATAGCAGGTAATTTCTTCTGTATCAACTGCTGCATACAGTGAAAAATGATCTGTCATAAAAGCAGTTGCATCATCACCTGTTGTTACCGCTTTTATCATCTGAGCATCGAAACTTTCGGTATCGGAATCACTTTCACCCATATAAAGGACTCTGGTTCCAGAATTTCCAATACCAGTTCCGTCAAAGGTAACTTTTACGCTTCCGTCCGGCTGAACTGCTTCACCATCTTCATTGTAAAGAATGATATCTGCTGCAAAAATATCGGTTACTCTGCGATTTTCTTCTTTCAGAGTTTCATCTGCTGCTTCCTTCATCAGTTCCAGCTGATCTGCATCATCTACAGCAACAGCTTCTACGTAACCATTTTCCGGTAATACGCCATCAGATGCTGACAATTTTACAGTCACACCATCTGCGCCCATAACTTCTGCCGTAAATACAGTTTCGGAGCCAAATACACGAAGGTCATTCAACGTACTCTTATAAACCTTCGCAGTACTGCAATATCCAATACCAACCAGATCCCCGTCATCTGCGGTCTCTGCCTTCTTTACAGGTTCTTCCGGCTGTGGAGCTGGTGTCGGTTCTGTTGGCGCTGTGGTTTCAGCTGGCTGGACCGGCTTTGCTGTGTCTGTCTGTGCTGGCAGTGTTTCCGGCTGATCCGGTTCTTCTGCAGTTGTCTCAGCTGCGGTAGTTTCCTCTGTTACTTCTTCGGAAGCCTTTGTTTCTTCAGTTGCCGGTTCTTCTTTCTGGTCAGCTGCTGTAGTCTCTTCTGTGCTGCCTTCTTCCGGTACTGTTTCCTTTGCAGGAAGTGTTTCAACTGCTGTTGTTTCTTCTACTGTCTCTGCTGCTGCAGTTTCCGGGATCTGCTCTACTTCGGAAGCTTTTTCTGTCTCTTCTGCCTTTGGAGCTTCTGCTTCCGGCTTCTGAGGTTCTGCAATCTCAACCACTGCATCTGCCGCTGCAACTTCTTCTTTCATTGCTACAAGCGGTGCTGCGTGACGGGAGATAGAAGCAATGTTTTCAGTTTCAGCTTCGCCCTTTGCCGGCTCAGAAACCTCTGCCTCAGAAGCTTCTGTTTCCGGTTCAGCTTCTGTCTCAGCATCAGTCTCAGGCTCAGCTGCGTCTGTCTCCTCAGCAGCTTCTGTCGCTGCCTTAGTCTCTTCTGCTTTAGACTCTTCTACCTGCTCCTTGCTCTCTTCCACATCGTTCTTTGTTTCCGGAACTTCTGCGGTCTCTTCTGGAACGGTTGTCTCTTTTTCTTCGTCTGTTGGATTTACAACATTTTCAGTTGTCTCTCCAGTTACTGCCTCAGTAGGCTTCTCCTCTGGAACAGTTTCCGCCGGAGCCGTCTCCACTGGCTTGGAAATAATGTTTCTTTCTTCATCCCCAAACTTATCTTCATAACTCTTTATGGTAATACGTTTGGTGGTCTTTTCCTTTTCTTTTCCGTTTTCTGTTCTTGTTACAGTTGTAGAACAGCTGATGGTATCTTCCCCGTTATTTACGTAAAGGAAATAAACCTCTTCCTCTCCTGTTACCATGTACGTATCATCTGCATCAGCCGGAAGCTTTACAAATACCCGTAACTCTGCCTCCATGCTGTCTCCCTGGATGTCCGGATAGACTTCATATACCTTTCCGTCTCCAAAGAACAGTGCTTCAAACTTTTCCGTGGCACCGTCGGTAAAATCCAGGCTGTCCTGTGATACCACATTTTCGTCTTCGATGGCCTGACGGATGGCATCCACCAGGTCAGCGCCGCCAATGGTAAAGTCCACTCTGTTTCCTGATGCTGCAAAGCTGACATGCAGATCTGTTCCCACATTGGTGAAGATCATGGCAAATGCCAGCATAAATGCCAGGAAACGCTTCTGTAAACTAACCATTTTTCCCGTTCGTTTCTTGCGTCTGCTTCGTCCTCTCATACCCTGTTTCTCCTCTCTCTGAATTTTGTGCAGGCCCCATTTCCTGCCAAACTCCAGTACTTCCTGAATCCCGTTTCACAGTCATTCAGTTTATACTTTCATTTATCTTTATCATAGCAGAGATGGCGTTATATCAGGCGTTATATGAACTTATATTTTCAAAAAATTTTCAATTTTTCAAATAATTTACAGACTCTATGAGTTTTTTTCTCAGTCGCTCTTGTGCTTTTTTATAACATATGCTATAATTCGCTTCAATGAGTTTTTTTCTCATATTTCATGTTCTATCGAGAGAACATCTTGGCATTTTGGAGGTTTGTATGCTGAATCAGTTTGTTTTAAGAAATTACAGATTATTTAAAAATGAAACATTGCTGGACTTTTTTCCGGCTCCTATTAATGAACACAAAGCTTCTCTGCTGACAGCGCAGGGAGACGGCGAATTTTTTCTCCCTGTTATCTCCCTTTATGGTCCAAACGGCTGCGGGAAATCTTCTATATTAGAGGCGCTCTGGAATGTATGCCGTCTGGCTGCAGGTGATTTTTCTCTTATCACCTCTTCCGGCCGTTCCTATTGCCGTCTGGATCATACATGCAGAGAGCTTCCTTTAAGTTTTGACCTGCTTTTTCGCAGAAATGGTTTTCTCTTCCGTTATCAGCTTGATGTAAAACAAGGCGCTGTCCTGGAAGAAAATATGTTTTACGGCAAACCCGGTTCTGATGATGCCGGTGTTCTTTTTGCCCGCAAAGCAAATGAACTCCATATTGGAAATGAAGCCGGAAAAATGGATTTTTCCACTCTCCCGGCCGGGGTCTCTCTTTTACGCTATCTTGACCCAAAATCTTCCTCTGAATGTGCAAAAGCTGCTGCATCATGGTTCAGCCAGGTTCTGTTTTTCCGGGAACATGACTATAAAAAAGCTCCAGATCTGCCCTCTGAAGTAGAAGAACGTCAGGTCATCTGCCGTCTGCTTCAGGCTATGGATATTGATATTTTAGATTACTCCATTACAAAAGAACAGAGCTTCGATGATCCATCCCTGATCCTGACCCATGGGAAAGCAGATGGAAATACCTTTTTTGTTTCTTTCAACGAAGAATCCACCGGCATCAGAAAGCTGCTTACCCTGATCCCGTTAGTCGTAAAAAGCCTGCGTCTGGGAAGTCTTCTATTAGCCGATGACTTAGATAACGTGCTCCATCCTCATCTGCTGCGCTTTATCCTGTCTCTGTACCAGGATCATGAGAAAAATCCTCACCATGCGCAGTTAGTATTTACCAGTCATAACACAGCGATCCTTAATCCGTCTGTTATGCGAAGAGACGAGATCTGTCTGTGCTGCCGCCCGGAAGGAACGGATGCTGTTCTCTATCCACTTTCTTCTTATAAAAAAGAAAATGGCCTCATCCCAAGAAATGATGAAGCCTATGGTAAACAATATCTGGAAGGACGCTATGGTGCCAACCCCAGGATCTGATGACTAAAATTGATCTTTTTTCCATTTTCCCATTGCTTTAAGCTGCGTTCCACACGTTCACACACGGCCAGGACATGTTCCTGGCCTGCTCCATTTAACAGGACCAGGTACTGGACCGGGCTGTAGCAGGTAAACAGATCTCCCTTTCGCAGACTCTCTCCTATGGCATTTTTTAACATCTCAGATGTCGTCTGCACCATTTCGCCTTCCAGCAATGCTCCTTTTCCATCTACAAGAGTAATGCAGAACAATGTATATTCAAAGGAAAAGCGTTCTGCCATACGGCTCACCAGACGGTAACTGTCAATAAATGAAGGATATGTACTGTAATACGGTCCCTGGGTTTCTTCCCTCTCTTTTAAGGTATTTTCAATGTCCTTTAGCATATCTGAAGTATAGCTGATCTGTCCGCTCATCAGGCGGAAACGCTGCAGCATGGTTTCAGAAGGCGGAAGCCCCTGTTCTTCAAAATACTGGACGACCACCTGTTTATAAACTTCCATGGCTTCCTGATACCGTTTTAAAGCGATCAGGCAGTCCAGCTTCATCATCTGGCATTCCTCATAAGGATACAGCTTGCTGGCTGCTGCGCTTAAGTTTAAAAGCCTGTCATATTCCCGGTCTGCTTTTAAAAGCCGGCTTGCCAGGCGCAGGCATTTAAAATACAGCTCCTGGTATTTTACTCCGATCACATTGACCCATTTTTCTCCTGTCATCTGGAAAAGGAATTCCCCATAATACAAGCTGCAGGCGTGGCACAGTTCCTCTTTTTTTCCTGTTGCAAGAGCACTTTGAGCTGCTTTTTCAAAATTTCTAGCATCAATGGAAACCGTCACATTTCCCTCATCCCACCGGTAAATACCGCCATCTGTGCAGATATACTCATGCTCCGGCAGCATTTCTTTTAATAATCTGCGCAGCCTGAAAACTGCTGCCCTTAAACTGCCGGATGGATTAGCATACTCTCCATTTCCGTAAAATACATCTAACAGCTCTTCCCGGCCCACTCCCTTCTTTCCTGCATACAAAAGGATCAGGAAAAGCTGCAGGATCTTCCCTGTAAGAGCAGTCCCTACAGGAAAAAACTCCCCTTCATATTCCACTGATATGGTTCCCATCATCCGCACAGTCAGTATTCCCTTTTTATCCATATCATTGCCCATATCATTTCCTGCCTTTCTGTGATAAGGCGCCGTTTCGTAAATAACTGTACTGGTAATTAATAGCTGCGCAACTGGTCTTCTTCCTCTTTGGCTGTCTTATCGATGGAACGGATCTCTGCCTCATATCCGTAGGTGTCATTTACTTTAATATACACCTTATCTCCTGTTTTGCGGCCCTTGATTGCCTTTCCTAAAGGAGAATCAATACTTATAAGTCCTTTCATGGAGTTTCCCCGGACTGTGGTCACTAATTTATAGCTTTCTGTTTCATCATCTTCCGGAATGTATAATTCCACCCGGTCGCCCAGGCCTACTTCATCTGATTTTGACTCATCCGAAACAATACGTGCTGTTTTTATCATTTTTTCCAGATAACGGATACGGCTCTCGTTACGGTTCTTATCCTGCTTTGCCGCCTTATATTCAAAATTCTCGCTTAAATCCCCCTGGGCTCTTGCCTCCTTTACTGCTTCCAATGCTTCTTTGCGCACCACCAGCTTACGGTATTCTATTTCTTCCTGCATTTTTTTAATATCGTCTTTTGTCAGATTATCATACATGTTTATACCTCCTGATCCGCTTTCCTCGGAGTCTTTCATAATTTCTTTATTTTCCCTTCAGGAATTTTATTTTTTCTTTATCGTCTGCTCAAACTTTGTCCACAATTTACCTGTATATTATTACTTGTAAGGTTGATGAGACCTTTTACCATACAGGAAGACACTTTTTCATACCTAAGCCGGCAGATTCCCCCCTTTTCTGCCGGCTCCCTCCATTTTATGGGGCAATAAATTTTCTCATAGCCTTATTCATGCTCTTATCCATGATCTTATTCATGCTCTCTCATGCGGCAGAACAGTTCTGATACCACCCCTTCATATTCTGCAAGGTGCTGTGCCTTGCGTATCTTCTTCATAAGCTTTTCTTCTTCCGGACAGGAATGGATCAGAAATCCCCACAGTTCTTTCATTTTAAACAATACCGGTCTGTCTCCGCTCATAACATGGGTATATCCGTCACAGAGCAGACGGTGGAACTTCTCCAGCCGGTCTGCCTTCCTGGCGGCAGACATTTTTCCAGATACTTTCTGGGATGTTCCGTCAGCGATCTCTTCCATTAAAAATGGGTTCATCATGATCCCCCGTCCCATCATTATCTTATCCAGATCCGGATACTCTTTTACAAGACGGTCATAGTCTTTCCTTCGGAAAATATCCCCATTATAGCACACTGAATGTCTGCTTTTTTCAAATCCCTCTTTAAAAGCATTCATCCGCACATTGTATTTATAAAAATCTTTTAATACTCTTGGGTGGATGATAAGTTCTGTTAATGGGCACTGGTTGTACAGACCTAAAAGAGTCTGAAACTCTTCTTCACTTTCCACACCCACACGGGTCTTGATGGAAAAATGAAGATTTTCCCGTTCCATTCCCTCACTGACCTCTCCTAAGAACCTGGCAAGCTTTTCAGTATCTTTTAAAAACCCGGCGCCTTTTCCCTTGGCTGCCACAGTACCTGAAGGGCATCCCAGGTTCAGATTAACCTCTGTATAACCATATTCCTTTAATTTTACCGCTGTATCTAAAAAATCCTCCGGATCTGATGTAAGGATCTGGGGAATGACCTCCATTCCCTGATTATGCTCCGGAAGGATGTCATTTAATTCTTTGCTGCTGAAACCGCTTTTATGCTTCGGTGCCAGAAATGGTGTAAAATACCTGTCCATAGGCTTAAAACAGCTGTTATATGCCTGTCTGTATATGTATCCTGTGATCCCTTCCATGGGAGCCAGATAAAATTTCATATGTCTTTTATCCTCTCATTTACTATGATGTACTATGTTCGTGTCTATTATCCGTGTTTTTGCCAGAAAATACAATACCTTATCTGCTGCGCTTCGTCAACAGACAAGGTATAAAAAAGGGGAGGATAAGTATTAATATTTTCTCTTTGGTGATAATCCTATTATAACCATTCCTTCCCCGTTTATTCTCTTTTCTTCAAAAATCCGTTCTGCTTTCGCAGGATTATTTCTCATCATATATTATGATGTAAGTGTCAATAAGGTATTTTGCCCCCTCTGATACTGAATTGCTACGTGCTTTGCACTCTCGCAATTCTAAAAACATTCGTAATCCGCTCATTTTTCTTCAAAAAATGGCTTCTTACTCATGTTTTTGGCGGGTCCCAAGTTCAAAAATCCTCCTGCAAGCAAGCTTGCATCGGATTTATGACCTTTTGACCCTGGTATCATCATATTATTTACAGTACAACAATAAGTACCGTTGTGATCATGACCATACTGATAATAATAGAAATAGAGTTTACTGCACTTGCAAGACCAATATCCCCTTTCAGATCACCGGTAAACGCAGGTGCTGCTGCTGCAATAGGGCTGAACACCAGTACTGCCAGTGTCTGACGGTATTCCAATGGAAGGGGAAGAACAAAATAAAACATCAATGATGCCACCACTGCCACACCATAACGTATGGAAAGGATCTTTCCGATTTTTCCGATCTGCTTTTTATCGCCTGAAAGCTTAAAACCAACTCCGAGCATTAACATCGCCATAAACGCATTGGCATTTCCGATCAGCTGTGCAATGCTGACAGCAGGTGCTGGAAGAGAAACATGGATCAGGGAAAGGATGAGCATACCGATATATGCATCAAATGGCGCGGATTTTATCAGTGTTTTCAAAATAGGACCCACAGAAAACCTGCTGTTTTTATCCTTTGCCATAGAAGCTACACTGTAAGCACCTCCCAGACAGATAAACGCGTTTCCCGTATCAAATAAACTGGTGATGACTACACCTGTAGGACCAAAAAAACCGGCGGTAAATGGCATGGTGAAATTTCCAATATTGTAACCGGACATATTCAGGATATGAAATGCCTTTTCATCCCTGTCTTTTCCTCCAAGGATCCATCCAAGGCTCATGTAAAGCACGCCGCCTGCAAATCCTACAAGACACAGCAAAAGCATGGCAGGCTGTATCTCAGCCTGTGAAAAATTTGCAATGATAGATGCAGGAAGTGTGATCTTAAGCACAATCTTTGACAATACATAAAAATCTTCTTCTTTAAAGTCGGGCCACATACTATCAATTACATAAAAATCTGCATACACAGATTGCACTGGTAAAAATCCACTTAATCTTCTACGTCCACCCCATCTTATTATTAAATCAATTCTAGAAATATCCTTTGATTTTAGAGGAGTGGATTTTAAGTCCCAAGACCAACCATAATGAATAAGAAAGTTAGCTTTAATGCCACCTTTTCCAAATTTTTTGCGCTCCTTTGTAAAGGGGATAAGTTCTTTTGGAAAATAATTAGCTGTACTATCTCCAACTACAAGAATTTCACAGTCTTCCTTTGTTAAAAGCATGACAGATTCAACACAAGCCTTAATAAAGGCCTCCTTTTGAATCGTTGGACGTTTAGTATTATCTACTGTATAGCCATAAAAAGTGACTTCTTCAATATTTTCCTTTTGACACAATTTAAACAATTGCAATCCAGGATTGACTCCATAATCATATCCCTTTTCCTTTGATAAATTATTATTTACTGCCCAACGTCTATTTCCATCTGGGATTATTCCTATATGTTTTGGTACTCTCATAGTGCCTCCATATGTATTAAAATTATTTGTTTATTTTTCCCAAAATAATAATAAATACACATATAACAGAAAAATCCCCACTTAAGTGAGGATTTCCTGTGTATATGTGTGTATATAATGTTTCAATGATTCTCCATGAGTCACCACACCGTTTATATAAAACGGAGAAAAACATACTATATATTAAAGTAGAAAGTCAT
>OLVP01000444.1_pt1 | contig 35424 bp, 23 predicted proteins | sample 1673281 | NCBI WGS metagenome assembly OLVP01 (sample SAMEA3178940, study PRJEB25190) | human gut metagenome | biome: human gut; feature: human-associated habitat; material: faeces | place: Austria | collected 2013
GTTTCATATAATTTCTCAGTTCCAATGCCAACGTCAGCCCCTTTCTGTTTATCATCGTGAAAAGAAGATCCTGAAGAGGCATTTTTCGAATTCTGGTAAAATAATTTTTATTACCTGATCGGCAAAATGCCTTAAATTCATCAGAAGTCATTTTTTCTATATCCATGAATATACGTTTCTGAGAATGCTTCATGCATAATCACATCCTTTTTTGAGCAGGTTCATGGCTTCTTTTTACAATATAAGCATATCAAAAAAAGCAGAAGATATCTAATCCATTTCGGAATAAATATCTTCTGCTTTTAAGTTAATGACATTGAATAAAATCAAGGCTTTCACGACATCCATTAAACACTGCCGTGGCAGATAAACAGTATTTTTATCATATTCTTATAACTCCGTTTTTGTTTTGTATTTCTTCTCAAATCTTCCCGTATTTTCTCGTGCTTTTCCCTGCAATATTGGTAAATTCGTTGGTAAATAAATGCTCTGTACCAACGGGGTGTTTTAGGCTTTTGCTACTCGAAGCAGCTCTACCTGTGTGTCATCGAACTGCACATGGGTGTAAACATTCAGCGTTACGCTGATGTCCGAATGACCCATGATATACTGCAATGTCTTTGGATTCATTGTCCTGGTGTTCATTATGAATCGCATTCGCTTCTAACAATGCATCTCCAAGCAGTTTGTCTTCATCCTAGAAAATAGATGCTGCATAAAGTTTGTTTTCAAAAATATATTTCAAATCATTGCACAAGCATTCAAAATCCTCAGCATCAGGAAAGTAATGACAGTGATAGCTCAACAGCAAACAATGTAAATTCGTTCTGAACTTACAGTACTATTTCCAATGTGTTATTACATGCCATATTATGAACGACGATGCATACAGAATACTCCTCCATCCAATCATATCCTTCATCTGAACCTGTCTTGATTTCAAAATGCTGTGTCGTCAACATTTTCTCTAAATCCTCAATCATATCAACTGGATTTATCATTCATGCTCCCCCGCCTACGTTCTCATGATGCTTGTATCTTATCTGGCAAATACCAGCTTATTTACAAATTCCTCCGTATTAACCACAACTCTGACAGACTCGTCAGTCAGTAGACCATCATCGGTCAGAAGCTGTGTATCCAACACAGATTTGATTGATACCGCAATGCTCACACAGGAAGCAATTGCCTTCTTGGATTCAGCGCTATAACAGCTATAATCATATCCTTCTGCTTTGACAATATCTTCCATCTTATAGATACTAGGCAAAAAGTAGGAATCCAGCCTCGCCAACAGGTTATAGAACATATAGATTCTGCGACGAATTTCTTCGCACTGTTTGGATGCAGTATCCAGCTGTTCTGCAAGCTGTACAGCCTCCAGTCTATTGATTTTTGCTTGGTCAAGATTTTTATCAGCGGCCTTTCCAGCAACCAAGCCCATAACAAGCAACGCTGAACCAGCAACAAGGCCGCCCAAGACCATGGCTCCGCCAGCCATGCCCCATCCACCGGCAGCAAGAGAACCACCGCCAAAGAACGCCAATGTCGCATTTGTTGCCGCAGCACCGCTCAGAGATGCAATCGCGGTCCCAGTCGATGCGCAGGCAAGTGCCTGAGCTGCTCCATATGCACCGAAGGCAGCCAGTACCCCACTTGCTGTTCCGGCCACACTACCTCCGGCAAGCGGAATTGCATAGATTCCTAAGCTCTACAAAATCCTGCGCGTCTATGTGAAGCTTACTCAGCTCACTTAAACCTTCTGTCTCCCGAAAATCGACATTTTTCATTTTCACAAATGTGTCCAGAAACTGCGTCATATTCTCATTCAGCAAAAATACCTTTTCCTCACCGAGACACTTCAATCCATCACTACAGCTCGCTCTCTGCACATTGATCATTTCTGTGGATTCCGCAACAATCTGATGTGCTGATTTATTGATTTGACTCGCAGCATGTACATCCAGACCAGCTTTCACGGCTTTTCCGGCTCCTACAGAGCCTGTTACCGCTGCAATTCCTATAAACACTAAAGGTAATGGCATCTTCAACTTCTCCTTAAAGCATAATCAGAGCTTTTATTGCAAGATGAATATCATCTCTTCGTTTTTCAAGCTCTTTTACCTGTTTCTCAATGACAAGATACGCTCTGTCTGTTCCCTTGATCCAAGTAATTTCTTTTTCTATATCTCTAATCGTTAATATACTGCTCTCCATCTCCAGAAAAACATCCTTCGCAATGTTCAGCTTTCGGACAACGTATTTGAGTAGCTTTCGTTCTTCCTCGCCATACTCATCATCGCCATATGCAATTGTCAGCAAATCCCACAATAGGAGCTTCGGTGATACAAAACCCTGATTCGATACCTGTTTTCCGGACAGAGCCTCTTCGATGCCGTCCTGGATTGCATCATAAAAATTCTCGACATCAATGATTTTCTCCATCTGTGCATTGCACTCTTTGATGAGTGCCTCTTTATGAACTTCGAAATCAGGGTCCATTTCCTTTCCAATAAGGTCAAATTTCTTCTCTTCCTCCGGCGTGATTTTCCTATCGATTGCCATCAGATAATAGAAAATCTTTACAGCGCTCTGTGGAGCAACTGCCGTCACTCCGGTCTCCTCAATGGCAGCCTTCTCTTCCGCTGCTTTCTTTTCCGCCTTCTTATCTGCATAATCCGATTTTTTCTGTTCTGTGGCAGTCTTCACAGTTTCTGAAAGCTTGTCCGCTTCCTTCTTGGTCGCATCCTTCAATATCTTTGCACCAGCCTGCGCTGCGATAGCAGTTTTCTCCGTTGCTTTCTTTGCGGCATCTCCGGCTTTTTTCAATGCACCACTAAAATCAAGTTTTGCCATAACAGCCTCCTACAAAATCAATGCCTCATCTGAATGCATAAGGTCATCAAATTCTTTCTGGTTGGTGAATTGCGGTTCTCTTCCAAGCACTCTTTGAATGACTACATTTCCCTTGATTACAAGATCAGAATCTCCGCTTTTCATACCCTGCTTCATATAGTCAAATCCTGTTAAGAATGCTTCCATATCCTCCGCAAGATAATTTGATACGCGTTCCTCAAGCGCGATTCTGTAAGCAGAGAATCTTTCGATCACGCCCACCGTCTTCGCGTTAGTGAGAATAAGTTTTTCGTGGAGTAGCTGAGCTTCCTTCTGTTCATTCGAAATTTCCCTCACAATGGCAACTGCCGCTCTGCCAGCTCCTACATAATTAAATCTCGATACGAATACACCAGAGAAAAGTACCCAGTTTCCGCAGGACTCAATGGAAGCGTGTACAGCGGCATCGGCTGTATCAGCCATAGTAAATGTCATGCTGGATATCATCAGCATTCTGTCAACCACTCGGTTGCCAAACGGCATAACGCTCTTCCAATCAATATCCTTCAACCTTTTATGCTCAGCCGTCTGAATTCCAAGTCTGCTTGCAAAGAAAAGGACTCTTGTACAAATCTCATTAAATATAACCGGAATGCTCTGCTTTTCAAGCTCCTTGTACAGGCACAGCTCATGACGCAAATCCAGCTTTTGATTTTCATACAGTTCATTCACATAGGCCGGCAATCCAGAATCCTTTAAAATCGGAAGACTTGCTAATTCATACAGGAACGATACAAATACGCCCGGAATCCCCATTCCGCCACCGGCTGTATTCTTAGAACCTCCCATATCACTCACGAGATGTCCAAACCAGTTATCGGCACATTTCGCTATTTCAAGAAGCATCGGTGTTGATGCGGCAAAATGAGCAATCCCCCGAAGCGCCTTAGGTATTTCTTCTCCGTTCTTTTCCTGATAAACCATTTCGCCTAGCGTTACCAACCAGTTCAGGACACCGGTAATAACAGCCGGTGTCAGCATTTCTACAATATCTTTTGCTTCTGTCTTAACCAGTATAAAATGCCATTCACCCTCTTTGTTTACAAAGGTTCCAATTCTTAAGAACTGCACAATAACGGATGACAGCAAGCCAACCGGCGTTGGATGATGTGCAAGATCAGCCAAATGGTGATTTTTTGCAGAGACTCCGATTCCCGAACCTTTCCATACATTATCTTGTGCAACTTTGAATGCCTGCTCCAGATCACTGATGCATTCCCTTAAATGATCTCCACCAAGACCTCTGGACTTGGCATATTCCTGGATAAAGTTATTGACCTGCTGATGTGACAATGCTATATCCAATCCGTCAAAACTTGCTGCTCCACCAAAGACTGAATCAATCACTCCTGCATAAAGTCCGCTTATAATTCCAAGTGCATAATCCGCCTTGCAACCGTCAAAAGTATATCTCTCCAGCTGCAGATTCACCTGAGCAAGGGCAGCATCAATCTGAGCATCTGAAGTACATTCAGCCACACTTATCGGAACTGCGCCGGATTCTGCCTTGCATGTCACCTCCGCAGCGACAATTTCTTCCTCCACAAGATCTGAATGCGTAGACATAACCTGCTGATATGTACCGTTCAGAATGCTTTTGAAGCAGTCTGTCTTAGACCACTCACAGCATTCATAGACACGGGTTGTCAGACGAGGATGCGATTCACTACTGACAACCATTTGCTCGATAGCCTTGTTGCCCTTCGTGTCATTCACAAAACTATGAAGATCAACTGCCTGCTTTATAAATGCTTCCCGGTTGATGTTGTCATATCCATGAATGCGGATAAGGGCATCCACCATCGTTTCAGGCTGTCCGTCACAAAGAATAGCCGCTCGATCCGCAGATAGCTCACTGCATCTATCCCAGAATAAAAAAGCATTCACAAGCCCTGGTGTGACAAAACGACGAAATGCTCCCACATATCCCAGCGGGCTGTCATTTAATTTGCTGATTACATTCGCCACAATCGAATGATACAGATAATGCTTGCAGGCGATATGACCACACTCATGTGCTAGCACGCTGGCAATCTGATCTGGCGAGAGATGCTTAACTAAACTGGAGATCACATAAATACATGGATTGTACGTTCCCATCGTTGCAGCATTCATTTCCTTATCCCGGATGTAATACAACTCCGGCACCTCAATCCCGAGTTTCTCGCAAATCGGCGGCAACAGCCTATATATTTCCGGCATCTGGTTTTCACTGATCCGAACTGCTGATGATAACAACTGAATCCTCGCCGCTTTTTCGTCATAATTTGCATGATACGCTTCCACCAGTTTCACAAACCTCGGAAACGTGTTCAATGCCGCAAATGCTTTACGATCCATCTCATGGATATAGCTTTCTGCTGCATACGGCATAAAAAATTCCTCCCTTACATTCATTTTTTCAGATGGCTCCTTATTGGCTCAAAAACCATATCCAGCTCCTCATCGATATCCTCATCGATAAGCGAACAGTCTCTCATCTTGGATAATATGTTACCAGTTACATCATAATTCAGTGCAACACCTTCCGCATCATTGCGATAACTCACAGAATGTTTTCTGCTAATACCAAGGCGTTCCGCCTCCGTTGCAGCATCCATATTGGCTCCCATAAAAATAGATTGCCCGTCCTGTTCCTGATGAGCTTCGATCATCTTTCTTACCATTTTTGCCGTATACTCACTGCTAGAATTTTCCTAACCATCTGCCGTGATTACAAAAGTATGTTTGTCATCACTTTCGCCAAATATTACATAACAATACATCTCACAACCCCATTTTTTATTCTGACTTAATCCACCACTGGTTCTCCAATCAATATTACAGCTCCGTCTGAGAAAACTATTCTTTAGAAACGTGTTCTTCTTGTTCAAATGATCGATAAAAATCTTTTGCTTCGATTTGCTGCAATCCAGAAACTTGACCATCACCAAATTCCATGATCATTAGCTCTCCGTCATCTTTCCGTGCTATATCAATTGTTACAAAGTTGCTTCTAACTTTTTTTGCGATACATTCTATCCAACTAATTTCAACGTCGGATAATCTCACATCCTCTTTTTCCGTCCAATAGTTATCCATTATCAGAATTTTCCCAACGTAGACAAATATTCTATATTCTTCTGATATAGGCATTCCACTTCTTTCATGAAATCCAATTTTCTGTAAGTTCATAAATTTACGCAGAACAATTCCTCCTACCAGCGAATCGCCCTGACGCTCTACAAAATTTCTTATTACACTTGTTGTGTTCGCAATATCCGAAATATTTTTTATAAAACATGCATCGTACCATTCATGTTTTCTGCTCTTAACATAGTCTTTTACAATATAAGGACCATTTAATTGTTTAGCCTTTCCCATCCTGCTGCAGCTTTATCAGAAACAGCTTTGCATCCGAAGTTTTGACATCGCCAATTTTCTTATAATAAAAATCTTCTTTCTTTATGGGATTCTTTACAAAATTGTAATTGGCTTTTGTATTTGGCTTTACACCAATTCTAGTAGAAAGATATCGTTCCACCAGTTCCTCTACCGTCATACTTCTTCCTTCTGGATGCATTTGAGAATCCAAATCGTAGCCGATTTGCTTTTCAAGTTCTCTAAGTGATAATCATGTTTTCTTTCCTGCCGGAAGTTTATCTGTTGGTTCAAGGCGCCAGCTATATACAAAATGTGCCTTGCCATTTACATGATATTTAAGTGTTCAATTTTATCCATTAATTTTCTAAAAAGTTCAATTTTACTTGACACTCTACAGCCCCTTTTGTTTTTAATACGCAATCCTAAAATAATCCAAATACGCTTTATACTTGTCCTGCGCGGTCAGGCAAGTATCTGTCAGATAGCCTTTTTCGTTGTCCCATTCCTTCAATCCACGATAATAGAACATCTTCAGATTTTCCTCAATGATAAACGGAACAATATTGTATTTCAGACACTCCTTAAACATAATTAACCTGCCCACGCGCCCATTACCATCCTGGAACGGATGGATTCGTTCAAACTTCACATGAAAGTCCAAAATATCCGCAAAGTTCTTTTCTTCTTTGGCGTTGTATTCCGTCAGCAAGACCTTCATTTTATCGGCAACTTCTTCCGGAAGAGCTGTATCCCTGCCGCCGACTTCATTCGGAAGTTTCTTATAATCACCAACAACAAACCAGTCTTTTCTAGAATCGCTGGTACCATTCTTCAAAACTAAGTGAAGTTCCTTGATGAATTTCTCCGTCAAAGCTGCTTTTGCATGATCAATAATCATGTCAATGCAGCGGAAGTGATTTGCTGTTTCGATTACGTCATCCACATTCAGTACTTCTTTTTCTACGCCAATAGTATTGGTTTCAAAGATGTATCTGGTTTGATCGTGGGTCAGGCGGCTTCCTTCCATATGATTGGAATTATATGTCAAATCAATCTGTGTTTTATGGTAGATCCCACCGGAGTATCTACTTGCCTTCTGTTCTTTCAAGATATCCAACAAAGTAATCGGTTCTTCTTTTCTTTTGTTGGTGCGCTCCGGTTTTTCTGCGCTTTCCGGAATGTTCCATGTCTTGCCGGTAAGAAACGCACCGTTCACACGCCCCTGGGCGCAGTAATTTCTAACACTGCGCTCTGACATATTCCATTTTTTTGCTATTTCAGCAACAGAAAGATATCGCATCTATTATCCTCCACTATAAATTCCATCAAAAAACACGTTAATCTATTGCATAGTATACCATACCATCGGCAAAAATGCTAATGAGATTCAAACTTTAATATTGTGTTTTTTGCCGACACAAGAAATACTGCTTCTAGCACATCTTTTCGTAAATAACTGTACTAATCACGTAGGATGCGGATTTGAGTGTGCAGGTCTAAAAGACGGATTCCATCGAAAATGAAGTCCGGCAAGGTACGTCCAAAGCTAACCTTCCAGAACCAGATTATGGAATCGTAAATTTTTGCATTATGCCCTAGCTCGGTTTATTTCTTGTAAAAACAGTTGATTCAACTCTTTCCAACCTGGTGTATGGTTATCGTCCAATAATCTCACTGCACTTTTAATATCCAGAATACCTTTATCAAGATATTCATTTATTTCTGGAATCTTTGGAATCAACCTCATCTCTGGTGAGTTCATTTTTAATTCTAGCAATTGATTCACTGCATCGGTTAATTCTACTGGCAGCTCTGCTTTCATCAACTCTGCAAATAACATAGGTGGAGGCGTACCCCAATCCAAAATCCATTGGCATGCCAGTACCGGGCGCAGGACGTAGAAATATTTCTTTGCTCCAACAAAATCGCCTTTAAGATATTCCCGATAATTCCCTTCGGCCATACTAATATAATGATGCAACGTCTTCTTTGATGAAAAAATGAACCATCAAATCACGAAACTTGCCAGCAAATTCTGTGAAGCTGATTCTGTATCTTTTCTCTCATTTGTGCCACCCTTCTTTTTCCAAGGCACCTCCCCATCTGAAGCTTTGAAATTATATACCGGTTTCATGATATCGATGATATCTACAGAATCCCTTATCTCATCAATGATATCTGCAAGCGATTTATATGCCATGGGTGCCTCATCTAATGTATCCGCATTCACTGACGTAGAATAAATACCTTGCATGGATGCTTTGTATTTCTCCAGATCAATGGACTGTTTCGCTTTTGTTCTGGACATGATCCTTCCGGCTCCATGTGGTGCTGAATTATTCCATTCCACATTTCCTTTTCCAACAGCAAGAATAGAACCATCTCTCATATTAATCGGAATTAATACTTTTTCACCGGCATGTGCAGCAATTGCACCCTTTCTAAGAATCATTTCATCGACATCTATATAATTATGAATGGTATGAAAAGCTTCTGCTTGCGTCATTTTAGTTCTTTCAATAATGATTTCCGCCATGCGCTCCCTGCTCCTTCTTGCAAAACGCTGGCAGATTTCAACATCATGCAGGTAATCATCCATAAATGTTCCATAAAGCCAGCAGATATCTTCTGGCACATCCAGATCCTGCGTCTCATAATCCTGTTTTAACTGCTTCAATGCCTCCTGGATTTCTGCTCTTCTTCCCTGCTCTTTGTATGTACAGATAATCTCATCTCGCTTTATGAAATACTCTTCTTTTCCCGCATGCAGATCAATTGCCATCTGTTGATAAAACTCAGCCACCTGTTTTCCCAAATTCCGGCTTCCTGAATGAATGACTAAATAATATGCACCATCCTTTGCCTGATCAACCTCTATAAAGTGGTTTCCTCCGCCCAGTGTTCCAAGCGATCTTTCCAATCGCTTTGCATCTCGCAAAGATCTATAACATTTAAGCTGCGTCAAATCAAACCTCTCCATTCTTCCTTCCCATACGTTCATTCCAGAAGGAACATAATGGCATGCTTCATCTATTTTTTCAAAATCGATCACCTGATCCTGCAGCTTTACAGTATACATTCCACAACCAATATCGACTCCTACAATATTCGGACAAATCTTATCTGTAACTGTCATGGTCGTCCCGATCGTGCAGCCTTTTCCTGCATGGACATCAGGCATGATCCGTACCTTGCTTCCCTTTGTCAGATCATGATCACACATTCTCCGGATCTGCCCGATCGCCTCATACTCTACAACTTTTGCGTAGCAGATTGCTGTTGTGATTTTTCCTTTTATTTCAAACATTTTAAACACATCCTTTCTCAACAAAGCATTTTTGACAGATATTACGACGGCCATCTGCTACCCAGCGGATTTTAAGTCCACCGGCAAGATCCTGTTCCTCATGTGCTTTGCTATGATCTAAGTTTATCTCTTCCGTTTCTTTTTTTCATGGAAAAAAAGTTGCGAACTTTTACAGTCCACAACTTTTTTGATCTGACAATCTGCCCTTTATTAAATTAATGAATGCCCTGGGCTTCACAACGCGGATCATTGGTCCAAACGAAAGAACACGAATTAAAATCTCTGTTTCGTCCTCTTTATCATAGTGTAATGTTACCTGATACTTTCGATCATCTATTTTCCCGACTTGCTTTTCAAAGTGTGCAAAGTGCAGCAGAACACGTTCCAAAGCATTCCGGTCATCAACCAGTTCAAATATCACTTTGCGCGGCTGCGGCAGATTTCTTTTTCCAATCTTTCCCTGTTGATTCCCGCACTTTTCACAAGAAGTGATCCTGCCAAGATTAATCGTATTTCCCAATTTGCTTCCTGTACCAATCAAACGGAATTTATCATCTTTCTCGGAATATTCCAAATATTCAGGGATTGTTCTGGTTGTTACTCGTTCCCCATGACGATTTCTAATACTGATCTGAATCGGATACTGATGCCTGATCGCATCCAATATCAAACGGAAGTTCCGAATATATTCTTCATTCTCATACGGATCACCATCTGAATACTTATCAAAGACGTAAATATCTTCTGGAAGAAATAACGGTTCCACATCTGAAAATACAACTGGTCGATCCGTAAACAAACGTATTCTTGGATCTAATGCGATCGCATTGATCCAGCGTTTCTGCAAAATCGTAAGGGGCATAGTTGGCTTTTTTCTAAGAATGGTTGTTCCATCTTCTTTCAATAATTGCCAGCGTGCCATTCCCAAAGACTCTGGAATATTCAATGCACTTTCTTCAAATGCATGATTCTGAATGATTGAACTGATTTCTCCAGTCGTAAGCGGATGCTCCACTGCTTCTGTTAAGATTTTCCCAACGGTTTGAAAATATGTACTGTAAATTTCATGAAACAGCATGATCATTTCTCCCCTTCCATTCCATACATTCCATACATCTCATACATCGTCTGCAAATCTTTTTTAAACTGTATTTCCAAAAATTTATTTGAAATTGAAATATCTGTGATTCGACAGATAAAGGTACGTATCCATGGTATCAGCTCACTTGCATCATAAACATCAGCTAAAAAACGGCATGTATGTTCATCAATATATTCCACCTTTCCGATTCGTTTCTCGCGCTCTAATCGCCTTGGTATATGCTGTTCTCCATCGTCATACCAAACTGTAAATTCAATATGTTCCATGCGATTTCCCGACCGGCTGTCTGTAGCTACTCCCCACATGTGTTGCTGCATTCCATTCAGTTTATCTCTTAGTTCATCAAATCGGTCTGCAATCTCACCATTTTTAACAGCAACAATATTATCAAGACGATACGCTGTTATCCGTTTAAAATATGGAGCATAGTCCATCATATATTGCCTTCCACTCTGCACGCTGATCATTATCCGAAGCGGAACGACATTCGATTCTGTAACACGATTTTTCCTACGATGGAGCATTTCAACTGTTACATTTCTTTTTTCATGAATTGCTTCCAGTATTGTACACAAAACTTCACTGTCCATTGCACCGGTTATGTAATGATGTTTAAATGCAAAATTGTCAGCTATGTCATTAGTTTTATCTTTCAGAAACGATCCGATCACACCACATGGTGCAGTTTCTGAAAAGAAATCCAAAACATCCGTACCTGGCATTTCAAGCTCTTCTGTACGACGGTATAACATCATCTTACCGTTCTTCCTGCTTACCAGCAATCCTTCTTTTACGTATTCGTTAAGTTTTTTTCTGATCGTAGAAACGTCAAATACTCTTGCATGATCAAAAACACTCAGATATTGGTCCACTTGAGACACAATAGCCACAAGTGACCGTTCTTGGCCATCTGAAAGAATATCCATAATGATAAAATGAAGTGTAATATCCCCGTCCGTAAAGCTCTTTGTCTTCCAGGCCTTATAAAGCGGATTGTGTCTGGTTACTCTGCTATCAATTGATAGAAATACATTCTTACCATCAGCAGTCTGATGGAATTTCATATACTCACCAAGCCAGCTCTCTATGCGACGTTTCTCGTCATCATAAGACCTGGCACTTTTCTTCGTATAATCATCCCGGCTTTTGAAACCATAGACATAAAAATCGCGCATGTAATCACGTATCTTATTAAAGTTTTTAATTAATTCACTATATGCCATGGTTTCACCCCCATCAGCTACATATACCGGTTCATTATAAAAATGCTTAATTATTTTTCTTGATAACTGAACCACTATACTAATATATATCACATTTTTATTCTTAAATCCTCATCATCAGAAACAGTTAATTCAAAATGATTCCGATTTGTTTTTATAAATCCTTCTTTTTGTAACTTTGATATCTCCGTAGACATTGCCGCACGGTCAATGCAAAGATAATCTGCCAACTGCTGCCGGTCAAAGGGAATATCAAAGGATAAGGAGGACTGTCTGGCCGACTCTGCTGACAGATACGATAATAGTTTATCCCTGGTCGTTCGCTTGCCAACGTGTGTGATCTTATCGTTCAGGGTCAGTATCTTATTTGCCAAGACACTGACCAGGTTTCGGATTAGCTTCTGATGATGTTCACATGCCGTTGGACAAGTAACCAGAAGCCTCTGGATATTTAAAAAAATAATCTCACAATCCCCATCAGCTACCACACTGATATTCAGAACAGCCCCCGGGCTTGCTGCATATGGTTCTCCAAAAAAATCACCGGTATGACATTTGGACAGAATATTACGATGTCCCCAAAGGTCTTCCTGAATAACAAGAACACAGCCTGATATCACAAGCCCCATTACATCGGTAGAATCTCCTGCCCTGAAAATATAAGAATCTCGTTCTTTGGAAATTATTGTTCCGTTTACACAGTGCAATATGGATAATATCTCGTTATCAGAAAGACCTTTAAAAAATGGACTGTTTCTTAGAATAGGTAAATATTTTTTCAAAATCTTCCCTCCTGTTGGAAATCAAACATACAAGTTGTATTTATTATACTATAATTCTAACAGAAACAAAAGTTAAATACTATTAACGGAGGGTAAAAATGATAAGAAAGATTATCCGGATTGATAAAGAAAAATGTAACGGCTGCGGTGCCTGCGCAATTGCCTGCCACGAAGGTGCCATTGATATCATCGCCGGAAAAGCCGAACTGGTAAGAGAACATTTCTGTGACGGATTGGGAGATTGTCTCCCGGAATGTCCTACTGGAGCAATTTCATTTGAGGAAAGAGAAGCACCTGCATATAATGAAGAAGCTGTGAAAGAAGCTCAGAAAACAACAGCTGCCAAAAAACAGGCAATGTCCCTTCATACCGGCTGTCCAGGATCTAAAATCATGCAGATCCAGCGAATGGAAACACCTGAGTCTGTAAAATCATCTTCAGCCGCAAATTCGGTATCAAAGCTTCAGAACTGGCCAGTACAGATTAAACTGGCTCCAGTCAGTGCACCATATTTTAACGATGCAAAGCTTTTAATCGCAGCTGATTGTACTGCTTACGCTTACGCAAGCTTTCATCAGGATTTTATCCGGAATAAGGTCACATTAATTGGCTGTCCAAAATTAGATCAGGTGGATTATAGTGAGAAACTGACTGCAATCATTCAAAATAATAATATCCAAAGTGTAACGATCGTAAGAATGGAAGTTCCATGCTGCGGTGGGCTTGAAATGGCTGCCAAAAAAGCTCTTCAAAACAGCGGAAAGTTTATTCCATGGCAGGTTGTAACGATAAGTATTGATGGAAAAATTATGGAATAAGAAAAGAATCATACTAAAATGAATAAGAAAATGTTTTGCTTTCAGTGGGAACAGACAGTGGGATGTACCGGCTGCACAGGAAATACCGGTGTCTGTGGAAAAGGCAAAATTGAGAAAAAAAGACTGGATGCCGCTTCTTACAAAGCAGCATCCAATCCTTCACCTTAATTTTATTTCTCCTTTTTACTCTCCTCAAGCACCTTCCAATAGTCTTCGTAATTTGCCTGCAATAGTTCTGGCGTGTTGAGGCCGTATGGACATTTGGACATGCAGTGGCCACAGTGAAGACAGTTTTCAATCTGGTGCATTTTCTGCTGCCAGGATTCAGTCAGCCATGCAGCCACCGGAGCTCTTCTAAGCATAAGAGACATACGGGCGCACTGGTTAATTTCAATGCCTGCCGGACATGGCATACAATATCCGCAGCCACGGCAGAACTCGCCGCATAGTTCTTTGCGGTCTTTTTCGATAGTCTCCAGACGTTCTTTTGTCAGCTCTGCCCCTTCTCTGATACACTTAAGGAACTGATCCAGTTCGCTTTCCCGCTGTACACCCCAGATTGGAACAACGCCCTCCTGTGTGTCCATCCATGCAGCTGCTGTAATGCCATCCTGTATAAGACCACCTGCCATACCTTTCATGGCAATAAATCCCATATTCTTTTCACGGCATTTTTGTACAAGCTCCATCTCCTGCTCACCGGCAAGATAACTGAACGGAAACTGCAGTGTTTCATAAAGCCCGGAATCAATGGCCTGGTGTGCTACTGTCAAACGGTGGTTTGTTATGGAAATATGACGGATTTTCCCCTGTTCTTTTGCTTTAAGAGCTGCATCGTAAAGACCGTCTTCTCCACCTGGCTGAGGGCAGAATGACGGATTGTGGAACTGATAAATATCAATATAATCTGTCTTTAAAGTGCGAAGACTTGTTTCCAGGTCTTTCCAGAATTCCTCTGCCGTTTTTGCTCCGGTCTTTGTTGCCAGAACAACGTGGTCACGCATATCTGAAAATGCTGCTCCCACCTTCTGCTCACTGTCTGAGTAAGCCCGGGCAGTATCAAAAAAATTAATGCCTCCATCATAAGCCTTGTGCAGCAGATACACTGCATCCTGTTGACTGATACGCTGAATCGGCAGACATCCAAAGCCCTGTTTCTCAATAATAATCCCTGTTTTGCCAAGTATGATCTTATTCATGGAACTTTTCCTCCTGCTGTTTTTTATGTTCTCCCGGAATCTTTCTGTGCCTGATTTTGTGAAAAATGTACTCTCGGAATCTTTTTGTACTTGATTTTGCGAAAAGATTTGTTGTCAATTGTGCCCAAATTTCTGAGGCGTTGGCGTTGCGTCCGCCTCTGAAATTCGGGTGCAACTGGCGGAAAATCGGCCGCAAAGGCAAGTGCAGGAAAGACTCCGAGAGTACATAAAAACCCCTGGAAAGACATTTTTATGCATTTTTTATTGCGTAATTAAATATTTTCTCTGTAATATTTTATCAAAAATACTCTTTTCTGACAATATAAACAAATTTTTTACTCTACTACTATAAGCAGGATTTTACTCTATTACTCTGGCTTGAACCACCATCCGCTTTGTTTTCCCGTAACAGGTAGACAATGTAAGCAGCTTCTCTGTGCCGTTCTGATAAGGTGTCACTTCATTTTCCTCTATAACCTTTGATGTAGTCACAGGACAGCTTATCCATTTTCCATGACGATAGATCTCCACATATGGGTGTTCTCTGGTAAAATCTGTATCTTTATACTTTTTTAAATCACTGAACATGGAGCCGTCTTTCATATTGTGACCATAAACAATGGTATTGGCTGAAACAAAAGGGATCCTTGCACTGTCTGCAAAAATAGCTCCGCCTAGGTGTTTTTCTTTGTCAAATCCATGATCCAGATAATATGCTTCCTCTTTTCCCCATACAACCGGGTAATCAATAGATGTTCCCGGAATACGGATCCAGAAACTGTAATCCGGATTTATTTTCTTTAATTTTTCCTCATCAATTTCCGGTTCTGTTCCCCCTTCATCTATTGAAGCGCTCTGCACCTCCTTTCGCATATTCTCATAGGATCTTGCTGCAGTTTTATATTCTTTCAGGATTTTTCCTGTATTTAATATCCCTGAAACTGCGAGTATCGCGAAAAAGATCCCAAATGCCAGGCTATTTTTCCGGATCAGCAGACACACCTTTTTTATGTACCCCCTTTTCCAGCTCCATATCAGAATGATGCTCCCAAAAATAACCGGGATCAACAACCATATCAGATGATCAACCTTTTGAGGTTCTGCTGCATCAAGCTCCCTGAAATATTCCTCCGTTAAATACTCCCCCTTATCATCTGATAAAGCTTTTGCATTCTCTCTGGCAACCAGACCGCCATATACTGCTCTGCACATAGCTGCATTTTTCCCACTTTCAGGCTCTTCATAAAATCCATCCATATATTCTACTGTTTCCAATGGAAAAAGTCTTCTCTCTCTTTTCCCATTTGCAGGATTTTTTACCAGGATCCAGGCTGTCTGCGGTACATCTTCTATTCCCTGTATATCCCGGTAAATGATCTCTTCTGATACGTAATAGTGTTCTTCTTCCTGTATCTCCTGTGCAGCTGCACTAAATCCAGCCAAAAGCACCGTTCCCATCAGGATGCCCATAAACCAAAGCAGTCTTTTCCTTTTTTCAGAATCATTTATGCCGTTTAAAAAGCACCATCCGGCTGCCAGAAAGCTTAAACCTGTTGCTGCCAGTATTTCCAGTATCCTGCTGTTATCTCCTGTTTTCATCCTGTAGCCAGATGCGGTTTTATATGCCCCGTCAAATCCTGAAGTTCTCATTTTTCTTTCATAAAATGCCTGGATCCGTCCTTGTTTCTTCTCCTGTATCTTTTCGTTTTTGATCTCAAATATTCCTTTTACAAGTTTTCTGTTTTCAATGGTAAAATGATACACTTCCGGACTAATCTCATAACCTTCTGGCGCTGTGATCTCCCTGAAAACATAGGTTCCATCTGGCGGGGTTTTGATCTTGAAATAACCATTTTCACCGCTTTCAGCTATTTCCATTACCTGACCTAACTGGTTATAAAATGCAAATACTGCACCAGAAAGTGGATTTTTCTCTTCATCTGTCTTTTTAAAGGAAATATAAGATTTATTTGGAACAGTATGATTTCCGCCTCCGCCTGAAGAACGGATCCTGCTGTTATAGAAAATAAATTCCTGTGGCTCCTGTACATCATCCAGGATCCGGATCTCCATTTCTTCTTTCTTCTCAAATCCTGCCGGTGCTTCCAGTTCTCTGATAATATAGTTTCCTGGTTCCAGTCCATAAAAAGTCTTTCCCTTCTGCTCCTCTGATATCCACCGGCAGATCACTTCCATGGTATCTTTTCGCACCAGTTCCAGCTTTGCTCCTGAAAGCAGTGTTTTTAATGTATCATCCCGTTTTTCCACATGTACAATGGTCCCATAATTGCGAAGGATCACTTCTGGTATTTCTGTCATTCCATCTGTAATGGTAAAATAGACTGGTTCATCCCACTTTGTATATCCTTTTGGTGCACACATCTCCACCAGACGGTATTTTCCGGCTTTCAGGCCTTTGAGCAAATGAGGCTGTTTGCCTGTAGTCCACGTTTTAGCTGCTATCCAGACTTTTTCTGCTTTAAACTCTCCCTTTGCATTTTCTTTTATAACCTCATCTTCCCGTTCCAGCTGCAAAACAGCACCTTCCAGATATTCCTGGGTATCCCCAAGAAGTTTTTTTATCTGCACCCGGTTGCTGTCATTGATCGGATCATAAGTAAGTTTTATAAGAGGTGTCTTTTCATCCTTATACTCAAACTGGAATTCCATTATTTTTTCAGAAAGCATATATCCTGATGCTGCTTTTGTCTCTCTTACCAGATAATCATAAGGGCAGAAATTTCCATTTTTATCCATATATCCTATTGGCTGGGCTAAAAATCCTGCTTTTCCATGCTGGTCTGTTTCCTGTTTTCCACAGGATGTGCCCAATGTCTTATTAAACAGCTCAAACTCTGCTCCCTGTAATAACATTTCCTGATCTTCAGAGTCATGTTTGATCACTTCCAGTCTGCCCTGTGGTATTTCATCCTGCATTTCCAGTTTCTGGATTTCTTTCGTATCTTTTATGGTAAATGGAATATCCACAGACTGTAAAAATCCATAAGGTGTAGTTTCTTCCTTTAAAATATAAGAACCTGCAGGAATATATTCGATCTGATGAGGCTTAAGGTCTCCAGGTTCCAATCCATGGGGTATCTCCCCCTTTTCCATTTCTTCCTGTGTATAAGCTCCATCCATACCAGAGATCCACACTGCCTTTTCGTCCCGGTAACAGCCATTTTCCTCTGGAATATGCAGCACCAGGGGTGTTTTGCTGACTTCCCCGTTTTCATCCACCGGATAGATCCCCATACTGGCTCCTGCTACCTCTTTTCCTCCTGTAATGATATTTTTACTTATCTTAAGGCGCAATGGCTCGTCTTTCATCACTACCTGATGGATCAATTCTAAATGACCGGTATCTGTAATTTCAAATAAAACAGGTTCTGCTGTAGCATAGCCGGAAGGTGTAACACTTTCCTTTAATATATAAGTTCCTACCGGCAGATATTCAAAACGGACCGCTCCATTTTCTGTAAAACAGTAACGTCCCTTTCTGGTTCCCGTAACCTCCTTCCACTGATAGTCATATTTTGTAATAGGATTTAAACCGGCAGCATCTGTTTCCTCTCTTCCGGTAGCCCAGATTTCCTGCCATTCCATAAAACCGGCCCGGTCAAACGTAAGGAGTTTATTTTCTTCTTTCATTAAAGACTCCAAAGTTTTATCTTTTTCCTTTTCCGGCACCTGATATAAAGTAAGCTTTGCCAGGCTGTCTTCATAAAGAAGTTCTCCTGTTTTTCCATCCTCTTTGCGGATCTCAACAGAAGTAAAATCATCTTCCATTGTAAAAGACTGGACATTCTCCGTTTCCAGGATCTGGATATTCTCCCTCTTTTTCTGTACATAGCCCTGTTCATAAGGACATTCTGTCTCCTCTAACACATATTCCCCTACAGGAATATGATCGATCCAATGTGGTTCATCTGTTTCGGTCCATTCCCCATTTTCATCTGTTTTCAGATTGCCTGCATCATCATAAGAATAACCGCTGATCCATGAAGCATACACCTGCCCCGGCAGATACATGCCTTCTTCATCCCTAAGCAACTCCCCTTTTTCATCTCGCTTTGCCTCATACAAAGTCATTACAGCACCCCTTATCTCCTTTTGGGTACGGACATCGATCTTAGCAAAAGCAGCTCTTGTAAAGGCATTAGAATGAAAATATTCCTGGGGTTCTATGGTATCTTTAAAAAAGATCCCCTGATAAGGTGCCTGCACATATCCCTGCTTAAAAGGAACCTGTTCTTCCTGAAGGATATATGCGCCAAATGCAAGTCTGTCTATCTCATGAAGGCCTCCACTTTCTTCTTTTTCTCCTTTAGAATTAGTGCTTCCATCACTGGTCCATTTTTCTTCTTTCATAGTCAGATGGCCAGATTTATCATATACAGGAAGTCCGTTTTCATCATCTGCAGAACTTTTTTCTGTATAAATAGATTCCCCGGCTTCGTTTTTATGGACCTGTACAGAATATACCAGCTGTTTTTCCCCATCCACACCTGCCACATAAGCTATGAGCTGGCCATAGTCGTCATATACAAAAGCCATTCCTGTCTCTCTGTCTGCATAACAGATAAAATTCCCACGTTCATCCAGTACCTTGTATGCAGTTTCATCATCCCCAGGCTCCAGACGTTTTTCTTCCCGCAACCGGTCCAGATCATAAAAATACAGATTTTCCGGCTCTTTTTTTACTTTTTTATCTTCCAACACTGAAAGGGCTGCAGGACCATTGTCTTTTCCTGTTTTCAGGATCTTACGCCTGCTTCCTGTTTCCATTGCAGTGATCTTTATGGTTTTTCCTTTCTCTTTCTCTGCTTTTACACCGATATAACCGCCATTTTCTTCTTTTTTCACAACAAGGCCCCGGTATAGTGCTAAATCAACCCCGGAAACAGTCACTTTAAAACGGATTCCTTTTCCTGTGAATCTGCCCTGAAGATCATATAACAATTTAACGCCTTCCATAGCTTTCAGTTCTTTTTCTGTTCCTTCAATAATCTCTTCTGAATACTGATCCATTTTTTTCGTAACATTTCCTGTCCAGGTCCCTTTTTCTATATCAAAATGGATATCCCGCACATCCCCTCTTTCTTCCAGCTTTTCCTTTCTTCCGGACACCTGATAGATCAGCTTATCACCAGCATCATTTACCAGTATTTTTTCTTCCAGACCTCCGCTTTCTTCTTTTAATCCCTGGAAATCTGTTTCTAACAGCCCATTTTCATTTCCAACACAGGAATCCCCGTCCTCTACTTTACGGATTTTCATTTTTGAAGGATGATTTTTTACAGGGATCTGGCTGACTGTTTCATAAGAGGTCTTATTTCCCTCTCCGGTGACCGGGATAGCATACTCATATTTTGCTGCTGTTTTCCGCTCATAGCCATCCATGGTCCCGTCCCTGTGTATATTTTCCTGATAATAAGATACTTTGTCTCCATAGATCTCAAAAGCCACAGGACGGCTTTTTACATAACCGTCCGGTGCCTGCACCTCTACTAAGACATATACTCCTGCTCCTAAAGGCCTTGGCGTTTCAATATACCCCACCGGGATCTTTTCCAGTTTCCCATCCACCATCACTTCCCGCAGTGTGGTAAAAGAACGGAATACGCCTCTTTCTATGCCTGTTTCATCCACCTGGCTGATGCGCTGGCTTTCATCGTACAGCGGAATCCCATCTTCATCTAACTGTACAGGCAGATCAGCTTCTGATTCATTGTCCATTCCTACTCTTGGATAAAGGATCTCTTTTCCATCTGTATCCAGCACCTTATTTCCTTCATGATCCACAGCAGGTCCAAATAACGCCTGACCTGTTCCGGTCACACTTCCTATACCTGCTTTTTTCACATCTCTTTTTGCTGCATAGATCCGAAACAATGCTCCATCATGGATGATGTTTTCCCCTGTCTCACTGTCCACTTTTTCAATACGAAGCCTGGAATGGAAATAGGTATTTTCAAAATCTTCCTGTTTAAAAGCTGCATAATTAAAATCCGCTCCCTCACCACCTGGCTTTAAAGTTTCCACATTTCCCGTATCCGGATTGATCCGGTCTGCTTGTGGTGCAAGGATGCTCCATGGCACTAACATAGGTGCAAATTTCCCTTCTATTGCCCTGTTTTCTCCCTTCATGGCCGGTACCTGATGCCGGATCTGTATCTGTCCATTTTCCGTTTCATTTCCATCATAAATAATACTGTCCATGATTTCTTTATCTTCACTTTGTGAAACTGTTCCCAAAGTATTTCCCGGATCTATACCCTTATCCAGTCCATAGGGATAAATTTTAAATGAGCCGTCTATATTGTCAGTGTGTATCTTGCGGTCCTCTTCATTAAAACGGATCTTGTATTTACGGATCAGCTCATCTGGACTGTCACTGCTGTTATAACGGAAATATGCACTGCCTGTCTCGTCTAAAACGATCTCTTCCTTTGTATTTTCATCTTTTATGATCTGTGGCACAAAAGGCAGAAAGATCTCCCTTGGTTCTTCTGTTTTATAATGACGGTTAGCCAGTTCTTTAGGCAGATCCGATGGTATCTCTTCTGCTATTACATATTCCCCATAAGGCAGAGGAATGGAATATTCATAATAACATTCTTTTCCATCTCTTCGGTTGCACTGCAAAGTCTTTCTGTTTCCATCTGTACCACCATCTTCATCCCGCGCCCATTCTATGGACAAACTTTCTTTTAAGCCTGCAAACCCATCCAGGTAAACCGCTGCTTCCTCTTTTGCCTGTTTTAATGCCCGGTCATAGGCCCGGTCACTGTCCATATAGGGCCAGTTTTTCAATACCTCTTCTTTATAAGATTTTATGTCATAATGATCCAGGGAAAACTGCCGGAGGACCTCATCTGGATAAAAACCACCTTTTTTCTGCTCTGCACCATCCATTGCATCAAAAAACTTCCTGTAATTTAAACTGCCATCCGGCTTTTCTTCCAGCAGTCTCCTGGCGTGCCCATCATCACCTGAATAAACATTTAACAGATCCCGTTTTAAATAGATCCTGAATGAAAACTGGTTTAATATCTTTCTTCCTTCTGTTTGTCCATTTTTTCCAAATAATCCCAGAAAGCTGGTGAGAGGATCATTATGAACAGAACCATATGTATTAACATTTTCATAGGACGACTGGGAAATATGCTTTGTAATGCGCACCGGCTGACGGATCACACGTTCCAGCATAAGTACCGGTTCTTTCTTTGTTTCTCCATCCTGAACCGTCTGATTCTGCCCCGGATAAGCCAGATGGATATACTGTACAAAACTGCCTGGGTCTGTGTCCTTCCACTGTGTTTTCACATCCACGGCAGCTCCCGCAGATGTAAGATACTGATTATAGGGAACTTCCATCCCGGATACCATAATGGTCTTTTCTCTTGTTTCTGCACGGAAATTCTCTTCTACTGCCTCTGTTTTTCCTGACCAGTCTGTTTTATTTTCCACCTGGATCCTGTGTTCTTTTTTCGCCGGATCCCATACAGCTGACAGCAGTTCTTTTTCTATTGTAACATAGCTTATTTCCCGCTCTTCAAAAACAGGAACCTGTTCCATTTCTACAACAGGATTTCCATCAGGATCCAATAATATCTCGTCTTTTTCATATCGTTCATATACAGGTTCCCAGATCACAGAGATCTTATCTTCCAGACTTATAAGTTCATCCTGTAAGGCCATTATCTCCATGTCATCCGTTTCCACATATTCCCGTTTTTCTTTTACAAAAGCAGTATGGCTTCCCAAACGGAATTTATCCTTAGAAATACTGACCCAGTAATGCCCGTTCTGTCTTTCTTTTTTTATGTAAAGCTGACCTTCTGCAGGGTCATAAATCCCCGTTCCTGCTGCAATCTGGTCTGAATGATCATAAAGCAGTTTTGCATACCAGCTTCCGTCTGCTTCTATGATCTCTTCTATATCTGCCATGTCATAAAAACCATGTTCTGTATACCAGTCAAGGATCTGCCCTGCGGCTTCCCCGTTTATGGGATCTATCTGGATGTAAGCCCATGGTGCTCCATCTTCTGTTATCTGCCTGTACCCTAACTGCCCAAGCATTCCCATAACCTGTTCTGTCAGATAATCTGGAACCAGCGCTGCATCCCACAATGACAGGTCATCTGGTTCTGCCTCTCCTTTTATGTAAGGAGCTGTGCGAAAATGATAAGACACAGTTTCAGAAGCAGGAGTTTTCTCTTCTTCTGCAGGATCTGCCTTTAAGATCAGATTGCCTTCTTTGTCTTTTTTCAGTTCTCCTCCTACAGCCCTTTTGTACACAGGATTCCCCCATACATCAGTTTTGGGGATTTTTTCCATTTTTGTGATCTGCTTTAAAGTTTCTGTTTTTTCTGCAGGCTTCAGTTTATAAAAAGCTGTATGCTCCGGATAACCGGAAACTGTGATCTCATACCCGTTTTCCGTTCCATAGGATTCTATAGTAAAATCATTCCAAGAACCATCTGCCTCCATACTGTTATGATCTGAAAGCCCCTGTAAAATACGCACCTGCCCTGCTTTTCGGACTACATTTTCCTGATCTGCCATCCGGTTAGATTCCGTCAGGTTCTTTCCTGTAACTGACAGCTCATAACCTTCTGACCGGCTTAATTCCCGGATATAATAACTTCCCATAAGCAAAGGTCTTCCGATCCAGGAATTCCCGTTTTCAGTTTCTCTGTCCGGATAGACATAACTTCCAAAGCCACATTCAGAAGAGGTAATGGAGCTTCCGTTATATAGGTTCTCTGTTCTTAAAGAATCTTCTGGTGCTTTAATGGTCCCATCTGTATTTAACACAGTATGGGGAGCTTCTGTATATGCCAGAAATGCTGCATTTCCCTCTTTGTCCGTTGCTGCCACAGCTGTAAGATCATCTTTTCTGTAGATCACCCCGGATTTTCCATCTGGATGCACAATCTCTTCTGCTGCAAAAAGCCCATATACTGCCCCCTCTAAAGTTCCATCCCCCTGAGCCTTTCCATAGCTGGTTTCCGGATCTGTTTCATAAAGCTGCATATCCCGCTTATTAATGTAGATCCTTCCTTCTGTCCGGTGATCCCATATACGGAACTGGTAGAGAAAAGTATCCGGATCTCCAAAACCGGAAATATCCATGCTGCCCAGATCATCATCCTGAAAATCCGGAAGAAAGGCTGTTATCATTTCATTTTCATTATCTTCTGATCCAGCTTTTAGTGGCTTCTGGAAAGAAAACGGCTGTAACTGCGTTTCTTCCCTTACATAAATGTACTGTTTTGTCTCTTCTTCATCTTCATTTTCTTCATCCTCGTCCCCCTCCTTTTCTTCATCAATGTCTTCTGCAAACTTCAGCCAGGTGATCTGGCGCCGCTCTTCCAGATCTGTTTCATTTACCAGCCCATATGGATAACTGAAGCCTGTTTTCTTTTCGGTTATTTCCGGCATTGTTCCATGATCCAGATTTCCCTGCATTTCAAACTGCTCTTCAATATCTTCATACTCCAGAATTTCGTCCTGCTCCATGGCTTCATGCTCCGAAATTTCGTCCTCACCCATGGCTTCATACCCAAAAATTCCGTTCTCACCCATGGCTTCTCCCTGAGCCTGGGCAGAAGAAACCACAATCCGTTCAATCTCAAAGTCTTCCCTGTGTGTGCCATGGACCATATAGCCGTTTCTGGCCTTTTTTTCTGTTAATGTATATCCGTATTCCAGTTCAATAAAATTTTTATAGGTCTCATCCCTGTCTTCTAACATTGCTTCCATTGCCATGGTACTTTGCCCATGGTCGTCTTCATCCTCATTAGGAACATGAAAATCGGTGACAGCTTCGCACAATTCCTGTTCTTCCAGCCACTGTTCTCTTAAACGCTCATTTTCTTCTTCACAATTGCAATCTTCTGCTTCACCATCTCCTTCTCCTCCGTCACCCCCTTCATCATGGTCACATTCGATCCACTCTGGTGCCGGATGACCCATACAATAGGTTTTACTGTAATTATAATTCCGGATATCACGGTGAAAAGCTTTTCCATCTTCATCTGTGGTGATCACATCACACAGCCATTTTCCTTCCGGTTCCGGCGACATGCAATTGGCATAAACTTCTCCTGTAGTACCATCCGGATTTCCTTCTTCATAGCCATTTTCATTGATCTGGGAATGATCGAAGCTTTCCCATACATTAAAATCAGCTCCTGCAAGGGGCTGTCCTGTTTCTGCACAGTATTTTTCCAGTCCTACCTTGTAATCAGCTTCAAATACCTCTCTGTGGCGGAACCGCTCTAATGCATCTCTTTCTCCCCCTGAAACAGCACCTTTTCCTGCTTCAAACCACACTTCTGCCTCCGGTCTGCTCATATCCAGCCAGCCCATCTGCATCTGGAATATTTCTGCTGGCTGGAAAATATAGGCATAATACCGTTCTTCCAGTCCCTCTATATTTCCTGCACTGATCCGTCCTGAAGGTTCTTCTCCTGTATAAAGGAATGTGATCTCATTTTCTCCCGGTCCCTGGGTAAAGCTCCAGTTTTTATCAGGGAACTGCCAGTTTGCATCCTTTAGTTTCTCACAGGAGCTAAGGTCAAGCGTCAGCTCATAATGACCATCCTTTAACACCATATTTTGTTTTCTTCCATTCCAGTCCGGAAGACTGTTTCCACCGCCGGACTCATACTCATTCAGACCATTTTCCACTGCATTCTGCATCTCATGGAACAGAGAGAGAACTCTTCCGTCTCCTATGGCCCATTCCAGTTTCTTCATAGTGTCTTCCAGGACATCCCATTCCCGTTCATAACCGGCAAGACAACCCCAGAAATAAGTCTGCACCACAGCATATCGGGTCTTATCATAATAATTTCCCGAAACCATCCATTCATAAGCCATCATCATAGGCAGATACCGGTCAAAACTTCCAATGACCGGTATGGACGTCTCCGGTGATGCGCTGTAGCGCTGCCAGGCTGCCTGGGTATGATTTGGCAGTTTCTTGCCCGGCTGCAAACAGAATGCAGGTACATGACCTTCCACCGGATTCACATAATAACAGGTGATCGACCTGTGGCTGTGCCCGAAAATGTTGATCTGCCGGTTCTGAAAAGCATCTCCTCTTATGATCATCTGTACCGGCGGTTCATCTGCGGCAGCTGAAAATGGAACTCCTGTAAAAATAAGGATCCCAGCCAGTAAACCTGCCAGTGTCCGTTTCCATATTTTCGTATTCAATTGTTTTCCCCCTTTTTAGATTGTGTACTCTCGGAATCTTTTTGTACTTGATTTTGCGAGAAGATTTTTTATCAATTGTGCCCAAATTTCTGAGGCGTTGGCGTTGCGTCCGCCTCTGAAATTCGGGTGCAACTGGCGGAAAATCGGCCGCAAAGGCAAGTGCAGGAAAGACTCCGAGAGGACATATTGATTTTCTCCCAGAATAAGACTCCGAAAATACATTTAATAATGTTTACTTTGCACTCTTGCACTTTTAAAAACAAACATGTTGCCTGACAGTGACATCACCTCACTTTTACATTTTCCATTTTGAAACATAATTTTGTGAAACCTAAGGCCGAACTGGCCATTCATAAAATATAGAAATAAAAAATCAGATAGAGCAGAGAGACCTCTCTGCTGGTTCTTATAGGATAACATGAAAAAAAGAGCAAGTCAATCGGCCAATGTCATTAAGTTAACATTGTATAATAGTTGACTCAAAAATAAAATGGTAGGAGAGTTTTGTACTTTCCTGCCATTTTGCATTTTTAAGCATGCTAATTAGACAGATTTGCATCTGCCTAAAAAATGATTCCATTTTTGTAAATTTATGCTATTCTATATAGGAAACCATGAAAGACTTTGATCGTAAGATTTCTTTTACGATGTCTATCATTCCTTACAGGAATGATATGTCTCGCTATAATGGTTTCTAAATTGGGTGATGTGGCTTTTCCTCTATAGAATAATCTGCACATGTGAGCTGCAATCGAAAAATTGGCTTTATATGTATATTTTCTTTGCTTCTTTTCAATGACTATGTGCGAGGTAATCATTTCTGCAAAGTTATACATAAATAATTAGATGTGCGTATATTTCTTGATGGATACACATCACCTTTTTGGAATGAAAATCTAACATTCCTACAGTATATTTTAAATCTCTAAAAGATGTTTCAATCCCCCATCGTGATGCATACAATTCTCTTAGTTTTTCAGGTGGGTATACATCCTTATCTAAATTTGTAAGTACTGTTTCATAGAGTTCATCTGTCACCTTGAAGCGAACAATTCTGAAATTAAGTTCGTAAAAAACTGCTGGATCATTTTTCTTTGATTTCAGAGGAAGATACTCAAAGGAAGTAGTACTTGGTACGAATTTATAGTATTTTTTTCTTTTGAATAATTCTTTCGTTTCTTTTGTCTGTTTTCGTGTTAATTGCAAGTTTATTTTTTCGTCAAATTCATCACTATCAGGTAAGTCCAAGCCTTGCTTTATTCCATTTTTCCCATCCTTGATTCGTATTAAAAAATACCATCCTTTTTCTTGGATATGTGCCATGTTGTTATATGACTCATAACCTCTATCAGCAATAACAAGTGCCTTTGAAATATCTGATTTATCAACCATTTCCTGAAGTGCGGAATGTTCATTCCAATTCAAGCGACCTTGAATAACGGCATCTGTATAAATATGATGTTCTAAATCATACAAAGCATTTAAATGTAAGAGATTATACGGTTTTTGTCCATTACTTCCTGGATGATAGGAAGTGGAATCGCCAGGATTCGTAGCTATTTGAACATCTGAGCCATCAACTGCAAGGATACAAAGCGTATCAGATTTTTTAGTAGTGATTTTTGAGGTGAAACTTTCAAAAATAGTTTTAAATGCATCTGGTTTAATTTTACTTCGTTGCTGTACAAAGGCAGATTCTGAAGGCATTTCAGGTGATGAATCAAACATATCGATTAGTTCATTTGTTAAGCTTTTACTTTCCATCCCTATAATGCCTCGTATAACTGTCTCAAATGATAGTTTGCGTTTTCTAACGAAGCACTTACCAGGATTAAGACAGAATTCATCTGCTCTATCTGAAACTTTTTTAATTTCAGATAATAAAATTTGTTTTACCTGTTTGGGTTTCATATGTGACCTCCTTGTAATCAAGATTTACTTAATTACAAGGGCCGCTCTCGCAACTTCTAAATATAATCAGTAGCGAGAGCGGCCACACATTTTTGTGTTCCTGTCAAGCTTTTGATAAAAAAAGACCCCAGTATTATTTTCTAATACTGAGATCTTGATTTGTCATCTTAACTTAATGACATTGGTCAATCGGCCTGCTCTTTTTTTCAGTTACAGTTGAACTGTAACTTTTGTCAAAATTTTGCCTGTACCAGCACATCCCCTTCATATACCACAGTATTTCCCGTAGGTATCACCGTTTCTTTTCCTCTCCTTACCATAACGATCAGCGTTCCAGCCTGCATGGAAATACGGCTTAAAGCTTTTCCGCTCCATTTATGATTTTTATCCACAGTGATCTCTCTGAGAGTCATATTTTTCCGGTCTTCAAACTCCTCTGCTGCCGCGATCATCAGATCACCGGCTTTCAGACAGGTATCCCCATTGGGAACCAGCACTTCTTTTCCACGGATCAGCAGTACCACCAGAAGCTTAGGGGGCAATGTGATCTCCTTTAGACATTTTCCCACATAAGGATGCTGTCCATAGAGATGAAATTTTACGAAGCTGATACTTTCTTCCTCCTGATAATCATTAAAAGTACGACGCACATCTGCATTTTCATCAATCATCTGAAATTTTGCCGATATCCATGGAAGCAGCGTTCCCTGAATGGAAATAGACAACAATACAATACAAAATACCAGATTAAAAAGATTATATCCAAGATGGACCTGGCGCAGGACTACATAGATAGCAAATACAATGGAGGCAACGCCACGCAGCCCGGCCCATGATACCAGACCAATCTGGCCTTTTGAGGATCTGAAACCAGCTAAAAGCGCTGCCACAGACACCGGACGGCCTACAAAAGTAAGGAAGATCATGATCACCAGAGAGGGAAGTATCACCTGAGGCAGCTCACTGGGAGTTACCAGAAGTCCCAGCAGGAAAAAGATCATCATCTGGGCCACACCTGTGAGTACATCAAAAAACAGCACCATATCCCGTTTATGGGGGAGATAGGAATTTCCCAGGATAATACCGCACAGATACACACTTAAATATCCGTTGCCACCGATCATGGAAGGCACCGTATAGGCCAGTATGGCTGCTGCAAATACCAGTATGGTCTTTCCCTGGGCAATGTCAAAATCCACCTGGTTTAAAACAACTGCTGTGGATTTTCCAAACAGCACACCGCAGCCAATACCGAAAAACACCTGAAAAAACAGCATGGATCCTATATTTACAGACTGTCCCGTAAGAACTGCTGTGAGGATCACTGTCAGCATATAAGAGACCGGGTCATTGGAACCAGACTCCATTTCCAGCAAGGAGGCTGTATTTTCCTTCAGGTTCAGGTTTTTGGAACGAAGGATGTTAAATACAGATGCCGCATCTGTAGAGCCGATCACTGATGCCACCAGAAAACTTTCAAGCAGAGGAAGTTTTAACACCAGATGGATAAAAATTCCCGTGATCCCGGCTGTTAGAAGAACTCCTGCACTGGAAAGCAGTACCGCTCTTGATACAACTGGCTTTGCCTCTTTGATATTAGTTCCAAAACCACCATAAAACATAATAAAGATCAGGCTGACAGAACAGATCAGCTCGCTGAACTGGTAATCATCAAAAGAAATCTTAAAAATCCCATCTACACCAAAACACATTCCCAAAAGAATAAATGCAAGCAGGGATGGGACTCCCATTTTGTCGATCAGGCGGCCTGACAGGATGCAGATCACGATCACAATTCCTGTAAGCAGTAAAATCTGGTTCATAGCTTTCCCCTTTCTCCCGGATGTACTAGTACATCATTTTCGAAATACTAATACATTATGAAAGGTATTATATCTGTGAAGAAAACATTCCGTCAAATCAATTGCCTGGTATTTTCTGCATTTTAACAGTATCTTTATGCAGCTGTCCGGCGAATACTGATCCAGCTTTTAAAAACCTTCTGCAAATGATCCCTATATCCCGCCCGTTCTACTGCTTCTGCAGCCGTAACAGGAAGCTCTCCCAGCTTTTCCCCGTTAAAATAATAGGCGATCACACCGGCGCGGGTTCCCGGTGCTACCGGGGCTTCCAGCTTTTCTGCCAGCTCCAGCTTTTTTTCGATCTTTCCCAGGTCTTCTCCTTCTGTGCTAAGCCAGGAAAATGTTCCTTCTGCCTGCAGTGGCACCAGATCCTTTACTCCTCCTGCAACAGACATTTGTGGAAGAGGCAGTTTTTCTTTATCCTCATAGAGCCTGCAGGTGGCATAGCCGAAGCTTAAAAGATTTCTGGCGTCAGAAAAACGTGCCTTGTAGTCCGGTGCTGCCATGATCACTGCGATAAGGCGGACTCCGTCTTTTTGCGCTGTGGCAGAAAGACAGTATTTTGCCCTGGAAGTAGAACCGGTTTTTAAGCCTGTAACCTGAAAATCTACTGCCATTTTCAATAATTTATTGGTATTTGCAAGACCGAATTCCTTGGTTCCCTGGCGGGTCACATGCGTGATATTTTCCATCCAGATAGTAGAATAATTATGTATTTCCGGGTAACAGTTGATCAGCTCCCGGCTCATAATGGCAATATCCCTTGCCGTAGTCAGATGATCCGGATCCTCTGTCAGCCCGCAGCAGTCTGTAAAATGGGTGTTCATCATCCCCAGGCCTTCTGCCCTCTTATTCATAGCATCCACAAAGGCCTCTTCTGTCCCTGAAATATACTCTGCCATAGCCACCGAAGCATCATTTCCAGAGGCGATCACAATACATTTGATCAGTGTTTCTACTGTCTGTACTTCTCCTTCTTCCAAAAACACCTGGGAACCGCCCATGGATTTTGCATAGGCACTTGTAGTCACCTGATCTGTCATTTTTATCTTTCCATCTTTTAGGGCATCAAAGATCAGAAGAAGGGTCATTATCTTAGTCACACTGGCCGGACTGCGTTTTTCATCTGCCTCTTTTTCAAATAATATCTTACCTGTAGATGCTTCCATTAAAATAGCGGACGGTGCATGAACACAAACCGCCTGGATATTTGTGTTTACAGGCACTGATACCGGTATTACAGGTTCTGCACCACAGACTGTATACAGGCTGCTTATTACCAGAATACATACTGTCAGGCATAGCCCCATCCACCTGCAAAGTTTTCTCTTTTTCCAATTCTTTGCCATACATTCCTCTTTTACAGCTGCACCGCGTCTTTTCTTCTTTATAAAATATGAAGAAAACTCTGATTTATGGCAATAAAAAAACTGTCTCCAGTATTTTCGCACTGAAAACAGCCTTATTTCTGACTTTTTATAATTTTATAAACTTCTTACTAACTATCTTTTAAACTTCCTTTAATGCCTGGCGGATAGCCTCTGCCATCTCTTCATACTCTGCATCTGTAAGAATAGTCCTACCGCTGTTCATCTCAAATGTGCTGCCCCATTCTTCGCCGCCTTTGTATTTAGGAACGATGTGGAAATGTAAATGATGTCCGGTATCACCGTATGCGCCATAGTTTACCTTATCCGGATTGAATACTTTGTGAATAGCTCTTGCAACCTTTGCAACATCTGCAAAATAATCATTTCTCTCTTCATCAGTCAGTTCGATCAATTCGCTGACATGTTTTTTATGAGCTAAGATCACTCTTCCTCTTTTGCTCTGCTCCTTGAACACATACAGCTTGCCTGTTTTCATCTCGCAGCATGGATAACCAAACTTAGCTAACAGTTCTCCCTCTACACAATATGCGCAATTTGGATCTTTAACCATTTCTCCCATTTTTTAGAACCTCACATTCTGTTAGATTTAATTCATTTTTAGAATACCACTCTGGTATTAAAAAATCAACAAAAAGCAGGTTATGATATACTCAGATAGTCTGTTTTATGTTATACTCTTTATAAACAAACATCATAGGAGTATTTTATGAGCAATTTAAATTTCCGGAAGCAGCGCAACCACAGAGGATTTTTCTTCCGCCTGTCCCGTCACCTTCCTACCTTTATATTACTTTTAGTCATCGCCCTTCTGCTTGGGGGCGGTATTTTTGCCTTTTCGCACTTTGTTTTAAAACAGAAGCCCGGATCATTGCCAGCTTCGGCCACTGCCTCTGAGGCAAACCGCAAACCAGATAAGGACAAGCCTTCCACTGCACAAGAACCAGATCCCATTGACACATTGATCGCACAGGCAGATCGTCTGGCCAAAGGATACGATTATGACAAGGCCATGGAACTTTTGCAGCAGGATGCTTCTCTTGCAGCTGACTCCCGTATAGAGGAAGCAGTTTCCACTTATCAGTCTGAAAAGGATGCCCTGGTTCCAGCTGATGTAAAAAATGTGACCCATGTATTTTTCCACTCTCTGATCATGGATACAGCAAAAGCTTTTGATGGAGATTCCCGTTCAGGGGGATATAACTCCGTTATGACCACAAAAGATGAATTTTTAAAGATCTTAGATGCCCTTTACAATGACGGCTACGTTCTGGTGCGCATCCATGATATTGCCTATGAAACCAGCGATGAAAATGGAAATCCTGTATTCACCTGGGGAAATATCATGCTTCCGGAAGGAAAGAAGCCTATTGTCATGTCCCAGGATGATGTGTGCTACTACCCATATATGGACGGAGATGGCTTTGCAAGCAAGATCATCATTGGTGAGGACGAACGGCCTTCCTGTGAAATGAAAATGGAGGACGGAACAGTTTCTGCCGGCTCTTATGATCTGGTTCCGATTTTAAATGACTTTATTGATGAACATCCGGATTTCTCCTATAAAGGAGCCAAAGCTATTATCGCCCTTACTGGTTATGAGGGCATCTTTGGCTACCGCACTGCTTCTTCCTACAGCGAAAGCCCGGATTATGAAAGGGAACGGGAACAGGCTGCTAAAGTAGCACAGTGTCTGCGGGATGACGGCTGGGAACTGGCAAGCCATAGCTGGGGGCATTTATGGATGGGCGTTTCCGGAAACCCTGAAAAGCCTTACAAAATCAGCGATGAGCGTTTCTATACAGATACCGATAAATGGGAAAATGAAGTAGAATCCCTTATCGGACCTACAGATATTTACATTTATCCAAATGGAAACGACATTGCAGACTGGCACCCTTATACAGAGGAAAATTACCGTTACCAGTACCTTGCTTCCAAGGGCTTCCGCTATTTCTGCAATGTGGATGCCAGCAAGCCGGCCTGGATCCAGATGGGACATGATTACCTGCGTATGGCAAGAAGAAACTTAGACGGATACCGCCTGTATGAAGATATGATCCAGGAAGATCCTGCAAAGAAGCGCTTAAGTGACTTATTTGACTCTTCCCAGATCTTTGACACATCCCGTCCTACTCCGGTCACCTGGAATTACGGACAGACGCAGAATGAAACACCTGCTAACGAAACAACTGCAGCACAGCAGTAAAACCGCTGCAAACATTTTTCCATTTTCTGCGTATATTAAATCAAGAATGAACTTTGGGGTATCTTTATGAAACCCAAACTGCAGGTTTGCAGGGTCAGCTTTTCCTACCACAGTAAACATAAGGAAACGCTGGCCCTTTCTGATATTTCTTTTACTGTGGAGCACGGGGAATTTGTAGCCATTCTAGGCCCTTCCGGCTGTGGAAAATCCACTCTTTTATCCCTTATTTGCGGCCTTGACGAACCGGAAGCCGGTGCCATCTTCCTGGATGGGGAACTTCTGGAAAAAAATCCGGGAAATGCTTTTCATATCGGCTACATGTTCCAGAAAGACCAGCTGTTTGAATGGCGGGATATTCTTTCTAATGTCTCACTTGGACTGGAGATCCAGCATCAGCTGACAGATGACCGGAAAAAAGAACTGTCTGCCATGCTTTCTGATTATGGACTTGCCGGTTTTGAACATGCAAAGCCTTCTGCTCTCTCCGGCGGCATGCGCCAGAGAGCCGCCCTTATACGCACCCTGGCCCTAAAACCGGACCTGCTCTTACTGGATGAGCCTTTTTCTGCTCTTGATCATCAGAACAGGCTTACTGTATGCGATGATATCAGCTCTATTTTAAGAAAAACTAACAAAACAGCTGTTCTGGTCACACACGACCTGTCAGAAGCCATCAGTTTTGCCGACCGTATTATCGTCCTCACTCCAAGACCGGGGCGTATCCGCGCTGTTCTGTCTGTTTCATTTCCTGATGATATGAATACTCCTTTAAAACGGCGCAACTGCCCGGAATTTTCCCATTATTTTGATCTTTTGTGGAAGGAGCTGAAAACAGATGACCAGACAGCAGGAATATGAAGCAAAGCTTTTAAGAGAAGCCAGACAGATCAAATTATGCCGTATCATCCTTTTTATCCTTTTTCTGTCCCTGTGGGAGCTGACGGCTTCTTTAGGAATGATCAACCGTTTTATATTCAGCTGCCCCTCCCAGATCCTTTTGTGTCTGTTTCACATGTTTTTGGATAAAAGCCTTTTTCTCCACACCGGAGTCACATTGACCGAAACCCTGGTAAGCTTCTTTTTGTGTACCCTGATCAGCCTTATCACAGCCCTTTTTCTCTGGTCAGATCCTCTTGCTGCCCAGGTGTTTGAGCCTTTTTTAGTTCTATTAAACAGCCTTCCAAAATCTGCTCTGGCACCCCTTCTCCTTGTATGGCTTGGAAGCCGTATGCGCATGGTGGTAACTGCTGCTGTTTCCATTGCTGTTTTTGGCTCTGTCATGACTTTATATACAGGCTTTAACCAAATGGATCATGATAAGATCCGGCTGATTTTTTCTCTGGGAGGCAGTAAAAAAGATGTACTTACCAAAGTTCTCCTTCCCGGCAGTCTTCCTCTGCTTATGAGTACCATGAAAGTAAACATCGGGCTCTGTCTGGTAGGTGTGATCATCGGTGAATTTTTAAGTGCCAAAGCAGGCCTTGGCTATCTTATCACTTATGCATCCCAGACCTTTGAAATGACAAAACTGATGAGTGCCCTGATCATTTTATGCCTGCTTTCATGGATATTGTATCAGGGAGTAACTATACTGGAAAAAAGACTGCGTTCCTGGTAAAAATAATAAACTGCCGTTCCTGGTAAAAATACCTCTTATGCATCCGGCACTTAAACAATGAAAACAGAAAGGCTGAAAAAAACCGCCGCAAAAAAGGCTGTTCTCACCTTTATGCGGCGGCTCATTTTTCTAAGCGGTGATATCACCGTCAGGTAACATGTACGTTTACTTGCAAAGCTTCTTAAATTCATCTGCTACGAACTGTACCTGGGTTCCGATGATAACCTGGACAGCAGTCTTGCTTGGACGTATCACGCCTGCAACACCTGCTGACTTGATCACCTTTTCATTAACCTTTGTATAATCCTTTACTTCCAGACGTAATCTGGTAATGCAGTTGTCAATGGAAGTTACATTTTCAGGACCGCCAACGCCTTCCAAAACGATTTTTGCAACGGAGGTGTAATCATTGTTTGCCAGAGTTGCCTTTAACTCTTCTGCATCATCATCTTCCCGTCCCGGTGTCTTTAAATTGAACTTTGTAATAGCGAAACGGAATACGATATAATAAAGAA
>OLVP01000451.1_pt1 | contig 35310 bp, 30 predicted proteins | sample 1673281 | NCBI WGS metagenome assembly OLVP01 (sample SAMEA3178940, study PRJEB25190) | human gut metagenome | biome: human gut; feature: human-associated habitat; material: faeces | place: Austria | collected 2013
GTATGAGTGTATAGTAAAAGCCCTTCGCATAAGCGAAGGGCTAATCTATTATTTCTCTTGTACTTATTCTCTTGTACTTGTTTGCCACTCATATGTTCAATAGTGATTTCAAACATCTGTGTTGCCCCACTAATTCACTAATACAACATATAAACTAAGTTCGTATATCTTATAATCCGTTAAACCTACATCCTCATAATACATAGATAATGTACAAGGATACTTGAACCCCATCCTAGAATATAACTTTTCAGCAGGAACATTGCCTTTAAGGACATCAAGACGTATAGATTTTTGTTTATTTAATTGATCATAAATAAATCTCTCTTTGAAATTGAAGTTATTAGAAATCCAGACTCAAGATAAATATCCTTTTTTCATCCTATAGCATATATACTATCTTTTATTCCATCTATAAGGGAATGGTAAAATGATTTTATTGCTTCAAATTGTTTAATACGTACTTTTTTATAATCATTGTTTAATTCTGTTTTCACATTAACTTTTTTTATCTTGAACTACAATAAGTAATGCGACAAAATTAAATCAATTTTCTAATCTGATGTTTTAACATGTCAAATGGTCTTTTAAACCCAAGACATTACCTAAATCAATTATTAATCAATATTAGTGCTTCTATTAGTTTATCTAGTATTACTTTAGCTAAATCAGTTTTCTTAGAAAAAATTCTCGAAGTAAACAGTTACTATTTTCATTAGAACCACGTTGCCATGCTACGTAAGCATCGGCAAAATACATTGATATTCCAAACTCGGCTTCAACCTGTTCATAGCATGCAAATTCTTTACCACGGTACAACGTAAAGATTTTAAGTAATATACTAGTTAATATATTGTATAGGGAACGAATAACTAAAAACATAGAATCCTTAGTTCAATCATTTATATTTATTGCCACATAGAATCGAGTTTTACCTTCAACAAATGTGGCCAAACAGCCTTTACCTTGACCTCTGGAAGAAACCATTGTCTCTAGTTCCCAATGTCCAAAAACCTTACAATTTTCAACTTCATGAGATCGTTCTTTAATAGTTCTTTTAATATTGAATCGTCCACCAGTTTCTTGCGTAGCGGGCTTTTCCCCTTTCCGTCGAAGTACCCGTTACAGCAAGAAAACCACGATGGATCCATGAATATATTGTCTTTAAGCTTAAAACTCCAACTAATTCAGCACCAACCAATTCTTCTGGCGACCAAGTTTGTTGTAATCTGGATTCAATTAAAGCCGCTAATTAAGGTATTAACTTTTTTTGTATTCCTTTATTAGCAGACTCATTAGTTGCTAACTACTGTGTCTTAATCGCAGAATATTCGCTTTCAACGCGATTTAATTCTCTTGCTACAATAAATGGTGGACACCGATTAAACTTGCAATTCTACGAACAGAGTACCCTTCTTTCCTTAAAATTTCTATTTGACTTCATTTTTATTTGTCACAATATATTTTATAATTCACTATAAATTAATTTTGATATTATCTGATATTTTGATATTATTGTGCCAAAAATTATATTCATTGAGTTTTTGTGTAATACCATTATATACATTACAAGTATTAGTTGGATCTTTAATTGTAATTATTAAACAAAATTCTTGACTTAACTCCCTATTTTCGATAGCTGCCTTATCTTCAATACTACTTCTATAAGTGTTATCTATTGTTAAATACCATTTTTTATCGGCAGTTATATATTTCTTATTCCCTTCTGTTAACTCAGATGTATCTACTGCATATTTTTTTACTGGATAGTATTTGTCTCCATACTGAATTAACATTCTTTCTTTTAACGCAAACTCTTTTGATGATTCTCTCATTTTGACCTTGCTATATAATGAACCTACCAATATATTTTGAGTCCCACTCCTCCCAATCGGATTTAATATACAATTCTTACTTGTATCCCTAGGTACCTTCTGATCATAAGAACCAAACTTCACATTTATATTCGATTGACAATATTCGAACCCTTGAGTTGGATCTAAAATAGGATCATATACAAGTGTTACAATAGCCTGAAAATTAAAGAGCCCATCCTTTACCAAGCATTCTGGTATAGGAAAATCTTTAATATCTATAAAGCTTCCTTTTAGCAGAACATCACGCAATATTAAAGTTGTTTCATTTGGAGTATTATATAATATGTTATGAACGGTATCAGGTAATCCAAAGCCAAGATATTTAGTTCTTTCAAATTCTCGTATTTCAGTATTATTAGGATAATTAGCTGAATGAATTATTAAGCTTTTCAATAATAAAGGGTCAAATTCTTCATCAATTTCATTTAATAAACCCGCAGCTAAAGCAGCTACTCTAGGAGTAGAAAAGCTAGTGCCTGCTTGTTCTGCAATCTCTCCATTTTTAGAAAATGATTTTACTCCCCCTTGAATAATCTCTCCACGTAAATTGACTCCAGCATTCCCACCTAAATGAACAATATCAGGCTTTATTATATATGCTGGGCCAGGACCTCTTCTCGAAAATGGCGATAAGTTATATGGCTCAGATATCCAACCATACGCCTTTTTATCTGCAATAGATCCAACCACCAAAGATCTAATAGAATCAGCTCCTTCGTGTAATTTGCCAACAGTAAGCCCTCTAGCAAAATTAGTGCAATTTCCAGCTGATTTACATATTAGAACATTATATGTGTCTTGAATATCATCCAATGCAATAGCAAAATCACTAAATTTTTGTTCAGATATTTCTCGAACAATACTTATTGATAAATTCCATATTTTTATTTTTTTATGGTTATTTTTTATAACCTCTCTAATATTTTCTATTAATTCATCTTCTTCTATACTTTCTTTTTGAGTATCTGGAAAAATCGTAGCGTCAAAGACTCTTATATTTTTAGCCCCGACAACTTCTTCTCCTTGAAGCTCATCCCCATATGTAATAATACCCGCAACAAATGTACCATGACTTTCCGATATTGATTCATTTGGATATGGGGAATTTCTATCTCCATAAATCCATGACTTTAATGGGGCTATCCCAGATATTCCATTATCTAAAACACCAACAATCTCACTTTTTTTATCAATATCATATTCTTTTATTTTTATTTCATCTTTTTTATTCAAAACATCTAAATTAATTGATATATATGGCATAGGAACAAATTCTTCTGCTAAATCAAACAAGGTGCTATTTACAAGTTTATCCACTTGCAAATTTGAGATATTGCATAGCTTATATATTATTAGTGATTTCGCATAATTTTTTTTACAAATTCTACATGTTCATTTCTCAAAAGCATCTCAAAATTTTTTTTATGACTAGTGTTAGTAGAATAGTCGTTAAAGTTAAAAAGTTTCACCTTATAGTTAGAGACACCTTCAGTTTTATATATAGTAGGCTTATATTTAATAATATTATCAATACCCGAAATACCATATGCATTATTTTTAACATCGGTTATTTTTTCTTTAATTTTATCTCCATCTTCTTGAGAATCTACACGAATAATTAAAGTATTTTCATCTGAAACTCCAATAACATTGTTTTTATTAGTAAAAAATATATTCTCGATTTTCTTTCTATGGCTTTTAGCATGTGCATCTTTATTTAATTTTGCTTCAATTATAACTGGTATATTTCTGTCTTCCCAATCTTCTTCTAACGCATCAAAAATCATTTGGGATAATTTAGCAGATTTTTCATTTAACTCACTGCCACTTAGAACAAATTTAGGAAGTTCATTTTTTCCTCCACCTTCTACTCTTTGTTTATCCTCTTCTCGTTTAGCAAAAAATTTAATTGGCAATTTCTCTTCCATTCTTATTTACCCCTTAACTTTTTAGAAACCATCTGTATTCTTCTCAATGGTAATCCACAACTTTGTAATTCTCTATGAGTCATACCTCCTTGAATTAAAAATTCAATGAACTCCGAATCATTAGTTATTGAATGATTTTTGAATAAAAATGATTCTCTTAAAATATCAAATAATGTAATCTTATTTTTTTCATTTATTACGGAACTTCTCATAGAATTATTCATTATAGTGTTAATATCAGAATGACTTAATCCTATTAGCGAACTTGATAAATTCTCAATTTTTTTATCTGAAATATCAAATTTAAATTTTGATTTATCAATACATGTATGAATCAAACTGTTAATTTCAACTTCTGTTGGTTTACTAATGCTCAAAACTCTATTAAATCTACGCCAAATAGCGGAATCAAGTAATTCATGATGATTTGTAGCTGCAATTATAATACTATCTTTACTAAAAACATCTATATTTTGAATAAGGCTATTTACAACTCTTTTTAATTCACCCGTCTCATTTTTATCATCTCTTATTTTAGCGATTACATCAAATTCATCTAAAAACAAGATACATTCTTGTTTAGAAGCAAAATCAAATATTTTCCTAATATTTTTTGCTGTACTTCCCAACAAAGATGAAATCATTCCATCCAACCTTGCAGTTATTAATGGAAGTCCAGTCTCCATAGATATATATTGTGCCATTGAGGTTTTACCACATCCCGGCGGACCATAGAGAAGCAATGTACAAGGTTCATCTATTCCAATTTTTAATAATTTATCTCTATTTTCATAACCTTTTATAAACTCCCTAATTTTATTATCAATTTCATTATTCAAAATAAATTTGTCTCTATCAATAATTGGATAGCTAATATCAACCATTTCCATTCTACTTTCACCATCAACAGGCTTAGATGATAATGAATCTAAGGACAATATTCCCCCTCTTTTTTTTGATAATAAATTGTTTATTTTTCGTGATAATACTAAATCACCGTCATTTTCTAATTTCTTAGCCAATATTTTTGAATAATTAAAAACCTTTTCCTTGTCTCCGGATAATGCGCCTTCAATTATTTTGGAAATTTCAGTATACATTCCATGCACCCCCTATTTTTATATTATATATTAACCTGTATTATTTTTTCAATATTTTCGTTATCAAAACAATAATTTTTGTTATTATTTCAAAATTATCGTTATCAAAAATATCAAACTGATTTAATTCTAAGACCACAACGACCATAAATTTATCTATCAGTTTTTTATTTGCCTCTTTTTTTATTGTCCTTTCATTATTTCCTTTATCTTTAACAGTTTTGAATAAAGTATCCTGATATTGCTATGCACCTTATTGTTATTATTAATGGAAGTCCTGATTTGCCCCAAGAGTTTAACAAAATCTCTTAGCCTAAATTCTTTTGGAATGATACTTTATTCACCATAAGCAAAACAATTATTATATACCTTATTTTTTTATCATCTTTGGAAACTACGTAAAAATTCGCTATCTTAAAGGCTTCTCCGTTCTTATTTTCTTTTTAAATTATATCAACCTCCCCAACGATATTTTCTAAAACATTGATAAGATTATTCTTTTCTTCCTGAACATAAGACAGGTCTTTTATCTCCCTCTGTTTCATTAAATCCTCAATCATATAGTCAAATTCTTAATGCAACAAATTAGATCTCTCATTGTCAATATAAGAGTCATAAAGATTGTCCAGAGTCACTCTCATCATTGATATCTTTTTCCATGCTTATAATTGCCTTTACAAAATCCTTGTTGTTATCACCTATCATATTGTCTAGTTTATTTCTCATGGTTTTGTAATAAAGGTTTTATCTCCTGACAGAGCAAAAAGAAGCTTACCCGCTTTTTATCTTAAAATTTCCTATTCTATGGTTTTTGCTTTTTTTCTATTTTGCTTTCATTTTCTCCTTTATTCTCATAATCTAGGTTTTCTGTTTTGATAAGAGTATCATCAATATACCGTACCCAAGTTTTCTTCTCTAAATTAAGCTCATACTGAATACCATATTTTTCATTCACCAATATTTCAGGTACTTTCAGAAAGTTAAATTGCTCTACGTTACGATTATAGAAATAGTCAAAGTCCATACAGTATTACCACCTTCCTTAAAATTTGCAAAGAAAAAGACGATAGTTTTTTCTCTATCGCCTTTGATAAACATTTTATGAATTTTTTTATTTTACAAACTGGAATTGCCCTTCTAAAATCATACTATTTTTACAATAAATCATTAAATTAGATTATAAAGATATATCTTCTATTGCACAGCAAATGATTGAAGCAAGTTGGTTTATAGCATTTTCACTCACATTAACATTAGCATTTATATTAGCGGGATGAGCTATCTTATTTCGTAAAACAGTAAATTGATCATCTTTCTCATTAATTTTTACACCTGGGCGGGTAGATAAAGATAGCCTCAAATTTATTCCAACCCTAGAACAGTTATCTGAAATATATTTTACTACTTGTTTTTGACTTTCTCTTTGGCTAGAATATACTTCCTTTACTAAGCACATCAGATAAGCATACATCGCCATATACTTTTGAATGATATTATCTCCTTGAAGTAATAAAAACAAAATATCATACTTATCACTTTTTATAGTGTAATCTGAAATCTTAATATCTTCTATCCATTGTTTCAAAATTTCATTTCCGTTTTTAAACTTAGAACGACAAAGCAAGGAATCAGTAATTCCAATATGATCATTAAATCTATCTTCATCGCCTAATAAATGCAACTCTGAAATATGAATAGTGGGTTTAAGTAAAACACTTGAATACTTCAAACTATTTTTTAAAAGAGCAATCATCATATTACCAAGATACAAAGAAAGGTAATTAACTATTCCCAAAACATTATTTTCTGAAATCTCAAGTGAATTATGTAAACAAAAGATAACCTTACTAATATCTGACGATACTTGTATTTTGCTTATATACTTATCATTGTTAATTATACATTCCGCATCTTTATCAAATACAAAAGAATTCTGACAGTCGTCTTTCTTAACGCCTAAAATATCAAAAATAACATATTTACTATTTTCCACTTTTCCACCTCACACTTACAAATTCAAATTTATCACTTCCTGATTTAAACTGATTATATCGCTTCATTGATATCTTATATAAAAGCTATAAATACTGATCCAACCATCAGCATTCCGTATGGTCTTAATAAAAATCCTACTATTAATGCTTTTATGCCTATTGAAAAAATTTTTTAAAACAATAATTCGACACTAACAACGCTTCCATAAATATAAGTATAAGCATGAGCATTAACAAATACACTATTTTTATTTCTATGGCAAATAAAAATGTCAAAAATGCAGTGATAATACTTAATACCAAGCCAATTGGAAATAAGATTATTTTTACAATTTACCTTATAAATCCCCCCATTTTTACTAAATCATTTTAAAATACCTTAAAACACCCATTATAATTTCCTCTTTTTCTAATATACATTGTGAAATATCCTGTTTCTTTTTTCGATCTATTATAATTCTCCCTCAGTGCAATTCCACACTTCTTTTTGATCTGTGTAGTATAAAATGTTAAAACCTTTAAAATACATTTTTCTAATATATATTCTTTGATTTATGTATAAGTTGCTTTACTTCCAGCACTTGCCAAATCAAGCTCATCTAGCTTAATTTCAACATCAATATGCTTATCAACATTAAGTTTGGACAATAATGCCACTGCCTCAACGTGAGCGGTCATTGGGAACATATCTACCGGTTGTACCTCTTTGAGTTCGTAGCCGTAGTGTGTTAGTATTTCAATGTCTCTTGCCATGGTTGCTGGGTTACAGGATACGTAGACAATGCGTTTTGGTTCCATACACGCTGCAGAGGTTAGTACTTCTTCTTTGCAGCCAGCCCGGATTGGATCGAATACGATAACGTCAGGTCGTACGCCTGCTTTGTAGAGTTTTGGCATTTCTACGGCCGCATCAGCAACTATAAACTCTGTATTATCGTAGCCATTGTGTCGTGCATTTTCACGAGCATTGATAATCGCTGGTTCTACGATTTCTATACCAATAACATGTTTCGCTTTATGAGCTAAGAACAGTGAAATAGTACCAGTACCACAGTACGCATCGATAACGGTTTCGTTTCCTTTTAGGTCTGCATACTCTAATGCTTGATCATAAAGCACCGTAGTTTGTTCAGGATTGACTTGGAAGAAAGAGTGTGGAGATAAGGTAAACCGTAAATCCTTGATATGGTCTGTAATCGTTCCATCCCCATAGAGAACACTATTTTTAGGCCCTAATATAACATTAGTACGCTTCCCATTTACATTATGAACAATGGTTTCCACTTGGGGAACTCGTTCAGTTAATTTTTCAACCCACTTCTCTTGATGTGGCAAGTGTTCTGTCGCGGTTACAAGGATAATCATCCATCCAGATTGTCCAATGCGACCGATTACATGACGTAGCACACCTTTACCAGTATGTTCATCATAAGGCTCAATATCAAATTCTTTAGCAATTTGGTAGCAAGCTTGAGCAATGATATTATTACCTTCATCTTGTATAGGACAATTCGTACCTTGCACAATATCATGTGATCCCATCGCATAGAATCCCATTTGAATATTCCCTTTAGTCCCACCCACAGGCATTTGCATCTTATTACGATAGGCCCATGGTTCTTTAGGTCCTAATGCTGGCTTAACAAGATCTGGATTTTGATGACCAATGCGTTCAATAACGTCCTTCACCTTTTGTGTTTTTAGTGAAAGCTGTCCTTCATAGGTAATGTGTTGTAATTGGCAGCCTCCACAGAATCCATAAAGATCACACCTAGCATCAATACGATTAGGAGCCATAGTAACAATTTCTAGAAGTTTACCTGTGGCATAAGTCTTTTTAACCATATTGATGGATACTTTCACGGATTCTCCAGGCAAGGCAAAGGGAACAAAGACTGTAAAATCCTCTACACGACCTACCCCTTCACCACTACTACCGATACCATGAATAGCAACTAATACTTCATCACCTAACTTAACTGGAGCATTGAGTATGGCCTGTTGCTTCTTAGATAATGTACTAATAACTAATTGACCTGTATTCGCACGATTACCGTTTCTACGTTGTTGTTTAGATTTTTTCTTACAAGATGTACGACTTGTACCGTTCATTACGAATCTCTTTTCTTCCAAATTTTAATCATGCCAGTTACGATAAGTACAAAAAATACAGTGCCAAATTTCACGAGTAATTCTTCACCTTGAATATATGGCATAAGAAGTGGGTCTTCCACAATCATTTCACCAGCAACCCAACCTAATAACGCACCACCAGCCCAAAGAATGACAGGAAACTTATTGATGATACGAGCAAATAGTGTAGAGCAGAACACAATGATGGGAACAGTAATCAACATACCAACAATAACGAGCTCTAAATGTCCTTTAGCGGCACCAACTACGCCAATTACATTATCGATACTCATCATCGCATCAGCCACAATGATTGTCCAAATGGCTCCCATTAAGGAATTCTTAGCTTCGATATGTGCCTCTTCATCTCCGCCTTTTAAGAGTTGAATGGCAATCCATACAAGTACAAGGCCACCACCTAAGTGAATAAGAGGAATTAAAGTAAGTGCTTCCACTAAAAGAGTGGCAAATACAAGGCGCATTCCAATAGCCCCTACTGTACCCCAGATAACGGCTTTCTTTTGTAATTCTGGCGCCAATTTACCCGCTGCCATACCAATAACGACGGCATTATCTCCTGCCAATAAAATATCGATCAAAATAATTTTACTAATCGTTATCCACGTTGCAGCTTCTAAAAATTCCATTCTATACTTACCTCAATTCACTCTACTAATTCTATAACTATCCATTAACTATACCACAAATTCTCTATTTTCTCATCTAAAAGAAAGCACTTAGACTACCACAGTTATTCTTAAGATTAGCCTATGACATTCTTTATAATAACTATACTTTTACAAAAAAATATCTCTCCTCCTATGACTAGAAGAAGAGATATATTACATTATTTTTTAAGTTTCTTTACTAACAAAGATGCCCCTACTACGAGGATAACGGCTCCGACTTTGATGAGTAATGCATATGGTTCTACGGTATGTGAAATTAATTTATCTTCCACACTCATCGCTGCCCCCACCCAGGCGAGAATACCGCCACCAACGTAAAGGATGATTGGAAAGCGTTCGATCACTTTTACAAATAAAGTACTACCATAAATAATAATAGGTACTGTAATAAGCATACCGATAGCAACTAATGTCATATCGCCACCAGCGGCACCAACTACACCAATAACATTGTCAATACCCATAATTCCATCTGCAATAACAATGGTCATGATAGCAGCGCGCAAGTTATCTTTAGCCTCAATGTTGTGCTCGCTATCATCATCAACAACAAGCTTGTAACCGATCCATAAAAGAAGAATACCACCTACTAAACGTAAAGCAGGAATATTGTTCAATGCCTCTACAAAAAGGAATGCCATAACAAGGCGTAAAATAATGGCGCCAGCTGTGCCCCAGAAAATCGCTTTTTTCTGTAAATGTGCGGGTAAGTTGCGAGCCGCCATACCAATAACGATAGCATTATCACCAGCTAATAAAATATCAATAACGATGATTTGAAGCATCGCTAATAAGCCTTGTACAGTTAAGATGTCCAATGTATCCTCCTTAGAATAAAACAATAGTATATATATTATAATCGATATAGTAAGGTAGTGTAAAATTCAATTATCAACATATGTATACGTTTTTATCATAATTCTTTCTTATTAAATAAGATAGTTTATATAAGCTCATTTCTCCCCTTACATGATCATAATATGGGCTCTATTTTTTTATATATTTAATTCCTTTTTTTCTTAGGTTTTGGCTATTAAATTAAGCTACTTTATGATATGGTATAGTATATCGTTACTAGGGAGGTTAGTATGTATCAAACATATTCTATACTGCAAAAATTATGGTTGTTCATAAAACTATTTACTCCAATGTGCATCACTCAATTTTCCCTGATTGGGGCGACCTTCATCGCCATTTTTTTAACGGGGCAATATAGTACGACTGATTTAGCGGGTGTCGCTACGGGATATAATTTATGGCTCCTCTTCTATATCTTTGCACAAGGTACATTAATGGGTATCACGCCAATCATTTCTCAACTATTAGGAGCTAAGAAAACAGATGATATTCCAATAATCTTTCATCAAGGCCTTTTCATCGGTACAGGACTAGCATTTTTAATTTTACTAATCGGTATATTCGGCTTACGCCCTTTATTGACATATTTAAATCTTGAACCAGCTGCCGCCGAGGTATGTATTAGTTATCTGAAAGCCTTTGCACTTGGTTTATTCCCATTACTCTGGGTAAATACCTTGCGTAATACAGTCGATTCTCATGGATTAACGCATTACTCCATGGCCATCGTCTTTACAAGCTTTGTGATTAACGTATTCTTAAATTACGCACTCATCTTTGGTCATTACGGTTTTCCTGAAATCGGTGGCGTTGGAGCTGGCTACGGTATTGCTGGTGCCTGTTGGACGAACTTTATTCTATTTAGCTTAGTCATTCTATTGCATCCTAAGTTAAAAGGCTATCGCATCTATAAAGATTTCCATAGTCCTAATTTCCACTATATCCGTGAACAATTACAAGTTGGTATACCCATTGGTTTTTCCATCTTCTTTGAAGCTAGTATCTTTAGCATTGCTGGTCTCTTAATGGTTCACTTTGGATCTGCTGTAGTAGCAGCTCATCAATCGGTTATTTCCTTTACTAATGTATTCTACTGCTTACCATTAAGCATTGCCATGTCTTCTACCATTGCCGTTGCTTATGAACTCGGTGCAGGGCGAAAAAAGGAAGCCATTCAATACTCTTATATTTCTCGTGTATTAGCTATCATTATAGCTGTTCTTATATGCGCATTTACGTTCACCCATATGGATAATATTGCTGATCTATTCACCAATGATGATGAAGTATATGAGCTTATTTATCACTTCCTGGGGTATGGCGTATTTTTTGCTGCTATCGATGCCATAGGTACTCCATTACAAGGTATTCTAAGAGCCTACAAGGATGTAAAAGTAGTTCTTTACATCTCACTCATTTCTTATTGGGGTGTATGTTTCCCAACGGCTTATACCCTTGCTAAAAATCCTAATTATGGACCATTTGGCGTATGGATTGGTTTGTTGGCTAGTGTAGTAGTTGCAGGTATATTATTTACACTTCGCACATACTATATACAACATTACAAACCTAAAGCTATTACAAAATAATAAAAGCACCTATTGAATATTACACATCAGTGTAAAACATTAATAGGTGCTTTTTCCATTTTATTTTAAAATCTCTTGTTTCTCTACTTTGGACATACGAAAGAAATTATATAGCATTTCTGCCGTCTTATAATTCATAGATTCTACTTTTGCAAGTTCATCAATAGATGCCTCTTTCATGGCCTCTAAACTATTAAAGTGAGCCCATAAGGCCTTACGGCGTTTAGGCCCGATGCCTTCAATATGGTCTAATATAGACTCAAGATTTCGCTTGCCACGCAACTTACGGTGATAGGTAATAGCAAAGCGATGAGCTTCATCACGAATTTGTTGAAGTAATTGAAGTTCCGGCGTGTGATGACTCAAAATGATACTTTCAGATTGCCCCTCTACAAAGACCTCTTCAATACGTTTAGCCAAGGAAATGACAGGCACATCTGTAACACCAACGGCACGGATTAACGGCAAAGCCGCATTGAGCTGACCTTTACCTCCATCGATGATAATAAGGTCCGGCATAGGCCAGTCTGTTTCATTACCGTAGCGTCGTTCCATGATTTCTGCCATCGATTTAAAATCATCTGGCTTACCCTGTGTGGTTTTCAATTTAAAGCGACGATATTCCTTCTTCGCAGGCTTGCCACCTTCAAAAACAACCATAGAAGCTACCGTTTCAGCCCCTTGTGTATGAGATATATCAAAACACTCCATACGTTCAGGTAAACGTGGTAAGTCGAGAATTTCGGCTAACTTCTTAACCGCCCCACCAGTCTTATCGATTTGGTGCTGCCACTGACGACGACGTTCTTCAAGGAACGTTTCCGCATTTTCATGAGCCATCTTAATCATATCCATCTTATAGCCACGTTGTGGCACAGATACATCTACATGTTGGCCTTTGAGCTGTGTAAACCATTCCGTTAATAAGTCCCTGTCTGTACTCTCCATAGGTAGTAGTAACTCTTTAGGGATAAAGTTTGTATCTCCATAGTATTGCTTGATAAAGTCCGTCATAATCGTTTCTGGACTATCTCCATCATGTTGCACAAAGTAATTTTCACGGCCTAACAGACGACCACCGCGGATGAATAGCAACTGCACACAGGCCATCGATGTATCTACAGCTAACCCTAATACGTCTAAATCGCCACGTTGAGTAACCATGCGTTGCTTTTCTTGTATCTTTTCAATGCTAGACAATTGATCACGATACCTTGCCGCATCTTCAAAGCGCAAATCTTCTGCAGCAGTTTCCATCTTTGATTTAATTTCCTTTAGCAATGGTATAGGTTTGCCTTCAAAAAGTTCTATAATTTCGTCAATATACTTCCGATAATCCGGTACAGATATTTTGTTAAAACACGGTGCCTCGCAGTAATGCATATGATACTGCAAGCACGGGCGTTCTACCTTCATAGACTTACAGGTACGCAATGGATAGTACTGTCGTATTAATTTCAGTACCACATGAACAGATGTGACATCTGTAAAAGGGCCAAAGTACTTGGCTCCATCACGCTCTAGGCGACGCGTCATATATACTCGAGGATAGTCCTCTTGCACTGATATTTTAACATAGGGATACGTCTTATCATCACGAAGCCTAATATTATATTTCGGTTCATGCTCCTTGATAAGTGTATTCTCTAAAATGAGCGCTTCCATTTCCGTCTTGGTTTGAATGATTTCCACATCGACGGCACGCTTCATCATGGCCGTAACCTTTGGTGCGCGGTTCGCATCGTTACGTACATAGGAACGTACACGGTTGCGCAGATTGATAGCTTTACCTACATAGATGATGCGGTTATATTGATCGCGCCATAAATAGACACCTGGCGTCGTTGGCAGATGACTGACCTTTTCCAGTAATTCTTCAGACGCCATATTTCCTCCTTTCCTTGTAGATTACAAGAGAATAGCTTACACTCTTCTTTAAATAATGCTCTTTATGAGTTAAAGGATGTAGTCTATTCTCTTTATGATTTTTCTTTTATAGAAACTTAAATATATGTACTATTTTATTTCTTATGTTTCGCTGCTTTCATAAATTTCTTAGTCTGTTCTAATACAGGGCCCAAGAATTTGCCGGTATAGCTTTCTTTCACCTTAGCAATTTCCTCAGGCGTGCCAGTAGCCACGATAGTACCACCGCGATTACCACCTTCAGGACCAAGATCGATGATGTGGTCCGCCATTTTAATAACATCTAAGTTATGTTCGATAACGACAACTGTATCGCCACCCTCTACGAGTTGTTGCAATACATGTAACAACTTACGAATATCTTCAGCATGAAGACCTGTAGTAGGCTCATCGAGGATATATAGAGTTTTACCGGTGCTGCGACGAGCTAATTCAGTAGCTAATTTAACCCGTTGAGCCTCACCACCAGATAATGTTGTAGCTGCTTGACCTAAACGGATATACCCAAGACCCACCTCTTGGAGGGTAACCATCTTACGATTAATTTTAGGTATGGCACTAAAGAATTCTACCGCATCATCTACGGTCATATCTAATACATCAGCAATGGATTTACCTTTATACTTAACCTCCAAGGTTTCACGATTATATCGCGCCCCTTTGCAAACTTCACAAGGCACATATACATCTGGTAAGAAGTGCATTTCAATTTTAATGATACCGTCACCACGACAAGCTTCACAACGGCCACCTTTTACGTTAAAGCTAAAGCGCCCTTGTTTGTAACCGCGCATCTTTGCTTCCGGTGTTTGACTATATAGTTCGCGTATGGCATCAAATACACCTGTATATGTGGCTGGATTGGAACGAGGTGTACGTCCGATAGGGCTTTGATCAATATTGATGATTTTATCGATATGTTCAAGACCACGGATTTCTTTATGAGCCCCTACTTTGTGGTTAGAGCGATATAATTGATTAGCTAAACCTTTGTAGAGAATTTCATTAATCAAGGTAGACTTACCAGAACCGCTGACACCAGTAACAACATTAAACAAGCCAATAGGGAATTTTACATTTACATTTTGTAAATTGTTTTCCTTAGCACCGCGAATTTCAATGCAGTTCTTACCTGGTTTACGGCGTTCTTCCGGAAGAGCGATAAATTTACGACCACTCAAATACTGACCAGTAATAGAGTCTTTTACCTTCATAACTTCGTCAACAGAACCAGCGGCAATAATTTGACCGCCATGCTCACCTGCACCTGGACCAATGTCCACGAGATAGTCAGCCGCACGCATCGTATCTTCGTCGTGTTCTACAACGAGCAAGGTATTACCTAAGTCCCGCAATCCTTTTAAGGTATCGATGAGTCGATCATTATCTCGTTGATGTAGACCTATGGACGGTTCGTCTAGGATGTACAATACACCTACCAAACCAGAGCCGATTTGCGTAGCTAGACGAATACGCTGTGCTTCACCACCAGATAATGTGCCTGCACTACGGTTCATTGTTAGGTAATCGAGACCTACATTATTAAGGAAACCTAGACGAGCATTGATTTCCTTTAAAATTTGAGCACCAATCACTTGTTCACGTTCAGTTAACTGTAGATTACCAAAGAAATCGAGTGCTTCTTTAATAGTTAACTGCGTTACTTCGTTGATATTCTTATCCCCTACAGTAATAGCTAATACTTCAGGTTTAAGACGAGCACCATGGCAAGTAGTACACGGCTTAATAGACATAAACTTTTCAAATTCTTCACGCATAGAGTCTGTAGAGGCTTCACTATGACGGCGCTTAACCATCGGTAAAATACCTTCGTACTCAGTAAAGAATTCCTTTATCTCACCTCTCATATTTTCATAGGTGAAACTTACCTTATCCGTCGTACCGTACATCACCTTTTTCTGTAATGCTTTCGGCAATTCATCATAGGTGGAGTCTAAGGAATATCCATTAGCTTTTAATAGGCCTTCTACTTGACGCATAAACCAAGCATTAGGATTAGAGCTCAATGCTTGCACACAACCATCGGCAAAGCTAATGGATCCATCTGGAATAACGCGCTCCTCATCAACCTCCATAGTAGAACCAATCCCTAAACAGGATGGACACGCACCAAATGGACTATTAAATGAGAACATACGTGGTTCAATCTTAGGTAGCGAAACATGACAATCCGGGCACGCAAAATGTTGGCTATACATATGTTCAGGTCCATCTACCTCTTGAATCACAACGATGCCTTCCGCCCATTTTGATGCAGTCTCCATAGAGTCAGCCAACCGGGATTCAATGCCTTCTTTTACAACGAGGCGGTCAACAACGATATCGATGGAATGCTTCTTATTTTTCTCTAATACAATCTCTTCGTCCAAGGTACGCACTACACCATCTACGCGAGCACGAACAAAGCCTTCTTTGCGAAGTTGTTCAAATACCGATTTATGTTCTCCCTTTTTACCTTGAATCATAGGGGCTAGCACTAAAACCTTAGTACCTTCAGGAAAGCTCATTACATCATCTGTCATTTGTTGTATTGTTTGTTGTGTAATAGGCTTACCACACTCTGGGCAATGTGCATGACCCACGCGTGCAAATAAAAGACGTAAATAGTCGTAAATCTCCGTTACGGTACCAACCGTAGAGCGAGGGTTACGACTCGTCGTCTTTTGGTCGATAGAAATGGCTGGAGATAAACCTTCAATATAATCGACATCGGGTTTATCCATTTGTCCCAAGAATTGACGGGCATATGCAGACAGAGACTCAACATAACGACGTTGCCCTTCTGCGTAAATCGTATCAAATGCTAAGGATGATTTACCAGAGCCACTGAGTCCAGTCAAGACGATAAACTGATCACGTGGCAAGGATATATCAATATTTTTTAGGTTATGCTGACGCGCACCTTTTACAATCAATTGATCTTTCATTATCTTTCCTATTTAAAGAGATGATACCAAATGGCATCATCTCTCTGATTACTAACATGAAATAATATATGTATATTATCGCACATATAGTCTATATAATCTATGTGTTTTCTTACAATCTTTTAAAATTGTTCCTAAGATTTACTTTTTGAACCTGTCCGCTTTCTAGATTTGGTAGAAGCAGGCTTCTTCAACTTGCTATCTCCTGCACTATGCATATCGGACCATTGTTGACGTAATACGCCCAATTGATCACGTAACTTAGCAGCGGTTTCAAATTCAAGCTGCTTTGCGGCGGCCTTCATTTGACGATCTAGTTCTTCAATCTTATTGTACAATTCTTCCGGTGTTATATCTGCCACCTTAGGTGCTGATGTATCTTGAACATATGATTCGTGTCCATGGTCCATGCCCTCTGAGGATTTTTTTTGTTTTCCTTTTTTCGATGAAAGTCCCTTTCCATCGGTAACCATATCTTCTTCGATTTTCGTTAATTCGATTAGCTCTTTTACATCTTTAGATACAGATTTAGGCGTAATATTATGTTCAATATTATAAGCCTCTTGCACGGCACGACGACGGTCGGTTTCATCGATAGCCCGTTGCATAGAACCTGTTACACGATCTGCGTACATGATAACATGACCATTCACATTACGAGCCGCACGACCTATAGTTTGAATCATAGCCGTATCGGAACGCAAGAAACCTTCTTTATCCGCATCTAAGATAGCAACCAAAGAAACCTCTGGCATATCGAGACCTTCACGAAGCAAGTTGATACCAACTAATACATCGAATACGCCAGCCCGCAAATCACGAATGATTTCAGCCCGCTCAATAGTAACAATATCGGAATGAAGATAACGAACTCGTATGCCCATTTCCTTCAAGAATTCCGTTAAGTCCTCAGCCATCTTCTTCGTCAAGGTCGTAACGAGAACCCGTTCGTTCTTAGCAGCTCGTTTATGAATTTCTCCAAGCAAATCATCCATTTGCCCCTTAATAGGACGAATTTCTATAGATGGATCTAATAGGCCCGTAGGACGAATGATTTGCTCTGCAATATTCGTTTCTACTTCCATTTCGTATGGTCCAGGCGTTGCCGATACGTAAACAATTTGATTGATACGCTCTACAAATTCATCGAATTGAAGCGGTCTATTATCGAGTGCAGAAGGCAGCCGGAAACCGTATTCTATAAGAGATTCTTTACGGGCACGGTCACCATTGTACATAGCTCGAATTTGAGGCATCGTCACATGAGACTCGTCCACCATGATGAGGAAATCATCTGGGAAATAATCAATCAATGTAAACGGTGCTTCCCCAGCCTTGCGTTCAGACATATGACGTGAATAGTTTTCGATGCCCGAGCAATAGCCCATTTCTTGCATCATTTCTATATCATAACGGGTACGCTGTTCTAAGCGCTGAGCCTCCAATAGACGGTCAGCAGCTTTTAACTTCGCTAGCTGTTCATCTAGTTCGGCTTCTATACGCTCTACGGCAATATTCATCTTCTCTTTCGTCGTCACATAGTGAGATGCTGGATAGACAGCAACATGCTTTCGTTCCGCAATAACTTCACCCGTCAAGGAATCTACCTCTACGAGGCGGTCGATTTCATCACCAAAAAGCTCCACCCGAATGGCTCTTTCACTATAAGCGGCAGGGAAAATATCAATTGTATCCCCTTGTACACGGAAGGTACCGCGAATAAAGTTCATATCATTTCTCGTATATTGAATATCTACGAGTTTAGATAAGATTTCATCGCGCGACTTCGTTTGACCTAAGCGTAAGGACAATACGAGATCAGAATAGTCCTCAGGGTCACCTAAGCCATAAATACAGCTAACAGAGGCAACAATAATGACATCGCGGCGCTCAAAAAGACTCATCGTAGCACTATGTCGCAGTTTATCAATTTCATCATTAATAGACGCATCCTTCTCGATATAGGTATCACTAGAAGGAATATAGGCCTCCGGTTGATAAAAATCGTAGTAAGATACAAAATATTCTACCGCATTATTAGGGAAGAAACTTTTAAACTCGCTACATAATTGAGCAGCCAAGGTTTTATTGTGAGCAATGATCAAGGTCGGCTTTTGAACTGCCTCAATAACCTTGGCCATTGTAAAGGTCTTACCAGTACCAGTGGCACCGAGCAAAACTTGGGCCCATTCACCGCGTTCAATGCCTTCTGTTAAGGATTGAATCGCAGTAGGTTGGTCCCCTGTAGGCGCAAAGGGCGCCTCCACTTTAAATGGTTGGCCCCCCTCGTAATTATATGTACTATGCTTCATTACTGTTCATCCTGATGTTTACGGATGGCCTTCATCTCTTCATCCGTCAAACGACGACCTACATTTTCCGCTTGATTCAACGTATCCTCACCTTCTAAGACTTCGATGAGCATAGCAATAGAAAAGCGATCTAGTGTAGGTGTGGTCTTCTGAATCTCATCAGCCATCATCCAATCTGATTCAGTATAGTTATTAATACGTTCTGTAATTTCTTCCCAGTTTGAAAGTAGCAATCTCGTAATGGGGCGATATAGTTCAATACCGAAGTACTCGATTAAGCTAACTATCTTATTCATATTTTCTAGGCTAACATTACATTCATTTTTTTTATTTTCAGATTCTACATATTCAAGTAAGAATTCCCGGTTATATTTATTTGTCACCTTGAATCATTCCTTTATTAAATAATGCATTAGCAAATTCTTTTGCATTAAATGGACGCAAGTCATCCATACCTTCGCCAACGCCAATCCAGCGTACGGGTACGCCTAGTTCCTCTTTAATAGAGATAACTACGCCGCCTTTTGCCGTACCATCTAGTTTAGTTACAACAATACCATTTACTGGTACAGCTTGACCAAATAATTTAGCTTGACTTACTGCATTTTGACCCGTAGTACCATCTAATACGAGCAATGTTTGATGTGGCGCACCTTCTACGTGGTTATTCGCTACGCGTCCCATCTTTTTAAGCTCTTCCATAAGGTTAACCTTAGTATGTAGACGACCAGCCGTATCTACGATAACAAGGTCTGCATTACGAGCTTTCGCAGCTTCCATTGCATCATATACAACGGCAGCAGGATCTGCACCCTCTTTATGTTTAACAATCGGCACACCAACGCGATCAGCCCAAATGGATAATTGGTCAGCTGCAGCAGCACGGAATGTATCACCTGCTGCAATGATAACCTTTTTACCTTCTTTAGTATAATAATTAGCCAATTTAGCGATTGTCGTTGTTTTACCGACACCATTTACACCAACTACGAGGATAACCTCAGGATGATGCAAAGTAATTTCATCTTCTTGATCGATGAGCATTTCCGTGATGCGGTCTTCCATGAACGGCATTACATCGCCTGTATGATTGATGATACCTTCTGTTACACCACGACGAATTTCTTTCATCAAGTATTCTGTCGTCTTAGGGCCTAGATCACTAGTAAGCATAACTGCTTCTAAATCATCTAAAAAATCATCATCGATTTGCGCATAACCAATAACGATGCTTTCTACATTTTTTACAAAAGACTTACGAGTTTTTTCTAAACCGTCTTTAATTCTATCAAAGAATCCAAATGCCATTATGCTAGATCCTCCTTCACATCTTCAAATGCTACTGTTAATAATCGCGATACACCGCGTTCCACCATTGTTACCCCTTGAAGTACTTCGGCAGCTTCCATCGTCTTTTTACGGTGAGATACAACGATAAATTGTGTTTCTTTATTTACTCGATTTAAGTAGGAACTAAATCGTTCAACATTGGCTTCGTCAAGCGCCGCGTCAACTTCGTCAAGCACGCAGAACGGAGCTGGACGATAATCGAGGAATGAGAACAATAAAGCGATAACCGTAAGAGCACGTTCACCACCCGATAAAAGTGTCAATTGTTGACGCTTTTTCCCTGGTGGTTGAATATAGAAATCGATACCACCCGTCAAAATATTATCTGGATCAGTCAGTACAATTTGCGCAGTACCACCGCCAAACAATTGGCTGAATACCTCTTGGAATCTACGGCCTACCACATCCAATACATCGTATAGCTGTGTACTCATAGCCTTATCCATTTCGGCAATAACCGCCTGTAATTGCGTCTTTGCCGTATCTAAATCAGCTAATTGTGTGGTTAAGAAATCATATCGTTCTTTAGTCTCTTCATATTCCTCAACGGCATTTGGATTGACTGGACCCAATTCGGCAATTTCGGCCATCAACCGAGCTTGCTCATCCTTCCAATCATTAACGGAACCTTCAATGCGAAGGGCTTGAGCATCTTCCAATGTAAAGCCTAGCTCTTGTAATTCTTCTATAAAGCGCTCACAATCCATGCGATGACGTGTAATTTTACCTTCCATATCAACAAGACGACCTTGCACCACTTTATAGCGTTGATTCAATCGGTCTTGCTCACTGAGGATAGATTCCATTTCCTCGCGCCCCGTAGATGTTTTATCATAGGCTTCATCACGAAGAGCACGTAATCGTTCAACCTCAGCCGTAGCAGAGGCCAACTCTTGTTCTGCAACTTCCTGAGCCTTAGGTATTTCCTCTTCATAGCGTTGTGTAGTACTAACTAACAAATTACGAAGTGGTGTTAAGCGCTCAATAATACTAGAAATAGACTGATTACGCTGTTCACGTTGTGTTTCCCGTTCCTGAATGGTATGTCGCAAGGTATCACAAGTAAGGCGAACTTCTGTAAAAGCTTCATACGCCTCTTGTTGCACCTTTTGCAACACAGTCAATCGATCCATCAACGCCCCTTGATTACCATCCACACCATGATTCTCTTGCAAGGAAGCTAATGCTGTTTCTTGATCTTTCAAGTTAGCAGTTGTAGTAGCCAAATCAATATCAATTTGTACTAAACGTTGCTCTTCTTCTGAAAGAACACGTTTCTTACGATCTATCTGATGTTGTATATTTTGTACCTTTGTTTCACTAGCCACATAGAGTAAGTTCGTATGTTGATAGATTTCATCAAGGCTAGCTCGTTCTTTTTCAGCCTCTTCAACCCGTTTTTCTAGATTTTCTAAGCTAGCTGTTAAGGAACGGATTTGTTCTTCAATTTGTACAAGCTCTTGTTCAAGACTAGCTGCTTCTTCCTTACGGCTCAATACAGAGGCGCGCTTACGCTTCGTAGCACCACCCGTTAAAGAGCCACCCGGTTGGAACTGTTCACCCGTAAGAGTTACAATACGCAATTGCTGATTGTATTTTTTCTGTAATCCAATAGCATCATCCATAGAAGATACTACCAAGGTGCGCCCCAACAAGTATTGGAAAATATGAGCGTACTTATTATCAAAAGAAATGCACTCAACAGCAGTGCCTAATACACAGCTTTCATGTAAAGCCGGTGTATCATATGGTTTACCTTTTACTGAATCCATCGGCAAGAAGGTTACACGACCACCTTGGATAGATTTCAAATAATTGACACCCTCCGCAGCAGCGCGAGCTGTAGTAGTCACAACGTGGTTAACACTACCGCCTAAGGCCGTTTCGATAGCCGTAGTATATTTGTCCTCTACCGTAAAGAGATCGCCAACAGCACCCGTAATCTGTTCACGCCAAGAACCTTTACCATTGAGGATATTCTTAGTGCCTTCTAAATAGCCTTCGTGCTGTTCCTCCCACTGTGCTAAGAGTTCTAAACGACCTTTTGCACGTTGTTCTTGAGTGCGCAGCTTTTGTAACTCCTTACGCTCTTCACGCGCTTTCATAGCCGCATTCTTAGCATCATCAACGAGGGCTTGTCGTTGTGCAGAAATAGCATTAAACTTTTGGCCTAGCGCTTCAAATTCAGAACGAGCGACTTGTAGTTCACTATCTACCTGTGCTATCTCAGATTCTAGAATAGCACATTGATTTTTGCTTTCTACCTTGCGAGCTTCTAAGCTCCGAATACTAGCCTTAGCCGTTTCAATAGCACTCACAACTTCTAATTGACGTTGCTCAAAAGCCTCTCGATCGGATTGCAAGGATTGGAACTTAGCTTGTTCTGCCCTTACATCTTCAACAGCCTTTTTGTAGGTCGCTTCTAATTCTTCTAAATTGGACTCTTTCTCTACTAATTGAGCACTTTCATCTTGAATCAATTGATTTAAGATGCGCAATTGTTGCTCCTCGCCCTTTTGCGTAGCCTCTAGCTCGCTAATGCGCATAGACGTTTCATCTAATTCACGGCGCGCTGTTTTTAGTTGCTCTTCTAAGAGACGTAAATGGCCAGCTAAGCGTTCTTCATCACGTTGCTTTTCAGTATACTGAGCCTCCCACAACTTAAGCTGTTCCTGCTCTTTTGACGAGGACGATTGCAATTCGTGACGACGAGCATCTAATTTAGACAATTCAGTTTGAAGCTCAATTTCTTCATCTTTAAAAGCAATATTATCGTTTTCAAAACGCGTTAAAAGACGATCAGAGGTCTTATAATTGTGAAAGCCTAAAGCTCCATCATAATCGCGCTTTGTACGGCTTAAGGTCATATATTTTTTAGTCTTTTCTGCTTTTTCAGACAAAGGGCCTAATTGCTCTTCAATGGTAGCCATTACGTCACGTACACGCTCCATATTACGGTCTGTACTAGCAATACGACGTAAAGCATCTTCTTTATTAATTTTAAAACGAGAGATGCCTGCCACATCTTCAAAGATAAGGCGCCGTTCTTCTGGTTTAGAATTTAAAATAGCATCAATTCGGTTCTGACCAATGATGGCCATGGAGTCTCTACCAAGACCTGTATCCGCTAGTAACAAATGGATATCCTTTAAACGGCAAGATCGCTTATTAATGAGAAACTCACTTTCACCAGTACGATAGATACGGCGTGTTATAGCCACCTCAGCCATATCTAAATCTAATTGTTGGTCACTATTATCAAATACAAGTGTAACCTCAGCAGCGCTCATAGGTTTGCGCTTTTCCGTACCAGAGAAGATGATATCCTCTGCTTTTTGACCGCGCAAATTACGCACATTGGATTCCCCTAAAACCCATTTCATAGCATCCGTAATATTACTTTTACCACTTCCGTTAGGACCAATAACGGCAGTCATTCCTGGTGAGAATTTTACAACCGTCTTATCTGCAAACGATTTAAAGCCCTTTAATTCCAACCGAAGTAATTGCATGACTGCCTCCTTTCTACTAACAATCCCTAATAATCATATCTTTAATTATAACATATATTGTAGGCCATCAATACAGCAAAGAACGGTATTTCTCGTGCTATCTTCGCACCATTCAAATGCATACTGCGGATACTGAATCTGAAAGTATTTAACGTTTCGATTATTAAGGCCTCGCACCTTAGATGTTAAGCATCTCGGATAAGAAATAACAATATTATGCTTTACAGGAATACCATTAGTCCTAATATAATTTGTTCTATCATTATTAGTGTTATCTATACATCCACTATTATCAGCATTAACTCTACTTAATTCTAAGTTTCCATAAGTAGTGAATTCAGTTAGAGTAAAACAACCGTTACTTAGTGAGTATGTATACTGAGACACATGCTCATCAATACAACGTTCAATTCGCTGCTTATACTGTTCGTTCACAACCAGCTCTCCCATAGCGGGCTCATATGGACCTGCCACTAAGCTATTGCCGGAATCTAATTCTTCTGTACTTTGTAAACCCGTACGAATGACTTCAATACCATGCTGTTTAAACCAATCTTTTAAAAATGCACAATACTGTATAGCTAGCTCAGTACTTAGTGGTTCATATTTTCCAGCTCTATACTGGTCGGCTAGCTCTGTATTTTCTATAACTAGTACGGGATAGATACGTACAAAATCAGGTCGTAATGCGGCTACTGCAATGGCCGTTTCTATTATGGTTTGCCAAGTCTCTCCTTTTAATCCTGGTAAAAGTTGAACCCCAACGGTCATATCACGCTGTTTTAATCGTGTAACAGCCTCTACCACCTCTTGTGCCGTGTGCCCTCTCTTAGCATCAACTAAAATACCATTATTCATAGACTGTACACCAAGTTCTACAGTTTTTACTCCATAAGACTGTAATAATGTAATCGCTTCATTACCTACAGCATCAGGTCTTGTAGAGCAACGTATGCCATCAATGAGGCCCTGTTGAAGCATTTCATAGGCAGGCATTAATAATTTATGTTGTAAATCTTTAGGAATAGCCGTAAATGATCCACCATAAAAGGCAACCTCCCAAAACTTTTCATTACGCTTTGTCCCTACATATTCTTTGATTGTTTGTTGTATATATTCTGGAGTTAGGTGACTAATACCAGATTGGCCCGTAATACGAGATTGATTGCAAAATGTACACACATAGGGACAACCTACGTGAGGTATAAAAAAGGGAATCATACCAAATGGTTTCATAGACACCTCCTCTTCTTATGTAAAAATTATTATTCATCTATTATTATATAGATTATTGTTCATCTATCATTATATAGATCATTATTCATCTACCATTATATAGATTATTACTCACATACTATATTAGTCACATACTATTATACAAAAAAAAGCGCCATTCGGCGCTTTTCTATTTATCAGCCATCAACTTTTCTAAAGTCAATTGAGCCGCATGTTGTTCTGCAATTTTTTTACTTTTACCAGAGCCGGCCTCGTAAGTAACACCATTGATTTCAACCTCCATATGGAAGGTTTTAGCATGGTCGGGACCACTTTCACTGAGCAAATGATAAACAATATGTTTATCCCCATCTCTTTGCACATATTCTTGTAATAATGTCTTATAATCTTTGCCCCGCTTACCTTCTAAGGCTTGCATGATATAAGTAGTTAAATGTTTTAAAACGAAGACCATAGCCGTTTGATAATCTGTAGAAATATAAATAGCACCGATGAGAGACTCAAAGGTATCCGCTAATATAGAGTTTCGATCATTACCACCGGAAGCGTGTTCTCCATGACCGAGCAATAAATATTGTCCTAGTTTCAAAGAACGGCTCACAGATGCTAAAGAATCTTCACACACTGTAGCGGCCTTAATTTTCGTTAAATTACCTTCAGCCATATCTGGATATGTCTTAAATAGGTATTCCCCAATAATAAGATCCAAAACAGCATCGCCTAAAAACTCTAATCGCTGATTGTGATGAATATGCTTTGATTTATGTTCATTCGCATAAGAAGTATGTGTAAAAGCACAATCTATAATGGATATATCTGACACAGGTATGTCTAAACGAGCAACAAGCTCATGAAGAGATTCTTCACGAGCTTGTGTTATCTTACTCTTATGCGTTTCGATAGTAACCATTAAGCTTCATAACGGCGAATGCAAAGTGTACCGTTATGACCACCAAAACCGAAAGAGTTAGAAAGTGCACATTTTACTTTAAGTTCACGTGCGCCTTCACGAACATAGTCTAGATCCAAACCTTCATCAGGATTGTCACAGTTAATTGTAGGGTGAACTTTACCAGTTTCGATAGCCATCGCCATTACGATAGTTTCGATAGCACCAGCAGCACCTAACAAGTGACCTGTCATGGATTTTGTAGAGTTAACAGCGATATTTTTAGCGTGATCGCCGAACAATTCTTTAATAGCTAATGTTTCATTTTGGTCATTAAGGCCAGTAGATGTACCATGAGCATTGATGTAGTTAACGTCTTTAGGATCAATACCTGCATCTTTAATTGCTAATTCCATACATTTACGAGCTTGAACACCACCTGGAGCTGGTGCAGTGATGTGGTAAGCATCACCATTACTACCATAACCCACAACTTCAGCATAGATATGTGCACCGCGTGCTTTTGCGTGTTCTAATTCTTCAAGAACTACGATACCAGCACCTTCACCCATTACGAAACCATCGCGGTCACGGTCAAATGGACGGGACGCTTTTGTTGGTTCGTCATTGCGTGTAGACATAGCTTTCATAGCCGCAAAACCAGCTACAGCAGCCGGAGATACCGCAGCTTCAGTACCACCAGCAAACATCACGTCAGCATCACCACGTTGGATGATACGGAATGCATCACCAATCGCATTTGTACCAGAAGTACAAGCAGTTACGTCTGTAATAACTGGACCTTTAAGACCAAGGCGAATAGATACGCGTGCAGATGTCATATTTGCAATCATCATAGGTACTGCAAATGGACTTACGCGGCCAGGACCTTTTTCGAATAATGTTTCATACACCTCATGGATAGAGTCAATGCCACCTATACCTGTACCAACTACAGTACCACAGCGATCTAAATCTGCTTTATCTAAATCAAGATCAGCATCTTCACAAGCAAGAACAGCTGCGCCGATAGCAAATTCTACAGAACGGTCCATACGACGAGCTTCTTTCTTGTCTACCCCATAGTTTGTAATATCAAAGTCTTTTACTTCACCCGCAATGCGTGTTGCATAGTCAGATGCGTCAAAGCGTGTAATCGGCCCAATACCAGATTGACCTGCCAATAACGCATTGTAGAAGTTCTCTTTACCGATACCTACAGGAGTCACTGCCCCTAAGCCAGTAATTACTACACGTTTTTCCAATTATTCCACCTCTTATAGCTATACAGCCCTTTAAATTAATCAATCTCTGCTACTTGCTGTTTTAATTGAGCAAAGATATCTTTAACTGGCATAATCCTATCGACTTTTCTCATATTATTGCCAGAGAACACCAACCCCGTTTCCACATCACCTTGTTGTGCGCGAGAAAGAGCGCGGATAATGCAGAATTTATGGGAACAATGTTTTAAACAGTTATCACACACCGTTGGAGGCGCTACAGTACCATCTAAAACAGATTCAGCAAATTTGTTTTTTATTGCTTGACCAGGCAAACCAACAGGACTTTGAATCAATACTATATCCTCAGGGTTTGTAGCTCGTACATACATTTTTTTCAATTCATCAGATGCATTACATTCATCAGAAGCAGCAAAACGGCTACCCATTTGAACACCACTAGCGCCAATTTTTAACATTTCAACGATATCACGGCCATCTAGAACACCACCAGCAGCAATTACTGGAATGTTTTTTACCGCTGCTACAACTTCAGGAACGATTTCTCGAGCGGAACGATCCGTCCCCAAGTGTCCACCAGCTTCACAGCCTTCTACGATTACAGCTGCAGCACCTAAACCTTCAGAAATGCGAGCTAATTTTGCGGACGAAACAATTGGTACAATAGGAGTACCAGACTCTTTGCCCATTGCGAACATATCTCTTGAAAAACCAGCACCTGCTACTACAAGATCAATGCCTTCTTCGATGGCAGTCTTTACTAAGCCAGCAAATTGAGTTGCTGCTACCATCGCATTTATACCAATAATACCCGTAGGTGATAATTTTCTAGCTAATTGTATTTCGTATCGTAATTCATCGAAAGGCAAGCCCGATGCCGCAATAAGGCCGATACCACCTTCATTTGCAACGGCTGCTGCCAAGCGAGCTGTAGACAATCTAATCGCCATACCACCTTGAATAATAGGTACTTTGGCCACTAGATTCCCAATGCGAAGTTCAGGGAGCTTCACTATCAAATCCTCCTGTAAATAAAACCGGTTGGGAGGCCACTCGGCCTCCCGTTCGGTTGAATTGTTAGCTTTACAGCTTATTTAGCAGAATCAATATATTCTACTGTATCCTTAACGGTTTTAATTTTTTCTGCAACGTCGTCAGGGATTTCAACATTGAATTCTTCTTCAAATGCCATGATCAATTCAACGATATCTAAGGAGTCAGCGCCTAAGTCGTCGATGAATGTAGAATCAATGGTAACTTCAGCTTCATCAACGCCTAATTGTTCCACAACGATTGCTTTAACTTTATCGAAAGTGTTCATTAGTGGTTCACCTCCTTTCAAAGTGTATTTATATATAGTCTAATTTTACAACTACATTACCATGCCACCATCAACATTGATGACTTGACCCGTAATATAATTAGCAAAATCGCTAGCAAGGAATGTTGCTACTGTTGCTACTTCTTCGGCATCAGCCATACGGCCCAACGGAATTTGAGTAACCATAGCTTCTTTAACTTTTTCTGGTAATACATCGGTCATATCTGTGTTGATAAAGCCTGGAGCAATAGCATTAACTGTAATACCACGGCTAGCCAATTCTTTAGCACAGGACTTAGTAAAACCAATTACGCCCGCTTTAGAAGCAGCATAGTTAGTTTGACCAGCATTACCTATAACACCAACAACAGATGTCATGTTAATAATATGACCAGAACGTTGTTTCATCATGATTTTAGATACTGCTTTAGTTACCAAGTAAACACCTTTTAGGTTGATATCGATAACAGCATCAAAATCTTCGTCTTTCATTCGCATTAACAAACCGTCACGCGTAATCCCCGCATTATTCACGAGAATATCAATGTGACCAAATTCTTTATGAGCTTCTTCCACCATGGAAGCAACTTCATCTGCATTGGCTACATTGGCTTTAATTTTAATGGTTTTGCGGCCTAACGCTTGTACAGCTTCAACAGTTTCTTGCGCTGCACCTTCGCTACCGCTATAGTTTACTACAACATCAGCACCAGATTGTGCTAGATTGATAGCTACAGCGCGGCCAATGCCACGGGATGCGCCAGTTACAATGGCTACTTTACCCTCTAAATGCATTTTATCGAACCCCCTTCAAAAATTCAAGCGTTTTCTCTAAGGATGCAATGTCTTCAACATTGGCTAATTCCATATCTTTGTTAATCTTTTTAGTAAAACCTGTAAGTACTTTCCCAGGCCCCACTTCAACAAAGCGAGTAACACCAAAGTTTACCATTTCAGCTACACAATCTTCCCACAAGACAGGGTTAGCGGCTTGAGTAACTAAGGACTCTTTAATGTCATTTGCATTAGTCAAAATCTTGCCAGTAACATTTGCAACTACAGGAATTTGGGCATCACACACTTGGATCTTATCCAACTCTTCCTTTAAACGAAGAGCTGCTGGTTCCATCAAACGGCTGTGGAATGGAGCACTTACCGGAAGCATTACTGCGCGTTTTGCACCTGCTTCTTTCATTTTTTCAGCTGCTGTTTCCACCGCTGCAGTTTCACCGGCAATAACGATTTGTCCAGGGCAATTGAAGTTAACTGCTTGTACAGAACCTACAGAAGCATTTACTTCTTCACAAATTTCTACAACTCGCTCACGAGGTAATGCCAAAATTGCTGCCATAGCGCCTTTACCCAATGGCACAGCTTCTTGCATATATTCACCGCGTTTATGAACTACATATACTGCGTCTTTAAAGTTCAATACACCGGCTGCTACTAGAGCACTATACTCACCAAGACTATGCCCGCCTACGATGTCAGGCGTAAAGCCTTGTTCTTTTAGAATTTCATAACAAGCTACGGATGCAGTCAAAATAGCTGGTTGTGTATTTGCTGTTTTAACGAGCTCTGTATCAGGACCTTCGAAGCATAATTTACTAATGGAATAACCAAGTGCCTCGTCAGCCTCTTCAAAACGTTGTTTTACAATAGGATACGCATTATACAAATCTTGTAACATGCCTACTTTTTGAGAACCTTGACCAGGAAAAACAAATGCCGTTTTCATTAGGGGCCTCCTTATTTACTAAGACCTTGAAGATTCTTAATCACAGTTTCAGCTTCAGTCATAATATCTTTAATGATAGTTTCACATGGTTTAACATCTGTTAACATACCAGAAATTTGACCGATCATTACAGAACCTTCTTTTACATTACCCTCAATAGCAGCTAAACGAAGTGTACCAGCACCTAATGCTTCCAATTCCTCTTTAGATCCACCACTGAATTCAAGGGATTTATATTTATGAGCTAACGCATTATCTATAATACGTACAGGATGACCTGTTGTTAAACCAGTCATAACTGTAGCACGATCTTTTGCTTTCAATACAGCGTTTTTATAATTTTCATGGGCAATACATTCTTCGGATAATACGAATCGTGTCCCCATTTGTACCGCTTTAGCACCTAATGCAAATGCCGCAGCCATACCACGACCATCTGCAATACCTCCGGCAGCAATAACTGGTACATCTACAGCATCAACTACTTGAGGAATTAATGCCATAGTTGTAATATCACCTACGTGACCACCAGACTCTGTACCTTCAGCAATAATTGCATCAATACCGCCACGTAATAAGCGCTTTGCTAGTAATACTGATGCAACTACAGGAATAACTTTTGTACCAATTTCTTTCAAAGCGGGAACATAAACACCAGGATTACCTGCACCTGTAGTGATAACAGGAACACGTTCTTCCACGACTACTTCCATAACCTCTTTTACAAATGGAGACATGAGCATGATATTACAGCCAAAAGGCTTACTAGTGCGCTCTTTTAATTTATGGATTTCATTACGGAAAATATCAGGAGGCATATGACCAGCACCAATAATCCCAAGTCCACCAGCTTCAGAAACGGCTGCCGCTAATTCTGCAGTACCGAGCCAAGCCATGCCACCTTGAAAGATTGGATACTCAATCTGCAATAAATCACAAATGTCAGTCTTAATCATCTTGATGTGTCCTCCTTAATACCATTTCAAGACCAGGCTTGCCCATGTTAGGCCTGCACCAAATCCTGCAAACGCAACATTATCACCGCGTTTGAAACGTCCCTCGCGATTAGCTTCATCAAGTGCAATCGCTACAGACGCGGCAGATGTATTACCATACTTATGTAAATTAACAAAAACTTTTTCCATTGGCAGATGTAAACGTTTGGCTGCCGAATCAATAATACGAATATTCGCTTGATGAGGAATGAAGTAATCTAATTCATTTAACTCCATATCAGCACGTTCTAAGGATTTTAAAACCGTACGTCCCATCGTTTTAACGGCAAATTTATATACTTCAGGGCCATCCATATGAATAAATGTTAAGCCCTCTTCTACGCGTTGATCATTTGCCACCACAGCAGTGCCACCTGCAGGAATGCAAAGCGCTGGTCCGCCAGTGCCATCGGCGCCCATGTCAATACCCTTAATGCCATAGCCTTCAGGTACTTCAGATACTACTGCAGCCCCAGCACCATCACCAAAGAGGATACATGTACCACGATCATTCCAGTTTACTCGACGGGAAAGAATTTCCGCCCCCACGACGAGCACTTTTTTATAAATACCAGAACTAATATAACTAGCGGCAGTAATCAATCCATATACAAACCCAGAGCATGCCGCTTGTAAATCATAGGCTGCAGCGTTTTTAGCTCCTAAGTTTGCTTGCAATACACAAGCTGCCGAAGGAATAATCATATCTGGTGTTAAGGTAGCAAAGATAATCATGTCGATTTCCTCTGCAGTGACATTAGCCATTTGCATAGCTTTTTTTGCTGCCTCTGTCGCCATATAGGATGTATTCATACCTTCCGGTGCAATGCGTCGTTCTTCTATACCCGTACGCTCTCTAATCCATTGATCATTGGTATCAACCATTTTTTCAAGATCAAAGTTTGTTACTACATTGTCAGGAAGGAAGCTCCCAGTACCAATGATTCCTACAGGTTTATTCATCATAGTCATACTTTAAGGCTCCTTCAATATCCATCGTTTCTCTTATGTGTTGAATAATTTTACGCTCTACTAAATCACTAGCAATTTCAATAGCAGTTTTTATTTCTTTTGCTTTAGAACTACCATGAGCAATCATGAATACCCCATTAACTCCTAAGAGCGGAGCACCACCATTTTCTGTGTGATCCAAACGTTTTGCCATCTTTTTCAAAGCTGGCTTTACAAGCATAGCTCCTATCTTGGCGAAAATACTTCCTGCCATGATACTATCCTTTACTAATTGCGTAAGACCTGTTACTAAACCTTCCGCAAATTTAAGTACCACATTGCCTACGAATCCATCACATACGACAACATCAACGGTACCTTTAGGAATATCGCGACCTTCAATATTACCTTTAAAATTGATAGTCTTCATACCCTCCAAAATCGGATATGTCGCCAATACGACATCGTTCCCCTTTGTGGCCTCTTCACCAATATTTAACAATCCTACAGTAGGATTTTCTTTTCCTAATAAAAGCTTAGCATATTCAGACCCCATTAAAGCACCTTGTACAAGATGTTTAGGTTTACTATTAGAATTTGCACCAGAGTCTAACATAACTGTTATACCACTTACCGTTGGCATTGGAGTTGCAATGACAGGGCGATCAATACCTTTAATGCGACCAAGCCCAAATAAAGCCGCTGCAACAGCAGCTCCCGTACTACCTGGAGCAATCACAGCATCACAACGATTATCCCGAACCAACGAAGTAGCGACCACAACAGATGCATCTTTTTTCTTGCGCAATGCTTGACCTGGATGTTCATCCATGCCGATTACCTGGCTAGCATGGTGTACAGAAATACGTGGATTCTTAGCTTCATTATTAGCTTCTAATATATCAAAAATTTGCTGCTCATCGCCGACGAGCACCACTTCAATGTGTTGATTTGCTCGTACGGCTTCAATGGATCCAAGTACAGTCTCCATTGGAGCAAAGTCGCCACCCATGGCGTCTATTGCAATTTTCATAATTTACACCCTATTCTCTACGGATTCCATAATAAATTTTGCGCGAAACACTTCTTTTATTTTATCTCTTATTATAACCCAAATAAAGAACTTATTACCTCGGCGACGAACAATTTCTGCTTTCGCTACCAAATTAGTACCAGATCCTACCGGGTTCTTATATTTTATATTTCCAACTTCCGCAGAGCAAACAGTCGTCCCCATAACCACTTTTGCAAGGGAATTTGCTTGAGCATATAAATACTGCGGTTCTACATATCCGAATTGATCTTCCATATCAGCCGTAGTACGCAACATAGATAATGCTTGGTGCCCCTCGGTGACATCAATCAATTCGCCAACCACTTCATATGATACATGTTCTGCCATTTCATGTGATTGACCTGTAGCCATAACACGAATGCGTTCACGCAATTCAGGAATACCCAATTCTAGTCGATCGAGACGAATTGTTGGCACACTTACACCAAAGTGTGTTGCCAATTCTTCATCAGTAAGAAATGGCGTAATATTCAGTTTTTCTTGTAACTGCTTCTGGCGCTCTTGCTTCTTTAACCGACTCATGGGACCACCTTTTATGACCTAGTATTAATATTACATCCTAAGTATATACAATAATTCCCTTATTGGCAAGACTTTTCATACATATAGTAAGATATTTTCATAGCATATACAAAATATAGTTGTTTTTTTATATTTTAGTATTTTTGTTTATAAAAAATAAAAATGTGTCACCATCTTATAGAATGATCTTACTATAAAATAGTGACACTTGCTATTGATAACGAAACATATAAAAATATGAGTGTATATTTTGAAAGCATATAAAAAAGACGCCTACAAAGTAGGCGTCTCTCTCTGCTCACATATTAAGCATTAGCTACTACTTGTTCACCTTTATAGTGACCACATGTAGGGCAAACACGATGAGGCATCTTAGGTTCGTGGCATTGTGGACATGCTACATAACCAGGAGCTTCTAATTTCCAATTAGCACGACGACGATCGCGACGGCATTTAGACAATCTACGTTTAGGTACTGCCATTATCTGCACCTCCTTAGTACAATCATTAGGATAATCTATCATCTTTCTCATCAAGCAAAGCACGTAACTCTGCAAATCGAGGATCCACCACAAAGGATTCACAAGAACAAGGTGAAACATTTAAATTTGCTCCGCAATGAACGCACAATCCTTTGCAATCATCCTGACATAACACTTGAGAGGGCTCATTGATGATTAATGTATCCCTAATTAGTTCAGTTAAGTCAATTTCTTCTCCATCAAAAGAATTCACATCATCTGCAGCATCTCGACAATCACTAAAGATTTCCTCAAAGAAATCTTTTCGATAATGTTCTGTGGTATTTAAACAACGGGAACAATCATAATCGCCTTTAGACTGAATCGAACCTTGAACGATGTAATTTTGACCATCAAACCAAAACTCACCACTAATGGTTATATCATGACGGCTCCAAGGAAAAGCAGTTACGTCACCAAGCTCAGAGGCTGATATCGTATAGCTATAAGGAAATTTCTTTCCTATATGTTCTTTTGCTTGCTCTACTTGCAGTTTCATAATCTTACCTCGACTCATAATATTATAAACATGACATGGTGCTTTGTCAAATCAGAACCACCCGTAAAACGGGTGGTTTGCTCACGGGCTATAAGCCCGTAGT
>OLVP01000468.1_pt1 | contig 34397 bp, 29 predicted proteins | sample 1673281 | NCBI WGS metagenome assembly OLVP01 (sample SAMEA3178940, study PRJEB25190) | human gut metagenome | biome: human gut; feature: human-associated habitat; material: faeces | place: Austria | collected 2013
TGTACGGAGCCATTTTAGGATTCCATCTTCTTGTCTGATGTCCGAAATGAACACCTGCTTCTAATAACTGTTTCATTGAAATAACGCTCATTTTAATACCTCCTGGTTTTTTAAATATTATTTTTGATATCGTCCCGGCAATTATTCCGGCAAATATCATACCTTCCATCTGCTTCACCGAATCAGACAACCCCGAGCGTGGGCACCCGTCTGCTTCTCCACCGATGTGCTTAATGCAACTTCATTATCATACCATATATAAAAAACATTGGCAAGATTTTTTTACCTGTCTTTGTTTTCTTTACTTTCAACATAACCACACTCTGCATTGGCACAGGCTAACTTATTACCTTTTTCTACCATATAACCTCCACACTGTGGACACTTCTTTGTGGATGGCTTCTGCCATGACATAAAATCACACTCCGGATAATCAATACATCCGAAATATCTTCTGCCCTTTTTGGTTTTTCTGATGATAACATCCTTTCCGCATTTAGGACAAGGCACTCCTGCCTTTTCAAGATACGGTTTAGTATTTTTACACTCAGGAAATCCCGGACATGCCAAAAACTTTCCGTGAGGTCCATACTTAATTACCATTCGTCTGCCACATTCTTCACAGATTTCCTCGGACTCCTCATCGGCAATTTTTATTTTTTCTAATTTCTTTTCAGCTTCCTTTACCATTTCATCAAGGTCAGGATAGAAGTTTCTTATGATTGTCTTCCATTCCACGGTACCCTCTTCCACGGCATCAAGAAGTGATTCCATATTGGCAGTAAAAGCTGTATCAACAATAACGGCAAATGCTGTTTTCATTACATTATTTACCGCTTCTCCTAATTCGGTAACATACAGATTTTTCTTTTCTTTTATAACATAGCGTCTTCCAATAATTGTGCCAATAGTAGGTGCATAGGTACTTGGACGTCCTATTCCCTGCTCTTCCATTGCCTTTACCAGGGCTGCTTCAGTGAAGTGAGCCGGTGGCTGTGTGAAATGCTGATTTTCCTCAAATTCCACAAAATCCAGTTCCATTCCTTTTTCTAACTTGGAAACAGTATTATTTGTTACCACTTTTTCGTTATCACTGTCTGTATAAACCTTCATAAATCCGTCAAAATCCAACTTAGATGTTGCAGCATTAAAAATATATTTTCCTGCGGCAACCTTTACATTAGTTGTCTCATATACTGCACTTTGCATACGGCTTGCAACGAATCTCTTCCATATTAATTGATATAATCTGAACAAATCCCTTGGAAGCTGTGCCTTTATACTATCCGGAAGAAGGGTAACATCTGTAGGTCTTATGGCTTCGTGAGCATCCTGTATCTTTTTACCGGATTTCTTTGTAGTAACCTCTTTAGTCATATAGCTTTCGCCATAGTTATTTTCAATAAAATCCTTTACCTGGGCTTCTGCTGTTTCAGAGATTCGTGTGGAATCTGTACGCAAATATGTGATAAGACCGATACTTCCACGACCTTTTATTTCCACACCTTCATATAACTGCTGGGCTATTCTCATAGTCTTTTGTGTGGAAAAATTAAGAGCCTTTGAAGCTTCCTGCTGCAATGTACTTGTGGTAAAAGGAACCGGTGCCTTTCTTGACCTGTTGCCTTTTTTTACATCACTTACAGTGAACCTTGCAGCCTTTAATTCCTTTACGATTCCATCTAACTGCTCTTTTCCCGTGATTTCAATTTTTCCTTTTTCATTTCCGTAAAAGCTTACCTTGAAATCCTTCTTATTGTATTTCAAAACCGCATCCATATCCCAATATTCCTTAGGAATAAATGCGTTTATTTCATCTTCTCTGTCACAAAGCATTCTTAATGCAACAGACTGGACTCGTCCTGCACTAAGTCCTCTCTTTATTTTCATCCATAGAAGCGGGCTTATACTATATCCAACCATTCTGTCCATAACTCTTCTTGCCTGCTGTGAATCCACAAGATTCATGTTTATCTCTCTTGGATGCTTAAGAGACTCCTTTACTGCCGTCTTTGTAATTTCATTAAATGTAATTCTGGCAGTTTTCTTTGGGTCTAATTTTAATGCATTAGCCAAATGCCATGAAATAGCCTCTCCCTCACGGTCCGGGTCAGTTGCCAGATAAACTTTGTCTGCTTTTTTTACACAGCGTCTAAGTTCTGCCAGCTTGTCCCCTTTTCCACGTATGGTAATATATTTCGGTTCATAATCATTTTCAAAATCAATACCCATCGTGCTTTTTGGCATATCTCTGACATGACCATTTGAAGCTACAACTTCATAATTTGAACCCAAAAATTTTTTAATTGTATTCACTTTTGCCGGTGATTCCACAATAACAAGATATTTTGCCATAAGACTTCCCCTTAACTAAAAATAATCTGAATTTATGTATTTTTTATGGAAAAATAGTTCTCATAAGGTTGTTCTATAAGTCCTTCTAATTGTAATTTCAGCAACATTGTAACTATCTTCTCATATACTATGCCTGTAGTTTCTATTAATTCATATATACTTTTTGGCTGTAAACCTAACTCACTATACAACATCAAAAAATCTTTTTCAAGTATTTTTTCTTTTGCCTTTTCTTTCTTTTGCTCATAATATGCATTATATCCAAGGTCTGAGAGAATGTCATCCACATTTGTAACAATACCTGCTCCTGACTTTATAAGCCTGTTACATCCCTGACTTAATTTGTCGTCTACCCGCCCCGGAACCGCCATTACATCTCCTCCCTGCTCTAATGCCCACTCAACAGTTATTAATGAGCCACTGTTCTCCCTTGCCTCTATTACCACTATTTTGTCCGCCAGCCCACTTATTATCCTGTTTCGCTGTGGGAAATGCCATCCTTCCGGTGAACTTCCCGGAGGGTATTCCGATATAATTCCGCCATTATTTATTATGTCCCCATATAACTCAATATTTTCCACCGGGTAGCAAATGTCAACGCCACTTCCAAGAACTGCATAGGTACTCATACCTCCCTCTATTGCTCCTAATTGACTATATGTATCAACTCCCCTTGCCATTCCACTTATTACCTGCACGCCCCTTTCCGACAGCTCTTTCCCTATTTTTTTTGCCATGTTTCTTCCGTAATTAGAGCATGCCCTTGCCCCTACCATTGCCACTGCCGTGGCATTTTCATCCGGTAATTTTCCTTTGTAAAATAAAAAATAAGGTTTATGGTCAAAAGGTATAAGTTTTTCAGGATAATTTTCATCATCTACCGACACAAACTTTATATTGTTTTTCTCAAGTTTTTCAAAATATTCCTTAGGATTAAATCTTTCAATATGCCTTAAAAGTTCTGCTGCTTCTTCACTTTTAAGTCCCCCTGCCTCCACTAATTTCTTCTGGGTTCCATTAAATATTTCCTGTACATCTTTTAGATTTTTCATTATTTTTTGAATTTTTGTAAAATACATCTTAGGTGCCGTGGCTATGCATCCCCACATTTCCTGCTTGTTCATAGTCCCCTCCTTACTGACATGGCTTTATAACTTACTGCCTCTGCAATGTCCTCATATTTTATTTCCTCATGATTTTTTAAGTCCGCTATGGTTCTTGCGGTTTTTAATATTTTTTCATACGCCCTTACACTTAAATCCATATTTTCATATATCTGTCCTATAAGTTCCTGCTCTTTTTTTCCAAGATTGCAGTATTTCTTTATGTTTTCTCCTTCTAACTGGCTGTTAAATCTGATTTTTTCATTTTCATACCGTTTTCTCTGAATCTCCACAGCCTTATTTACCCTTTTTCTTATTTCTTCTGAACTTTCCTCTGAAGACTCCCTTGTTAAATCAAAAAAATCCACATTATTCATATGTACGCACAAATCAATTCTATCTAATATTGGACCACTGATTTTTTCTAAATATTTGTTTACATCCCTTTCCGTACAACTACATTTATTTCTGTCGGGATAATACCCGCATTTGCAGGGATTCATTGAAGCAAGAAGTATAAAATCCGCCGGAAATGAATATGTCCCACCTTTCCTTGATATGACAATTTTCTTGTCCTCTAAAGGCTGCCTCATAGCCTCCATTACTCCTCTGGAAAACTCCGTAAATTCATCCATGTACAGCACTCCCCCGTGAGCCATGGTCATTTCTCCCGGCTTTGGATTTATTCCGCCCCCTGTCATCGCCGTTACCGTTGTGGTATGATGAGGATTTCTAAAAGGCCTTTCTCCTACCAGATTTCCCTCTAATTTTCCTGCTATACTTTGTATTTTTGATATTTCTATTTTTTCATTTTGTGACATCTCAGGAAGTATGGTTTTCATAGCCTTGGCAATGGCAGTTTTCCCTGTTCCGGGCGGCCCCACCAGCAAAATATTATGCATGCCTGCCGCAGCTATTTCCGCTGCCCTTTTTGCCATTATCTGCCCCTTTATCCACTTAAAATCATGTTCATAAACTGTAGATATATTTTCTTCTTCTATTTCTTCCTTTATTTGATAATTCTTATATCCGCCACTTACAAGTAACATAACCAGTTCATTTAAATCCTCTACTCCAATTACCTTTATGCCCTTTATACACCGGCATTCTCCAACATTCACAGACGGCACAAAGCAATATTTCATCCCCCTTTCCATAGCATGCAAAACTATGGGCAAAACCCCGTTTACTGCTACTACCCTACCACTCAGACTAAGTTCCCCTACAAACATTTTATCATCTAACCTGCACTTTATTATATCAAGGCACCACAAAATAGACACTGCCACCGGCAGGTCAAAATACGTTCCCGCCTTTCTTATGTTTCCCGGAGAAAAATTGATTGTTATCCGCTTAGGTGGAACTAAAAACCCCGAATTTTTTATTGCTGTTCTCACCCTTTCCCTTGACTCTTTTATATCATAAGACAAAAGGCCTACCATATCAAAAGATGGCAGACCATTACATATATCTGTTTCAACTATTACAGGCAGTACGTCCACTCCCATAATAGCTGCACAATTTACTTTACACACCATAATCTATCCTCTTTGTATATTAAATTTTGGTGTCAAAAGTGCTATTCTTTTTTTCATTGTCATATTGACTATTTTATATCACATTGAGTATGAATTGTCAAAAGCTTTTTTCAATTTTTCCAGTGCCTTTTTTTCAATTCTGCTAACATAGCTTCTTGATATATTCATTGCTTTTCCTACGGCTTTCTGGGTCATAGCTTCCTCTCCCCCTAAACCGTACCTCATAACAATAATTTCCCTTTCCCTTTTTGACAGAACCTTTTCCACATATTGCCTTACCCTTACCACGTCTTCCGCATTTTCCATTTGCTTTAGGGCATCAATTCCGTCATTTTCCATAATGTCCATAAGGCTTATTGTATTACCTTCCTTATCCATCCCAATAGGTTCATTTAGTGACACTTCCCTGTTTTTCTTTTTTTCTCCCCTAAGCATCATAAGCAGTTCATTTTCAATACACTTTGATGCATATGTCACCAGTCGCTTTCCCTTTTGGGGATTGTAGGTATTTACCGCCTTTATAAGGCCAATTATCCCTATGGAAATCAGCTCTTCATTCTCCCTGTTTTCTGAATAATATTTTTTGGCTATGTGGGCCACAAGCCTTAAATTTCTTTCAATTAGTATGTCTTTTGCTTCCTTGTCTCCATTCTGAAATCTCTCTATCCAATGATTTTCTTCCGTAGGTGTCAAAGGTTCTAAAAAACTTTTCACACTTTCCCCCGCGACATACTTAATTATATTATCTTATGATAAATCGCCATTTCCCGTGCATGTCTTTACAGGTTTATTTTACTACTCTTTTACTCTAAGCACGTCTCCCCTTTCAGGAGTCTCACTTAATTTAACCAATAACTCCTGCTTTGGGTGAGGACAGCTTTCCATTTCATTCCCCTCCTCATCCTTTATGGAAATAACATTAACCTCTATGTCCCTTCCATCCGGCTTCATTACTTCTATTTTTTCCGAAACACTAAATTTATTCTTCTGTTCAAGAACAAATTCACCATTGTCTGAAACTTCCCTTACAATTCCTAAATATACATAATCTCTCTCATATACGTTGTTATCATATATCTGAGTTGTTTCGTCAGGCTTTCCAAAGAAAAATCCGGTAGTATACTGTCTGTAAGTACACTGGGAAATCCATTTTCTGTAAAGCGGAAGATTCTCCCTGTATTTGTCAGGGCTTTCTAAATAATCATCAATTGCTTTTCTATAAGTTCTTGCAACTGTAGCCACATACAAAGCTGTCTTCATTCTTCCTTCAATTTTAAAGCTGTCTATTCCTGCATCAATTAATTCAGGAATATGCTCTATCATACACAAATCCTTTGAGTTAAATATATATGTGCCTCTTTCATTTTCCTCCACCGGCATGTACTGTCCCGGTCTTGACTCTTCAACCACTGCGTATTTCCAGCGGCACGGATGGGTGCAGGCTCCTTTATTGGCATCTCTTCCTGTCATAAAACTGCTAAGGAGGCATCTGCCTGAATAGGAAATACACATTGCTCCATGGACAAAGGTTTCAATTTCCATATCATCAGGAATATTCTCCCTTATCTGCTTAATTTCATTAAGGGACAATTCTCTGGCGGAAACCACTCTTTTTGCCCCTAAATTGTACCAGAAATTGTATGTTCCATAGTTAGTGTTATTTGCCTGAGTGCTTATATGAAGCTCCATATCCGGCAGAATTTCCTTGGCTATGGTAAATATTGCCGGATCAGAAATAATAAGTGCATCCGGCTTAACTGTCTTTAAATCATTGAAATATACCTTAACCGGCTCAATATCCGCATTATGAGCCAAAATATTTGCCGTAACATATACTTTCACTCCATGCTCATGGGCAAAATCCACTCCTTCTTTCATTTCCTCTAAAGAAAAATTTTTAGCCTTAGCCCTAAGACCGAAAACTTCACCACCAATATATACTGCATCTGCACCATACCTTACAGCTGTCTTTAACACTTCAAGACTGCTGGCAGGCACTAACAATTCCGGTTTTCTTCTCATATTAAAACACTCCTGTCTTCTATTTTTTAACAGATATTGTTATTCCATCACCTATTGGAACAATACTTGTCTCTAATTCCTCATGATTTTTTACTACTTCTAAGTATTCCCTCATTCTTTTATGAATGGTTCTGTCTCTTCTTTCCACCACAAATCTTGACTCAATAAGGTCTCCTTCCTGCAATACATTATCTGTAATGAGAACTGCTCCTTTTTTCATCAAACGCAAAACCTCCGGCAAAAAGTAAATGTACTGCGCCTTTGCTGCATCCATAAATACAAAGTCAAACTGTTGTGACGGAAGAGTCTTCATAACCTCTGTGGCATCGCCTTCAAGAAGTTCAATAATCTGTCCTTTTCCTGACAATTCTATATTTTTTTTAGCCTCCACAATTCTTTTTTCATAATTTTCAATTGTGGTAATTTTCCCGTCTTCATCTATACATTCACTCATTAAAATGGCTGAGTACCCTACTGCGGTACCCAGCTCTAATATTCTTTTCGGCTTTTTAATGTATAACATTACCCTTAGAAAGCTTTCCATTTCCTTTCTTATAATAGGTACGTTATCAATATGTGCCTGTTCTTCAATTTTTTCCAAAACTTCGCTGTTTGTTTTTTCTAATGAATGTATATATGATACTATCCTTTCGTTTACTATCATATTATCCTCCATAATACAGGGCAATTACTGTGCATCTTCCCCTTGTTCAGTTGTATTTTCCTTTTTATTCTCTTCCGGACCTGCGCTTATGGTTTTAAAAATTTCTTCCCCTGTCCATGAAGTGTTAAAGGTATAGGTTCCGGGCTTTATGGTTTTTACAGTATAAATATATGACTGTACCACAAAAGCATTTGCATCTTCTATTACTCCATATTCTTCCAAGGTTTTGCCAAACTGCTTTATGGTTGTGCCTTTGTCAACAGTAAAGGTCATGTCCGTTCCCGGCTCTTCCTCAACACCATTGCTATTAAATATCTTTGAGCCAAAATTAAAGGCTGCTGTGGCACATACCACAATTATAATAACCATTACAATATATTTAAGCATCTTTATTGATACATTGGCAAAGCCCTGTGAAGTTTTCCTATTATTCATATAAACTCCTGACTATTCAACTTCCATTATAATTGGCAGAATCATTGGACTTCTTCTCATAGTCTTCCACAAATATTCTCCAAGACTGTCTTTAACAACCATTTTGATTTTTCCCCAGTCCACATTTCTGCCTTCAAGACATTCCAAAAGTGCCTGTGTTACTACTTCCTTTGCATTTTCAATAAGGTTTTCAGATTCTCTTACATAAACAAATCCACGGGTTACAATATCAGGTCCTGCAAGAATCTGATTTGAATATTTTTCCAGTGTAAGAACAACTATTATTATTCCGTTTTCTGCAAGGTTTTGTCTGTCACGAAGAACAATATTTCCAACGTCACCTACTCCTAATCCGTCAACTAACACGGAACCTGCCGGAACTCTTCCTGTGATGCCTGCACTATCCTTACCAATGCTTAAAACATCACCGGATTCCATAATAAACACATTTTCCTTTGGTATTCCCATATCCTGTGCCAAACGTCCGTGCTGTCTTAAGTGCTGATATTCACCATGCACCGGAATGGCATACTTAGGCTTAATCAAAGCATACATAAGCTTAATTTCTTCCTGGCATGCATGACCTGAAACATGGGTGTCCTGAAAAATAACGTCTGCTCCCTGCTGGTATAATTCATTCATAACCTTTGATACGGCTTTTTCATTTCCCGGAATAGGTGTTGAACTAAATACTATGGTATCATTTGGTTTAATACGCACCTTTCTGTGAAGAGATGCTGCCATACGTGACAGAGCTGCCATGGACTCACCTTGACTTCCTGTAGTGATAAGAACTAACTGGTCATCAGTGTAATTTTCCATTTCTTCTATACTGATTAGTGTATTGTCAGGAATCTTTAAATATTCCATTTCCCTTGCTACGGAAATAATATTTACCATACTTCTTCCTTCAACAATAACTTTTCTGTTATATCTGCATGCCGTATTTATAATCTGCTGCACTCTGTCCACATTAGATGCAAATGTAGCAATAATAATTCTGTTTTTAGTGTGTTCTGCGAAAATATGATCAAATGTTTTTCCTACTTTTCTCTCTGACGGTGTAAAGCCCGGACGTAAAACATTAGTGCTGTCACACATAAGTGCCAAAACTCCACGTTTTCCCAGTTCACTAAATCTCGCAAGATTTATGGCATCACCAAATACAGGTGTATAATCAACCTTAAAGTCTCCGGTGTGTACAATAACCCCTACCGGCGTATGAATAGCCAATGCTGCTGCATCTGCTATACTATGGTTTGTTCTGATAAATTCTATTCTGAAACCTCCTAAATGTATACTTTGTCCGAATTTTACAACTTTTCTCTTAACTACATCAAGGAGCTCATGCTCTTCTAATTTTCCTTCAATAATTCCTATGGTAAGCTTTGTTCCATATACAGGAACATTAATTTCCTTTAATACATATGGTAATGCTCCAATGTGGTCTTCATGTCCATGGGTTATTACAAAACCCTTAACCTTATCAATATTTTCTCTTAAGTAAGTAATGTCTGGAATTACACAGTCAATTCCCAACATATCGTCATCAGGAAATGACAAACCGCAATCCACAACAATAATACTGCCATTGTACTCAAAGGCAGTCATGTTCATTCCTATCTGTTCAAGACCTCCCAGTGGAATAATTTTTATATTTGAATTTTCACTCATCTATTATTTTTTCTCCTTATTATCTCAAATTTACCCTTCTAATAAATATCCTATTTTGAAATATCTATGTCCTCTAACAGTTCAGAAAATACTTTTCCTATGTAGTCTATTTCCGAATCTTCAACTACCATTTCATAAACTGCCTCTTCATCTTCTTCCTTTGATATATCCTTTAAGATATAAGCCTCAGCCTCTTCTTCGTCTCCCTCGTCTTCCGTAACAAGAAGATAATTAACATTATTAATTCTGGTTTCCTCAACCACATACATTTCTACTTCATTTCCGTCTTCATCAATAAAAACAATCTTTTCTTCCATTAAATAAAATACCTCTAACTATTTTTCCTTAAAACTGATTTAAACTAAAACTAATTATTGCTGTTTAAATAATCCTCTAAAATAACCTGTGCTGCAACCTGGTCAACATATTTATATCTGTCTTCCCTTTTAATACCTGCTAAGTCCATAATCTCATAGGCTTCCACCGTGGTAAGCCTTTCGTCCTGAAATATTATTTCAAGGTTAGTCCTTCTGTGTAACATAGTTGCAAACTCTTTTGTTTTCTCCACTCTTTCTCCCTCGCTGCCGTCTAGCATAACCGGGTAACCCAACACGATTTTATCAACATTATATTCATTAATAAGTGCTTCAATTCTTGCCAAAGTCTTCCTTAACTTATTTGGCGAATCTCTTCTGACTATTTCAATTCCCGTAGCAGTAAGACCTAACTCGTCACTTACAGCCACTCCCACTGTTTTTGAACCGAAATCTAATCCCATTATTCTCATAGTTTAACCCTTAATCTTTTATTTTACGCACTTTACCTAAAAAAGAGCACAGCTACTAAAGCTACATTTTTTTCAACGCAGTTATTTTAATTTATTATTAATGTAATATTTTACAGCCTCTTCTATGAGCTCATCCCGCTCGACTTTCATAATAAGACTTCTTGCATTTTTGTAACTTGTAATATAAGTCGGATCTCCGGACATAATATAACCCACTATCTGGTTTACCGGATTATATCCTTTCTCAGCTAATGCCTCATATACCTTTTCGAAAATCTCTTCCACGCCTAACTTAGTTTCAGGCTGAACTCTAAAAAACTGTGTATTGCCTAAATTGCTCATCTTATCACGTCCTTTTTTTGCCTTTTAATGGCAGTATATTATAATTTTAATATAAAACTTTCCTAGTGGCAAGCATTATTTCATTATCAATAAAGTCTTTAAGGAAAACTTCTTCTATTTTTCCTGCCAGATTTTCCTTAGTTTCCACAGCCACCTCTATGTATTCTTTAGTGTGACCTACCTGATATTTTATTCCATTTATTTCCTTTTCCTCCTCAAAAAGCACCGATACTTTTTCCCCAATTTTTTCTTTTCTGTAGTTTTCTTTTAAAGATTCTCCCACTGAAATCAAATCTTCGCTTCTCTTTGATTTTATGGTTTCATCTACCTGTCCTGGCATTTTTGCCGCAACAGTTCCGTCTCTTCTTGAATATTTAAACACATGAAGCTCTGAAAACCCTACTTTTTTTACAAACTCTCTTGTTATTGCATAGTCTTCATCACTTTCCTGCGGGAACCCAACAATTACGTCTGTGGTAAATGCGGGATTTATAAATTTCTCCCTGAGAAGCATGCATTTGTTATAATATTCTTCTGATGTGTAATGTCTGTTCATGGCTTTTAACGTTGTATCGCATCCGCTTTGCATGGACAAATGGAAATGAGGACAGATTTTTGTAACTTTTGATAATCTGTGGGCAAATTCCTCCGTTACAACTTCCGGGTCAAGGGAGCCTAATCTTATACGTTCAATTCCTTCTGTATTTTCAGCTAATTCTATTACATCTATTAATTTCTTTCCATTATCGTCATAACAACTTAAGTTAATTCCCGTAAACACAACTTCCTTAAATCCGTTATTTGCCAATCTTTCCAATTCATCTTTTATACTATCCATTTTTCTGCTTCTTATTCGCCCTCTGGCATAAGGAATAATGCAGTATGAGCAGAAATTGTTGCATCCGTCCTGAATTTTCAAATGAGCCCTGGTATGCTCCGTAACAGTGGCAATTTCCAAGTCCTCATATTCATCAGTCTTATTTATGTCAATAATATAATTCTTTTTGTGTTCCTTAAAATATTCCTGTAATATTTCCACAATTTCTTTCTTTTTGTTATTTCCCACAATTATGTCTATGGACAAATCCTCTGCAATTTTCTCAGAGGCTGTCTGCACATAGCAGCCTGTTGCCACCACAATGGCACCTTCATTCATTTTCTTTGCCTTATGAAGCATTTGTCTTGATTTTCTGTCAGCCATATTAGTTACAGAACATGTATTTACTATATATACGTCGGCTTTCTCAGAAAAAGAAACTATCTCATACCCTGCATTTGCAAGGAGCTGGGACATTGCCTCTGTTTCATAAGAATTTACCTTACATCCTAAGTTGTGTAATGCTACCTTTTTCATTCTAATCTCCAAATATTTTATTTTAAACCTTTCTTTTTAAAGCCTCTGCACCTTATACAAATTTACACTAATTTAACCTATATTTAATTGTAATTTTGTTATTTGTTCTCATTGAACAAATGTTAAATCCGTGCTATTATGTAAAGGAAAGAGATAAAAAAAGAGAGGTGTACAAATATGAAAACAGTTACTATTAATTTAGGCTCTATCGATAAGGTTAAATCATTTGTAAATGATATCACAAAATTTGATAACGACTTCGACTTGGTTTCAGGACGTTATGTTATAGATGCAAAATCTATTATGGGCATCTTCAGTCTTGATTTGTCAAAACCAATTGATTTAAATATACATAACGAGGACAATCTTGATGAAATCCTTGAAGTTCTTAAAAAATACGAATAAAGCCTAAGTGGCCGGCTAATTTTTTAGTCAGCCACTTTTTTTGTGTTTTTTTTAGTTGTTAATTTCTATTACTTCTACTGTGTCAATTGCTTCCTTAAACATTCTGTCTATTTCCTCAGCTAAATGAGTTTCTGAATTTTTAATTACATTAATATTAGGTTTTGTAACCGGATGTTTTGCCACAAAAGTTGTGCAGCAATCCTCATATGGAAGTATTGATGTTTCATAGCTTCCAATCTTTAATGATACATCTACTATTTCCTGTTTATCAAAAGCTATTACAGGTCTGAATACCGGAAGTGTACATACCTCATTTGTTGCTGCAAGACTTTGCATGGTCTGGCTTGCCACCTGTCCTATCGACTCACCGGTAATTAATGCCTGTGCTCCTTCTTCCTTTGCAAAATATTCAGCTATTCTCATCATATATCTTCTCATAATAATAGTCAGTTCATCGTGAGGGCATTTATCATATATATACATCTGAATATCCGTAAAATTAACTACATATAACTTCATTGGTCCTGAATATTCAGATACGATTTTTGCCAAATCCACTACCTTCTGTTTTGCTCTTTCAGATGTGTATGGAGGTGCATGGAAGTATACTGCATCCACTACTACACCACGCTTTGCAGTCATCCATCCTGCTACCGGGCTGTCAATTCCTCCTGACAACAAAAGCATTGCCTTTCCTGCTGTTCCTACCGGCATCCCTCCCGGTCCCGGAATTATTTTTGAATAAATATTTATATGATTTCTAATTTCAATGGTTAAAATCACATCAGGGTTATGAACGTCAACCTTTGTTTCAGGAAATGCCTCTAGAATTCTTCCTCCCATTTCCGCATTAATTTCCATTGACTCCATAGGGTAATTTTTTCTGGCACGTCTTGCCATAACCTTAAATGTAAAATTCTTATCCTCATAATTTTCATCAATATATTTTATAACCTGATTTGCTAAATCCTCAAATCCGTTATCTTCAATTTGTACCATAGGACAAATTCCCACAATACCAAATACATGCTTAAGAGCATCAACAACTTCATCAAAATCATAGTCGTTTTCAGCTGTTGCATATATTCTTCCATATTCCTTTGTGACCTTGAAATCACCGTCAACTTTATCTAATGCCCTTCTTGCATTGTCAACTAAAGCATCTTCAAACAAAAATCTGTTTTTTCCCTTTACCCCGATTTCCGCATACTTTATTAAAAATGATTTAAACATTTCCTTTATCTCCTTACATATTTTCTTAAAACCGGAAGAAGCTTTGTTATTTCTTCCACTGCATAATCTACTTCTTCCTTTGTGTTAAATCTGCAAAAACTAAATCTTATGGTGGAACCTAACAAATCCTTATCTACCTTCATTGCCTTTAATGTTTCACTTACGGCAGGTCTGTTAGATGAGCAGGCACTTCCTGCTGACACATATATTCCCTTATCTTCAAGAGCGTGTAACAATACCTCACTTCTTACCCCTGAAAAGCTTGCACTTACAATATGGGGAGCACCTTTATCTCCCTTTCTGCTGTTTATTGTAACACCTTCTATGCCGCTTAATTTATCAATAAGATAGTCTTTTAAGTCTGTCATGATTTTTACGTTTTCTTCTAAATTATCATAACATTCCTTTGCCGCTAAACCTATTCCTGCAATTCCCGGAACATTTTCCGTTCCTGAACGCATGCCTTCCTGCTGCCCCCCTCCTAAAATTATAGGATTGATTTTAGTATTTTTCTTTATATAAATAAAACCGCTTCCTTTAGGTCCATGTATCTTATGTCCGCTAACGGTTAAAATATCAATGTTGTCCTTTTTAGGTCTAATTTCCATTTTGCCAAAGGCCTGAATGGCATCCACATGATAAACCACCTTTGGATTTACTGTTTTTATATATTTTCCTATTTCGTGAATTGGCATTATGGCACCAACTTCGTTATTTACATACATTATTGACACTAATATTGTGTCTTCACTCATCTCTTTTTTTAGTGCCTCTAAATCCACCACGCCGTATTCATCCACAGGAAGGTATACTACGTTATATCCCATTTTTTCTAAATACTTCATTGGATTTGCCACGGAAGAATGTTCTACCTTTGTGGTAATTACCTTATTTCCACTTCTTTTATTTGCCTCAACAGAACCTATTATTGCCATATTATTGGATTCTGTTCCACCGGATGTAAAATATATTTCCTTGCTATCTACCTTTAAAATATCAGCAATACAGTCTTTAGCATCCTTTATATATTTTTCTGCCTCTACGCCTATCATATGCATAGAAGATGGATTTCCATAATCCTTTGTCATTGCATCTATAACTATATTTTTTACATTTTCAGTTACTTTAGTAGTAGCTGAATTGTCGAAATACGCTTCCATTTGTGTTTCCTCACTATTCTTCCGTCAAATACATTATTACCGACATAATTGTCATACCGGCTGTTTCCGTTCTTAAAATTCTTTTTCCAAGAGTTATTTGCTTTGCACCATATTCTGCTGCCTCTAAAACCTCTTCCGGTGCGAACCCTCCTTCAGGTCCTATGAAAATTCCAACAGACATGCCTTTTTTTATTTTTGAAACTATATCCCTTGTAATATCCATATTTTCAGCCTCTTCATAAGGAATCAGAATCATATCCATGTTGTTTGCCATTTCCAACGACCTACTAAAAGACACCGGCTGTAAAACCTTGGGGATAATTCCTCTTTTTGACTGTTTTGCGGCACTTTCCGCTATAAGATTCCACCTTTTTGTTTTGGCTTCCGCCTTTTTTGCATCTAACTTAACAACACATCTTTTAGTGGCAACAGGAACTATTTCATATGCCCCTAACTCCACCATTTTTTGGATAACCGTTTCCATTTTGTCTGACTTTGGAAGTCCCTGAAATAAAGTAACTTTAACAGGAAGTTCCCTTGCAGGACCGTTTACATCTTCTATTATAACCTGAACTTCATCCTTTAAAATGTTATCTATGGAGCATACATATTCCCTGTCCATACCATTACTTATTAAAACCTTCTCTCCCACATTCATTCTCAAAACATTTCTTATGTGGTTTACATCTTTTCCCGTAATGGTAATTCTGTCCTCACCGATTTGGTTTTCCTCAACAAAAAATCTATACATTTCTCTACCTTTTTTCTGCTATAACAGCCCGCCAATCGCCTTGTTTAACTACATCTGTTAATTTTAATCCTCTGTTATTTTCCACCGCTTCCTTTACTGCTTCTTCCTTCATATAAATAATTCCTGAGGAAATAAATATTCCTCCATCCTTTAAAAATCTATCCACAATACCGGCAATTGGAATAATAACATCCGCCAAAATATTTGCCACCACAACATCATATTTTTTATTTTCAAATTTTTGTTGCATTTTTTCATCATCTAACACATTTCCCAATATAACTTCAACGTCATCCATAGGGATTTTATTGACCTTAAAATTATCATACACAGCATCTATTGCAGCCTGGTCTATGTCTGTCATATCCACATGTCCTGCCCCTAACTTCTTTGCAACAATGGATAATATGCCGCTTCCACAGCCTAAATCCAATACTTCATCACCGGCTTTTATATACTTTGTAAGCTGGTTAATGCAAAGCTGTGTTGTTTCATGTTTCCCTGTTCCAAAAGCTGTTCCCGGATCAATTTCAATCATCTGCATATGGGAATACTTTTCATCTACACTCTCCCATGTAGGTTTGATGTAAAAATCACCTACCGTAAATGACTTAAAATATTTTTTCCAATTATTAACCCAGTCCACGTCCTCTGTAGTGGATTTTTCTATGCTTCCTTCACCTATATTAATAAAACCGTTTGCTTCCTTTAACTTTTCCCTTAAACTTTCTAAGAGATTTTCGTCATTTTCATCATCAGCATTTTCTTCCGTATAAAAACTGATATATGCCACACCGTCATCTTCCGGCAAATCCGGCAGATAATCAATGAACATTTTCTCCTTTTCCTCCTGGGTAATCTGGAGATTATCCTCTATCTGTATTCCGTTAATTCCTAATTCTATCATAATACCACTGACAAAATCTGTAGCTTCAGTGGTTGTTTTTAAAGTGTATTTATTCCATTTCATAATAAAAAACCTCGTTATATTGATAAATAATCTACAATTAAATTATCATATCATATTAACGGGGTTTTATCAAACTTACCATTATATTTTATACAAACTGATTTGATGTGGCATCATAGCTATAATTGATTTTTTCCAGTTTCTCTTCTATCTCACTTTTATCCACATCCTTTGCCCTGCAAAAATCATCAAGGCTTCCGTAAAAATCTCTTAAATTGGTATTTACAACGCTTAAAAGCATAACCGGGTCTTTGGGTAATGTATCCATTTAAACTTCTCCCTTCATTCGGCGGCAGTTCGCCAAAAACATTTATAGAAATGAACTTCGTTCATTTAGTTTTTGGCTCCCCAAAGGAGGTATCCTATAATGATGCCCACAAATACTCCTATAATTAAATGTAGTATCCTCATTATATCCGGTCCCTTAGGTGTTTCCGTGTCTTTATATTTTTTTCTTTCTTTTCTGTTAAATATTACAATGTCAATTGCTAAAACTATGCTTCCCACAAAGGATATTATAAACGTAACTATTGTTACTAATATAGCCTGCTGTATTCCAGAAATTGCCATCATTACTGAAATAAACGCAATTAAGGCTGATGGAATGGTTATTGCCATGGTTATTTTTCCAACCATTCCCGGGGTGTATTTCCCATCTGTGGTTCCCTTAGTGATGTTCTTCTGTCCTTTATACATATAGTCGTAATTCATTTGTTTCTTTGCCATACAACGCTCCAATCTTAAACTGTAGCACTAAATGCCGACACTCCCAAGGCACTTAAAACTCCCATTATTATACCTGCTAAAAGTACGCCTCCCATGCAGGCTATTACGCTCTTTTTAAAATCCATATCTAAGAAGCTTGCTGCCAATGTTCCCGTCCATGCACCTGTTCCCGGAAGAGGTATTCCTACAAATAACATAAGGGCAACATAAAGTCCCCTTCCTGCCTTTGACTTAAGCTTCTCCCCTCCACGCTCACCTTTGTCTATGCACCATGAGAAAAACTTTCCAATATATTTTTTATCTGCTCCCCATATTAATACCTTTCTTGCAAACAAAAATATTACAGGTACTGGAAGCATATTTCCAATAACACAGATAATGTAAGATGTAACCATTGGAAGCCCCATTCCTGCTGCTATGGGAATGGCTCCTCTAAGTTCAACAATTGGAACCATAGATACCAGGAAAACTATTAAATATTTATAAATAACTGCTCCAAACATATTTATATCTCCTTAAGTTTTTATTTAAAATCTCCCGTAAAGTATAACATCCCACTGATTATTCCACAACTTGTTTTTTTATTAAATTAGAATCCTCTATTTGGTCCACCGTCACAAACTGATATCCCTTACTTTTTAGTTCATCCACAATTTTAAGTGCTGCATCAACAGATGTTCCAAAAATATCATGTAACAATATTATATCCCCGGGGCGGGTGCTTTTAATCACTCTTTTTGCCACAACATCTGCATTTCTATCCTTCCAGTCCTCCGGGTCTACGCTCCACAGCACAATTGACATATCTGTTTCTTCTAACAGTTTTTCATTCCAGTCCCCGTAGGGAGGTCTTAAAAACTTAGGCTTTTCTCCTGTTATTTCCTTAATGGCATTATTGGTATCCTCAATTTCTTTTTTTGCCTCATTATATCCGGTTTTTGCCAAATCTATGTGGGTATACGTATGATTTCCAATTACATGCCCGTCTTTTTTCATTCGCCTCACTATCTTTTCAGAATAAGAAATCCTCTCTCCTGTAAGAAAGAATGTTGCCTTGACTCCCCTTTTTTTTAGTCCTTTTAATAGTTTTTCCGTATATTTTGTACTTGGTCCGTCATCAAATGTTAATGCCACCCTTGGAATGGTACCTTTCATGTCATTTATATTTAAATTTGCTTCACTGGTTTTTACGGATTCCTTATTATCAGGTACTTTTCCAAAAATAAAACATATTATTAAAATGCATAAAATAATTACTTCTGTTACAATTACAACCGTCGTTTTTTTCATTTTCTACCATTATTAGTCTTTATTAATTATTATATTCAAAAATGGCTGCATTTAGAAATAAATCTAATGCAGCCATTTTTGTTATATTCTGACTAATTATTTAGCTGTTCTCATTGCATTTAAAATTGCCAGTACACAAACACCTACATCTGCAAAAACTGCAGCCCACATAGTTGCTATACCAACTGCCGCTAATACAAGAACGGCAACTTTTACTACTAATGCAAAGATAATATTCTGCTTTGCTATAGACATAGTTCTTCTTGATATTTTAATTGCCTTTGTAATATTTTTCGGATTATCATCCATTAATACAATATCCGCCGCTTCAATTGCAGCATCGCTTCCCATGGCTCCCATGGCAATTCCCACGTCTGCTCTGGCAAGAACCGGTGCATCATTTACACCATCTCCCACAAATGCCAATGTTTTGCTCTCCTTTAAAAGTTTCTCTACATGAGATACCTTGTCTGCCGGAAGTAATTCTGAATGAACTTCGTCAATTCCTAATTCCTTAGCAATGCTGTCTGCGATTTCTTTTCTGTCACCTGTAAGCATTACCGTCTTTTTAACACCTAATTCCTTTAATTTCTTAATTGTCTCCTTAGATGTTTCCTTAATTTGATCCTCAATCAGGGCATATCCTAAATATTGTCCGTCAACAGTTACATATACAACCGTTGCTGCACCTTGCGCATTATCACAGGCAATACCAAACTGATCCATAAGTTTCTTATTTCCTGCAAGAATAGTGCTTCCGTCTAACTGTGCTTTTATACCTTTTCCATGTATTTCCTCTATGGAAATTTCATTCTGTCTTGCCTCAATATCAAAGTAGGCTTTTGAATCAGTAATCTTCAATGCGTCCTTTAATGATTTTGCAATAGGATGATTTGAATATATTTCCGCAATAACTGCCGCCTTTAAAAATTCTAAATCGGACACCTTTGAGTTTATTTTGCTAACCTTGAAAATTCCTTTTGTTAAAGTTCCTGTTTTATCAAATACGATTGTGTCACATCCTGATATTTTTTCTAAGTAATCGCTTCCCTTTACCAGAACACCTTTAGTAGATGCAGCACCTATTCCTGCGAAGAAGCTAAGGGGTACTGATATTACTAGGGCACAAGGACATGATACAACTAAAAATGTTAAAGCACGGTAAATCCATGGCTGCCATGTTTTGGCAAAATCAGCAATGTTTCCACCTAATACGAAGCTTACAACAAGGGGAGGTATTATAGCTAATACCACTGCACATGCAACAACAATCGGTGTGTACACCTTTGCAAATCTTGTAATAAATCTTTCTGTTTTTGCTTTCTTACCACTTGCATGTTCAACTAATTCAAGTATCTTTGAAACTGTTGATTCACCAAATTCTTTTGTTACTTTAATTGTAAGGGCTCCATTTATACTAATTGAACCACTGATTATATCATCTCCTGCCATCGTTTCTCTTGGAAGACTTTCTCCTGTAAGAGATGATGTATCAATGCTTCCCTGACCGCTTATAACCACGCCGTCAAGGGGAACCTTTTCTCCCGGTTTTACAATGATTGTATCACCGATTTTTACTTTGTCAGGTGATACTTTTTCATATGAGCCATCTTTCTTTAAAAGATTTGCATAATCAGGTCTGATATCCATTAAATCTGTAATGGAATCTCTTGATTTGTCAACGGCATAATCCTGAAATAACTCACCTACCATGTAGAATAACATTACGGCACATGCCTCAGGATACTGTCCTACGAAAAATGCTCCCAAACTTGATACCGTCATAAGGAACTGCTCATCCATAGCTTTTCCTTTAAAAAGATCTTTTATGGCATTTAATACAATATCTCTTGCTGTTAAAAGATATATAAGGAGATATGTTATAAGCTGTGCCGTGTCAATGTCTATGGTTTTAAACAATCCCGGAATATGAAATATCACCATGGCAATTAAAAATACCACAACTCCCGCTACTGTTTTTCTTAAGTCAATTTCTGCACCATCTTCGCAACAGTCACATCCATGGCTATGTCCGTGATGATCATGATCGTGACCGCATGAGCAATGATTATGATCGTGATGATGTTCATGTTCATGGTCATGACCACATGAACAGTGGTCATCATGGCTGTGACCGGCACTTCCACCTTCATGACTACGTTCATTTTTTCTGTTTATTATTTTGTCATATAAATTCATTGTCCTTCCTCCTAATTAATTATTGTAGTGCCCCTCCCTTCGGTCAGCGGCATTTCGTCGGTAACATCTATAGAAAATGAACTTCGTTCATTTTGTTTCCTCCTACTCCATAACGTGTTCTAGGCCCTGATTTAATATGGACTGGATGTGTCCGTCATCTAATGAATAGTATATAGTTTTTCCCTCTTTTCTGTACTTTACTAACCGCATCTGTTTTAAAATTCTAAGCTGATGTGATACTGCTGACTGTGTAAGTCCTAAACTTTGCCAAATATCACATACGCACAACTCACCTTCTGACAATGCATATAAAATTTTAATTCTGGTGGAGTCGGCAAACACCTTAAAAAATTCTGCCAAATCACAAAGCATACCTTCGTCCGGCATATTTAAGCTTCTACTTTCTACCACATCATCATGGTGATGATGCTCTCCACAACTCTGTAACTTTTCTTCCATATGATTTACCTGATACTTTTATGTATCATTCCTTTCTTTTAAACATATGAACCATTGTTCATATGTTATACTATTATATATGCCATAATATGTCAATAGTTTTTTGCACAAAAAAAGAAACTGCCATGGGACAATTTTATTTATCAACATGACAGTTTCAATATGATGAAATTACTACTTTTTAACTTTTACCGTTTTTACTTTACTCCACTTTCCAAAATATTTTATACCCTTTATGCTCTTATAAGCTCTTGCCTTTACATAATACTTCTTATTTGACTTAAATACCTTAAGAACAAACCCGGTTTTCTTAACATATTTGGTTTTTACAGTTCCCTTTTTAAATTTCTTTGTTGATGAATATTTCACCTGATATCCTGTTGCAGCTTTTACCTTCTTCAGTAAAATTTTCACTTTTTTCTTCGTTACCCGTTTTGCTAACGTAACCTTTGTATTTTTAACAGATTTTTTTATGTCATTTGAAGCCTTTGTTGTTGGCTTTGCAACATCACCGGAGGTCGGTTCAATTATCGGCATGTCCGTTACAGGCTCCGTTGATTTCTCCGTCGGCTTATCCGTTACAGGTTCTGTTGTTTTCTCGTAAGATTCTCCTGACACCTTTATTGTCTTTGATATACCTGCAGACTCTGTATTATTTAATACAGCCGTTATTTTAACTGTCACTTTGCCTGCCGTAACCTTATCAATTGTGTAACTTCCGGCTTTTATGTTTTCAAGAACCTTCGTACCATTTATATAAACATTGTATGTCTGTCCCTTAGCCTGCTGTTCCTCTGTGTCCCTAAAGGATATGTTCACATTATTATTTCCTGTGGTTCCTACAACAAAACCTGCAATGTCCGATGGAATATTAGGGTCTGCCGTCTCTATTTCGCCGTCATAATCAGACAAGTCCGGTGCTGTAGTAGGTGAACCATATTTTATTACGATATATACACCCTTATCTCCACTGGAAAGTTTAACTGTATTATATGTATTTTCTGTAAGAGTTGAAGGATCAAACTTACATACACCGGTTAAAACATAGTCATTTCTTTCTGTCTTATTAACCCAGGCTTTTGTATTTCCTGAATTGTATTCACCGGAATACTCTACATAAAATGTCTTTCCTGCATCAAGAAGCTTTATTGCTGCGCCAAAGTCATTTCTTAACACATAATAGTATATATCAATTCCATTGCTGGTGCCAAGCTTTGTATACTTGTTTTCATCTTCTGCAGGCATTGTCGGTCTTTCCTGTGAAATATTGTAATAAAGTCTTAATACCAATCCTCCGTCCTTGTCAACTACTCCTGATAAAACCGTTCCTTCAGCATTTTTATCCAGTGTATAACCTGAATACTTCTGTTCCACAGCTGTAACTTCCTTTCCTATCTTCGCTGACTTTTTCTCTGCATTGAATAACGTGTATGTTCCATCAGCCTTTTGCAAATAGTGTTCAATTGTATATGTTGCCTTACCTGACACCTCACCTGCAGAGTCAGAAACGGTAGTCATCTTTTTAGGTGGTGCTTCTACTGTTGTTCCATCTGAAAATGTTACTGTTTTTGTAGTATCATCTGCATTATATGTAACATATGTTATCTCACCGTCGCTGTTTTTAAATGCACAACTAAGAGGGTTATCACTTGTTATGGATAAATCAGGTGTTCCTGCTTTATCCAGTGCATTTATATAATGGAATGCATGAGCCTTTGATTCCCCTGCCTCCGGATCACAATCCACATCAAAGTAATCCATTGCTGCTGACGGGTCTGCTATGGCAAGATATTCACTCCATATTTCATTCCAACGTTTTGTATTTTTATCATCACCAACAAATGATGATTCATTAATGTTAGCTGTTTTCCAGTTATTCTTTATGTAATCCGTGTTTGCTGCATAATAGAAGGACGCTGATGTCATAGGCAAAATATTTATTCCCTGAATCTGCAACGGCTCAGCTGTCCACCATGCTGCATATGTGTATTTTCCACCCCAAACCATTGATGCCTGGATATACTTTGGAAGGGATGAATCACCTGCTGAAGTCTGCTTATATGCATCATCAAGTACATCACCATCTATATCAAACCAGTAACTGTTTACTGCTGAAATTTCTGTCTGATATAAATAAATTCCTTCTTTTGTAAGTTTGTCATTATGGGTTGCCTCACCATATAAAATAAGTGCTGCCCATGCATTAATTGCTTCTGAACTGGACTCCTGGTTGTTTCCATCTGCAAAATTAGCATGTCCTGATGCCCATGAATGACCTTCCCATGTGGAAAACTGTCTCAGGAAAGGATACCTTGCAGTTGGTGAATTTTTCGTTTCCGTTGCAATATCACCAATTAGTTCATCAATTACATTTCCGTATTTCTTCGCAAAGTCCGGATCTCTTAATGTAACCTGTGCTGCTGCCTGTATAAAATATCCATAATGAAAATGATGATCCGTTAAACCGTCAACTGTATAATATGCCTGTGGGAATCCCAACAAACTTCCAACATCACTGTCATAGTAGAAATACTTAGTATCATCTTCTCCTGAATATGTGAACCAATCTGACAATTCTGCCTCTAATCCCTTTAAAAGCTTATTGGCACTGTCAGTATCTCCGCATTCCTCTGCTGCCTCCATTACCTGAATGGCACGATTCATTTTCTTTCCTGTGTCATAGGTATTCTCGCCATATTCTTCTTTAGTAACCTTTGTATCTGTAGGACCGTACTCTTCCATAAAATCTTTTACATAGCCTGCTAACTCATCATGGTCTGATGTATAAATAGAAGGCATTGAGGGTAATATTCCTGAATATTTTAAATTAGTAGAGTAGCTGTCTCCTACTAAATATTTCATATTACCCCTTATAGTTCTTGCCTCATTATCTAAATATGTATAACCTGTCATATTTTTGTACTGATGAGGAAGTATACCCATTACCGTTCCATCTGCCGTGCTTTCTTCTTTTTTATCTAATGTGTATTTGTAATTAGTAGTTAATGTAGATGTTTTATCATTATAAGAATAGCTTGTTTCAGTATCAGTTACAAAATTGTATGCATACTTTTCATATAATTTGGCTATTTTTTCTGCTTCTCCATCATTTTGTCCTTTACTTTCACAAAGCCATGCAAATGAACAATATGACTTGTCCGTACTTGGGAATTCCACGTTAAGCTGTCCGATACCATTAACATTGTCAGTACCACTCTGGCTTAACTTCGCTCCCTTTGGCAAATACAATGCATAGTAATCATAATTGCTGTACCCTGTAGCATCATCCTGATTATCAAAAACCCTAAGTACAACCATTGTTGAACTACTTAAGTCTGAACCATCAAAATATGATACCCCACTTGGAAGGGATACCCTCTTTCTTGTTAAAGTAACATTTGATTTATTTTCAGTCTGTATAAACGCAAAAGGACTTCCCTGAACCATTGTCATTTTCATGGAGCCTAACATAACATCTGTAGACCATTCCGTCTCTTTATCAACTTCACTTTTATCTGCATTTCCCGAACCAATAACAAAATCCGTCAATGAGCCATCTTCCGGCTGATTCATAAGCAATGTAGTTTCAACCCTTATTGTACTTGGCTTTGTAACGTACATTCCCGTGGATGTTGCCTTATATGACAACGGTATTGCATATGTGCTGTTTCCAAAGACATTGCCTCTTCCGTTTTCACTTGGATTCAAATAACTCCAAAGCATAGATGTGGACCATCCGCCTATATCAAGTGCAGCGTTGTTTTTATCATAATTATCTGTTGTAAAACGTGTTATGCCTTTATTTGCAATAGTTGGTAAATACTTTGTCAGCATTTCATTAGTCTTAACTATCTCCTGTCCGTTAGCCTCATAAGACCATGTTCCGGAAATTTTGTCTGAAATACTTCCTATGTTTTCATCTGCCTTAACATTATTTGTTCCCTTACTAAAAACATTAGGATATCCCACTGCCAGTGTTAATGACAGCATAATGGCTACACCTTTTTTAACTCTCCTTTTCATAATATCTTTCCACAACTAAATCTGCTATGTACTTCCTCCTTTTTTCTCTAATAATCACTTTTTATGTGACCTGTAAAAAATAAATATTGTACTCAAATTCCGCCCTTTATGCTACCTCAATATAGCTTTATCTTATACCAGATACTATGATTATACAAGGTGTAATATTTTTATTTCAATGTTATTTTTTTAAATGTTAAGACTTTCACATACTACCTTTGAAACATAAGAAAATCCCTTTATTATTCCAAGATTTTTCGGTTTAATATTTTTATTGTAAATTAGCAAAGGAACGTATTCTCTTGTGTGATCCGTAGTCATTGTAAACGCCGGATCACAGCCATGGTCGGCTGTAATTATCAGCAAATCCTCATCCCTTAACTGTTCCATAAATCCACCTAAAAACCTGTCAAACTCCGTTGCCGCATTAGCGTAACCTTCAATATTTCTTCTGTGACCATACAGCATATCAAAGTCAACTAGATTAAGGAAACACAAGCCGTTAAAATCTTCTTTTGCAACCTGAGCGATTTTTCCCATTCCCTCCTGATTTCCTGTGGTGCGATAAAATTTAGTTATTCCTCTGTTATTAAAAATATCAACAATTTTTCCAATGCTTATAACTTCTTTTCCGGAATTAGTTATCTTGTCAAGCATTGTATCCGCAAATGGAGACAATGCAAAATCATGACGTCTGGTGGTACGTTTAAAATCATCCTTATTCGTACCCTCAAAAGGTCTTGCAATAACTCTTCCCACAGCCATATCTCCTGTTAGCATTTCTCTTGCCATACGGCAATATTCATATAATTCTTCTACAGGAACTATCGACTCATTAGCTGCAATCTGACACACACTATCTGCACTGGTGTACAAAATCAACGCTCCCGTTTTCATATGCTCCTCACCATAATCCTTTATTACCTCCGTTCCTGAATATGGCTTGTTGCATAAGCATTTTCTTCCTGTTTTCTTTTCAAATTCTTTTACAAAACTATCCGGAAAGCCCTGTGGGAAAGTTGGCATAGGTTTATGACTTACAAGTCCTGCTAATTCCCAGTGTCCAATAATAGTATCCTTTCCCATGCTTTCTTCCTGCATTTTTCCATACATTCCTATTGGATTTTCAACGCCTTCCTTATAATCCGTACCTTCAACATTAAACAATCCAAGTTTAGTCATATTGGGGCAGTTAAATTTAGGACTGCCACTTATGGTTCTAAGAGTATTGGCTCCTACGTCTCCGAATTTATCAGCATCCGGTGCCTCCCCTATTCCAAAGCTGTCTAAAACAATTAAAAACACTCTCTTCATTTTTGTTTCCTCCTTATATTCTCAGGGCCAAATCCCAAGGGTAATATTTCCTTTAATTTGAATATTTTATAATTATTCTCATTAACTGCCAATATTATTTCAAATGATTCAGGATTACAAAATTCCATCATCACCTGTCTGCAAACACCACAGGGTGCCGTCATCTCTTCTACTTTTCCACTTTTTCCTCCAACAATACATATTCCCATAAACTCCCTTTCTCCCTGACTTATGGCTTTAAAAAATGCCGTACGTTCAGCACAGTTTGTAGGAGTGTATGCTGCATTTTCAATATTACATCCCGTGTATAACTTTCCTGTTTTTGACATGAGCACCGCTCCTACCTTAAAATCAGAGTAAGGGGCGTATGAATATTTTATCTGCTCTATTGCAAGGTTAATCATGTTTTTTATTGTATCTGTGTTAATATCGGTCATAACTTATCTCCCTTAATTTTTATGACTTCATTATACCACTTTTTTTGTTATTTATCTTGCTATAGTTCCTCCCCAATTATACTTTACTTCTTTGTAATTACTATCAACAACTGTTAATATATCCTCATATAAATACCTGTGACCTGCATATGTAGACATTAATGCATTATCATATAGTTTTTTTGCCACATCATATATGGAATAACTATATACTTTACTATAAAGGTAACTACCATCAGATAGTTTTGCATAAGCTCTTACATAATACTTTCTTGTATATGCAGCCACTGTTGTTCCGTTGTCACACATTGTCATAACATAATTTACAGCCGTTTCAGATGATGAATACTGTTTATTAATAATTCCATTTTCTGTTGCCTTCACTGTGGAAATATATTTACTTTCACTTCCAACATACATATCATCTTCACTTACACCATTTTCATCTACACCGTAAACGTTGCCAAATTCAGTCACTTCCATGCCGTCTATTTGCGGCTCCACGGTGGATACTGTTCTAATTCCCTTTAATACATTGCTAATCTGAAATCCCTGAACATTAACCTTATCTGATATGTTTTGCTGCTGATTCTCTATTAGTTCAATTTCTGATAACTGTAATATGTTTCCACTGTTTATTTCCAAAAAGCAAATTGCGAAATAGCAATACTTTCCCGGATTCTTTGATTTAAAAATAGTTCCTGTATAATTTTTAGCCGGTAAATTTCCATCTGACACAGCATCAATTATATTCCAGTTTTTTCCATCATTTGAACCCTTTAATATCCATTTTACGGGATTTCTTCCAGGATTATTTTGTGTGTCATTTGCAGTGTATAAAACATATTCATCTATGGAAACCGGTTTAGTTGTCTTCCACTTTATATTTGCCGGTATGGTTTCCGTACAATATTTCGTGGATGTTGAACCGTCAAATGCCATATATGCATTTTCTGTTCTTATGGCATTTCCTGCATTCTTTGATGATACCGGTGAACCATTTACAGACACTGTTATTAACTCATCTCTTAATTTTTTTCCCTTTTCAATATCACTATCACTTCCTATTACGGCATTTTTCCCATTTACTTCGCTTAAATTACCACCTGGTGCATCAAAATCTATTCCCAGCTCTTTTCTATAATTATCATAGGTACTCATTTGTATTCCGTTATCTGTTGTTATTTTGTAGGTATATTCCCCTGCAAATATTGCTTTAGTTGCACCTGCATCTAAAATATCCTGCAATTTTTGTTTGTTACCGCTATTAAGCCCTGCATTTTCTTCCGAATTAGGACATATAGCATATTTTGCACCAATGGCTCTATATAAAGATGTAAGGCGGTTATATCCATGATGGGCAACCTGAACCATATCACTTTTTAGCTCATTTCCGTACATTTTTTCCAATTGGTCACTTTTTGTAATATCCCCTAGCAACATAAGACTCTTTCCGTTTATTGTAATCTTAAGCACTGTGGATGCTGTATTCATGTCACCGCCTAAAGTGGTTTTTCCATCAGTACCTACCCAATCTTCATGAGTACACATTACGTCAAAATTAACCCCCTGCATTGAAAACCTCTGTCCTGTATGAAGAGATACATGATTAACATTTGGAAAATATGTGTTAAATGCCTTTTTCATTTTAAAGGTTCCCCCATCATAACCACCTACGACTCCATATGCCGGGAAATTAAACAACACACTTTCCACATCGATGTAGTCATGATACATTGTTACAAATTGATGTGCCCCAAAAACGTGATCTCCATGGGCATGTGAGAAAAACCATCCTCTTATTTTAACTTTATCATTTTCGGAGGTATTTGTTATTTTCCTCATAAAATTAAGTTCAGCTGCCATTGCCTCCTTTGATGACTGCCTTTCATGTCCACTGTCAATTAAGAACAGACTGTTATCTGCCAGCTTTATTATAAACATCATACCACAATCTATCTGCCAGTAATCCGTTACACTGGTAGTTGATTCTCCTTTAGTGTAATCTATGCTATACATATACATTTCTGTTTCACTGTCACCTGTCAGTTTTGTGCTGATGTTTGAAAGCAATGTATTTGAAGCATAATCGCATATTACCCTTACTTCATTTTTACTATAAGTATAATATATATAGTATATACGTCCGGCTTTAGTTAAAGTATAATACATATTGTTTTCCATCTCTCTCTTGCTCGTTTTCCCGTACCCTCTGCACACTAACTTGTCTACATAATCCTCAAAAGTGCTCCTACTTGTATCTTTTATTACAACCATCTTTGCATCCTCTGATGTGGTTCCGTTTTCATCACTTGCCATACCCGGGCCACAATTATAAATGTTATCAGAAACCACTCCGTCAATGTATTTTGGCATATTTTCTAACTTAACATCTACTGTATCATTATCTGTGGGATTGCTTTCATATACAGCGTTCTTTTCAAAATAAAGCACCGGATAACCACCCTGACTGTTTTTCCTATAGGCACTTGCACCCTCAGTATAAGCTGTTATTTTATTATACAATTCAGTTGAATTTTGAAATGGTTCTCCTGCTGTACCTGCTGTTGCATTGCTGTTTAATTCTGTTTCATATTCACTTCTGCCTGACATATAGAAATTTTTAAATTCTCCATTAGAAGGATTTCTAACTACACATATTTCTGCCTCAAGTTTTTTCTCACTGGCATTATAACAATATAATACAGACAACTTGTTATCAGATGACAGGTTTGCATAACCAAATATTCCAAAATAATTTCCATATCCGTTTCTTGCCAATGTATTTCCATTATCAGTGTATTCCACTACATTTCCCACATTATAACAATATCTTATTTTTCCACTCTTAACATATCCTATAATTCCTGCTGCTCTTTCCCCTTCTGTTTTATATACCTCTATATTACCTTTATTGGCACAATAACTTATATCAACATATGTAGAATTTTCATTAACGGAAGTTTGTCCCACAATTCCACCTATATTGTCCTTACCACCATTTACAATAATCTCACCATTATTAATGGTTCTTGCTACTTTAACACCACTTTTAGCAACCACTAACCCTACTATTCCGCCAACAGCTCCTGATGTACCGTTGTTATAATCATTTTCCCCTCTTTGGGCTGACATGGCATTAACATTTATCTCACCATTATTCACAGAATTTTCAATGGTACTTTCCTTTTGTTCATTTTTCACACCTCCTGCTATTCCACCTACATTTAGCGCCTCTTTCGTTCCTGTGGCATTAATTGCTACATCCGTTGTACAGTCATATATATATCCTCCTAATAGTACAGCTGAAATTCCTCCTACATATCCACCTGCCACAGAAACATTTATACTTCCTGTAACAACCAAATTATGTATTTCTCCTGAAACATAATTAAACAGGCCTATTTTCTCTATTTCCTCCGTTGAATCCGTCCTGTTAATTCCTATCTTTATAGAATGTCCATTTCCATTAAATTCCCCTGAATAAGGTTCTGTTTCAGTTCCAATTCCCTGAAAATTTTCATATCCTGATAAATCAATGTCACTAGTAAGTATATAGTCCTTACCGGGATTTTCTTTTGCCCACATTAATTCCTTTGCACTTGAAATCTGATATGTACCATCAACCATTTTCGGTTGTGATAATTCATTTTCATCCGCCATTACATTCATACTTTTAAAGTCATGGGATATCCCTGAAAACATCTGAAAAACCGTGGCAATAATTACTATATAAGCCAATATTCTATTCTTCATAACAACTCTCCTCTCTTATGATAATAATATACTTAAATTATATAATGTTGTTTTTTCTTATTAAAGGCTTCTAATTTTATAATTGTTTCTTTTTTCAATGTGTTCCCACGTTATTTTCAACTTTTATAAAAAAAGCAGTTGTGGTATTTAATGGATATTTCACCATTAACACTCCAACTGCTAAATTAATTCTTTATATCATTTCATTCGTAAATTATTTACCGCTTGTAGCCTTAAGTCTTGTCATTGCTCTTGCAAGAGATGCTCTGGAGTGGTAATACTCCTGGATACTTTGCTTCTGTCTCAATTGCTCCTGAGCTCTTTCTTTTGCTTCCTCAGCCCTTACCTTATCGATTTCTTCCGGCCTCTCTGCAGTTTCCACCAAAACCGTAACTCGGTTATTTATGGTTTCAACAAAGCCTGCACCAACTACAACTGTTTCATAGTCTTTTTCTCCGTCTTTTTTGAACTTCAGGACTCCATTTTCCACGGCACTTACCATATTTTCATGGTGTGCCATAATTTCTTCCTGACCGTCATGTGCCGGCACAATAACCGATGAGCATTTTCCCGAAAAGAACACTCTGTTTGCGGCAATTATATTTAAATTAAATGTATTTGTTGCCATATGTTACCCCATTCCGTTTTCATTTGAAAACAATGTATTATGATGTGAGTATCAAAAGCCAATTTTGTAACATTATTCAGCCATACTTTCAGCTTTTTTCTTTACATCTTCAATAGTTCCTACGTTAAAGAATGCATTTTCAGGATATTCATCCATCTCGCCGTCAATTATAGCCTTAAAGCCCTTTATTGTCTCGCTAAGAGGAACATATACACCTTTAACCCCCGTAAAGTTTTCTGCCACATGGAATGGCTGTGACAAAAACTTCTGGATTTTTCTTGCTCTATATACAAGCATTTTATCATCTTCTGATAACTCTTCCATACCAAGAATTGCGATAATATCCTGTAATTCCTTGTATTTCTGAAGAATTTCCTGAACCTTACGTGCTACATCATAATGTTCTTTTCCAACAATTAATGGATCCAATGCACGTGATGATGAATTCAATGGATCAACGGCTGGATAAATACCCAACGCAGCAATAGAACGATCCAAAACAACTCTAGCATCCAAATGGGCAAAAGTTGTCGCTGGGGCAGGGTCTGTCAAGTCATCAGCAGGAACATAGACAGCCTGTACAGAAGTAATAGACCCTTTCTTTGTTGATGTAATACGTTCTTGTAATTGTCCCATTTCTGTCGCAAGTGTTGGTTGGTAACCGGCCTGTGATGGAACACGTCCTAACAAGGCAGATACTTCTGAACCTGCTTGAGTAAAACGGAAAATATTATCAATAAACAATAAAACATCTTGATTTTGTTCATCTCTAAAATATTCTGCCATTGTCAATCCTGTTAAACCAACTCTTAAACGTGATCCCGGAGGTTCGTTCATCTGACCAAAGACAAGTGTTGTTTTATTTAAAACACCACTTTCTTTCATTTCATAATACAAATCATTACCTTCTCTTGAACGTTCTCCAACTCCAGCAAATACTGATAATCCACCATGTTGCGTAGCAATATTATTAATCAATTCCTGAATTAAAACTGTTTTACCAACACCTGCTCCACCAAATAAACCAATCTTTCCACCTTTAATATATGGACAGATTAAATCAATAACTTTTATTCCTGTTTCTAAAATTTCTGTTTCTGTTTTTTGATCGGCATATGATGGGGCATTTCTATGAATTGGCATTTTTTGAATATCATCAGGTAATGCTTCTTTTTCATCAATAGGTTGCCCTAAGACGTTAAACATTCTTCCTAACGTTTCATTTCCAACAGGTACACAAATAGGATGTTGTGTATCTTTAGCTTCTAATCCTCTTTTTAAACCATCAGTCGATCCCATCGCAATACAACGTACAACATCATCACCAATATGTTGAGCAACTTCTACCGTCAATAATTCATCATTATTTTGAATTTCAATTGCAGTATTTAATGATGGTAAATGTCCATCATCAAAAACAATATCAACAACGGGTCCGACTGCACGTACGATTTTTCCTATATTTGACATGCTGCACCTCCTTATTGAGCATTAGCACCAGCGACTATTTCACTAATTTCATTCGTAATAGCACTTTGTCTAGCTTGATTATATTTCAATAATAATTCTTCTATTAAATCTTCTGCATTATCTGTTGCATTTTCCATAGATGTTCTTCTTGAAGCATTTTCACTTGTTATAGACTCTACTAAATATCCATAGATCACTGATTGTAAATACATTGGTATTAAATCATTTAAAACAGTTTGTGGATCTGGTTCAAATAAAGTTGCTTTATGTGTTAATGATTTCTTTTCAAAGTTTTTTGTATCTACAGGTAATAGTTTCATCACATAAGGCTGGAATGTCAAATTGTTAATAAACTTTGTATAAATCATTTGAATACTTCCAATCTCATGATTTTGATAACGCTTTGTCAATTCTTGAACAAGTCTTATCACATCTTTAAAATCTAATGTTGTATTTAAATGAAGATATTGATCATGATAAGGAATCTGATGATGTGCTAAATAACTTGCTCCTTTACTTCCTATCATATATATTTCATCTTCAACTTGAATATATTCACTCATTGCTTTAAAGACATTCGCATTATAACCACCACATAAACCTAAACTGGAAGTCACAACAATATAAACTGTTTTTCCTTGTCTATTTTCCTGTAAATAAGGACTTTCAACCATCCCTTGATTACTTGTAAGAATCTCACTAACAACTTCCTGTGTTTTACTATAGTAAGGTCTTAACTCATCCATCTGTTTTCTTGCTTTTCTTAATTTAGAAGTTGCAACTAATTGCATAGCTTTTGTAATTTTCTTTGTTGATTCTACTGATTTTATACGTCTTTTAATAGACTGCATATCATTAGCCATAGACTAACCATCCTTATTCACTTTTAAAAAGTTTTCTACAAAAGCTTTCATTACTTCTTTCATCTTTAATGTTAATTCATCATCAATAGATTTTTCTTGTTGTATTTGATCAATAATTTCTGGATGTTGATTTTGTATAAACTGATATAATTCATCCATAAACATATTGACTTTTGTTACTGCAATTTGTTTTGTATATCCATATTTTAAAGCAAACAATGTTACCACTTGTTTAGCAACACTTCTAGGAGAGTATTGTGCCTGTTTTAAAACTTCACGAACTCTTTGACCATGTTCGAGTGTCGCTTTTGTTGCAGCATCCAAATCACTACCAAATTGCGCAAATGCCTGCATTTCAGTATATTGTGCAAGTTCTAATTTTAAAGAACTTGATACTTGTTTCATAGCTTTGATTTGAGCTGATGAACCAACACGACTG
>OLVP01000492.1_pt1 | contig 33189 bp, 35 predicted proteins | sample 1673281 | NCBI WGS metagenome assembly OLVP01 (sample SAMEA3178940, study PRJEB25190) | human gut metagenome | biome: human gut; feature: human-associated habitat; material: faeces | place: Austria | collected 2013
CCTATCCCTGCGGCAATTACCCCGTATTTGAGGGATACGATCACATGCAATATCAGATTCGTGATCCGAAGGGCTTTGCTGAGATGCTGGCATTTATCGCTGAACAGGACGGTATGCCGAAGCTGCCGTTTATCAGAAAGTGAGAGGACCCGATATGAAATACAAAATCGAGAAAAACACCGTGCAGGAGACGTTGATCCTCCCGCTGTATTCACGGAAGCTGTGTACGGAGTTGTATCCGAACCTTTACCGGGACGAAACGGCGGTGCGTCTGATCGACCAGATCGACTACGACTTTTCAGAGGCAGAGAAAAATTCCCGCAGCCTGATGCAGCGTTTCGGTGCGCTGGAGGTCGCCATGCGGCAGAATGACCTTGCCTTTGAAGTGCAGGCGTACCTGAAAAATCACCCCTGCGCGGCAGTGGTCAATCTGGGCTGCGGGCTGGATAACACCGGTAGAGCCTGCGACAATGGCAGATACAAGATCTACAATCTGGATTTCCCGGATGTGATTGCCCTGCGGCAGCAGCTGCTGCCCGCTGGGGAGCGGGAGCAAAACATCCCCTGTGACCTGAAAGATCCCGCATGGTTTGACAAGATCGATGTCTCCGGCGGGGCGATGTTCTTTGCCTCCGGGGTGTTCTATTACTTCCTGACGGAGCAGGTTCGGGAACTGGTGCAGGGGATGGCGGACGCTTTCCCCGGCGGAGTGCTGGTCTTTGATGCTGCCAACCGTACGGCGGTGAAGATGATCGCAAAAACATGGCTCAGAACGGCAAAAATCAAGGATGTAGGGGCATATTTCGCGGTTTCGGATGCTCCCAAGGAGATTGGCGAGTGGGACAGCCGGTTACGGGTATCCAGCAGGGGCTATATGATGGGCTACAACGACCTGAAAGACTCTTCCGTCAGCGGCTTTTTCCGATTTCTCGCCAAGGTCGGGGACAACGGGATGAAAATGCAGATCGTGAAGATCGGATTTGGAGGCAAGCTATGAAAATTCTGGTATATGGTGCAGGCGTTCTGGGGTGCAATCTGGCAAGAAATCTGCTGCGCGCCGGAAAGGATGTCACTCTGCTTGCGCGGGGAAACTGGGCTGCGGAGATCAAGCAGAACGGCCTGCGGATCAAGGACAAATTTTCGCTCCGCACCTCGGTCAGCCGCATTCCGGTGGTGACTGAACTTGCACCGGATGCAATGTACGATGTGATCTTTGTGGTCCTGCGCTATACACAGCTGGATTCCGTTCTGGACACGCTGCGGGCGAACCGGACGAAGAACATCGTTTTTGTGGGCAACAACGTACAGACAAAAGCATTGGCGGCGGCACTTCCGGAAAAGAACGTCCTGTTTGCCTTTGCGCTTTCTGCGGGGCATCGGGAGGTTGACCGGGTTGTCTCCATCGACCTGAAAAAGATCACCATCGGACAGCTGCCGGGTGCAATCTCCAATAAACAGCTGATCGGGCGCATCTTCCACGGCACAAAATATAAGGTCGTTTATGAGCCGAACATGGAGGACTATCTGCTCTGCCATGCCGCGTTTGTGATGCCTGCGGCCTTCGCCTGCTATAAGACAGACGGCGACCTGAAAAAGCTCAGGGGAGATACCGCGTACCTGAACCGTGTGCTGGATGCCAACATCGAGGGATACCGCGCCATCCGAGATGCCGGGCACACCATTCTGCCCAAGGAGGATGCAGACTTTGAAGGGGAGAAATACCGCAAGACCTGCCTGCGCTTTTTCAAGCTGATGTGCGCCACCTCGCTGGGAAAACTCTGCGCCTCCGACCATGCCATGAACGCCATCGACGAAATGAGTGCGCTGAACCGGGATCTTAAGAAATTTTTCGATGAACATGGCGCAGCCTACCCGGTATGGCAGGCACTGGAAACGGAAGCCGGGAGGTATCTGCAATGAAATACGCCGGGATGCCTATGGGAATGTGGGTGCTGTTTTCAGGCTCCTTTCAAAAGCAGCTGACCGCTGTGCTGGGCTATGATGCAGCCACCGCAAGAGCCATCACGAAAAAGGCAAAGCCGCAATACCGGCAGATCATCCGCAGGCTGCCGGAGTTTGAAAAGACCGACCGCTTCAAAATGAATCTTGTCAACTGCGCGATGATCGGGGCATTCATTCTCTCCATGCCGCAGCGCCCGGAGGTGGACAGGCTGACGGATTACTACGCAAAATCCATGATGACAGCGCCCATGCAGTGGTTCTGCCGCAAGAGCGGAAAAAGCAAATTCACCGCAAAGGATATTGCCGCTATGAAAGCCACCGCCGCCCTGAAAGCCGCCGACCGCAACCCCTACTCGTGGAACATGGAGTTTTACGAGTACCCGGATGGCAGCGGCTACGAGGGACGCTTTACCAGGTGCGGTATCTGTGTGCTGATGAAGGAGCTGGGACTGTACGACCTGACCCCTGCTTTGTGCCATCTGGACTACACCATGAGCGAGGCGGGCGGCGTGACGGATTTTGTGCGGCAGTACACCCTTGCCTCCGGCGGACCCTGCTGTGACTGCGGGTACAAAAAGAAAGGGTAACGGACGATGAAGAGGAAAGAAACGTATCTTTCCCGTGATTTCCGGGATACTGCGGCACAGCGCTTTCCTGCGCAGGCGAAGCAGCTGAACGCCGCTTTCGATATTCTACACACGCAAAATCCTGCTTGTGTTTGCGAAATATCCGTCATCTTCTTTGTTTTCAGATACACCTTAGGGCTTCCGCAAGCCCCCGGCTTAGCCGGGGGGCCTGACTATGTATAAGCAGGCTGAAGCGGAACAAAACAATGCCAAACCCCGTGATTGCGGATAGAGAAAAAATTCAGTGCAGATTTTGGGGTAGAGGGTAAAAGCGGCAATATGGAGCAGATACTGATACCGCCCATAAAAAACATAAAAGAAAAACCTTGAAGCAGAAGCTTCAAGGTTTATTTGGCTGCCCCAGTCCGACTTGAACGGACGACACCCTGATTAACAGTCAGGTGCTCTAACCAACTGAGCTATGGGGCAATATTTAACTCGTCGTGTCAGGCGCTCTCGCTGACGACTCCATTATTATAGCAATCACGGTTTGCTTTGTCAACACTTTTTCCCAAGTTTTTTTGATTTTTTTGCTGAATTTCCGGTGCCGCTTTTAGGCACTCTGTATATTGTTACAAAACAAAAGCCAGGCACAACCTGTTGGGTCACGCCTGGCGAATGGTTCGGTTTTACCTTTACAAAAAGCGTCCTGTCACACTTTCGGGTGTGGCTTTGATCTGCGCCGGGGTGCCTGCGGCCACCACACGGCCGCCTTTTTCGCCGCCGCCCGGGCCCATATCCACGATATAATCCGCACTGCGGATCACGTCGAGGTCGTGCTCGATGACGATGACCGTGGCGCCGTTGTCGATCAGTGTGCGGAAAACGCCCAGCAAGGTCTGCACATCCAGCGGGTGCAGGCCGATGGTCGGCTCGTCAAACACAAACACCGCGTGGGACTGGGTGCGCTCCATCTCACTGGCCAGCTTCAGGCGCTGGGCTTCTCCACCGGAAAGGCTGGGCGTTTCCTCGCCCAGGGTCAGGTAGCCCAGCCCTAGATCCTGCAGCACTTGCAGGCGCTGGCGCACCAGCTTCCTATCCTTGCACAGATCCAGCGCCGTATGCACGTCGCAATCCATCAGCCGGGGCAGTGTGGTAGTGCGGCCGTGCTTGTCGATCAGCTTCACGTCGTCGGCCTCGCGGGCATAGCGGGAACCGTGGCAAGCGGGGCAAGGGATCTCCACATCCGGCAAGAACTGCACGTCCAGGCTGATGACGCCGGTGCCATCGCACACCGGGCAACGCAGTTTGCCCGTGTTGTAGGAGAAATCGCCTGCCTTGTAGCCGTGGGCCTTGGCGTCCTGAGTGTGGGAAAAAATCTTGCGCAGTTCGTCGTGGACGTTGGCATAGGTAGCCACAGTGGACCGCACGTTGATGCCGATGGGCGTGGCATCGATGAGCTTGACCTGCTCGATGCCCTCGGCTGTTACCGCCTTGACATGGGACGGCAGTGGACGGCCCACGGTACTGGCCGCAAGGGCAGGCACCAGGCTTTCCAGAATCAGCGTGGTCTTGCCGGAGCCGGACACGCCAGTGACGACGGTCAGCCTGCCCTTGGGGATGTCTATCTCCAGCGGGTGCACCGTGTGAATGGCATCGGTGGAAAGGTGGATGCGGCCCTCGGCAAAGAGGTCGCTCTTCCCCGCCCCGGCAGGCAGCACGGCGGCCGCCGGGCGCAGAAAGGGTCCGATCATCGACTTGGGGTCCTGCTCAATTTCGGGCACAGTGCCCTGAGCGATGACGTAACCACCGCCCGCACCGGCTTCGGGGCCCATCTCGATGATCCAATCGGACTCGGCCAGCACCTGGGTGTCGTGATCCACCAGTACCACCGAGTTACCGTCCTCGACCAGATCGTGCATGACGCCGGTCAGGCCCACGATGTTGGCCGGGTGCAGGCCGATGGACGGCTCGTCCAGCACGTAGAGCACGCCGGTGGTGCGGTTGCGGACCGCGCGGGCCAGCTGCATGCGCTGGCGCTCACCGGTGGAGAGGGTGGACGCGGCGCGGTCCAGGGAGAGGTAATCCAGCCCCAGGTCCATCAGGCGGCGGGCTGCGGTGCGGAAGGACTCGCAGATGCTCTCGGCCATGGGGCGCATTTCCGCGGGCAGGCTGGCGGGCACGCGGTCCACCCACTGGGTCAGCTCGGCCAGCGGCATCGTGCAGGCATCGGCCAGCGAGATACCCCGCAGACGGGGTGCGCGGGCGGCCTCGGACAGACGGGTACCGTGGCAGGCCGGGCAGGTCTCCTGCTTGAGGAACTTTTCCACACGCTTCATGCCCTTTTCGTCCTTGACCTTGGCCAGCGCGTTTTCCACCGTGTAGACCGCATTATAATAGGTAAAGTCCAGTTCACCGGCTTCGGGGGTGTTTTTGGCCTTATAAAAAATATGTTTTTTCTCCGCCGGGCCGTGATAGACGATTTCTTTCTCGGCGTCGGTCAACTGGTTGAAGGGTACATCGGTGCGCACGCCCATGGCACGGCAAACATCGGTCATCAGGCTCCACATCAGGGAATTCCAGGGGGCGACTGCGCCATCGTCGATGCTCAGCGTCGGGTCGGGTACCAGCGTGGCCAGGTCCACCGTGCGCACGGTGCCGGTGCCATCGCAGGTGCGGCAGGCCCCCTGGCTGTTGAATGCCAGTTCCTCGGCGGAGGGTGCGCGCACCGTGGCCCCGCAGGTGGGGCAAATCAGCGGCTTTTCAGCCGCCACAGCCAGGCTGGGCGGCAGGTAGTGACCGTTGGGGCAGCGGTGGGACGCCAGGCGGGAGAACATCAGCCGCAGGCTGTTCAGCAGCTCGGTGCCAGTGCCGAAGGTGCTGCGAATGCCCGGCACGCCGGGCCGCTGGTGCAGCGCCAGCGCCGCCGGGACGTAAAGCACCTCATCCACGCTGGCCTTGGCGGCCTGGGTCATGCGGCGGCGGGTGTAGGTGGACAGGGCGTCCAGGTAGCGGCGCGAGCCCTCGGCATACAGCACGCCCAGTGCCAGTGAGGATTTGCCGGAGCCGGACACACCTGCGATGCCGACGATCTGGCCCAGGGGGATGTCGACGTCGATATTTTTCAGGTTATGGACCCGCGCGCCGCGGATCTTGATTGCTTCTTTGGTTGGCATGGTCGTTCCTCTGTATATAAATAGGTTACAAAAAGCGGGCAGATGCGAGCATCCGCCCTTACAGATGGGTAATTACGTATTTTCTTCGCTCTTGCCCAGTTCCAGCTGGCGGAAACCTTCTCCATGGACCTCGTTGGATTGCAGCATAATGATAAAGCTGGCCGGGTCCATCTTCTGGATGGCGTGCTCGATCTCGTACAGCTGCTTGTTGGAACAGGCGCAGAGCACTACATCCTTGGGTGCGCCGCCATAGCCGCCGCGCCCCTGTAAAATGGTGGCACCGCGGTCCGCCACGCGGTCGATCTCCTTGCAGGCGGCCTCGCCGTCGTCGGTCACGATCATGGCCAGCATCGAGGAGGAGAAGCCGAACATCATCTTATTGATGACCGCCGAGCAGACAAAGTTGAAGATAAGGCCGTAGATGATGGAGTCCACGTCGTGGAACACCAGACCGTTGGCCACAATGACAGCCAGCGCCGCCGCAAAGGTGATGTTGCCAAAGGGCAGGTGCGGGTGCTTGACCTTGACGGCCATCGTGATAAAGTCGATACCGCCGGTGCTGGAGTTCTGCATGTAGATCAGTGCATCGCCAATGCCGCAGATGACGCCGCCGCACAGGGTGGCCAGCAGGCGGTCGCCGGTGTAGACCGGCATCATGGGCAGCAGATAGTCGGTAAACACGGCGAACAGCACCATGCAGCGCATGCTGCGCAGCAAAAACGACTTGCCCAGCACCTTGTAGCTGAACAGGATAACGGGGATATTGATGAGCACGTTGGACAGGCCCATGGGGATACCGAACAGACGGTACAGGATGGCGCAGACGCCCGCAACACCGGTAACAGGCACGCCCGATGCCACGGCAAAGCTATAGATGCCGGCAGCCGAGACAAAGCAGCCCAACACCTCCAGCAGCAGGTTTACGTGTTTGTTTTGGGTCATGATGTACCTCCTTACAAAATGGGGAAAGCTGAAGAAAAGGGCGGGGGCATACTGTGATGCTCCCGCCCTGTGTGTTGCACAGACGTTCTTTTACTTAGAGACAGTCTTTTTGATTTTGGATGCGCTGTAAGTATTGATGGCCGAGCTGTCCAGGTTATGTTCCAGTGCGGCGCCGTCGGCGTAGAGCTTATCCTGGATCTCGTCGCTCTTCATGCTGGTCAGCATATCATACATGCTGTTCAGCTGGTCAACGGTATAGGTCTTGAGCGGGTCGATGCGGCGGGCCACCAGCAGGGTGGTGCCCAGGTCGATGGTCGTCCAGGTGCCCAGGGGGATCTCATCCAGCGGGTCGGTCAGGTTGTTGTAGCCGTCGCCGCCAAAGCTGGAGAGATCGTCCGGGGTGTACAGCTTGGAACCGGCGTAGTAGACCGCCTGGGCAGACTCGATCGTGCTGCCCATGGCGCTCATGGCCTGGGGCACGTAATTCATGGCAGCGGTGTACAGGGCGCTGTTGCTGGCGGTCTCGGCGGTAGCCTGTTCGTTCAGTTCAGCCAGGCACTGGGCCGCGATGTCCTCGATCTGGGACTTCTGGTCATCGGTGGCCAGCGAGTAGCTGGAGTAGTTCACCAGCGGGAACTGCACGGTCTCGACGTAGTAGCAATCGTTGTTGACGTAGTCGGTGTACTCGGCCTCGGTCACGGGGCTGGTGCCGTCGGCGCCGTAAGTCAGGTTCAGGATGGCCTTGGCCTTCTGGGCGTTCAGCAGGTAGGTCTCCACCGTGGACTTGGAAATGCCGTTGGCGGTGTACAGGTCGCCGTTGGAATTCCACAGGCTGTCGGCAGAGTTGGCAGCCTCGGCGGTGGCAGCATCATCCAGCACACCGCCCAACTCGTCGAACTCCTTTTCGACAGCAGCGTAGTACTCGATGGCGTGGCTGGTCAGCTGGCTGATGTAGTCGGCACCGTCGGTGGTGACTTCCTCGCCGTTGATGGTGCCGGTGCACTGAGCCTTCAGCACGGTCTTGACATCGTTGGCGGTTTCGCCGGTCGCCAGGTCGGCCAGGCCGGAGGCGGTGTTGTAAGAGTTGTACTGGGCCAGCAGGTAGACACCGGCCGGGATCTCGACCCCGCCGATGGAGCCCACATTGGCAGGCGTAGACATAGCACAGCCGCCCAAAGCCAGCAACATGGAAGCAGCCATGCCCAAGCTGAACAGTTTGGTTTTGATGGAACGCATGATCGGTTCTCCCCTTTATAATACTTGGCAGGGCGTATAACACCCTGAATTAGTATTATACCGCGTTTAATCGCGTATTGCAAGCCCTGGCCCCGGTGTGGTATACTGGCTTCACGAGAGTTTCACATATTATAATAAGGAGTACGCCATGCTTCTGACCGAACAGGCCGCCCGGCTGCAGGGCGGCGATTGGGCGCCGTTTTTTGCAGCTGAGTGCGCCAAGCCCTACTTTGCTGCTCTGGACGCCTTTGTGACTGAGGCCGCCGCCCACACCACTGTCTACCCGGCTGCCGAGAATATCTTTGCTGCCTTTGCCGCCTGCCCCGCCGCGGGCATCCGCGCGGTGATCCTGGGGCAGGACCCCTACCACGAGCCGGGGCAGGCCATGGGGCTGTCTTTCTCGGTGCCCGATGCCTGCAAGGCACCGCCCAGCCTGCGCAATATTTTTAAGGAACTGGAAAGCGAGACCGGCACCCAGCGCGCTCACAACGACCTGACCCCCTGGGCGCAGCAGGGCGTACTGCTGCTGAACACCGTGCTGACGGTGGAGCAGGGCCGCGCCTTTGCCCACGCCAAGCAGGGCTGGGAGACTTTCACCAATGCCGCGCTGGAATACGCCGTGCAGCAGAGCGTTGCCCCCCTGGCCGCTGTGCTGTGGGGCAAGCCCGCCCAAAAGTATGCGCCGGTGTTTGCCGCCGTACAGCACCGCCGCCCCGTGCTGGTGCTGGAATCGGCCCACCCCAGCCCGCTTTCAGCGTACCGTGGGTTCTTTGGGTCGGCACCCTTTGGTAAGATCAACGCCTTTTTGCAGCAGCACGGAGAAGCAGCGATCGATTGGCTGAAATAAGCCGCGCAAGAAAGTGAAAAAGCCCCAGCAGGCTGACAGAAATGACCGAAGAGACCAATATTGACGTTGTGGTTGTGGTTGAGGGCCGAGAGCACAAGAAAGAATAATAAAAACGGCGGGCTACCCCATGAAGGCGGCCCGCTACTTTTGTGTCCAGATTGGGCACGGATTTTATACGACCTTTTTACGACCTGTTGCCTGCTTACGACCATTTTACGGCCTATTTTCTTACAGTATTTTACACAATCAAGCACTATCACGCAAACGAAAAACCGCGATACAGCAACCTTTGCGGTTTGTATCGCGGTTTTTACGTTGGCGGAGTAAGAGAGATTTGAACTATAATTATGATGCAAACCACATTTAATCTAATAAAATCCAGACAAGTAAAACATCATTGCAACATCACTTATTTACAATCCAGTTAAGTTGCAGAAAATGCACTTATATTGTGTTGTGGGTAAAACTGTGGGTCAAAAAGCGACCTTGCAAAACACTTGACAGCACTACCAAGTATGGCTATAATAGATTATAGAAAAGGCGCTGCGACAAGCGGTTAGTCCTTGACGAGAGAGTTCATTTGAGAACCGTCACCGTGCAGGGTGGCGGTTCTTGCTTTTTACAGTGATCGTTACCGTAAGTCCGAAGACATGGAAAGTCAATGTAATTGGCATTGCCTCACCCCCTTTCGGGAAGTGTGGCCAACCGCCTGCCGTGTTGTGCAGCGCCTTACCGCCGAAGCGGCAATAATAGGATACCACATTTCGACACGCCACGCAATAGGTAAAATAAGTACAGAAAAGTCCCCCGGTGGTTACAAGCCGCCGGGGGTGATTTAGTTTATTGACACGATTCGCGCATCACAGCGCCCACCTCGCCCGCTGAAAATACGCTGCTGTACTTGCTGCCAGTTCAACCGGCGTCTGCTTTGCCGCGTAAATATTTTGCGTCAGGGTAAAGCCGTTGCTGCTGCCCTTACCGCGTCTGTAGCTGTCCGCTTCATCGGCTGTCAGCACCATCTCGCCGCGATGCAGGTTTGCAACGTAGTTGTTATACGGCACATAATCAAGGCCGCCTTTCCCAGCTTATAACCCAGTCTGTACAGCTCATACAGCGACTTTGCGTAGCGCTGCCGCTCCCGGCTGGCGTGTTTATCCCGCTCATGCTGCCGCATCGGGGAACCCGCAAGGCCTTCTTTGAAGCCCATGTCAACGCAGTTCCGCATATCTGCCGCAGTTTTCTGGATGAGGGTTTCCGGCGCATCAGACGGCACAGTGTGACGCACTACGCGCTCAAAATATTCTTGGCTGAAGAGTTCCAAATTCTCACCACCTCTGTTTTATTGACATGGGGGTTATTCTTCGATGGTATTGGCTAAAACAATTTTGCCATCCATAACAGCGGCCAGGTCAATAAGGCGCTGGCAAAACTTGTCGTTTGCAAGGCAGTTGGCGGAATAGCCGTTAAAATCGTTGAGCGCTTTCTGTGCAAACATTTTCAACGTGTTCATCGCTTTCAGCGGGGCTTCAACATCCAAAATGCGCACGTTCAAAGAATGTTTTACAGCGTATTCTCGGATGGGTTTTGCCATAGTCGGGTTCGCGTTGTGCTTGTCGGCAAGGTGCTGCAAGTCGGCCGCGCTCGTGATGAACGTAGGGTTAAGCACTTTCAGGTCAGCTTCATCAATCTTGCTGCCGTCTGGCGCAATCCATGCAGAATAGGCCGCATCAAAGTCTGCATGGATTTTGTCGGCTGCTTTTCGATACTCGACCTCTTTCGGGGCAGTTTCGAGAATTGCGGCAAGTTTGGATTCAAAAGCAGCCTTTGTAATGCTACGATTGTTGTACTCGGCTTCGAGGGCGGCGCGGGCTGCCTTTTCGGCTGCAACGGCGGCGGCGAATTTGCGATAGTTGTCAATAAATTCTTTTGCGTAATTCATAGTTTTTTACTCACTTTCTTTAATTCGCGGCACATCGTCAATTATCACTACGTCGTACCGCTGGTGTAATTCGTTCATCGTTACAATCGCGCCTTTTTGTTCGCCAGTTTTCAGCAGGTAGCCGCCGGGAACAGGCTCAACAATTGCAACAGGGTCTTGCGCTGTCATGGAATCTTCCAGCGCCTTTAGTCTAGCTGTAAAGTCTTTTTTTATTGCCATTCACTCCAATACATCTTATTTTGGTGCTGTCTACTTTCCTTTCAGTTCATCCCGTAGGATTTTCATGTATTTGTCCGCATGGTCAGCAACAGCAGGCTTGATAAATGGTTTTGCCGATTGCCCGTTTGTGTAGTATGCTTCAACAGACGGTTTCTGGCTGCGCAGCATAGCAACAATACGTTTTGCTTCTTCCAGCGTGTACCGCTTGCCGGGGTTTTTGCTTTCATGTTTTTCCCCACCAACAACATACACCCAGTATCCGCTTGTGTGCGCTGGGCCATATACGCCGGTTCCCACTTCGATGAAGCTGGCATACTCAACATCCGAGCCGATGTACATTGCCTTTTCTTCCATGCTTACCGTGTGCGTGATACTGTTTCGCAAATAGCCTGTACCCTTTTTACCTGGGCTGTTTACCAGCTTTTTGGCATAGCCCTCTGCTACCAGCCCGCACTTTTCCAATCCGCGCAATACAGCACCATTCATTGCTTTCAGCACTTCTTCGCTGTGATCTTCAAGTCTGAAGTTCATTTTTCCCTTTCTTCCAGCGCCCGCAAGCGCTGTTCAAAGTCGTTGGCTTCTACCAGCCGCAAACCATATTCCAGCACAGCGCGGGCCGCCGCGATATGCTGCTGCGGCTGCTGCTGGTCATCATCTATAATGCCGCGCAGGCGGTCAATAGCGGGCGGCATAGCCGCTTTTGCATTGTCTGTGGCCGTTTCCAGCAGTTCAGCGCAGCGCCGCTTGTACTCTGCCATAAAGGTGGGGTCTTGCCTGTAGCGGCGAATCGTGCTCTCATCCAGACCGGCAGCGCGGGCAGCTGCTTTTACTGTAGGGCACGTCAGCAGCGCCGCCAAGGCCTTTTGCTGTCTCGGTGTAATTCTTTCACACCCCCTCTCTGTTGGCCGCGTCTGTGGCCGTCTGTGGGCTGTTTCTGGTGATTTTCTCCCGTTCCATCTTTTCCAAGCGCTCCGTGACACGCTCTGCAACGCTGCTGCCAGTCTCCCTCCATGTCAGATAGCCGGTTCCATGCCAGGCGCGATTTTCAAGTTCCCTGTCATGCCAGCGCCGTAGTTTCGGGTCGCTGCGCAGCTTTCGAAGTGCGCGGGTTTCTATAGTTCGCACCTGCGCCGAGGTTATGCCCATCTTTTCGCCAGTGGCCGCCATCGACAGCCCATCAAAGAACCTGTGCCGCATTACGGCGCTCTCTGTGGCCCCGCAACGGTCTAAGGCATCATCCAGCACGGCGCGGGTTTGGGCGCTTGATATGCGCTCCTCTGCCGCTGTAAACGCCTGTTCTGCTGCCGGGTCTGGCTGAACCTCGCCCAGCGTGGGGCCGTCTGCATTTTCGCTGTCAATGGGCAAGTCCAGGCTGAAGCAATGGTTTAGCGGGTCAGCGCTGGTTGTGTGGGCCTTGCCGTCCGCGTCCACAAAATTGCGGCGGTTGCCGTTAGATAAGGCAAGCTGTATCTGCCGCCGCATGGCCTGGGCAAGCCATGTAGAGAACGCGCCAGCCGCCGGGTCATAGGTCCGGGCGGCGTACTGGACGGCAAAAAAGCCCTCGTTTTCAAAGTCATCTGCCGTCATGCCGTGCTGATCTGCAAGGTCTTTGTGATGGGGATACCATTTCCAGAACATTGAGCGGATAAGCCCCCTGTTTTTCTCCCACAGCTGGCCCAGCGCGAACGTATTACCGGCAGCGGCCAACGATGCAAGCGCGGCATTGGTGGCCTGCTGTTCTGCGGTTGCTGCCATTGCTAAAACCTCTTTCTCTTCTAAAACAAAAAGACAGGTCAAAAGAAACGCGGTCGCATTTCCCTTGGCCTGTCTGGCGCTACCTGTCGGCGGTACTTGGATTGCCTATATTATACCACAAATCGTTACTTTTTACAAGTTGTTAAGTAGAACACATGAACACCGCTCGGCGCGGTGCTGCTATGCTGCCGTACATTGGGCAGATTTTGTAGCAGCTCGGCACGGACGCGCTCAAAGGCGGCGCGTTCTGCTTCGGTATATGAAACTTTAATTTTCACGGGCACTCTCCTTCAATTAAAATCAATCATGTCAAGGGATTCGGTCTTGATTTCATCCGTTAGCATTCGCAGCATCTTCCCGTAATCCTCCGCATTGTATGGCAGGTATTCACTGTGTTCGGTCATAGCCACACCCAGAGCGTCAATAGTACAGGTAACCCAGTAAATGCGTTCTGCCCGGTCACGCGTTGATTTGTTTACGTTTTTGTCAGGACGGTTAAACATGGCAAGGCTCTCCTTTGCAAGCTAGTGTAAAAAAATCATCAGCCCGTATGGCCTGATAGCACAGCCCTGTTTGTTACTTGTACTGGGTGATGATTTCCCGCGCACCTGCCACAAACTCGGCCATTTGCTCAGGGGAAAAGGTCAGCAATATGGACACCAGTTTTTCAATGTTTTCTGATGCTTCAGCCGTCATTGCAAACACCCCCATTCTTTACAGCTTGGCGACGGGCTTTTTCTTCCTGGCACAGTTCAAGCAGACACTCAAGCTCTTTTTTACTCATCTCGTCAAGAGCTGCATCAATGCTGTTCCCTGTTGCTGCTAACGAAAGAACCTTCTCAATTTTAGTGTAATCCATTTTCAATACCTCGCAAGCCCGTCAAGCCGTTAGCACAGCTATGTATTTTATTCGATTATATCCAGTGCGACTGTGCGTGTCGGTTGTTCTACGATCTCGGTTTTGACCGTAATACAATGCGTCCCGCCCTGCACGGGTTTTGGTTCAACCGTGAGATATTGCGGGTCATGCCGCACGCTTTCGGTTGCAATGGTAAGAACATTTTTGTCGTCAGGCTTTTTGGGGTTGTAAATCATTGCTTTTTTCCTCCTGTTTTGATACAATGATATGCGGTACATTTGCTCTGCTGAAGCTATTACCGCTTGCCGCCTGGGGTGTTGGTCGCACCCTGGGCGGCTTTTCCTTTTTACAGTCGCAACGCTCACCGGGGTCGAGGTTTGCGCCGCATCGGGGACAGGTCCAATAAAACATGGCTGACCACTCCCCTGCCCCGGTCAGACGCAATCACGGTAGACCTGGCGCAGGATTCTGCCGAACTCTTCCGGGTGGTCTGCCAGCCATTCCAGCGCGGCAATCTCATCGCCGCCGATTTCAAGGCTGTTCAGGCGGTAAGCAATGTCCATAATGATGGGTTTCATGACGAACTCAGGGTCTTCAGGGCGGTAAATTTTCTTAGTTTTCATGATAAAAGCTCCTTTCAAAAGCCTATTTTATGTGTTTTGTGTGCAACAAGTGTGTTGAAATTGTGACGATAGTACGACTATTTGTGGGTGTTGGCACGGATGCACGCACAGAAAGAGACAAAACCCCTTTATACACAAAATATTAAAATAGTTTTTTCTGCATATAAGAAATTCAAATTTATCAGTGCATGTGTGCAACTACCGTAGATACGATGTTTTTCTAAATTCAATCCGTGCAAACAACCGTGCGGTAAGCGTGCGTTATCCTGCTAAGCGGATATAGTTTTCAATCCCAATCCCAACAAATCCACGAGCTCTAAGTCCATCACGCCCGACAACATGTTGCGATGGTTTAATTTGCAGTGATTTCGCCATATCCTTCATGCGGCTGGAAAATGTTCGTTGTGCAAGTGGTTCTTCCCCGTTATCCTCGCACCAATGCTGATAGCAGATGTAAAGCTCACGAGTGGTCGCACTGGCGGCAGGGTCGAACTTTACCCGGTCAGTATCCCGTAAAAATGCAATGACGTTACAGGACGCTTCTCTAAACTCTGCATCAAGCTGCTTTTGGCGTTCCGTGATGGTAAACTGCCAGTTATGCTTGTACAAGCGCTTCAGGCCAACCAGCATCCACCACGCCACACCTGGCAGTTCTTCCTTGATGATTTCCTCTGCCAGATTGGGGTTGTCCACACGGTCAGCGGGTTTCCCGTTGGTCGTCAAGATCAATCGCCGCCGGAAAAAGCCGTCTGATTTATCGTACAGGCTGTCTGCAATCTGATTTCCGAAACACAGTAGGCGGCTATATAGCTGGGTCTGATAAATATCCTTGCCTTTCCGTTCAATCGGCATTGGGGTACGCAAGGTCACAAGCGTCTTGAGTTTGTCGGTGTCTTGCAGGGCTGCCGTTTTCAGATCATCATCAATGAACAGGAGTTTCCCTTCCAGCTGCGCAAGACCAAACCGCTCCTGAATATCGTGCAGTTTACCAAACTCGACCGAATCACCAAACACAGCTGCCAGTACTTCACCCAGAACGCTTTTACCCTCTCCGCCGCTACCAATGAGGAAAAGCATCTTTTGTGCTTTGGTAGTAGGGGTCATTGCGTAACCGCAAAACTCCTGCAACGTCATGGCATCCTCACGCGGTAGCAAGTTTTCAAGGTACGAAATCCACTTTACAGGTGGTTCAGGGTTGGGCTGATACTCTACAGCCAGTCGATAGAATGTAAACCCTCCTATTTGGGGATGGTAGCTGTTATCCGTTAGGTCGTAGTAGCCATACTTAAAGTACACCCTGTCCGGTTCAGCCGGTGGCGGCTCCATGTGACAACGGTTTTTCAGTGCGCCCAGCAAGTCCAGCGATTTCCGCCGCAGCTGCGATGTCCAGGCCGTTTCCAGTTCGCGTTGGATTTCTGCTGCAACCACATCATCCGGGATAAAACCATCGCCAGCAGTGTAGAGACTCCCGTTGATGCACATAAACCCCCGACAGCTATTGAACTCATCCAGAAAGGCTCGCTCATCAATACCGTTTTTGGTTACCCAGGCGGGCATGTCTGCTGTCAGCTTTTTGGCATGAGTCTCTTTATACGCTTTTAGTGCAGTCTCGTAGTCTCGCTTGGAGATTCCACATTTAAGAGCAGCTTCTTTGTGCTGGCGGATTCGCTGCTGTTCGTCAAATGCGTCACGGGAGGTGAACACATCGCTAAAGGCGTTTTCCGACAGGATATTGCTGGCCGTGAAGTGCTCCAGATATTTAGGGAACTCTGCCGCACGGTTCTTCTTATCCCGGCTTGTCATCAGCACGCCCCCTTGTCGTGGTTTGCCTGTTCCAGCAACCACTTATCCAGCGCGGCGCGGGGCACGATGAAACGACGCTCTGAAATCTGGATTGACGGGAAGTCTTTTTGCTTCATCAGTTCATAGGCGCGGGGTTTGCAGATGCCCAAAACCTTTGCAAGCTCCGGCGCATCAAGGGTTAGTTTTTCGCTTTTGTTCGACATAAAATTCCTTTCTCGGCTTTATTCGCCGTGTTCAAGTAGGTCTTCAATCTCAACGGCCAGAGCCTGCGCTACTCGGCGGGCGCTGTTCTCGTTGACGCTTTTGCCGCACCGCATGGCGGAGACCGTCATACGAGAGACGAGAGCTTTTTCTGCCAGCGCTTTGACGGTCAGATCTTTGCGGGCCATCTCGGCAATTAGTTTGATTCGGTCAATTCGCATAGTTTATTCACCTCGCTTTTCATTGACGCAATTGCGTCAACCTTTAATCTCATTATATACGCATTTGCAAGAATGTCAATAGAATATTTGCAATTGCATAAACTTTGTGCTACGCTATAGCTATAAACATTAAGATAAATGAGGTATTCTTGTGGGCGTTGGTAATAGAATTGAAGCGCTGTGCGCTGATAAAGGATTAAGTATACGGAAGTTGGCGTTGACCGCAGACGTTCCTTATTCCACGCTTTATTCTGCAATCAAGCGCAACAGCAACGGGATTGATTTGGACACTCTAAAAAAGATTGCAAACGCGCTCGGTGTACATTACTCGATACTGCTTACTGACACCCCAGAGGAGCAAGCCCTTTTTACGAGCGATAGTGATACGACTCGTGTGCATATGCTCAGGGGGAATATTGTCGCCAGGGAACTGTACAGTGATGGGGAGATAAGTCCAACACCAAAAGAAATCGAAACTTATCAGCGCGAAATAGCACTTTTTGAAGGTCTAATCGAAGATTACAAAGCTCTATCCATCGAGGGCCAGCAAGTAGCCGTTGAGCGCGTCCACGAATTAACCGAGATTCCACGCTACAAGCGTAAGAGCACGCCCGAAGAATAGACGTTATTTCACGGCTTTTCGCGTTTTTGGTAAAACTATACGCCTACAGCATCAAGCCCGTCATAGGCGCTCTCTCAAGGGCTGAGGGGCATTGTATCGCCGCCTGTTGTCCTGTATTACTGCTTTACTGCCGTCTGACACGATGTACCGTGCCGGGCGGCTTTTTCTGTTCGTATTCAGTTTTCAAGGTGCAGTTTCCAATCCGATACAGTGCCGGGGATTTCGTTTCAACGCTGTATCATTGGAACGATTTAATTATACCAACGCGCAATGTAATATTCAAATATAGAATAATTTATATCATTTATTCTAATTAAGAATATTTAATTCCGTTTTATTGCAATCCAGACTATTCCATGCTATAATCGAATAGGAAAGCGGGTGCATATTACGTGGACGGATATTCTATTAACAAAACAGAATTTGGGGAGCGCATAAAAAGTGCCCGGGAAGAATTGAAGATGACGCAAGCACAGTTTGCCCAGCTTTTGAAAACTAGTCAAACCACCGTTGCCAAGTACGAGCACGGCGAACAAATCCCCCGTGCAGACGTTCTGGCCGCGATAAGCAAAGCAACCGGGAAAAGCGCAGATTGGCTACTATTCGGAAATGAATCATCTGTTGCCGAAGGTGAAATTGCGCCGGAAAAATGGCTCAAATATTTTATCGATTTATTGACGTATCCACAACCAGTGAATGGCTATATAGATGATCCTTTTGAAGATCACAAAAAAGGTTATTGCAATTCAATATACCTAAGCAACCATGTTGGGTGCAAAGATGATCTGACGCAATGGGAATTTCTTGACAAAGACGTTGCAACAGTTTCTTTTTATGGTAGAGAAATGGCCGCCTTTTTTCAAAAACTTGCCGCTATCGAAACTGTAAAAGATATGCTGCCTCCTGAACAAATGCAGCTTTTAGAAGAAAACGCAATCGATGCAGGCGCAGAAATATTTCAGCCTGACATTTTGCCTTTTTAAGTGTAGGTGATACCATGCCAAACAATAAAACCAACCGTGCGGCCAGCGGGCAAGGCTCCATTCGGCAACGGGCAGATGGGCGATGGGAAGCCCGGCTGACACTGGGCTATGATGAGGGCACCGGCAAGCGCAAAACGCTAAGTATCTACGGTGCATCGCAAAAGGAAGTAAAGCGCAAGCTGACCGAAAAGCTGCGCCAGCTGGATACAAACACCTATATTGCCGATGATAAGCGCACGGTAGCGCAGTATCTGGATGCCTGGTTCACCGAGTTTATTGAGCCAACGCAAAAGCCCTACACCGTCACGACCTATCGCGGTATCATTAAAAATCACCTCAAGCCCCATCTGGGCGCGGTCAGACTGTGCGATCTGACCACCGAACAGGTGCAAAAGATGGTACGCCAGCTGGTTAATGACGGCAAATCGCCGAAAACCATAAAAAATATACTGACCGTGCTGAACAGTGCGCTTGAACAGGCAGTCAAGGCACAGACTATCCAGCGCAACCCGGCCAAATATGCAAAGCTGCCATCTGTCCGCGTCAAGGATATACACCCTTTCTCCCCCGCTGAGATTGTCTCTTTCGTGGCCGCTGCGCAGGATTCTACTTACTATGCCCCTTTGATGTGCTGCCTGTTTCTTGGCTTGCGAGAGGGCGAGGCGCTCGGTCTGGCATGGGAGCATATCGACTTCGAGAACAGCAAGGCCATCATCTGCCAGCAGCTGCAAAAGGATAAAAGTAAAAACGGAAAGTTCTACATCCAGCAGGGCACAAAGAACGGCCAAAGCCGCATTTTGGACGTGCCTGATTTCCTGTTAGAGATCTTACAGGATGAACGCCAGCGTCAGATGCGGGCGCACTTAGCCGCCGGGCCTGCCTGGCAAAACACATGGGGCCTGTGCTTTACGGATGCTATAGGCCAGTGTATCAACCCGCACACCCTATGGGCAAACTTTAAGCGCATTGCAGCAAGCATCGGCCTGCCGGATGCCCGTGTGCATGATTTGCGGCATACATCGGCCACGCTGGCGCTGATAAATGGCGATGACGTGAAAACCGTGCAAGCCAACCTGGGTCACGCTACCGCCGCATTTACCTTGCAGCGCTATGTCCACGCCAGTGAAGAGATGAAGCGGGCCAGTGCAAACAGGATGCAGCAATTCTTTATCGACAACGTAAAAAAGGCATAAAAATACCCCCGGCAAGCGCAAGCCCGCCGGGGGTAAAATTATGCAAAAAAAGCAGTTTTAAATTCTGTTGTGGGTAAAATTGTGGGTCAAAGGGCATTTTTAGATAACCAAAAACCCGCATATCTTACGCAGATACGCGGGTTTTTGTTGGCGGAGTAAGAGAGATTTGAACTCTCGCGGCGGTTTCCCACCCTACGCCCTTAGCAGGGGCGCCTCTTCGACCTCTTGAGTATTACTCCACAAGTCAAAGTGATAAACTATTCACTTTTTCACACAAAATGGCGGAGAGGATGGGATTCGAACCCATGGTCCGCTCGCGCGAATCGCTGGTTTTCAAGACCAGTTCCATAAACCACTCGGACACCTCTCCATAGTGGCTGCCGCCAGATGCGAGTATTATAATACCACAGGCCCCCAAGGTTGTCAACCCCGGAGGCCTGTTTTTTCTAAAAAAATCTATAAAATTTTTAGTCGGCAGCTTTAAAGCCCACGCTGTACATAAAGCGGACGAAAGCCTGCTGTCCGGCGGCGTCCTGCTTAAAGACACCGGCGTTCTCCAGCACATGGCTGAACACGATGCCGATCTCCTTCTTCACGACTTCGTTGGCCTCTTCGGGGCGCAGGGCCGTGCCATACTTGGCGATCAGCGCATCGATCCAATCGGCGTGTACGGCCAGGTTAGAGCCCTCCTTGCGGCTGGTGTTGGGCTGCTGGCCGCTGAGGATCTCGGCGATCTGGGCGCCCTGTTCTTTCAGGCGGGCGGGCAGGATGGCCAGACCCATGACCTCGATCAGGCCGATGTTTTCCTTTTTAATGTTGTGATATTCCTTGTGGGGATGGAAGATACCGTCGGGGTACTCCTCGCTGGTGCGGTTGTTGCGCAGGGCCAGGTCCAGGATGTAGCCGTCCGTCTCATCGTAATGCAGGATAGGCGTTACGGTGTTGTGGGGGGTATCGCCGGTGTGGGCCAGGATGCCCACGCTCTCATCGTTGTACTCGCGCCAGGCGGTCAGGATGTTGTTGGCCACGGTCTGCATCTGCTGGCTGCTGCGGCCCATCAGGCGCACAGCGGAGACAGGCCAGTTCAGGATGCCCGCCTTGACGCCGGGATAGCGCACGTCCTTCATAGGCAGGGCGATGTCGGCTTTCTGCATGGGGAATACATAGCGGCCACCCTGGAAGTGGCTGTGGCTCAGGATGCTGCCGCCCACGATAGGCAGGTCGGCGTTGGAGCCGCAGGTGTAATGCGGGAACTGGCTGACGAAATCAAATATCTCGGCCAGGGTCTGCTTGTTCATCTCCATGGGCTTATGCTGCTCGTGCAGCATGATGCAATGCTCGTGGAAATAGGCGTATGGACTGTACTGCAGGTAGAACTGCTCCCCTGCCAGCTCAATGGGCACGATGCGGTGGGTCTGGCGGGCCGGGAAGTTGATACGCCCGGCATAGCCGATATTCTCCTTGCAGAGCATGCAGGCGGGGTAGCCACTCTTGGGCTGCAGGCGCTCCAGGGCGATGGTCTTTGGGTCCTTCTCGGGCTTGGTCAGATTGATGGTGATCTCCAGCTCGCCGTAGGGGGTGGCGGTGTTCCACTGGATGTTCTTGGCGATCTGGGCAGTGCGGATATAGTTCGTTACCACGCAGAAATCATAGAACCAGTCGGTAGCAGCCTTGGCGCCCTTTTTCACGTACAGCTTATGGAACTTTTTGCAGACTTCGCTCTCGCGGGGCATCAGAGCCCCCATCAGGCGGGTCTCGAAGTTGATGCGGTACTGGGGCACAGCACCGTCAAACAGTTCCTTGCGGGCAGCCAGTTCCACCATTTCGTCCAGCAGGGCGGCGGGGGTCGCCGGGTCCTCCTTCGGCGGTTTGGTCTCGCTGGGGGCGGCCAGCTGCAGCAGATCCAGCAGCGTGTTGCGGGCCACCAGCTCGTCCAGTTCTTTGATCAGCTTATGCTTACGCCCGAAGCGCAGCAGGCGCTCCACATCCAGTGCAAGGCGCGCGTCGCGCTGCTCCGGCGTCAGGGTGGTGCAGTCAAAATCGTTCTTTGCCATGATACAAGCCCTCCTGTAGCGGTGTGTTTTGTGTTCCGTTGTATTTACCATACCGCTTTTTCCTCTCGTTTTCCATGGCGCTGTGTGCCAAGGTTTTGCAGTTTTTGACCAAACTGCGATTTGCACCGCGCAATTTTCTGTCTCTATTGTCGCATTTTGGCGCTGGGTTGTCAATAATTTGTTTTTATGTATGAGTCTGGCACAACGGAAAAACCCGGCACTGCAATGCCGGGTCTTTTCTATAAGATATAGTTGTAGCGTAAAGGTTCCTTGAGGGGAGTCCCTCTTTACTCTACAAACCGAAATTGATCGCTATATTCCGCTCTTGCGTTATACTCGCTTATAAATAATTGGTTCGTCATACCCAAAAGTTTTCTTTCCATTAACTTCCATGCTTTCAGATACTTCCAGGCAACTATCCGAAAACTTTTCCCAGAGCTTAAATGTCATTACTGGTGAGAACCGGCTTACACTGCCGCCTTCCCAGATTCCATCCTTTTCATGGTAGATCGCCGGAGTAAATTTTTCGGATTTTTTCAATTCAGCATAATCAACATTTTTCATAGAACTATATGAAAATGTACTCTTATCTTCTCCTTCAGGTATTTCATAAGAAGACAATACAATTTCATCTTCTTCCTCTGTAATCAGGAAAAGATGTGGTGAAGCATGGCGTTTTCCATTTGTCTCATAGTAGCTTTCTTCAACAACAAATTTACCGTTAAAATCTTTAGGAAGGTTCAAAATTTTCCCATTGCAGATTGTATTAATGTGTTCTGCATAAGGATATATTTTTCCTTCCTTCTGCATCTTATCAAACTGCTCTTTGTTATTAAAGTGTCCCGTCATCATATCAACAAAATTATCAAGTTTCACCATGTTTTTTACCTCCGCAAGCATCGATTTATCCACTACACAGTATACGCGGTTTTCCACGTCTTATCAATAAAAGCAGCCGCCCGGGCTAACCGGGTGGCTGGGTGGAGTATGATTTACAGCTTACTTTTTCAGGTCGCTGAACAGGTCTTTTTCGTACACACCGTCGGCGACGAGCTTGGCGAAGCTGTCAATGACGATTTGCTTGTCCTCAGCATAGGTGACGCCAAACCACTTATCGTGGGTAGGCAGGACCTTAACGCTGACCTTGTCGGCGTGCAGCAGCTCGTCGATGTAGATGGGCAGCAGATACTCGGCTTTCAGCGGGTTGGCGGGGGCGGCTTTCTCGAAGAACTCCACAAAGCCGGCGTCCAGCAGGTCGACGAACTCAGGCGTCAGGCCCCACATATTCATCGAGACAAGGCTCTCAACGTCGATGGTCTTGCCGCCGGCAGCTGCACCCTCGGCAGTTTTCTCAATGCCGCTGGTCTCCAGCACGCCGGTCAGGTAATGCTGGTCGTTCATCTGGCAGATACCGCGGGTGACAGCGCCGTTATCGCTCAGGGTGTTTTTCAGCACGAAACCGGCCATGCTCAGCTTGCCCGGCTCGGCGGGGGTGTAGCCCTGCAAGAAGCTGTGCAGCTGCACAAAAGCTTCCTTACCGTAGTAGTCGTCGGCGTTGATGACAGCGAACGGCTCCTTGATGATGCCCTTGCAGGCCAGCACGGCCTGGCCGGTGCCCCAGGGTTTGGAGCGACCCTCGGGCACACTGTAACCCTCGGGCACATTTTCCAGTGCCTGAAACGCATAGTCGATCTCGACACCCAGGTCGGCGCAGATCTTCTCGATGCGGTCTCCGATGGCCTCTTTAAAGGCTTCCTCGATATCGTGGCGGATGATAAAGACGATCTTGTCAAAGCCAGCTTCGATGGCGTCGTGGATCGAGTAATCCATGATGATCTCGCCGTTGGGGCCGACTGCGGCCAGCTGTTTGATGCCGCCGCCGAAACGGGAGCCGATACCGGCCGCCATAATAACCAGAGCTGTTTTCATGAGTTTCCTCCTAAATTATCGCTGGGGTGCGTACCCGGCGTTGTAACTTTTATCTTCCTTACTTTTCAACATCCTGCGGGCAGTTTATGCACCCGCCATGGTCATAAGATACTGAATCGCGCTGGGGCCTGCCATGTAGAGGATGGCCACCTGCAGCAGGCACATGATGCCAAAGTAGAGCAGCGCCGCCAGCAAATTGGTGCCGCCGCGCTGGACCAGCAGCTCGGTGCGGCCGTCGCCCTCGGGGCATGCCATGTAGATCTCCTCGATCTGCGCCTTGCTGCTGTCGTGGTACCAGGACACGGCAAACATGCCCAAAATCACCTTGAACGCCCAGATGCCGATCTCGCCGATGGTGTAGGCGGCGGGCAGCCAGCCAAGCGGCAGGCTGCCGAAGAAGGTGGGGTTGAAGGTAGCAATGATCGACATAAAGCCGGGGATGCTCAGCACGATCATGACCAGCGTGGCCAGCAGGCCCTGCTTCCACATTTTGCGGTAGAACAGGTAGGCCGGGCCAAACAGAAACGCCGAGAGCGAAAGGGTGACTTTCTGCTTTGTCTCGCTCATGCGGAAAAACTGCATCAGGTAGTACATCGGGCTGCGGCCCACAAAGGCGGCCCAGTCCTTGGCCTTGATGCCCTCGATGGGGTCCTCGGGGCCGATCTCCCGCCGCTGGATGCCGTCCGGGCCTGCGGAGTAGGTGTCGATGTGGGGGCCGGGGGCAGCGCGGTCATTGCGGGGGGCACCGCCGGGGTTCACATCGCCGGGGTTGCGGGCGTAGATGGGACCCTGATCCTGCGGTTTTTGCGGGGCCGCGCCGGGGGCTTCCTCGCCTGCTTTGGGCAGCGGGCAGCCGCAATGGCTGCACCGCACCGCGCCGGGGGTGTTGTGGGTGCCGCAGTTGGGGCAGGTCGCCGCATGAGCGGCTTCGGCCGCACCCGCGCCGACTTCGGGTTTCCATTCAAACCCGGCCGCATGCTCGGACTGGTGCATGCAGGCGCCGACCTTCTGCCAGCAGGCCCGGTGGTAGGGGGTGCCGCAATCGGGGCAGACGACAATATCGTCATTATCCGTAAATTCCTGTTCACAAACAGGACAGTGGTTGCCAGTGTAACGTGCCATGAAATTTTATCCTCCCAGTAACATAAAGACATTATACCGCACCAATAAGATAAATGCAAAGAACTTTTTATGAAGTTTAGCAGTTTTGGGGCGGATATTGCTAATAGTTATGGCTAACTGTACTGCGTAATGCCTCCCTCTGCGAGGGAGGTGCCACGAATGGGGCGGAGTGAGAGACGATCTCTTTACCGCTTCTTTATTCCAGGCTCTCTCCCCCACCCGCTCCGCGGGAGCCTCCTCTCAGAGAGGGCCTTTTATGCCATCCTTCCCAACCTCCGAAATCCCTCTTTACAACGCCCCTTATTTGGTTTATACTATTATTATGTAGTTTTATGCCAACCTGACAAAACCGAGGGGTAACGATATGATCACCATTGACGAATTAAAAGCAAAACTCGGGGGGATGAAAACCTCTGTAGATGACCTGCGCGATGCACTTTCTATCGAAGCCAGCGAGAAGCGTCTGGCCGAGCTGGAGCATCAGATGACTCTGCCCGGCTTTTACGATGACCAGGCCCGCAGCCAGAAGATCATCAGCGAGATGGGCGAAGTGAAAAACAAACTGGAGCGCTTCGGCAAGCTGAAGACCCAGTACGAGGAAGCCGAGACCCTGCTGGAGATGATTGAGGAAGAGAATGATCCGGCCCTGGCCGCTGAGGGTGAGGAAGCCGTGGAGGGCGTGGAAAAGTCCATCGACGAGCTGCAGCTGATGACGATGCTGAACGGCGAGTACGACCACAGCAACGCCATCCTGACCTTCCACGCCGGCACCGGCGGCACCGAGGCCCAGGACTGGGCCGAAATGCTGATGCGCATGTACACCCGCTGGGCCGAAGCCCACGGTTACAGTGTGGAGGTACTGGACGTGCTGGACGGCGACGAAGCCGGCATCAAGTCCGCCTCGATGATGGTCAAGGGCGCCAACGCCTACGGCATGCTCAAGAGTGAGCACGGCGTCCACCGCCTGGTGCGCGTCAGCCCGTTCGACTCTCAGGCCCGCCGCCAGACCAGCTTCTCCAGCTTGGAAGTTATGCCCGAGCTGGACAACAACATCAACATCGAGATCAACCCGGCCGACATTGAGATGCAGGTCTACCGCTCCTCCGGTGCCGGCGGCCAGCACATCAACAAGACTTCCTCCGCCGTCCGTCTGATCCACAAGCCCACCGGCATCGTGACCAGCTGCCAGACCCAGCGCAGCCAGCTGCAGAACCGCGAGTACGCTATGGAAATGATGAAGGCCAAGCTGTACCAGATCGCGCTGCAGCAGCATAAGGACAAGATCGACGACATCAAGGGCGTGCAGAACGAGATCGCCTGGGGCCACCAGATCCGCAGCTACGTCTTTATGCCCTACACGCTGGTCAAGGATCACCGCACCAACTTTGAAAGCGGCAACGTGCAGGCTGTCATGGATGGCGACCTGGACGGGTTCATCTACGCCTACCTGAAAGCCAGCTCCCGCGGGGAACTGGAAGAGGTGTAATTCTCTTTTCCGCAAACTCAAAACGGTACACACTTTGCGGTGTGTACCGTTTTTTGTGTTTTGCCATGCTTTATTCACAATCAGCGGGTATACTAAACCAATAACGTTGCGATCATATCCCCGTACCCGCACCGGCGCGGCTTGGCCTGCATCCGCAACGGTATTTGTATTAAAAATTCTTTTGGTTCTCTTTCTTATAAGAAAAGGAACAAGGAGGTCATTCGTATGCCCATTCACGGCCTGACGGCGGCGGAGGTGGAAAGCCGCCGCGCAGCAGGGCTGACCAACTGCCCGCCCCGCTCCCCCACCAAAACCACCGGGGAGATCGTGCGGGACAATATCTGTACCTATTTCAACCTCGTGTTTCTGGTGCTGGCGCTCATGCTGCTGTCCGTTGGTTCCTGGCTGAACATGGGGTTTCTGGGTATCGTGTTCTGGAACACCCTCATCGGCATTATCCAACAGCTGCGCGCCAAAAAGACCATCGACGAGCTGACCCTTGTCTCCGCCCACAAGGTGCGCTGCCTGCGGGACGGACAGTGGGTGGAGCTGCTCTCAGACGAATTGGTGCAGGACGATGTGGTGGAGATCCGCGCGGGCGAGCAGATTGCCGCCGATGCTGTGGTACTGGACGGCACCGCCCAGGCCAACGAAAGTCTGCTGACCGGTGAAGCACGTCCCATCGCCAAAAATCCCGGGGACGGGCTGCGTTCCGGCAGCTTTTTGGCCGCCGGGCACTGCGTGGCTCGGCTGACCAAAGTGGGTGCCGAAAGCTACGCCGCCAAACTGGCTACTGAGGCCAAGGCCGACGGCCACAAGGTGGTCAAGGGCGAGATGATGCGCAGCCTGGACAAGCTGATCCGGGCCATCGGCATCGCGCTGGTACCCATCGGCGCGGCGCTTCTGTACAAGCAGCACTGGCAGCTGGGCGTGGCCATGCGCGGCAGCGTGGAGACCACCGTGGCGGCGCTGATCGGTATGATCCCCGAGGGCCTGTACCTGCTGACCAGCGTGGCCTTGGCCGTGGGCATGATGCGGCTGGCCCGCCGCCGGGTGCTGACTCAGGACATGAACTGCATTGAAACGCTGGCCCGGGTGGATGTGCTGTGCGTAGACAAGACCGGCACCATCACCGAGAGCACAATGCAGGCGGACGAGCCGGTTTTGCTTAATGAAAACGCGCCTGTCACCGACATTTTAACCGCCTTTTACAGCGGTGAGGAGCCAGACAACGACACCGCCCGTGCCCTGTGCGAGAAATTCGGCCAGGGTGGCAGCCCTTGGTTTGCCGCCCGCAGCATCCCCTTTAACACGGCCTACAAATACAGCGCCAAAAGCTTTGGGGCGCAGGGCAGTTATGTCGTAGGTGCACCGGACATTTTGGCCGGTGCCCGTCTGGCAGAGCTGCGCCCCGTACTGGACCCGCTGCTGGCCCAGGGGCGGCGCGTGCTGCTGCTGGCCCGCTGTAAGGGCGAACTGCCCGACCCGCCTGCCCGGCTGGACCCGGACACGCTGGAGTTTTTGGCATTGCTGCCGCTGCAAAACCGCATCCGGGAGAGCGCACCGGAGACCTTTGCCTACTTTGCGCGTCAGGGCGTGGACGTGAAAGTGATTTCCGGCGACGACCCGCGGGTCGTCAGCCATGTAGCCGCCCAGGCGGGCATCCGCGGGGCTGACCAGTGGGTAGACGCGGCAGCCCTGAAAAACGACCGCGAGTTGGAAAAAGCCGCCGCCCACTGCACGGTATTCGGCCGTGTAACGCCGGAGCAAAAGCGCAAGCTGGTACACGCCCTGCAAAAGCAGGGACATACAGTGGCCATGACCGGCGATGGCGTAAACGACGTTCTGGCGTTGAAAGATGCCGACTGCGGCATTGCTATGGCATCGGGTGCGCAGGCCGCCAGCCAGGTGGCACAGCTGGTGCTGCTGGATTCGGACTTCGGTGCGCTGCCCCATGTAGTGGCCGAAGGACGCCGGGTCATCAACAACATCCAGCGATCGGCGTCGCTGTTTTTGGTCAAAAACATCTTCTCGGTGCTGCTCAGCGTCGTATCGCTGGTGCTGCCGCTGACTTATCCGTTTTTGCCGCTGCAGCTGTCGCTGCTCGGCGCCGCAACCATCGGTACGCCAGCGTTTTTTCTGGCGCTGGAGCCGAACCACGAGCGGGTGCGCGGGCGTTTTATCTCCAACGTGCTGCGGGCGGCGCTGCCCGGCGGCATAACGGATTTTTTACTGGTATTTTTGGCGCAGGGGTTCTGCTTTGCCTTTGACCTGTCCAGCGATTACCTGGGCACCATCAGTACGATTGTGGTGCTGACAGTGGGCCTGATGGTACTGTGGGGCATCTGCCGCCCGTTCAACACCTGGCACTGGGTACTTTGGGGAGCGATGGCAGTCATCGGCTACGGCGGCGCGTTGCTGCTGGCCCCCTGGCTGGGGCTGGTCAAGCTGGATCTGGGCGGCACGCTAGTGCTGGTGGCCCTGCTTGGCCTGGCCGGGCCGACGCTGTTTGGCGTAAGCATGCTGAATACCCGCATCCACGGCGCCGTAGGCGAGGTACAGGATAAGGTGCGGCGAAGGAGAGAATCATAACGTCAACTAAAAGCCTCCCTCACAGAGGAAGGCATCTGCGCGTAAGCGCAGGCGGAGGGAGAGAGCCTTCCATCCAAAGCTCTCCCCACCCGCTTCGCGGGAGCCCCCTCCCAGAGGGGTCAAAAACACCGTCCTCCCGCCACACAACATAAAACCCGCGCTTTCCGGCAATGCCGAGAGCGCGGGTTTTCCTATTTGCAATATTTATTCCGTTTCTTCCCCGGCGGCGGCCCAGGTACAGGCCAGGCCGCACAGGCCAAACACACCCATGGCCAGGCCGGTCAGCAGATCAGGCATGGTCAGCATACCATTGAAAGCCTCAAACAGCGTTTGTGGCAGCTCGATGCAGGTGCACAGCAGAAAACATCCGGCCCCGGCGGCAAACAGCGTGTGACCGCAGGGCAGGCCCGGCGTCAAAAACACTTTAAGCAGCACCACCGCAAACAGCAGCGCCGCCACAGCACTGAGTACCCGCAGCGTGCAGGGGATGCGCCCCAGCGAGGCAGGCACAAACTGGAACCGCCACACCAGCCGCCATAAAAAAGCCAGCGGCAGCACCAGGCCCGGCAGTGCGCCGCCCAATTTCTGGCGGCGCACGCCAAAGCCGGTCAGGGCGCGCCAGCTGTACACCAGCAGCCATGCACCTGCCAGCACCGGCGTGATGACATCCGCCCAGGCGGTCCAGGCCGGGGTGGTGGCGTACAGTTCCGGGTAGGCGGAGATCGTCTGGGCCGAAGACACCGACAGCAGACCGCTGCCCAACAGCAGCGCGCCTGTCATCAGCATGCAACAGCCCAGGGGCAGGTTGGTGTCGGTTAGCTCTGTGGGCTGGGCAGCCACCCGCCGAGCAGGCAGGTAGGGCAGCGCCAGCGCCGCCAGCCAGGGCAGATACCGCGCCCACACCGAGGCTTGCAGCGCAAAGCCGGTGGAAGCATCCATCCACTGCAGCAGGTCCGCTACATGCAGCGCCGCCAGCACGATGCCGACAGCCAGCACAAGAACCGCATAGAATCGTTTATTTTGCATGGGTCTTCCCCCGTTGTTTCATAAGATGGCAGGCTTGTTTCATAGAATGTACAAGCGCTGGATACAAAACATTGTACCGCCACGCGCCCCAAATTGCAAGCATGGAGTGCCCATCTATGAAAAAATCATCCCTTGCCGTTTTCGCTTTTGCCCTTCTGGCGGCGGCTGCACCTTTTGCTGCGCTGCTGGTACCGCCTGCCGCGCCCACACCCCCAACGGATTCTGTCCAGGCGGACGATCTCTCCCCCGCCGCCACGCCGCAGCCTTTGCCCACGATGCCGCCCAGCAATGCTCAAAACGGCACCACCGTCCCTGATGCCGCGCTGGCAGCGGCGGACATCACCCTGTATGACGCCGACACCGGAACCAACCGGGTAGTGAGCGTGCGGGACTTTCTCATCGGTGCCGCCGCCTGCGAGATGCCGCCGACCTGGAACGACGACACCCTGCTGGCCCAGATGGTGGCCAGCCACAGCTATGCACTGGCGCTGGGGGCGCCGATGCAGGTCAATTCGGCCCTCTGCGCCGGGTGGACGGATACCGAGGTATTGAAAGCGCGCTGGGGCGATGATTTCACTGCCTACTACAGCCGCTTTGCCGCGCTGGCGGACGGAGCCGCCGGGGCATTGCTGTGCTATGGCGGTGCACCGGCCGCCGCCTGCTACCACAGCATCAGCAACGGCGTGACCGAGGCCAGCCAGAACGTGTGGACCTCGGCCCTGCCCTACCTGCAGGGAGTGGCCTCCCCCTGGGACAAGACGGCCGACGGCTACGAGACGACCATCACCTACAGCTGCGAGCAGGTGGATGCCATTTTGCAGGGCCTTGGTTTGGAGCCGGAGACACTGGCTGACACCGCCCCCGCCGCCTGGTTTGGCGCGGCGCAGTTGGACGAGGCCGGATATGTAGCTTCGATGTCCGTCTGCGGAGAAGCTTTTTCCGGCACGCGACTGCGGCGGGCACTGGCCCTGCGTTCGACCTGTTTTGCCGTGCAGTACGCCGACGGCACGTTCACCTTTACCACCCGCGGCTACGGCCATTGCGTGGGCCTGAGCCAGCACGGCGCCCAATCCATGGCCGAAGGCGGCGCCGATTGGCGGGAAATTTTGACCTATTATTTCCCCGGGTGCGAGGTAGTGGAGTAAAGCAAAAGGGATGCGCCGTGGAAAGCGCATCCCTGAAAATTCAGCCGTGCATTGTAGGGGCAGATGCTTGCATCCGCCCGCGGGTCGATGCAAGCATCGCCCCCTACAAAAGCAGCCGCCCTCTTACCCCTTCACCGGCTTTTTCAGTACGCCCATGATGAGTGCCGTCAGCAAACTGCCGCACAGCAGGGCAGTCAAAAATCCGATGGGGTTATCGATCACCGCGATGAGGAACAACCCGCCGTGGGGGGCCGGGCAGCGGCAGCCAAACTGCACAGCCAGCGCACCGGCCAGGCTGCTGCCTGCCATGCAGGCGGGCACCACGCGCAGCGGATCACGCAGCGCAAAGGGCAGTGCACCCTCGGTTACAAAGGATGCCCCCATCAGCAGGTTTTGCGGCGCAGTGCGACGCTCCTCCCTGGTGAAGCGGTGCGGGAACAGCAGGCAGGCCAGCGCCACGCCGATGGGCGGCACCATGCCGCCGATCATGACCGCCGCCATAATGTCTAGCTGGTCGCTGACCAACGCCAGCGTGCCAGTCAGGTAGGCGGCCTTGTTGATGGGCCCGCCATAGTCGGTGGCCATCAGCGCACCCAGCACAGCGCCCACCGTCAGACGGCTGCCGCCGCGCATCGAATCCAGCGCACGGTACAGCTTTTGGTTAAAGCGTCCCAGCGGCGGGTTGACCGCCAGCGCCATCAGCGCCGCAATGCCCAGCAAACTGAGCAGCGGCGTTAAAAAACTGCTGCGCACCTGCTGCAGGTTTTCCGGTATTTTTTTGCCCAGCCCGTTCAAAAAACGCACCAGCAGGCCTGCCGCAAAACCGGCAATCAGCGCACCCCAGAACCCGGAGGACACCCAGCTGAGCTTATTGCCCGCCGTGGTGCCCAGCTGAGCCATGTAGCCGCCCATCAGGCCCGGCATGAACGCCGGGGCGTCGCCGATGCTGACCGCAATGGACGCCGCCAGCACCGGGTAGATCAGCACAAAGGCCTCTTTGCCGATATTATTCAGCAGGTCGCAATATTTTTGCGCCAGGCCCATCTGCGCCAAAAGCAGCGACAGGGCGATCATGACGCCGCCCACCACCACAAAGGGAATCATGTAGGAGATGCCGTTCATCAGGTGGCGGTACGTTTCGCGGCCCAGCTCCCGCCAATCGCTGGTGCGGAAGGCGTTGCCGCCGCGGTAGACGGGCACCTTGCTGTTCAGCGCCTTGTTCAGCACGGCGTCAGCATTGCGCACCGCGTCACCGGCCGAGACTGTCACCAGACGCTTGCCCACGAACCGCGCCATCGACACGCCCTTGTCGGCGGCAATGATGATGCAGTCTGCGGCGGCGATCTCGTCGCTTTCCAGCTCGTCGTTCACGCCCACCGCGCCGTTGGTCTCCACTTTGATGGTCACGCCCCGCTCCTGCGCCGCTTTGCGCAGGGCCTCGGCCGCCAGGTAAGTGTGGGCCACGCCCATAGGGCAGGCCGTAACCGCCAGCAGCCGGTACTGGGCCGGGGGCAGCGGCGTCTCGGCGGCAGGGCTCTCCTCTGCAGGCGGCGGAGCAGGTTCCTCGTGCCGGGTGATCAGGCTGCAAAAAGCCGTTGGCGTGGGGGCATCCAGCATCTGCCGGCAGACTTCCTCATCCAGCAGCAGGGTGGCCAGGCCCGCCAGCATCTGCACATGCAGGTCGTTGGCATCTGCCGGTGCAGCGATCAAAAACAGCAGCCGCACCGGCTCGCCGTCCGGCGTATTGCAGGGCAGCGGCGGGTCCAGCGTTAAGGCGGCCAGCTCGGCATGGGCCACCCCTGCGCTTTTGGCGTGGGGGATGGCCAGCCCGCGGCCCATGCAGATGCCGCCCATTTTTTCACGTTCCAGGACATCCTGTTCAAATTGTACGGTGTCGGTCAGGCAGCCGCTTTTCTGCACCAATTCCACCAGTTGGTGGATCGCCGCAGGCAGAGAATCCGCCTGTTGGCGCAGCGCCACGCAGCAGGGCTGCAGGTGATCTGTGATGTGCATTGGGATGTCCCCCTTTGGAAAATTTATACAATCCGAAAAAAGCGGCCCCGCCAGAACGGAGCCGCTTTTATAAAGTTTACGTGGATTAGTTGAGCAGGGTCAGCTCGGTCTCGGGATCGAACAGGTGAATCTTGTTGGTATCCATGGCAACCACGATCTTGTCGCCGCGGCGAGACTTGGAGGTGGGAGCCACACGAGCCATCAGGTTCTGGCCCTGGTAGGTCAGGTACAGGTAGATCTCAGCGCCCATCAGCTCGGAGACTTCGACCTCAGCGGAGATGTGGCTGTTGGGATGCTTCTCGAGGAATTCCTCGTCGTCCTTGATGTCCTCAGGACGGATGCCGACCTTCAGGGTCTTGCCAACGTAAGCGTCCAGCTTGCCGTCGGCGGTCTTCTCCTTGGGCAGAGGAATGTCGCTGCCGGCCAGATCAACGGTGAACTGGTCGCCGGTCTTCTTCAGGGTGCCGTCCAAGAAGTTCATCTGCGGGCTGCCGATGAAGCCTGCGACGAAGATGTTGCAGGGATAGTCGTACAGGTTCTGCGGGGTATCGACCTGCTGGATCAGGCCGTCCTTCATGACGACGATGCGGTCGCCCATGGTCATGGCCTCGGTCTGGTCATGGGTAACGTAGATGAAGGTGGTAGCCAGCTTCTTGTGCAGCTTGATGATCTCGG
>OLVP01000494.1_pt1 | contig 33132 bp, 32 predicted proteins | sample 1673281 | NCBI WGS metagenome assembly OLVP01 (sample SAMEA3178940, study PRJEB25190) | human gut metagenome | biome: human gut; feature: human-associated habitat; material: faeces | place: Austria | collected 2013
TCGCCCCACAGCTTTTCATAGTCCCGCTTCAATCCGTCGATTTCCTCCGGGTACATGCCATAGGTATGTGCGTGTATGGCAACCTGATTGAGATTGTTGGAGCAGCGCCGTTGCAGAGAGATCAGCTCTTTTACGGGCGCAAGGTCAACGTGCAGGATATATCCATTCAGAGCCATTTTCCGTACATAAGCCCCGGCGTTGGAAATGCCCGCCTCAGCCATCCGTTCATGGATGGCTGCCAGCTCGTCCGGCGTTACCATGACGTGCAGATGGACATTCCGCTTGCGGTTCTCCATCAGCGTTCCAGCTCCCGGCCTTTCCGGCGCTCTTTGGGTTCTTTTACCTTATCCAGCGGCTTTGCGTCCAGCTCCGGGGGCGTGGGTGGGATGGGCGTGTTGTTGGGTACGCCGTCGATCATGTTGCAGTTCTGCTCCGTGGAGAGCTCGGCGGTTTTCAGATAGTTGTCTTTTTCGTGCATGGCGATCCTCCTTTATCGTTCCTCATGGTTGTTATGGCTCCGCTTCTGGCCGGGTTCCTTCGGGGGTTCCTGCCCTCTGGTTCCTTCTTTGAGCCGGGCGGTAATGGATGGGAGCACCCGGTCAGGATTGCCCGGTGCTGGTTTCAGTTCATAATCCTCCATCTGCTTTTCGGTCAGCGGCTTTGCGTAGGTCAGTTCGCCCCATGCCATCAGCCTGCCGTCTGCCACAGGACGCCGCCTGTCATCGTCGTAGTTGACGATGGAAAGAGGCTGGTTATCCGGCAGCTTCGGGTAAGTTCCTATGTCCACGGGCCGCTGGGTGGAATAATAGCGGTAAACGCCCTCCGGTCCCAGCTCGGTATGCTTGACCGCCGCATGGTAAAGCTGCTGATAGTCGTCCACCCGGCGGTCAAAGTCCTTCTGCGCCCATGCCTGGCTGTTTCCATAGCGGCCCCAGTAGTAATCCCGATGGCCGTTTTCCCCCTCGGTAAACTGCCAGGTCACAAAGGGGCTCGGCGCTCCCGGATTATGCCCCAGCGCAAAGCCGTGTCCGGTTTCAAAGGTGGCAGCTTTCAAAATCACATATCCTTGTACTGTCTCCAAGAGATACCTCCTTTCTGTGCCTCGGGCTAACATGACCCGAAGTGCTGGATGTTACGAAATAAGAGGGCAGACCGGGGAGAAATGTAATAAGATATTCCCACCCCGGAAACACCCTCAAAAAAGCCCGGAATGTCAAGCCTTTGGAGGCGGCAAATCGTAACAGCCGCCCGGCCTTTTCTCCCGCATTTTCCTCATGCGTTCCCGGCTTTTCCGGCGGTTCCCTTCGGCCTTGCAGGCGTCGGAACAGTAGGCTTGACGCCCCTCGGGCAAAAACGCCTTTCCGCAGACCGCACAGGCCCGCAGTTCCGGGGAGATGCCTTCCGTTGTCAGCGCCGCTTGAAGCTCCGGGTCAAGGGGCAGGACAGCCTCACGGAAGTAACGGCAGTACGCCCCTGTCCAGCACTTGTGCAGCATATAGCAGGCACAGTCAAGAGGAAGGCACAGGCCGCTTTCCCGGTCATAGTTGGCGCACATCCCCGTGACCAGAGAACGGATTTTCTTCTTCTCGTCACGGGTCAGCTCCCGGGCGTCCATTTATGACTTCGGGCCACGATGGCCCGAAGGGCGGGGCTCCACGATCAGCGCCCGGAACTTCTTCCGGCACTGTTTTTTCTTTCCTTTGCACTCCTTGTAATAACGGCATCCCTTACAAGGGTCGTCATTGTCCCAGCCGGGGTGCGGTACTTCCTTCATCATTCGTTCAAAAGGGCTGCTTGTAAAATTCATTCTCATTCCTCCGTATCTTCCTCCCACGGCGGGGTATCTTCGTCCTCGGGTTCCTCTGCGATCTCCTCCAGCTCCCCGTCCTCATATTCGCAGTAATCATCTTCCAAATCCGGGGCCTCATGCTTCGGCTTGTAAATCTTGAAATAGTAACCAATTCCACCGCCGGCCAGCACCACCGCACCGATCAGGAGCAGAGAGAGAAGGGGGCTGTCCTTTTTCTCCGGCTTGGGTTCCGGTACTTCCTCCACCGGTTCGGTGGGCTTTGGCTCTGGCTCAGGGGTCACTTCTTTGGGCGGTTCCTTACCCTGTTCAGCAAGAGGCAGAAGGTCGTCTGTGGTAACGGTATTGAGGAAATAGACGTTCTCGCTGGTTTTCTGTTTGTCGATCACCAGATAAAACACGCTCTCGTCTGCTGTGGTGATGGTGTAGAACTCCTTTCCATCCTCGTCGGTGGCGTTGTCCACCACGGTTCCCGTCCCGTCCGGGGTAAAGGGGTTCTGGGTTTCCGGCTCTGCTTCGGTTTCTGCCGGGGAGGGAGCTGTCTCCGGCTGCGGCTCGCTGCTCTGTGCATAAGCCGGGACTGTAAAGATCAGGCAACACAAAAGGCTGGCAGCCATCGCCGCCAGCCTGCGGTATTTAATTTTCTTCATGGGCTGTGTCCTCCTTTTCGGGTGCCTCCGGCTTCGGGTCAGTATGGCCCGAAGCGGTAAGGCTGTTTTTGGGGTCATTCAGAAAAGCCATAAGCTGGGCGGGCGTCAGTTTGAGGGAGCGCACCGCCTGCACGATCTGGCTGTTTTCTTCCTCCTGTTTCTGCTTTTCCAGCTCCCGGATTTTGGCCTGCCACTCGGCAGCCTTCTCCCGGGCTTTTTCCAGTTCCTTATCGAGCTTGTCGATCTTGTTCATGCAAGGACTCCTTTCCTCTGGCTCACAAACGCCCGAAGGCATAGAAATGTGTCTGCCAGTAGCTTGAATTGATGTTTGCGTATTGGATGGGCGAACCACAATGGAGCATCATCCCGTCGCCCACATAAATCCCCACATGGGACACAGGGCCGGGGCTGTCATAGGTTCCCGTGAAAAAGATAATGTCGCCGGGCTTTGCCTCGGAGGGAGAAATGATAGCACACTGGTTGTAAATGCCCTGCGCCGTGGTACGGGGCAGGTTGTGGACGCCGCTGGCCGTGTACACCCAGCAGACAAAGCCCGAACAGTCAAAGGAGGTGGACGGGCTGGAGCCGCCCCACACATAGGGCCAGCCGATGTACTTTGTGGCTTCTTCCATGAGCGCCGCAAAAGCCGGGTCATCCAGCGCCTCGCCGGGTATCTCATAGCTGGGGCCGGTATCTTCGCCGCCGTTGTAAATCCCTTCCCACAGATAGGGTTTGTTGCCTTTGAGCTGCTGCATAACGGTGTAGATTTCCCGCTGCTGTTCGTTAAGCCTCGGCAGGATCACGGCAGGCAGCGTCTTGTTTGTGAGGGTCACATTGAGAATGTAATACTCATAGGGAACTTCCTCGGTGGTGGTTTCCCCGGTCTCCGGGTCGGTGCTGGTTTCGGTGCGGTAGCGTATCTCGACTTCCTCCGTCAAGGTCAGTTCATACTGTGCCTCGAAAATCTCCCGCAGCTCGTCCTGCACCTGTTCACGGAAATACACATGGTACTTTGCCGAGAGATAGGACGCCAGCTCATAGGGGTTATGGCCGATCTCGTCCACGGAATAGCGGTACTCGTCATAGCCGGGATGGGTGCTTTCGATGTTCGCTACCGTCTGCGCCAGCTCGTTTTCCAGCGCTGTGTAGTCCTCGTCCACCCCCAGCAGGTCCGTATCCTCCGAGGCGTAGGAGGTGCCGGATAACGCATTGGCAAGGCCGCTGCCAAGCGTGGGAAAGATAGAGCTTACCGCCGACACAAGAAAACAGAGCAGCAACAGCAGGAGCAGGACCAGCACCGCCACGGGATGACGGGTCACAAACTGCGCCGCCCGACGGGTCGCAGTTCCCGAAGCGGCAGCGGTTTTCTTTGCGGCCTTTGCGCCCTGTTTTGCAGCCGCCTTTGCTTCTTTGGAATACCGGCGTTTCAGTTTCCATTTCTGCTGCACACGGGAAAGCGGATTGCTGGCAAGTTCCGGGTGCTCGGAGGCCATCTTTTGAAAATCCACATTGGCCCGGGCTTTTATGTCCTTCCGTTCCCACTTTGCCACCTTCCGGGCTGGGTGTTCCCGCCAGCGGCGTTTGGCATAGCGGGTCAGTTTCCGGGCTCCGGCCTCTGCGGCCAGCTCGGATTTATGGGCTCCTTCCACACCCACATTTTCATGCTCAACCTCGTGTATCTTGTTGTGGACATAGAACCACGCTTCTGTACGGGCTCCCCGGACTGCCTTTTTTGCAAGCCCCGGCGGCTTCTTCGCTGCCCGTTTTGCCTCGGTCTTGTCCAGTTTCTCCCGGGCCTTTCCCAGCTTTTCCCCGGCGTGTTCCGCTTTTGCCTGTGCTTTCTGGTACTTGTCCTTTTTGCTCCCGGCCTTCTCGGCGGAGCCCTCCGGCTCCTGTGCCTTGCCGGTATCCTGCGGCCCGCCCGCTTCATCTTCCTGCCTCATGCGGTCAGAGGGACGGCTTTTCCGGCTGTCCTCTTGAAACTTACCGCTTTTGGACTTCGGGCCATTGTGGCCCGAAGGACTGTCCTGCCCGGTATCCTCGTCCTTAAACCGCAGGCGTCGGGATGGTGCGGGGGAAGGCCCTTCCCGTTCAGCCGGTCCGGGGCGATTGCTCCCGGTATCCTCCGTCGGCCCCGGCCTTTGAAAATTCCGTTTATCCGGTTTCTTTCCGATGATGTATCCCTCCTTTCCAAACCTCGGGCCATCATGGCCCGAAGTGCGTTATGCCCGGTTCATTTCCTGTTTTTTGTCCTCCGGGCGGGTGGTCATAATGGCGTACAGCTCGGTATTCTGCGGGAAGCGGTCAACAAACGGGATGGTGGTATTCCCGAAGAACAGCAGCCCTTCGCCGGAATTGGTATGGGTCACATAGGAAAGCTGGTGGGGGCTGATCCCAAGCTGTTTGGCTAAAATCTGCCGGTCCCCCTGTGCCTGCGAGAGCAGCACAAGGAAGTCCGAGTTTTCAAAGATGTTCTCGATCTCCGGGCTTGCCAGAAAATCCTTCACGTTCTGCGTTAAAGCACTGGGAACGCACCCTTTTTTTCGCAGCATTTTCCAGATCGCCACACAATAGCTTGCCGTCAGACGGTCACGGAGCAGCACATGAAATTCGTCGAAGTAGCACCATGTAGCGATACCGCGGAGGAAATTCATGGACACCTGCGAGTTTACCAAGTCCTGCATAATGAGCATGGCAATCGTCCGAAGCCCGGCCCCCAGCTTTTTTAAGTCAAGGCATACCAGACGGCGGTTTAAGTCCACATTGGTTTCATGGTTGAACACGTTAAGGGAACCCGACACATAGATTTCAAGGGCAGTTGCCAGCCGTACCGCCTCGCCCTCCGGCTGGGAACAGAGCAGGTCATACAGGGTTTGGAGGGTCGGCATTTTGCTTGTTTCCGGGTCCTGCAAGTGTTCCCGGTACATCTGGCGTACACAGCGGTCAATGACGGTCCGCTCCACCGGCTGCAAGCCATCCTTGCCGCCAACGATCAGCTCCATCAGCGACAGGATAAAGTCGGCTTTCAGCGCCATCGGGTTTTCCTCGTCAAAGCTCAGGTCAATGTCCATCGGATTGATGTGGTGGGGGCTGTCCGGGGCGATCTCGATGACCTGTCCGCCCAGCCGCTTGATAAGGGGCGAGTATTCGCCCATCGGGTCCACCACAATGATCCGGTCACGGGTGGCAAGGAACACGTTCACAAGCTCCCGCTTTGCGGCAAAGGATTTGCCGGAGCCCGGCACGCCGAGGAACAGGCCGTTGGGGTTTTTGAGCTTTTTCCGGTTTGCCATGATGACGTTATGGGAAAGTGCGTTGAGCCCGTAATAGACGGCTTCGCCATCCATGCGGAGCTCCTGCGTCATAAAGGGAACGAAAATGGCCGTGGAGCTGGTCGTCATGCCGCGCTTGATCTCAATGCCGTTATGGCCCAGCGGAAGGCTGGAAAGAAAACCGTCCTCCTGCTGGAAGTCCAGCCGCTTCAAGGTGCAGTTGTATTTCTGGACGATACCCGACACCGTGAACAGGTCATTGTCCAGCTCCCGGCGGGTCGGGGCCATGTTTACCACAAGGAAGGTCAGAAGGAACATTCGCTCATTCCGGCTCTGTAAATCTTCCAAGAGGGTCTTTGCGTCGTTGCTGTACGTTACAAGGTCGGGTGGAAGTATGTCCATGTCGTACCCTGACCGGGCTGCCTTCTTTTGTTCCTCCACCTTCATCTTGTCAATGTCGGAGACTTTGGCCTTGATAGATTTTACGGCGGCGGCCTGATCGACGGTTTGGATATGGAGAGTGATGGTCATTTCCGCATCCATTTCCAAAAGCTCCGCCAGCAGCTTGTCCGAGAGCTCCGAGGCCAAAATCTGCAAGTAGGAGGCGGCGCCCCAAGTCGTCCCCACCCGGAACAGTCGGCTGAAACGAAAATCGAAACTGTCCGGGGCGATAAAGTCTTTGGTGGAAAGCCCGGTTTTGGGGATCATATCCCATGAAAACCGGAAGGGGGAGCCGCTGCCGGGGTGGAGCTGTCCGTGAAGGAGTTCCAGCCGTTCCAGCCCCGAAAGGGAGCGGCACTTGACGCCCAGCTTTTTGAAGTTCCCGCAAATGTCCGCCTCTACACGTTCCAGCCTTGCCCTGGCGGTGGGAAGGTCGTCCACGTTCACGCCGAAGGTCAGGAGCTTTGTGCGGACAATGCCGTTGTTGCTTTTGGCGATCTGGTTTTCCAGCATTTCCACATACTCACACCGGACGCTGTTGTAATCATCGTCCTGCATGGGGATGTTCACGCTGTACCGGCTGCCCGGGCGGCTCCGGTGGTTGAGGAAGGAAAGCTGGAACGGAAGGCTGCTGTCAAAGTAGTTGAGGCAGGCGCTCCACCCGTCAAAGATGGCCGCCTGATCTTCGGACTGTGCGAGCTGGTAGTTGATGTCCTCGTATTCAATGGTTTTGGTGTAATAGCGGTCCGCTACCCGGCACACCCCGTCCCGGTACATTTCCCGGTAAGGGAGGGTCTGCTGGGCGGTGGTGGGAATGTTCTTTCCTTTCGTGAACAGGCCGGTAAGGCCCTGCTTTTCAGGCTTTCTGCCTGCGGGCTTTCCGGCCCTTCTGCTGTTTCGCAATCGGCTGCGCCTCCTTTCTGGCGCTAAGCAGCGCATAGAAGTTTTCGGTTTTGTAAGGCCGCACACGGGGATAGAGGAACCGGGTGCGGATGATGTTTTTCAGCACTTTTTCCAGCGGCAGACCGTCTCGTTCATACATAGCCAGAAAGAAGAACGGGAGCATGAGGCCGATCATCAGGAACATGGCGGCACTGTTCCCGATACTGCCACGGGAAAACAGGTAAGCCGGGAGACCCACCGCCGCCGCGCTGGAAAAACAAACAAGCTGGCGCTTCGTCAGATTGAAGGCCAGCTTTGTCTTGATTTTGGAAAGGTCTTTTGGTACTGGCACATAGGCCATTTTGGTACACCTCCTTTATTGCTTCGGGCCAGCATGACCCGAGGTTATCTTGCGGCCTCTTTGGCCGGGGCTGTGCTGCGGGCAGCTTCGGCGGCCTCTCGTCCGCTCTGCCTTGCCCGCCAGTATTCGGGGTGATACTGCCGGATGGACTGATTGAGTTTTTCTTCAAACTGTCCTTTGTCCTTAATGCGGTCAGGGATTTTCCACAGCTTTTTGTCCAGCAGCTCCCGGAGCACTACGCTTTCCTGTGCGTCCTCCTCATAGCAGATATAGCCCTTGTCCTTGAAGCCGCATTTTTTGGCCGCTGGGGAGAGAACGGCGGCTACCTCGTTTGCCACCATCGTTCCGCCGTGGCTGGCGGTAGATACCAGAAACACCCCCGGACAGAGGGTTTCACAATTCTGCACCTCGCCCCACGGGGAGCTTTTCGGCGCATGGAACATTCCGCCCGTCCGGCTCCGGTCCGCCTGCATGAGCGCCGCCTTTTCTAAGATGGCGTGAAGTTCCGGGGAAAAATAGGCATATTCCCGAAGGACACGGGCGGCCTCCCCGCCGCAGGCGTTCATCAACAGGGTATAGGCGTCGCTGTCCGCTTTGGTACAGCGGCCCAGCAGTTTTCCGTCGTAATAGCAGGCCGCGTCATAGCCCGTCCGTTTGCGTGGCATGGTTCCCGCCTCCTTTCTGCTTCGTGCCAGCATGGCCCGAGGTCAACGCTCTGCACTGCGGCTGGGCTTTTCCTTCGGAGGCCGCTCTGCCTTTGCCTGTTCGGCAGCCGCTTTCCCGGCTTTGAGCTGGTCGCTGATGGACGCACGCCCCACAGAGCCGCGCTCCGCCATCTGTTCCAGCTTTGCCTCATAGGCTTGCAGAACAGCGGTGTTGAGCTGTTCCCGGAACTCCTTTGTGACAGGGTAGGCCATATCCCGATAGCCGCCTTTGCCGTCCGGCTGGCTGGGCATCCCAAGAAAGAGGCCCTTGCTGCCCTGTACGATTTTCAGATTTTCCACCACAAAACAGTCATTGAATTTCACGCTGGCAAAGCCCATGAGATTTTTCACAGGTTCGATGACCCGCACGCTTACATCCAGCTTCAACGGTGCGGCCGGGGTGGTGTTTGCAACCTTTTCCTGCATGGTTTCCTCCTTTCCGGCGGGAACAAGGTTCCCGTCCTTGTAGTCATAGCCTTCCGCCCGGAGTGCCGCCAGCGTGTCCGCCGATACGCACCCGGACAGTTTCAGATCGGTTTCCACCATAAAGCGCATGGTGTCTGCTTTAGAAAATTCTTCGGGGAGCTTTCCATAGAAAGCCGGGTGCGGCTGTCCGTCCGCACCCTGTTTGTAACGTCGAGGCATACCGCCTCCTTTCCGCTTCGGGTCAGCATGGCCCGAAGTCTCTTAATGGCAGCCGAAGATGGATTTTGCAAGACTGCCTGTTTTGAATAAGGTAAAACACAGCAGCACCGTATATCCCACACAGCCCCAGATTGCCCCGATGGGGTCGCCGTCGGTGGCGATACTCTGGATCAGCACCGCATAGATGGCGACACAGACCAAGATCAATAGACCTTGAAAGCCCACCGCAAAGAGGGAGCGGAAATAGTTCTGCCCCATGTGTCCGGTTTCCCTGTTGGGGACGGTGGCAAACGGGATAGGCGCTAAACTTGTGAGTAAATAAATTTCAATCATACGGCCATATACGATGACGAAGATCACGATGTTTAAGGCAATCATGGTAAGCTGGATCAGGAAGGATTGTAGCCAGAGTCCGAACAGAGGGCCTAACTCCATCGCTTCAAGCTCTGTCCGCAGACTGTCCAGCACATCCGGCGTGATCTCTGTCCCGTTCTGGATAATGCCCGCTGACTGCTGGATCACATGCTGGCTCACATCAAAGACCGCCAGCACGATATTAAAGGTATTCGTCAGGATCATCACAGCCACAAAGGTTTTGAACACCCACTTAAAAAACATCCATGTGTCAACTTCATGGAGGTTGTTGCGTTCTATGAGCATCTGTATCAGCTCATAAGTCATTACAAAAGTGAGGATGACCCCGGCGATTGGCAGAATGGCAGTTTCGGAGATCTGTCGTATCATGGAAAAGACCCCGGCGTTCCAGTCCGCCGGGGTCGTGCCTACCTGTGTGGCGATTTCGCCAACGCTCTGATTGACGTTATCGAAAAGGCCGTCCAGATTTCCCATGATACCATCGACGAGCAGACCTTTCAGCCATTCAACGATTGCGTCGATGATAAAGTCCATACATCAGCTCCTTTTCTGGAAAAGGGACAACGGGTGACACTTAGCTGAACAGACCGGACAGCAGAGGGATAAGCTGAAGGCCGATCAGAACGACACCGCCGCCCGCCATGAGCTGCTTAATGCCCTGGCTTTTTGCCGCAGGGTTGTCCGACCCGTAACCTTCCAGAAGGTTGATGACGCCCCATACCGCCAGACCAGCGCCAAGAGCCATGACCAGAATTTTAAGAATGTCGATTGCCTGATTGAAAAATTCCATATACGTTCCTCCATTTTGTTTGTTTGATGGTTTTGGGTACAAAAAAAGCCGCCCACATCGGCGGCGCTTCGGGTCATCATGGCCCGAAGTTACACAAACTCGTCGCTGTCCAGATCATCGAAATTCAACAGGTCAGCTTCTTCGTCCGTGTCGGAGCCGTCCACTTCGTACACCGTGTATTCGTCCTCCGGCTTTAGTCTCAATGGCCGGTGGCGGAACAGGCTTTCCAAGCGGAAGGCGTTTTTCTTTTTATCAAATTCGGCTGTGTACTTGTAATTCGGGTGCTTTTTCAAGTCATACTTCGGGGACAGGAAAGGCGGGAGCCCCCGAAGCTGCAAGATACATTTATCTCCGGGCATGGTGGTGATCTCGCTGGTGGTCATCAGCTCCCGGCCAAGCCGCTGCATATTCTGGCTGTAACTTTCAGACTGTCCACGGCTTCGGCCCTCGGTCTGCATGGAGATGGTGGCCTTGCCCAGCCAGTTTTCCGAAATATCCTTTAGGGTGGAAGCCTCCCGGCCTCCGAGGAACACGATACTGTCCATGTTGCCCATGATGGTTTCGGAATGGTCTTTGTACAATGCCTTGCACTGGCTCATAGCCTGATAAAAGAGCGTCAGGCTGATCTCACGGGAGCGGATGACGGCCACGATCTTTTCCAGCCCCGGCACCTGTCCGGTGTTGGCTGCCTCGTCCCACAGCACCCGCACATGGTAGGGCAGACGCCCGCCATAGGTGTTGTCAGCCCGTTCACACAGAAGGTTGAACATCTGCGAAAAAGCGAGGGCAACCAAAAAGTTGTAGGTGGTGTCCGTGTCGCTGATAAGAAAGAACAGCGCTGATTTTTCATCCCCCAGCTTATCCAGCTCCAGTTCGTCATAAGACATGATCTCCCGAAGTTGGGGAATATCAAAGGGAGCCAGTCTTGCACCGCAGGAAATCAAAATGCTTTTGGCTGTCTTGCCGCTGGCGAGCTTGTATTTCTTATACTGCCTCACGGCGAAGTGCTGGGGGCTGCGGCGTTCCAGCCCGTCAAACATATAGTCCACCGCGTTTTTGAAGGTTTCGTCATCCTCCCGGACTTCCATGCTGTTTATCATTTCCACCAGCGTATTCATGTTGCGTTCTTCCTCCGGCCCCTCAAAGACGATGTAGGACACAAGGGCGCAGTACAAGAGGGTTTCTGCTTATAGTGATAGGTAATCCTTTGAAGTTATCGCCGGATTTTCCCCCACTCCACACCGGACGTGCGACTTTCACCGCATCCGGCGTTCCATCGGTTGTTTTCACAAGCATTTAATCAATCACCAAATGAAATGTTAGTTTTCTATTGCGGACAAACCAGCCTGCTGGCGCAGACTGTTCACTTTTAACATCAGTTCCTTTGTTGCCTTGAGCGTGTCGGCTATCTCTTTTAGCTCATTCTTAGGACACTCTTGCAGGAGTGGAAGAAATCTATTATGGAACAAAATCATATTTCGATAGCGTTCCTTGCCGCCCAATTCTGCCGGTGTTTTCAGCCAGCATACTATGTCAGCCGCATTTTCAAAGAGTTCCCCACTTAGCGCACATTTTCCACGTTGAGCCGAGAATAGTGAAATCCTGCTGTCAGTAAGTTCTGTGCTTCGCCCCATAGACGGTTGATTCCTCAAACCTGATAGAACAGATGAGTTCATACTTAGGTTCGTGTGTATCAATGCCCGTCCCTCTACCGTGTAACTGCAAACCGCCGCTTTCTTTGCCATCGGTATCTTGTTCTTGATGTATGCGATAGGGTAGATAGGTTGGTCGATTCCAGATACATACCGTATCATTGCCGACTTTCCAAACCGTTCTTTTTCGCTCTCGGTCATTGCGCCGCCCTCTCGAACAAGTCTGCACCCGGTTTCTGTATTGAGCCGATTTGTTAAAACTGTCATGACCTGTCTGTGGATTTTCCTGCAATCAATGCTGATGCAGGTGGCAAGTTGAAAATAATTCTGTATTCCCAGAACCATTGAATTGTACAGCCGTATTTCGTCCAAAGGTCTTTTTCCCTCTGAAGGTCGGGCAATTCGTTTCGCCTGTTCCACCAGTTTTTGCCTTTCCAGTTCCAACTTTTTGTCACAGATATGAGATTGCACGATGTACTTCCTGCTTTTCGGTCTGACTCGTATCTTAAACCCAAGAAACTCTGAATAGCGTTTTCTAACATTGACTATCCTTGTTTTCTCTGGCGATACCTCCAACCTCAGCCTCTCGGTTATCCATGCCGTTACAGCCTCTTTCGTTCTCAAAGCGTCCTCTTTATTCCGGCAGAAAATTCTGAAATCATCTGCATATCTCACGATATACATTTCTTTCAACCCTGTTTTCCTCATTTTGAGGAATGCCTTGCTCCGGTCAAAAGTAATCGAGTTTCTGATTTTCCTCTCATACCCGTATTCCTTTACAAGAGGGTGGTTCTGCCATTGGCTCTCAACCCATTTGTCCAGTTCATTCAGCACGATATTGGCAAGCAACGGTGAAATGATACCGCCTTGCGGAGTGCCTTTGTCTGGAATGAGTGTAGTGCCGTCTGGCATTCTAATCGGTGCTTTCAGAATCCGCTTGATAATAAAAATCAACTGTTTGTCGTGTATTCCCATTGCCCATATTTGCCGCATTAGCTTGCTGTGATTTACGTTGTCGAAAAATCCTTTTATATCAAACTCAATCACATAATGCAGGTTCATGCGTTGAAGCATGGTGTAAGTTTTCTGCACGGCGTGTTCCACGGAACGGTTCGGGCGAAAGCCGTAACTGTTGTCGCTGAATTTCGCTTCGCAGATTGGCTCTATGACCTGTTTGATACATTGCTGTACCAGCCTGTCCCAGATACAGGGAATACCTAACGGTCTGGTTTTTCCGTTTGGTTTCGGAATGTCTTTGCGTCTTACCGGCTTTGGGCGGTATCCGTGCTGACTTCCTGTGACAATAAACCTCACTTTCTCTGCAACTGTTTCGGGCGGTAAACACCCGATGTCACTGATGTTTTTGTTGTCTGTTCCTGCTGTGTAGCTTCCTCCGTTTGCTTTGATGTTCCGATATGCCAGAAGAATGTTGTCCCGGCTCAGAATTAAATCCATAAGGTCGGTAAAATTTTCTCCCTCCAAACTTCGATGATAGAGTTCATCAAAAACTGGCTGCATACCGTAATACTCGGCATGACGTAAGTCATCTACACATAGAGTTTTGTTTTTCTTTGGCATAAGGCATCACCTCCTTTTTGCGAAAGTGACCCTTTTGGTCTTACTCGAATCCTTATGTTGGATTGAATAATGCCTGCTTATCTCAACCGACTTGTGGCCATTCCTCCGTAGCTCACATAACGCAAGCACATCATAGGTTCGACCACTACTTTTCAGCAGCAGTTCGTCTGCTTATTGTTTTTCGTCAGACTATTCCTTGCGGAATCTGCTGCCTTTCCTCGTTCCGATAGTTCTATCTGTTCATACATACCCATAGGTTCCTGCTATAGACCTGTCGGCTTGCCTGTGCCTGTAACACAGCATGGTCGTTCGTAGGATCAATTTCTACTAAACCACACCGACTGCGCATTAACGCACCCACACATTTCTGCGTGGTCTTCTTTTAGACCTGTACATTCGCAGGTTCGTCAGTCCGCCCGCCAAAGCGAACATTCTAACCATAGGTATCTTATAGACTCTCGGCTTATAGGTAACACAGTCTGCCTCCAGACCGCTTTCGACCACTTTAGGCAGTGGTTACGGTTACTCTCAGCCTTTGTCATGGGGCTTCGTACACCAGCCATTACAGCTAATGCACGCCCATCAAGGGTAGGCGTTTCAGGGCGTTACCCCGTCATTCCACCTATCAAACTACCAGTTCTCCGAACAACGGAAAACCGTTGCTCGTGCGCAGACTTTTTACCGTCTGCGAACGAGTCGCACTCGTCCAGAACTCGTCACCGGCTTTTCCATCGTAGAGTAGGAATGAGCCGCCTTGCGGCATTACTGCCGTAGGTTTGCCCAAACCCCTCCCAGAACCGGACGTACACCTCTCGATGTATCCGGCTCGCCATTATTGCTTCAAATCAGTGTCGTTCAAGGGTGGTGAATCTTGTGATGACAGTCCTTGCACACCGCAAGTGTTTTTCGCTTTTTCGCTATCATCGCAAGCTCCCACAGTTGTTTTCCTTTGAGGTTCTTCACCTTATTTACATGGTGTATTTCCAGCGGCACATTGGTCTTTCCGCACAGCTCACACACGCGGGCGGACAGCCTATCGTCAAATGACGTTCTGGAACCGATGTGTGCGATTGCAAAGTCTATGATTTTATCTGTCCAGAGGTCTGTATTTTTGCAATCCATAAACCTTGCGAAGCTGCGGCGCTTTATGCCTGCTTTTGTTTGGTAGGGCACACCCCAGCTGCCGTTTCCATCACGGTATTTGCGCATCATTTTTCTGCTGGTGCTCTCATGCTTTCCAGCGAGAGTTTTCAGGCAGCTGTATTCCATCAAATATTCAAAATATTGAAGCTTGTTGAAATTGCTGGCTATGCTGTAATAGTTGCAAATACCGCGCAGCTCAGAGTTGTACGTTGATACAATCTCCAAGTCCGTACACCGAAAGATATATTTTCTTGCGGTAGGCTCTATTGTCCCGTCGCGTAGTTGCCGAATGACCGACTTCCCAAACAGGAAAGGCATAATTTTGTCCGCAAACGGAATGCACAGCTCAACAGACCCGTTGAGCGTGCGGGAAACGTGGTTTCCGTGCGGCTTTAGCTTCTGGTCTCTCCTCACACGGATGTCATAACCCAAAAATCTTGCATACTGGTTACTGTGCGTAATGAGTGTCTTTTGCTCTGAAAGCTCCATTTTCAGGGTTTGGCTGATGAAGTCGGACAGCTGTCTCTTGATACGCTCACAGTCCGCTTTATCGCCCTTCACGCCAAGAATGAAGTCGTCAGCATAACGGATGTATTTGATGACTTTGTCCGTTTTGGACATACAGGGCGTTTTATGCATGACTGCTTTTAATTGAGCGATTTTCTGCAACAAAGCTGTTTTTTCCTGACCCGTTGCAGTTTTCAGCTGTTTCTGAGCCTTTTTTATCCGCCATGTGACCTTATCGTATTCCGGGGTATGGTGCCTGTCCCTGCTTTTATAGAACTCTTTGGCGGTTTTTTCTACGAACTTGTCCAGCTCATTCAGGTAGATATTTGCGAGTATGGGCGAAACGATGCCGCCCTGCGGGCAGCCGGAGTAGGTAGCATGGTATTGCCAGTCCTCCATATAACCGGCTTTTAGGAATTTCCAGATGAGCTGAATCAACCGAGCATCTTTAATCTTGGCGTTTATGACGTTTGCTAAAACTTGGTGGTCAATGTTATCGAAACAGCCTTTAATATCGCCCTCAATAAACCACGACACACCTGAAAATTCTCTTTTCAAAGATTTCAGCGCAGTGTGGCAGCTCCTGTTGGGACGAAAGCCGTGAGAATTGTTTGAGAAGATTGGTTCGTAGACCGATTCCAATATCATTCTCAATACTTCCTGCACCAGCTTGTCCGTAAAGGCAGGAATTCCAAGAGGACGTTTTTTTGTGCTGTTCTGCTTTTTCTGGATATATTTGCGGCGAACGGGATTCGGCGTATAGGTTCCGTCAGCCAGAGATTGGATGATCCGATCAACTTTTTCCTTGCTGAATCCGTCAGCCGTATCGTCATTCACGCCTTTTGTTCCCGCACCCTTGTTGGCGTAGAGGTTTTTGTACGCAAGATAATACAGATCGGGTCTTAATAGATAGCGGTAGAGCCTTGTGAAGATTTCCTCTTTGTTGTCCCTTGAATTTTTTCTGATTCTATCCAAAATCTCGATTGTTGGTTGCATTTGAGGCTTTCCTCCCTAATCAAATTTCAATTCTGGAATGCAATAACTGTTCTCCTTCGTCTGAAATACATGGCGTATTCCGTGAGAGTCGTTACTTCCCACAAAACTACTATGAGAACTCCGTTGCCATATCGGATATTCAGCGTCATCTTCCTTGCCTTTTGAGGGCTTGGAATTTATCACCCGCAGGGGCATTTCGCATAGCTCGTTTGAGCATTCCGACTTAGGCAATCCCCAGTTAGCGTAATAAGTAGGCAAGTGCGGATTGTCGGATACGCTTTCGTTTCGTTATTTCCAGTTCTCTGGTTTGTCACATGAATGGATTGATAACCCATCGCGCAAAGGCGAAACGCAATGTTATTCATGTCAGAGGTTGATGCCGCCGTATCTACGGTGGTTACATACACATTCCTCCGCCCGAACACAACGGGGACTTGAAACTCGCATTCAACATTCAGTAGTTCTATCCTCATATCCGCTTAACGTAGCAATTCAGTCGTGCTCTTGTGTATAGAGCAACTTATCGCTTTCCCACCATGCTATGGTCCCGCATCAGCTTTCGCCTATCGGTTAGGCGGGTCGTTTCCACTGTTATCTGAGTGGGTAGTGCCTGATTCTACTTCTTACTACGCCCTATCTGGGCGCGCGCCCTTTGTGTTGGAAATCAGGGCATCCACGAATTTCAGAATATCGGCCTCGTTGCGGATATACGCCAGCGGGTTATAGTGCATGGATTTTGAAAAATCTATGCTGTTGAATACCTTGATTTTGTACCCGCGTTTTTGCAGGAAAGCCCCGACCTGTCCCAGCACACCACCTTTGGGATCGACCACCACATAAGAGGAATGAGCCTGTAAAAGCTGGAGCGTGAGCCAAAAGCGGGTTTTGCCGGAGCCGGACGAGCCGATAATACAGCAATTCAGGTTTCGGGCATTTGCGGGGATTTTAGGGCGGGTGTTCATCGTGAGAAACTCCGTCCCGGTCAAAATCACGTTGTTTTCAAACTTCGGATCGACAAACGGTTTGATGTCTTTTTCCGTTCCCCATCGAGCGCTGCCGTATTCTGCATCCCGCCGAAACTTCTTAGCGTTCTTGCTTTTGAAATAGATCAGCAGCCGGAAACCAACTGCGCCTACAATACCGACAAGCCAATCCAGCGGAGCAAGACCGGGTGCAAAGTCAGCAAAGGCCGGGCCAATCGTCTGGCCCAGCCCGATGAGCTTATGTGCAAAATCGTTCCCCGCCGCCAGCCGGTAGGCCGTTCCCAGCTTGAGGAACGCCCACAGGATGAATAGATATGGAATGTTCGGAATGAGATATTTTCTGATCTTATCTGTCCCCATGGGCCACCTCCTTTGCACGTTCTTTCTGCTTCGGCTTTTCTTTGGAAAGCTGATCTGCCGCCTGTTGCAGTTGTTCCCGGATGGGAACACGGTTCGATTTTGCTTTGCTTAACACCTTCCGGGAATACTCAGAAAAGCAAGCGGTCATTGCGTCTGCCTGTCCAGCCTTGAAAAACAGCAGGTATTTGTCCGGCCCGGTTTTATAGAACGCATAGTCTACATTCCATTTCCGGGCCACGCGGTCAAAGGACTTGGCATCCCCAGATAGCTCAATGCTGTTGGTGGCTGTACCGTGGGCCATGAGCTTTCGCACACTTTGTTTTCCATGCGGTACTTGCCGCCCACGGTATGCCTTGCGGATCTTCCGGCCCACCATGCCCAGCACATACGCCAGTCCCCGCGCCGTCAGCTTGGTTGTTTTTACGGATATGGCTATCGTGCGCCGGGAAATATCTTCATCAATCAGTTACACCGCCTCCTTCCTTGGGACAATTTGTCTCGAAGTGCCATCACCGATCCCCACGGTCTTTTTTCTGCATTTGACGGTAGCCCTCCAAAGAAGAACCGTCTATGATTTCCTGATAAGCGGCCATTTGCTCCCGGATAGAGAGCTTCGGGAAAGAGAACACCTTATGCTCCTTGGGAATATCCTGCAAGCCGTGATACACTTCCACGAAATGATCGCTTTCTTTGACAACATAGCCGCCCGGGGCAAAATGGCCGTTTTCGTGGATGCAGGCATCCCGGCCATACGCCTCATAATCGAAATACGGTTTTACCTGATCCGGCACATCCAACATTTCCAGATCGTCCACATAAATACGCCCCAGCGTTTCCTCATCGGATACGCCGGGGTAAAAGCCGTAACAGTCCAGATTTTGTGTCAGATTGATGATGTCCCGCACCGAAGAACAGTGATCGCCGCTGTCGAGGACGGCCTCCAGTGTTTCCAGCTCCGATGAGGTAAGCTCGGAAAGCAGGCAGGCCAGATGATTAAGCTCGTCCAGATTTTCATACTCGCTCAAATGGTCATAGAGCCCCAGCACATCCCCATCGAAAGAGGTAATAAAAATTTCCTGATAGCGGACGCCATCCACGCCGATCCGTTTCAAGAGAGCCTCCACCTCCTGGGCGGTTGTGGGAAATTTCAGTGTTTCACCCACAAGCTGGCCCTCGCTGTACTTCCCCGCGTTGGTAACGTAGGCTTCAAACAGGGTCGCCATCAGCGGCGGCCCTGTCCCTTGACGGTCAGGATGCCCTCAAGGGTTGTTGCCGTAATTCCCAGCCGCTGGGCCACGGCGATGTCATTTTTCATGGCTTCGGTCATACTGTGCCCGCAGACAACCAGCACATGAGAACGGCGGAGCAAGTCACGGCTCATGTCGATGCCGCTTTTATGCTCCTCGGGAACAGCATCGTTGAGAAACAGGGGCAAGTACAAAGGCGGACAAATAGGAGAAAAGCCTGCCTCATACACGGTGCGGCAATACTGCGCCGCCAGTTCTGCGTTTTCACTATCGCCACCGAGCCATGCAGCGGTGATATAAGCAAGGGGTCGTTTCATCGTTCATACCTCCGATATTTTAATAAGAAAGTTCAACCCAAACCCCACGCCCTTTCCCAGTCTTGGGAAAGGGGGCGGCTCTGGAGGATATACCCCCGCCGCTTGCCGGGGAAATAGCACAGCCGGGGCAGACCGTCAAGGGCGAGCCGCCGAAAACGGCGGTGCGCTGCACCCTTGACGGCCCACTCCCGGCTGTACTAAAAAACAGGCGGCGACGGGGGATATATACCACCAGAGCCTCTGCGCGAGGGCGGGGCCCTCGGGACAAAGTGTCTCGAAGTTGTTACTTGTCAAGTTCCTGCTTTTTCGGGGCTTTTGCCAGCTCCGGCGGCTGTTTTTCTTTCCAGTCATCCAGCAGGGACATAATCTGTTCTTTCATTTTGGCGGGAGTGACCTCCTTGCCAAAATACTTTTCCAGTTCCGCAGTAGAAATAATCACGCCTCGATCCTCCTTTTTCTGTTCTGATAAGATACCGTCAATGACATCGCCGTTAAGCTTGCCTTCCTTATCCAGCTCCCGAAGCCGTTTAGCCTGGGCCAGCGAGGGCGAAGCCTGCTCCCCGTCAATGGAAACAGCAATAAGCCTCTGATTTTTCGGTTTGATGTAGGAAAGCTCCACGGCAGGCATGAAGCCCATCTTTTTATCGTCTACCTTATCCAGAAGCTCCGGCACAAGGGAGTTGAGCCGCAAGTAGCGCATGACCTTTTTATAGTTCATCTCATGCGCCTCGCCCACAATCTCAACCGAGCGTTTTCCGACATCGCCTTCCGCAACGCCTTTCAGCCGCCCGCCCTGATGCTTGATGTCCTCAACTTCGAGTTCCAGCAGCGCGGCCAATTCGCTGGGGAGCATCCCGTCACGCTGCTTGTTGCTGTCCTTCATGGCCTGTACCGCTTCGTGGTCGGTCATTTCACGGACGATAAAGGGCATTTCATCCAACCCGGCCAGCTCGCTACCGTGGGTGCGGCGATGGCCCGCTACAATTTCGTAGCCGTTTCCGTCTTTCTCCGGGCGGGCAAGACCGGGAACCATTATACCGTTTACGCGGATAGAAGCAACGATTTCCTGCATCTTTGCATCGTCCCGTACCTTAAAGGGGTGCGGACGGAATGTGTGAAACGGATGAACCTCGGAAAGTTTCAGATAAACCAGCTTGCCTTCCTCAACCGGGCGGGGCGGTGTAGTCGGCTCGGGAGCCGTCTGTTCCACAGCAGCAGTTTCCTTCAGTGCCGTATCCTGTGCGGGCTTAATGGGCTCCTTGGCATCCGGGGCCTTTCCATCGCTTCGGGACACTTTGTCTCGTTTGGACGGCTTGGGCTTGTCAGGGGCCGTCTTATCCGTCTTGGGTGGGCGGCCCTTGCGGGCCCCAGCCGATTTCTCCGATTTTTGATTTTCAGTCGCGGCCTTTTCTGCTTTCGGCGGACGGCCACGGCGCGGCTTTTTAGGTTCCTCCGTATTGGCGGGCTGCGGTGTTTCTCCGGGGGCTGCCGCCTCTGGCGTTTCGGGGGGTTCCGCCTTTTCGACTTCGGCGCGGGCGTTCTGTCTCTTTTCTGCCATAAGCTCATTGATTTTGTCAAAGGACACAACCACATCGCCGGGCTCAGGTATGGCAGGCCCGGTCTGTTCCTGCTGGGGTTCAGATGCTGCGGACTGTTCGGGTGTGGCGATAGGCTCGGCGGCCTCCGGGGAAATATTCTCCGCAGGGCCAGTATTCAGTTTTTCATCGGCCATTTACGATCCTCCTTTTCGTTAAAGTTGCACAAATTTGAACGCTAAAATTTTGTAGTTATTTTTGCGCCTCCTTTCCGTCTATCCACGCAAAAAAGCCGCCCGTTTTTCATGCCGGACGGCTTTTTGCGTAATGTGATAGATCAAATATTATTTTTTCTGGTTTGTAGGCTCCAAAAAGCCTTATATTTACAGTGTTCCTAATAGGAAGTAATCATATGTTAGTAAGTATTCCGCCAAAGATAAGTGTATCATCATTCATGGGATATTTAAAAGGGAAAAGTGCGCTTATGATATTCGATAAACACGCAAATTTAAAGTATAAATTTGGAAATCGTCATTTCTGGGCAGAAGGATATTATGTTAGCACAGTAGGATTAAATGAGGCTACAATAAAAAAATATATCCAAGAGCAGGAAAAGCATGATATAGCAATGGATAAGCTAAGTGTAAAGGAATATGAAGACCCTTTTAAGGGTTAATGCCAAGTAGTAACAATACCCTTTAAGGGGTAGCGACGAGTCAAGAGCAATATGGCTTGAACGGAGCTGTGGGAAGGCTGTGTAAACAGAATTCCCACAGTCTAAAGAGAAAGCCAGCGCCTTGAGACGCTGGCCTAGTAACAAGGGCTTATAGCCCTAGTGCAAACCACCCGTTGGACGGGTGGTTATGATTTGCTCTGAATATGATACTTCACTAATGAATTTTACCATAGCTTGATTGTTTTAGAAAGCGGGGATAGACGTTTTGCAAAAATATCGGGACAGGAGGGGACTTTACTGTATTGTCTGAAAGAGAATCTTTGCACAAAGTTAAGGGAAAAGACAGGTTTGACGGGAAGAAATCTGATATACTGAAAATACAAGGAAGGCAGCGTGGTAAAAAATCAGATTATTTTTTGAAATGAAAAAAGATTCCGGGAGAACATTAGACATGGAAGGAGGAAAATTATGAGGAAGTATTGGCGTGGTATTGCAATTGCCGGAGTAGTGGCAGTCATTTCAGGGTGTGGAGCCGCAAGCGGTTCTAAAAACAGCATCAATAACGGGTATATCATGGAGACAGCAGCCGCTGCCATGGATGTGGAGAATGAGAAGGGGGAGATGTCTGGGGAAGGGGCATCAGCTTTTGTGGATACAGCAGCGGGCACAGCATCAGGAACAGAGAATATGGCAACAGTAGAAACAGGCCGAAAGCTGATCAGAACTGCCAGCATGGACGTTGAGACTGAGCAGTTTGAGCAGTTGATGACAGCTTTGAAAACACAGAGCAGGCAGTTCGGCGGATATATTGAAAATGAAAATGTTTCTGGCAATCAATTAGACTGGCAGGGCAATCCTATGATGCGCTGGGCTGATCTGACCGTACGTGTGCCCAAGGACCGGTTGGATGAATTCTTAAATGGTGTGGAGTCAGCAGGAAACGTAGTTAGAAGGTCAGAAAGCACCAAGGATGTGACACTGCAGTACAGTGACATCGAGAGCCGCAAAAAGACATTAAAGATTGAACAGGACCGTTTGTGGGTACTGCTTGAAAAGGCAGACTCCATGGATAGCATCATCGCATTAGAAGAGCGGCTGTCAGATATCCGTTATGAACTGGAATCTTACGAATCCCAGCTGCGTCTCTATGACAACCAGATCGAGTACAGTCAGGTGACGTTAAATATTAACGAAGTGAAGCGGTATACCGAGGCTGTTCCGGAATCTGCTGGAGAGCAGATTTTAAAGGGATTGTCAGATAATGGAAGGCGGTTGGCAGAAGGAGTGAAAAACTTTGGAATCTGTGTGATCATTACCAGCCCGTTCTGGATAACAGCAGCAGTGATCGGAGCAGTGATCGGGTGCCTGGTGTGGAAGCTCAGGAAAACTTTCAGGAAACGGAAATCTGGAAAAATAAGAATCGGCAGAAAGGCAGATACAGAGGTATCTCAGGTTAAAACGCAGAATCATGATCATATGCAGGGAGGAGAAAAAGATAACCCGGCACCGGATCAGCGGAAACAGTAGTTAAAGAAATGATTATGTAGATACTTAAATTCCAGGAGACAGAACACTATGGGAAAATCACTTACAAGAAAAATCATTGAAGCTCACTATGTATCTGGAAGCATGAAAGCCGGAGAAGAAGTTTTTATAAAAGTAGATCAGACACTGACACATGATATTAACGCAGTTATGACATATCTGGCATTTGAAGCCATTGGCCTGGACCGGATCCGCACAGAATGCAGTGTAAGCTATCTGGATCATAATCTTCTTTATGTAGATCATAAGACTCCGGATGACCATATTTACTTACAGTCTGCAGCTGAGCATTTCGGTGTTCATGTTTCCAGACCTGGAAACGGTATCTGTCATGCAGTCCAGGTATCACGCTTCGGCGCTCCTGGAAAGGTAAGCATGGGAGGTGACAGCCATACACCTCACGGCGGTTCTATTGGTATGCTGTGTATCGGTGTAGGAGGTATGGATGTTGCTACTGCCATGACCGGCGTTCCTATGCGTCTGAAAATGCCGAGAGTGATCAAAGTTAACCTGACCGGCGCTTTAAAGCCAGGTGTCAACGCAAAAGAGGTAATTTTAGAGATGCTGCGCCGTGTGACCATTAAAGGCGGTCTTGGAAATGTATACGAATATGCAGGTCCTGGTGCAGCAACTCTGGAAGTACCTCAGAGAGCGACTATTACAAATATGGGAGCAGAATTGGGTGCAACCACGTCCATTTTCCCGGCAGATGAACAGGTACGTAAATTCATGAAGTCCCAGAAAAGAGAAGATGAGTACAGAGAGCTGCTTCCAGATGAGGACGCAGAATATGACGAAGTGATCGACCTGGACCTTAGTTCCTTACAGCCATTAGTGGCATGTCCTCATCAGCCGGACAATGTAAAACCACTGTCCGAAGTAGAAAAACTTCCTGTTCAGCAGGTATTTATCGGCAGCTGTACTAATGCAAGTTATGCAGATATTGCAAAGGCAGCCCTGGTATTTAAGGGACATAAGGTAAATGATAATGTAAGCTGTACCTGTGCCATTGCCTCCAGACAGACCTATAAGGCACTGATGGAAGATGGCTATCTGGGAATGCTTATGGATGCAGGTGTGCGTATACTGGAGATCGCCTGCGGACCATGCTGCGCCATTGGCCAGACACCAGCTACAGAAGGAATTGCAGTGCGTACCTCCAACCGTAACTTTAAGGGACGTGCAGGAAATCCAAATGCCAAGATTTATCTGGTAAGCCCGGAAAGCGCAGCAGCTACTGCTATTATGGGTACTTTTGCGTCAGCAGCAGACATTTTAGGAGATCAGATCGATATTCTGGCAGAAGTTCATGAAAAAGAAGAGTATGAGATCAATGACAACCTGATCATCAAACCTCTTCCAGAAGAGGAAGCAAAGAAGGTAGAAATTGTCCGTGGACCAAACATTAAGTTCCTTCCGGTTCCAGAAGTACCGGTTCAGCACTTAAAAGTGCCGGTAAGCTTAAAAGGCGGCGACAACATTTCCACTGATGATATAACACCGGCCAGCGCGGAATTTTCCAGCATGCGTTCCAATATCCCGCTGATGTCCAAATACTGCTACTACAGATATGATCCTGAGTTTTCTGAAAGAGCAAGAGAAATGGGATCCAGTATCATTATCGGTGGTGAAAACTATGGTCAGGGCTCTTCCAGAGAGCATGCAGCCATTAATCCAATGTACCTGGGTATAAAATGTGTGATCGCAAAAAGCATTGCCCGTATCCACAAGGGAAATCTGGTAAACCACGGCATCGTGCCAATGCTTTTTGAGGATCCGGCAGATTATGAAAAAGTTGATCTGAGAGATGAACTGGAGATTGAAAATTTCCTGGACCAGATCCCAACAAGGAGAGTAGTAGTCAAAGATGTGACAAAAGGCTTTATTTTTAAGACAAAGCTAGACCTGACAGATAATGAACTGGAAGTAGTGCTCTGCGGAGGCCAGTTGCGGTATCTGAAGAAGGAACTGGCAAAGCAGGGGAATATTTGATAAATGCTTATCAATTAGGTATGATAATAGTAATTTAGATACAAATGTATCAATGCCCTTTATTTTATCGTGTCGCATTAAGTACATCAAAAGAAATGGATATCACACTGTCTAATGTGTGGATATTAGCCTATTCGCTTAGAGACGAAGGTAGCAATAGCGAATTTGATATTTAGTGGATTGATCCTCTTAGCCATGGTGATCCTGAAAAGAAAAGTAAAATGATCAGGGGAGAACCGGCAGCTGCGGCGGCTGGTTCTCTTTTTTTAGATAGATATACTCCCGGAGTCTTTCCTGCACTTATCTTTGCAGCCGGTTTTCCGGAAATTTCCGGTCATTGGGCTGGTTTAATCATTTTAAAAAGCGCCGATATTAAATGCTGCATGGAGGTTACGGTCATGATACCTGCTGCAAGTGCCACAGCAAGTCCGACAGCAGCCTGGGCTTTTAAGAAAAATTGCGGCATATCATGCCGGAGAGCGGCATCCATTGCATAGTATAGTGATCCGCCGGGGATCAGTGGGATAACTGTGGGCATTAAAATAACGGTGGAAGGTGTTTTTAATATTCTTGCCCATATTTCTGAATAAATTGTGATCAGGATCGCCACAAAGAAAAAACCTAAAAATTCATTATTTATAAAGTGAAGGAATATCAGATACACAGCCCAGAAAACAGCACCTCCAATTGCCGGGATCCAGATCCGCAGTCCTCTGATGTTATAGATGATAGAAAATCCCAGAGAACCGAAAAATGCTGAAATGACAGAGATAAGATCCTGATTCATAAGATGCCTCCAAGCAGTATTTTTGAAAAAATAAATCCGGCGGCGATGCAGATAGCAGTGATGATCGCTTCTGAAAAGTGTAAAAGTCCGCTGATCATATCGCCACTGATGAAATCACGGAAAGAGTTTGTCATCAGGACACCGGGAATTAAAAGCATGATATTTCCGATCATGATCATTTCTACATGATGTCCGAGACCGATATAGTGAGTAAGGATACATACCATACCGGAGATCATGGAACACAGGATATTAGAAAAAATGGCTTTCATTTTTATTGCGGTAAATGCGTACAATGTTATCCGGATCAGTGCCCCCACAAACATGGCAGAAAAACCGTCTAATAGATTTCCACCGAAGAAGATCGCAAATGCACCGGCTGTCATTGCGTAAATAAGGCATTGGACCACAGGTGGATAGACCGGTCCGTTTAATATAAGTGCATATTCCCGGTTGATCTTTTCTAACGGTGGTTTTGTTGAACATATCAGACGGGAAAGATTATTTAACCGGTCCAATTTCCACATATCTGTTCCATAGCTTAATATCCGTCGGGTCTGGGTGATCCATTTATGGTCTTTAGTTTCTAATGTCACAATGATACAGGATGCAATGGAAAATATATGGCTTTGTCTGATACCGTAAGCTGCACAGATCCTTCGTATCGTATCTTCTACACGGCTGATCTCTGCACCACTCATTAAAAGTTGTTCTCCAATATTAATGGCGCAGGTTAATACTTCTTCTCCTGTCAGCTGATCAATGACGGCATGTCCGCCATTTTCTTGTTTTATCTGCATTTTGCTTCCCCTTTTAATAAATATTTTCAGGAATGCTTTGTTTGTCAATAGATCTACGTTTATTATACGGAGCAAGTGATTTTTTTACAAGTACCTGTCAGATACAGAACCATTGAACATTTTTCATCAAATGTTGAATGGAATTGCTGGATTTGGATAGGAAGAGGCATAGCTTATAATATGTTTCTGGAAAATTTCTGCAGCAGGAGAAGGTGTTGTATTCTTCTTTTGCAGCAAAGCAATATGGCGGAATTGCTGTGGATGGAAGGAATAAACATTTACAGGGGAAGTTGTCCCTTTTAATATCAGGCGCCCTAAAATACAAAAGCCTAAGCCAGCAGATGCCATTGCAACCAGTCCTGCATCGTCAGTGGCTGTAATGGTGGAATTTGCATTTAAGTGAAGTTTTTCAAGAACACAGCGGGATTCTACACCATAGTCCTGATCACTGATGATGAAAGCAGAATTTTGCAGTTCTTCCGCAGTGATGATCCCAGGAGTGGCTGTATGAAAGTTGGAATTTGCAACACAAACCATTTCATCTTCATAGATGACGGTAGAGCTGATGACAGAGGAGTTGATGGTATCACAAGAGTAGTAAGAACTAATACCAATATCGATTTCATTTTGCTCCAGTTTTTTTACAATCTGCGCATTATTGATACCTGCAAATATATGAATCTGTATGTCAGGATAATGATGACGGAAATTATTCACAAGTTCAGGTATCCAGTTAATGCAGATGCTGGAGCAGGTTCCAAGGCGGACATTGCCAGAAGCCAGTCCATTGATCGCTGCGATTTTTTCATTGAAATGTTGGTGGCTTTGTATAACAGCGTATGCAAGGGGAAGAAGGTTAGTTCCGTTGTCTGTAAGTTCGATCCCGTGTGTATTTTTTATAAATAATGGAAAGCCGATTTCCCGTTCTATGCGGGAAATGGCATGGCTGATAGCAGACCTTGTCAGGTAGAGTTTATCAGAAGCAAGGCTCATATTTTTCAGTTCGGAAACAGTTGTAAAAATAATATAATCTGATAATGTCATAGTGATTCCCTCCTTGTTAGAAATTATAATTTCTGTACAAACAAATGTAAATAAGGATGGTGAATTTTGTTCAACTTAATATGAATACATAGCAATTCCATTCACAATAAGACTATGTTACAGTTAAGAAGTCGATAGAAAAACGAAAAAGTATACTTGCTCGAGAAGGTATTTCTAATAAATGGAGGGGAGACAAAATGAAGCCAACAAGTAGTTTTTTAAATCTGCCGCAGTCAGGAATCAGAAGAATGTATGATCTGGCAAAAAATAAAAAAGATACTGTAAGTTTTGTTCTTGGTGAGCCAGATTTTGTGACACCAAAGCACATTATTGAAGCCGCAAAGAAAAAGTTAGATGAAGGGTGTACCCATTATACGGATAATGCAGGCATTTTACCGCTGCGTCAGGAAATTTCCAGAGCTTTAAAACAGTACGACAAAGTAGATTACGATCCAGAAGGTGAGATTGTAGTAACAGTAGGCGGAATGATGGGAATGTATATGGCGATCCTTGCTCTTGTTAATCCTGGGGATGAGATCCTGATCGCAGATCCGTCTTATACCAATTATGTAGGTGAGATTGTGATGAACCGTGCAGTTGCAGTACCTGTACCTGTGTATGAAAAGGATAATTTTAACTTTACTTATGAAAATCTTAAAAGTAGAGTGACAGATAAAACCAAAGCCATTATCCTTAATTCTCCCTGCAATCCTACGGGAGGCGTTGCAACAAGGGAAACCATGGAGACCGTTGCAAAAGTAGCTTTAGAATATGATCTTTATGTGATCTATGATGCTGTATATAAACATCTTATCTATAATGATACAGATTATATTAATATTGCAGTTTTAGATGGAATGAGAGAACGCACTATTTATGTGGATTCTTTTTCTAAAACATATGCCATGACAGGCTGGCGTCTTGGATATATGGCGGGACCAAGAAATATCCTTTCCAGACTGCCAAAGTTGCAGGAAAATATGCCTTCCTGTCTTCCTGAGTTTGTACAGTATGCAGGAATTGAAGCGTTAAAAAATGGCGATGAAGATATTGCAATGATGAACAGACAGTATGCAGAAAGAAGAAAACTTGTTCTGGAGCGGATCAATGGCATCAAAGGTTTATCCTGTACACCGCCAAACGGAGCCTTTTATGCATTTGTAAATATTAAAGAAACAGGGATGACTTCTGTGGAATTTTGCGAGAAACTTCTGGAGAAAGAAGGCGTCGTAACAGCTCCCGGATCAGCATTTGGAGAACAGGGCGAAGGATATGTGCGTCTTTCCTATGCAACATCCATGGAGCAGATTAACCGGGGGATGGACCGGATCCAGCGGTTTATGGAAAGTATTATGTAAATATACAGGTAAATGCCTGAATTTCACCAGAGCGCCTGATCGTTATGGGAGAGTCTGCCGGTAGTGCTTATCCTTATAGGCGGTGGTCTGATCATCACGGTAGCATGTGATTTTGTACAAATAATGCTTTTGGCACTATAGGTCCTGTGGGACATTTCATCGCAGCTGTCAGCTGGGATGACTTACAGTGATATCGTTTTCCTTGTGGTATATTAGGACATTATCATAAATGGTTCATAAAGAGAAAATGCCAGAAAAATTTTGTTTGACTTTTTGAAAAACAGGAAATATAATTACAACGAACGAGTAGCAGGTGAGCGTAAATCCAGTTTACAGGCTACTTGTTTTTATTTTGTTAAAATAGAATAATAGAATATTTGCCATGAAAAAGTGTGTAGCTTGTCAGCGTAAGTCCAGCTTATATGACAAGGTGCGCACTTTTTTTGTGCCAAAAAGAGAGGAGTTAAAACAAAATGGCAGAAAGTAACAAGATGAAAGATATGCCGGTGAATAAGCTGATGATCCAGATGGGAATCCCTATGATCTTATCCATGGCATTGCAGGCGGTCTATAACATTGTAGACAGCGCATTTGTAGGAAATATGAGAGTGGGCAGTGAAGCGGCATTAAATGCACTGACCTTGGTATTTCCGGTGCAGATGCTTATGGTGGCAGTGGGGATCGGAACAGGTGTAGGAACAAATGCGCTTCTTGCAAGGACACTGGGACAGGGGAACAGTAAAAAAGCCGCAAAGGTAGCAGGAAACAGCCTGTTTCTTGGTGTGATCATTTATGTGGTATGTTTATTGTTTGGCATCTTTGGTGTGAGAGCATATATTTCATCACAGACAGTTGATGCAGAAGTACTGGAAATGGGAGTCAGCTATCTGAGGATATGCTGCGTGATCTCTTTTGGTATTATTTTCTTTTCTTTATTTGAAAAGTTATTACAGGCAACGGGCCGTTCCCTTTATTCAACAATTGGTCAGGTAGTTGGGGCTGTTGTAAATATTATCCTTGATCCGGTCATGATCTATGGTATTGGACCTTGTCCCGAAATGGGAGTGGAAGGTGCGGCCTACGCAACTGTAATTGGCCAGGTAGCATCAGCAGTATTGCTGCTTATCTTTCATATAAGGCTGAATAAGGAATTCGGGCATGGAGTGAAATACATGAAGCCGGATGCCGGTGTTATAAAAGAAATCTATGCAATCGGACTTCCGGCAATTATTGCGCAGGCTTTGATGTCCATTATGGTTTATGTAATGAATCTGATCCTGAAATTCAATCCGTCAGCGCAGACAGCTTATGGATTGTTTTATAAGGTCCAGCAGTTCGTTCTCTTCCTTGCCTTTGGTCTGAGGGATGCGATCACTCCCATCATCGCATTTGCATATGGAATGAGAAATAAAAAGAGAATTAAGGATGGGATCAAATATGGCCTGATCTATACCATTGCATTAATGATCCTGGGAATTGGGATCACAGAGATTTTCCCTGGGGCATTTGCAACGTTGTTTAATGCAGGACAGTCAAGAGAATATTTTATCGGCGCAATGAGAGTGATCTCTGTCAGCTTTCTGTTTGCCGGAATTAACGTTGCCTATCAGGGAATTTATCAGGCATTAGATGGCGGCTTGGAATCACTGGTTATTTCACTTTTGAGACAGTTTATCATCATATTGCCATTGGCGGGAATCTTTTCATTATTTGTCAGAAATGGCAAGATGGGAATTTCACTGATCTGGTGGGCATTTCCGGTCACTGAAGTGATCGCATGTCTGGTTGGATATGTATTTTTAAAGAAAATCAGAAAAAATAAGGTTAATGCTTTAGGTTAAGGAGGAACTGAAAATGGCAAAAAAAATCATTACGATCAGCAGGGAATTTGGAAGCGGTGGACGTTTTATCGGTGAAGAAGTAGCAAAGAAACTGGGAATAGCCTATTATGATAAAAACATCATTAATCATATTGCAGAAGAGTCAGGTTTGTCTCCAGATTACATCCAGGAAAAAGCAGAGCTGTCTCCGAAGAAAGGATTATTTGCATATGCACTTGTAGGACGTGATATTACAGGAAAATCAGTGGAGGATATGGTGTATGAGGCACAGAGAAAAGTTATTTTAGATTTGGCCGGGAAGGAGCCCTGCGTGATCATTGGAAGAAATGCTGATTTTATCCTGAAAGACCGGGACGATGTGCTGAATGTATTTATTCATGGGGATATGCCGGAAAAAATACAGCGTATCACCCGTTTATACAATGTAGGAGAGCAGGAAGCAGTTAAAATGATGGCAGACACAGATAAAAGACGTATGGCAAATTACAACTTTTATACGGAGCAGAACTGGGGAAAAGCCAGCAATTATACGTTGTGTCTGAACAGTTCAGAGATTGGATATGATAAGTGTGAATCAATTATCATAGAATGCAGTAAATAAAAAGTATAGATGATCCTGGATTATTTATGGTTTTGCATATGAATGATCCAGGATTAATTAATGTTAATATAGAAAACATAACAGGTGTTGACAAAAGCGAAAACATAATTATAATAAGTAGTGCGCTACTTAATTAAGGAGGGGAGCTTATGAAAACGAATATTGCTCCAGGACTTCGGTTTTCTATATTAGACAGGGAATTTAAGAAGAAACTGGAAGAACGTGCAAATCGGATGGGGTTAACGGCTGTGCAGTTAAGAGTACTGGGAGAATTAAGCCGTTTGGAGTCAATGGGGATTGAAGAAATAAACCAGAAAGATTTAGAAAAGGTGTTAGCTGTGACGCATCCGACAATGACTGAAATTATTAAAAGACTGGAAAAGAAAAATGCCGTTATCTGTACGCAGAGCAGAGTTGATGGGCGTTACAAAAAGATTAATTGTACGGACGAATATAAGGATATTCACTTAGAACTTAAGGAAATGGACTGGGAGATTTTTAATAAAATCTGTGATGGCATTCCAAAAGAACATGTACAAATATTTTTGAAGGCATCAGAAAAAATGCTTGAAAACATCGAAAAATAGTGTACCTGCATGTAAGGTACACTTTAAATAAAAATATATAAGTAGTACACTACCTAAAAGGAGGGCATAATGAACGAAAATAAAATGGGGATCATGCCGGTTAATAAGCTTTTGCGTACAATGGCGGCACCAATGGTTTTATCTATGTTGATTGGTGCATTATATAATGTGGTGGATAGTCTGTTTGTAAGCCATTATGGAGAGAACGCATTGTCAGCAGTGTCTTTGGCATTTCCGATACAAAATGTTATTATTGCGACCGGAACCGGAATCGGTGTAGGGATCAATGCATTATTATCACGGTATTTAGGTGAAAAGAAGCAAAAAAAGGTTGATCAGACAGCTATGCATGGTCTCATCCTTGGTGCCGGATTTTATGTGCTGATATTATTATTTGGCATTTTCTGTGTAAGAAGTTTTTATGTAGTTCAGACCAGCGATAGGGAAATAGTTTCCATGGGAGTTGATTATCTTACGGTTATCTGTGTATTTGGATTTGGGCAGATGTTCCAGCTGATATTTGAAAAAATATTGCAGTCAACAGGCCGGACTTCTTATACAATGGTAATGCAGATCGTTGGTGCGGTCATCAACATTATTTTAGATCCCATCTTTATTTTTGGATATTTCGGTTTGCCGGCAATGGGAACCAGAGGTGCGGCAATTGCTACAGTGGCAGGTCAGATTATAGCAATGCTGTTGGGATTATATTTTAATCTGACTAAAAATACAGATGTGCAGTTTGATTTTAAATGCATTAAATTAGAAAGCTATTATTTTAAGGGGATTTGTACTGTTGGAATTCCAACGATCATTATGCAATCTATGTCCAGCGTTATGTGTTTTGGCATTAACAAACTTCTTCTGGATTTTTCAACAACATCAACAGCAGTATTTGGAGCATATTTTAAATTACAGACATTTGTGTATATGGCGGTTTTTGGATTGAATAATGCTTTGATCCCGATCGTAGCATTTAACATTGGCGCAAAACATGCAGAACGGATTAAGAAAGTTATCCGGCTTAGCGGGGCGTATTCTGCTTTGATCGGACTGTTTGGTTTGATCATAATGGAGATGCTGCCGATACAGTTAATATCAGCATTTGCACCATCAGAAGAAATGTTTTTACTTGGTGTGACTGCATTGCGTATTTTGGGACTTAGTTTTGTGTTTGGAGGAATTTCTGTAATGACCTGTTATGCTTTACAGGGCTTTTCAAGAGGAATAGCCAGCCTTTTAATTTCCGCGCTAAGGCAGGTGATCATTTTGCTTCCACTTGCATCAATTATGGGTAGGATGATGGGGATCAATGGAATCTGGTGGAGCTTTCTCACCGGTGAAACAGTAACAGTTGCATTTGCAATTATTTATCTGGGAATAGCTGAAAAGAAAGAACTGTCATTTCTGGCTTCTATGCCGCTGGAACAGAGTATAGCCAAATAATGGCAGATCTGGAAAAAATGAAAGTGATGAGGTCATGGAATGTGACCTCATTATTATATGTGAACATATTCAATAAGATTATTGGAGCATAAAATTAGTATTGCTATTGTGCGGACATTTACATATAATAAAGATAGATGGAAATACTACTCACAAAAGGAGATGTTTTATATGGCTACAAAATCAGCAAATTTATATGCAAGGATTGAA